>Ga0315280_10001159_pt1 | contig 46491 bp, 43 predicted proteins | sample YL17G06_40_MG_FD_203697 | JGI IMG/M metagenome (GOLD analysis project Ga0315280, IMG submission 203697) | Sediment microbial communities from Yellowstone Lake, YNP, Wyoming, USA - YL17G06_40 | ecosystem: Environmental > Aquatic > Freshwater > Lake > Sediment | place: USA: Wyoming | collected... | reverse complement strand
ATAGAAATGGCTTACATCGTTAGAGGACAAAAGAACATCATCAACAGAATGAAAGCACTGATAGAAACGGCACGCAAAGAAATAACCATTTTCATTTCACACCCAGCAGTTCTCAAAGGACTAAAGGAACCATTGACAGAAGCAAAAGAAGAGCGCAGAGTCAAACTAAACATCGCCATGACACGCGAAGTTTTCGAAAAAGAAAACACTTCAAACCTTGGCGAAATACGCTTGCTGTGTTGTTCGCTGGACAGATCGGCTGATTCCCTCGGGATGCTCATCACCGATATGAGCACACTTCTAACGTTATCAGACTGGTTCGACGAAGTTGCCATATTGACCCAAGACAAAAACCTGATTCGAGTATCCCGAGACTACTTCGACAGTCCCATGTGCTGCACAAGCATGCATTAGCGAAAGAAGGAAAATGTCATTGGCTCCAGTTCAAGACAATTTCTATATATCCTGCAACTCGTTCCTCAACTGTTTTGATCCCTGAATTACCTTTCCATTATGCTCTCCATAATCATGCGACAAGTTCTGAAATCAGTTCGCGTGCAGGTAACCCGATGAATGTTGTCGTTGAGGGCAACCTTGGAACATTGGGTTCTGGAAAACCGAAAGTCAAAGGTTAAATAAAATGCAAACAGACTTCTACTTGGATGAAAGAGAGAGAACGGTGCAGAATCTTTTCCTTTCTCCTCTGCACCGCTCTCTTTTCTTAACATTCTCCTTCTACGTGGATAACAGCGAGTAACGCAAATAGCTCGTGGAAGAACTACAGAGTATGGTTTTTTCATTCGGAATAGGCTAGGCTACGCGAGGATGACAGGTCAGCTATGTAGCCATCCGCTCTTGAAACCCAGCTGAAGACTCATTGAGGAGAACGCTGGTGGCCACAGCCTTGGAGCAACGCAACATAAAACAAGAGGTGGGCTTCGCGGCTATTAGCAAAGATTATTAGTAATTCTGGTCAAACATTAAGCGCGCGCGAAGGACTCGCTCAACGGCAACTGTCGTGCCACCCTTAGTCGAGGCGTATGTTGCACTTCCCCTTTCTGCACTCCTTGCCCAACCTAAGCAGCGCAGTTTCAAAGTGTACAAAAGATTTTCCCGCCACGCTGTTTTTCGTCCAGAAAACCTTCAACCGTTTCAAGGTCTCTTCACATGCAGATCCATTCTTCAAGATTCCGAGCCGTTCACCTGCAAGAACCTCTAGGCCCGTTGGATAAGGGTCAGCCTTTTCCCATACTTCCCGCAGTTCCCTCAGGAAAATGCTCACCGTCACGTCACCAACTCCCTTCCCCAAACCCTTCAACCTCCTCTCCAAATCGCGCGCGTCAGAAGCCAAATCGTGAACGCGGCTCAGACTCCCGCCGTACGCCCGCACAAGGCTGTTCGCCACTTCAAGAAGCTTGTCTGCAGTCTTGAAATCATACCGCGCGTAGCCACCCTCGTCCAAGATTTCAACCACCCCCTTCCGCCCTGTTCTGAGAATCTTGTCTGCCGAGAGAACATCGTGCCTCTCGAAGCCCATGTAAGTTTTCACGGCCACGGACTCCGATATCCGTGCGCCGAACAACAACGAAGCCAAGAACCACTTGAAAACCTCAGCATCCTCGCCGCTGCCAAGCCGTATGCCCAGCCCTTCAGAGTATCTCCGTCCGTAGGTTTCAACAAACCCTTTCAAACTCACCGTTTTCACAACCTTTTTCATCCTGCCCAACAAACCTTATACATCTAAGACATAAACGGTTTACGAGGCAAAAAACCGTGCCCACGATAGAATGGCGCAACGGCACCGTGCAGACGATAGATCAGACACGACTCCCCAACGAAGAAGTAACCATCACCATGAGAAACTGCCAAGATGTGGCCGACGCCATTAAAACAATGAAGATAAGAGGCGCACCCCTGCTCGGAGCAGCAGCCGCCTTCGCCTTGGCCCTCACATCCTGCAACACCAAAGCCAAAACCAAAAAGCAGTTGATGAGCGAACTTCAAAACGCAGCAGAAACCATACGGGCAACAAGACCCACAGCCGTCAACCTCTTCTGGGCCCTCGACAGAATCCTCAACAAAGCCAAAACAGCCCAAGGCAGCGCAGACAAAGTGGCCAAACTCGTCGTCGAGGAAGCGAGGAAAATCGCCGAAGAGGATGCGGCCACGAACCGCCTCATCGGCAAGCACGGGGCCAAACTCATCCACGACGGAGACGCTGTTTTGACGCACTGCAACGCCGGAGCCTTGGCCACTGTGGATTTTGGCACGGCTCTGGGGGTGTTGAAAGCCGCTTGGCAACAGGGGAAAAGATTCAAGGTCTATGCGGACGAGACCCGCCCGCTTCTGCAGGGGGCACGGCTCACCGCCTACGAGCTTAAACGAGCAGGGATTCCCGTCACGTTGATTACGGACGGCATGGTGGGCTACGTGATGAGCAAGCGCATGGTGAACAAAGTCATCGTCGGGGCAGACCGCATAGTCCGAGACGCCGTCATCAACAAAATAGGCACCTTCACCGTCGCCGTCTTGGCCAAGGAGCACGGGATCCCCTTCTACGTGGCTTCGCCCAAATCCACGTTCGACCTGAAACACACTTCTGCACAGGTTGTTATCGAGGAAAGAAATCCCGAAGAAGTCACACATATAGGCCAGCAGCGCATCGCTCCCGTTGGAGTCGACGCGTTGAACCCGGCTTTCGATGTAACCCCGTTCAAGTACGTTTCAGCCATCATCTGCGAAACCGGCGTCCTGCACAAGAAGGATTTGAAACGGCTCCAGGCTAACCGCTATAAGTGAAGGACGCAGTTATGCATGCTGGGGGTTCAGATGGACAAGAGTGAAGACGAAGCCACACACGCGTCGGAGTTTAGGGCCAGGGGGTTGCTCGTCAAAGAAGGCGTGAAGGTTTCTGAAAAGCGGTTTGTGGACGAGCTTGCTTCCAGAGGGTACGGTGTGCCGGGAAAGAAGAGTTTTCTGCTCACTTTTTACGAGGCACTTTATCTTGTGGACAGGGCGATGCTGGAGGTTGAGGATGAAAGCGGTGAAGAAGCAGGGTTTCAGCGGTTGCTCCAGTGCTACGAGGCTGTCAACGAGAACGCGTGGGCGTCTTACCTGGTTTTCCGCGACTTGCGAAGCAGGGGATACGTCGTGCGCGAGGGCTTCGGCCAGGGCGTGGATTTCCGAGTCTACGAGCGGGGCGACTACAGCAAGGACACAGCTAAGTACTTGGTGGTGAGCGTTCAGGAGGGGAAACCTATTGCAGTTGAAAACCTTAGCCGCGCGTTGACACAGAGCCTGAGCCTCAAGAAGGAACTCATCTTGGCGGTCATGAACCGGAGGGGAGAAATAGTTTACTACTCCATCTCAGAATTAAGCTTGAAATAGGGAGGCTGGGCATGGCTGAATTCAAGACCGTCCGAGGCATGAGAGACTTTCTCCCGGAAGAAGCCAGGCTGCTGCGACACGTTGAAGGTAGGGCTAGGGAAGTGGCGAGACTCTACGGTTACAGGGAGATTGTGACGCCCGTCGTTGAGTCATACGAGCTCCTGTCAGCCAAAGCCGGGGAAGAAGTCAAGTCGCGCATGTTCCTCTTCAAGGACCTGGGCGGAAGAGACGTCGCGTTGCGACCGGAGTTCACCGCCTCCGTGGCCAGGCTTGTGGCAACGACCTTGCGGAACGAGCCCAGGCCCTTCAGGCTCTTCTCGGTTGGAAGCATATACAGGTACGATGAGCCACAACGAGGCCGTTACCGAGAGTTCTGGCAGACGAACTACGAGCTGATGGGCTCAAGCAGACCAGAGGCAGATGCTGAAATCCTGCTACTGACGCACAGCTTCATGCAGACCGCAGGGTTGAAGAAGTTCGCGTTGAAAGTCGGTCACATCGGCGTCTTGAGAGGCATACTTACCCAAGAGAAACTCGTGGACAAAGTGCAGAGCGCCGTCATGCAGCTCATGGACAAGAAACAGTACGAAGATGCGTTCAGACTGGTGAAAAGCGCAGGCGTGTCAGAAACGTGCATTTTGACGCTTCGAAAACTGGTCGAACTCAAGGGCAGCAACGTTCTCGACGTGGTCGACAGAGTAGCCGAGCTCGTGAGAGATTATGAAAAGTCTGTTGAGGCTTCGAGGAACTGGGGTGGGATTCTGGATCTTGTTTTGAAGAGCAGATGCGATGTTGACATGACGGTTGACGCGGGGTTCGCCAGGGGGCTTGAGTATTACACGGGGATGATTTTCGAGGTTTACGTGCCAGGCTTGGACATCGCTTTGGGCGGGGGTGGAAGGTACGACAGGCTGATTGAGCTTTTCGGGGGTGACCCGACGCCTGCCGTAGGCGTTGCTCATGGAGTGGACAGGATCATGCTTGCGTTGCAGGAGCAGAAGGCTGCTCAGAAAGCCGAGGAGAAGGCTGGGGAGGAAGAGAAGACGGTGCTGGTTGTTCCCATCAATGAGGGGCTAAGGGGCCAAGCCTTGCGGGTTTCGGAAGTGCTTAGGAATGCAGGCGTGGTGGTTGAGGTTGAGGTCATGGGGCGAAAGATGGTCAAGGCATTGGAAGATGCAGATAAGAGAAAGATGAGTTACGCTGTGATAATTGGGGAAAGAGAACTCAAAGAAGGAGCAGTCGTCGTTCGAAACTTGGCCAAAAGAGTGCAGAGCACGGTCAAGATTGAAGATGTTGCAGACGTAGTGAAAGGCTAGGACCAAACCATGCAACGACAGAGCATGCGATGATAGTGTTTGAGCCCCCTTATGTTTGAGTGCTCAATTAGTGATTTTTTGAGGTTCAAAACGTCGATGTTGCCTTGTCGTCTGGTTAGGTGTGGGCGGTGGAGTCGTAGGGTGCTTTGACGTAGGTGATGACTTCTACTGGGCATTCCCCTGAGAGTCGGAGGGTTTTTTTCCATTCTTCACCGACGGCTATGAGGAGGAAGACTCCTGACATTTCGGCCTTGGCTTTTTTGACAAGGCTGACGAGGGCGGCTTGGGTTTCTCCGCTCTTTATCATGTCGTCTACTACGAGGACGCTGTCGCGTTTTTTGATGGCTTCCTTTGGGATGTAGAGTGTTGAGGTGACGCCTGAGCCTTTGAGGAGAACATAGGTTTCTTCCAGGAAGGCTTTGACGCCGACTTCTTTGGTTCTTTTTGCGACCACGAGGTTGACGCCGAGGGCGTTTGCGACCATCGTTGCGAGGGGTATGCCATCTACGGCGACCGAGAACACTTTTGTTACGCGTTTTCCGGCGAAGTTTGCGAGGGCATGGTTGGCTGCTTGTTGGAGAATGTTGTAGTCGCCTATGATTTCGGTGTTATCAAAATAGCCATCTTCGTCGAACTTTATTCTGCTGCGCAGTTCGGGTTCTAGACCAACGAGTCTTGTGAGAACTTTCCAGAGTTGCTTTGCTCTCGCGGTGTTGGGCAGGACGTGGCCCTTCGCATATCGGCTGAGGACGGTTACAGGCAAGCCTGTTTTAGAAGCTAACTCGCGGTAGGTTATGTTTCGTTTGTACTTGGCGGTTTTGAGAAGCTCGATGGTCATTAACCGAAGCTTCAAATCCTCCGCGTGCGTGCTCATAACAACAGCCTCATATACACTGATAACTCAAACCTAAACGCGTTCTCCTTCTATTATTGCTTTTCAGATATATACTTTGCTGGGTGGAAAAACGACCGTGTTCGCGCCGCCCTTTTTGAAGGTTGCAGGATGGTGCCACACTCGCGCGCGCTAAGAGTCAAGATAAACATACACCCAACCCCAACCGCCAGTGGCAGAAAAGGAAATAATACGTGAGATAGTCAAAATACGATGCCCCTACTGCGGAAATCTTTACGACGAAGGTCAAGACAAATGCCCATATTGCGGAGCGAAAAGGTAGATCGACTCACAACTTATAATTGATCACGATGAACAGTTAGCCCATGCTGTCCTGAAAACTCACACGAGAACCAGAGATGATGCCTCTGCTCTTCCTCATCCTATATTACAGAAAATCAATAGTATGGTATAAGCGCATTGGGGCATGATGCGCGCGCGCTAAACTGATTCAGTCATTTTATGTTCAAAGCCAATTCGCCTCGATTGGCTTGTCCTGCGCTGCTCTTCAAGTTCCTTTGCATTATGAACAAATTGCGAGCGGTATGGGTGACCTACTTAGGTCTGACCATGCGCCCTTTTGGAGGCAGGGAATCCCAGCGCTTTTCATAACTGATACTGCAGATTTCAGATATGCTTACTATCACACTCCAGCCGACACGATAGACAAACTTGATTTCTCCTTGATGACGAAAATATGCAAAGCAACTATTGCCACCGCATTGAACTTGACTAGCAGATAATCCGATGACTTAGAGTTGAGGACTCCTGTTCGTAGGCTTATGGGGATAACCTACTGGGTGATTGAGGACTCTGAAGCTATTCGTGATTTCATCAACACAGAAATTAGGAGGGAGTGGGAAGCAGACGCTGTAAGTGAACATCGAGACCCAAAAGATGATTATTGGCTGAAGACCTTGTCAGAACGCAAATGGAGCCTGAAAACCATGGACATAGTTCGAATCAAGCTTGATCCTGACATTATGAATTACGTTGACCCTGAGAAAGGCTATGTCTTCTCGAAAAGCCTTGCTGAAAGGAGCCGAGAACTCCAAGAATCTATTGAGATGGGCGGTTTGACCATTTGGCCTTTGGTTGTGAGAAAAGAGGACATGCAGCTTGTCGATGGCTATTGTCGCTATGCTGCGCTTAAGACAATGAAAGTCTCGATAATCTACACCTACATCGGTGCCCTTTGACTTCTGCAGTCCTTAGTGAGACAAAAAATGGGCTTGTGGGCAGCAGTCTTCACGGAGGGTTGTGCAACAGAAAGCTTTTTCTTTGTTGACGGGTATCCAGAATCCTCCATTCTACACACAAGGTGGGTTTAGTATTGAATTCGAAAGTCGCTGTAGTTGAATTTGAAGCCGACGGGAGGGTTCCTCTGAAGCGAGCGCTCAGCCTAATCGGAGGAATAGATGACTTGAACACTGTGGAGAGACCTGTGGTGATTAAAGTTGGCGTGTTTAGTCACGAGTCAGAGAACCATGCATCGGTAGGCATGGTTGATGCAATCGTCAAAGCCTTCGATAGGGCGCCCCAGATTTTCGTGGCTGAATCTGACAACTACAGAGGTACTGGTTCAGAGAGGCTTCAAATTTGGAAAGAACTTTACACGAAACGAGTCGTTCCGTTCAACCTTTCCGATGACTCAGACACCAGAAGAGCAAAGATTGCTAACCAAGAAATGATGTTGTCGCACATACTGTTCAAACCCAACGTCTTGGTTAACACACACATACTGCGTTCGTTTGAGAGTGGAAGCATCCTCAAGAACCTGTTTGGGTGCATTTTGGATTCGAAGAGGGCGAAATATCACAAGGTTCTTCCCACACTTCTCGCGGATGTTTTCGAGGCGATAGGTGGAGTGGACCTTGCCGTGCTTGACGGGACATACTTCTGGCGCGGTGCAGGAGATGCTCCTGTGCGAATGAACACTGTGCTTGTTGGGAAAGACGCGGTTGCCGTGGAGACGGTTGGGGCGACTCTCGCCGGCCTCAATCCTCAGAAGATGCCGGTTATACAGGAATTTGTGAAGAGAGATCTTGGGGAAGGGTCTTTGGAGAACATCGAGGTCGTGGGGGCTTCCTTTGAGAGGCTTAAGGAAAAATTCTTGTCCACAGCAAAAGCCCAGAAGAGACGGGTGAGAAGTAGTGGTCCTCAAACATGGGGCGGTCGGGCCAATCGCGCGTTTAGAGGTTTGATTCGCGAGGGTTTCTTCAAGCAACCTAATGGGAGAACATTAGAAGATGTGGTCAGAGCATTAGAAGCTAAGGGTCTCTCGAATACTGACAAAAAGGGCAAAATCGAGGGCTTTCTTGCCAGAAGAGTAGAGAAAGGAGTTTTGAAAAAGGCCAAGACTGAAAGAGGATGTGTTTACTGGACGGAATAGCCGGGCTCAAGATGCGTCCTTTCGTTAAATTCATTTATGGGTAATAGTCTTGTGTTCGTCCAGTTCTTTTTTTACATAAAATCGAATAGAGGATTCTTCTAGAACATTCTTCCACAAGCAATATGTGGTTCTTCTGTTGAATCAATTTTGGAGAAAGCGAAGGGAGAAGGGAAAAAGGACAAGGGAAAAGGCAGTGGGAGAAAGGAAAAATTTTTCATGCCTTTTCCCTCGACCTTTAACAACATTCTTTGCAGCTTTCTATTTAATCTTTGGCGTTCAACTCATGGTTTCATTTGGCAATAGAGCGCTCTTTTCACGCGGATGTTAATTGAAAATGGTATTCAACAAGAGGAATTTCCTTTCCCCAAGGAGATTTCAGCGTTTCCTCTTTCACCTGTTTGAAACCGTTCTTCTCATAGAATGCTCTAGCATGGGCTTCGTCCCTTCCAGCTTTGACGATGAGAGTCCTAACTCTCTCCTTCTTTTGGTCTGCAATAGCTCTCTTCAGCAGTTTAGTGCCTATTCCCATTCTTTCATACCCTGGAAAAACCACAATACGCTCAAGTTCCACTGTTGTTGGATCATGTCCTACAATTTGAGCAAAGCCCAGTATCTCGCGCCTGTTCCTCAATGCCAAATAGAAGGTTGCCTTTCCTGACCGAGCTGCTTCCAATAGAACTTTCTCAGAGAAAACCTTGTTGCCATATTCCTCTGGAATGCCAAATCTCACAACGTTATCTTGGTAGAGCTTCCCAGTCTTGTCTTCCAAGAGTTTCCGAATCTTCCTGCTAACAGCCTCGATTCCCTTCTCGGTTGCTTTCCTAATAGCAATTGCTTCCATCTCAACACACGGGTTACTTGATTGTAACCGTTTTAATAAATTGTGACATTTCCAACTCGAAGAAAGAAAATCTTGGCTGTGCTATTTTGAGGATGTTTTTGTCAGCAATTTGGGTTCGTTCTTCTTTTAGTATATTGTAAATGCGGCCATCTCTGCATTTTCCACTGCAGCAGAAAGTTTCGAAAATTCTACAGATTGTCCTGGACAGAAAGAAAAGAAGATGATTTAACTTGGAAATGCATTCATCGAACTCTTCGGACTCATGAGTCTGTCTCTCCGTAGTCTTAGTTCTCTCCAGTGTTCTATTGCCAAATCGCTATTGAATGACGCATGTTCATTGGCTGACCATTGTTTTTGCGCTGCCCTTCACGATGTGCTCAATCAGTCTGAGTTTCTCCCAATGGTTCAGGGTGCTCCATTCATCTGCAAGGTTGGGGTAGAATACTTGTAATAGTTCTTCAAATTCCTTTACAGTGGCAAGATTCCCAGTGCACGACGTTCCAAGTTCACCTAGTTTTTCAATCCATTCGTCGTATTGCTTCCGTTTCATCCAGGAATCTCCTGCTTGTTTGAGCTAGCCTGTATTCCAATTTTCAGGGTTTTTGTATTGAGTTCTCAGCCCTTCCTGCCACAACACATCAAACAATTCTAAGAATTTCTTTCTCTCAAGTCTGGTGCCCATATCAACGCATCACTTGCAACTATTCAGAGTCACCTTGACATATATGCGCATTTGCAGGAATCGTAATATATCGAAAACCGATATATATGCACGTTTGCATGTTTACCATCTGACAGAAACGTATTATATTTTGATGCGATATCATCTAGCGCATGCTCAGTCGGGGATAGATTATGGCGTTCACAACCAGGCCGGTTTTGATGGGAACTAATGGCATGGTGACTTCGACGCACTATCTTGCTTCTCAAGCGGGATTCTGCTGTCTTAAGCGGGGAGGCAATGCTGTTGACGCGGGGGCCACTATGTGGTTCTGCCTAACGATTCTTGAACCACATCTAGTCGGCGTGGCGGGGGAGTCGCCTATCCTACTGTACTCAGCCAAAGAGGAAAGAGTGATTGCAGTCAACGGTCAAGGTCCAGCGCCAAGAGCGGCTACCATAAACTGGTTTGAAGAGCACGGCTACGATCTGATTCCTCCGGATGGTTTCTTGCCAGCTGTCGTTCCGAGCGCCTTCGACACTTGGATTAAAGCCCTTGACGAGTTTGGAACCATGACACTCGAAGAGGTTCTTGAACCCGCTATAGAGTTAGCTGCTAAGGGATTTCCAGCATATCCGGAGCTTAGAAGAAGCTTAACTGAACCTAATCAACAAGTCGGATATTCCATAATTGGAAGCAAAGTGGAATCAAGACCCATGAGTGTGGCTGAAAGATTCCTCAAAGAGTGGCCCTCTTCAGCCGAGATATTCCTCGTTGACAGGCAGGTGCCCCGGGTTGGACAGGTTACGCGCAACCCTGAATGGGCTCGCACGTTTGAACAGGTTGTGAAGGTCGAGAAGGAAGCCAGAAAAAACGGACGCGAGGCAGGCCTACAGGCAGCGCGGGACTATTTCTACTTGGGTCCCATCGCTGAGGAAACAATCAATTTCATGCAAACTTTCAAATGCCGAGATATCTACAGCAAGGAACATCACGGTCTGCTCAGTTTGAAAGATATGGCGAACTATCATGCACGTTTTGAAGAACCCATCACGGTGAAATACCGTGGGTATGACGTCTACAAGTGTGGGCCTTGGACGCAGGGTCCGGTGCTACTGCAGCAGCTGAACCTGCTCGAAGGTTTTGATCTGCGACAGATGGGCCACAACACGGTTGACTATGTCCACACTTGGGTTGAGTGCGCCAAACTTGCGTTCGCAGACCGAGAGCAATACTATGCTGACCCTGACTACGTCAAAGTGCCCTTGGACAGGCTTCTCTCAAAAGAGTACGCTGACAGACGACGCACGCTTATTGACCAGGATCACGCATCTATGGAGCTAAGGCCAGGCGGAATGGCACCTGTCAAACTGAAATCTGAGAATGGAAGACGATCAGGCGGAGACACGGTGCATTTGGAGGCTGTGGACAGGTTTGGAAACATGATTTCCGCAACACCCAGCGGTGCGTGGATTTCCACTTCACCTATAATACCTGGCTTGGGGTTCTGCATGAACACTCGGGGTCAAATGTTCCATCTCGACCCCGGCCATGTTGAAAGACTGGAGCCTGGTAAGAAGCCGAGTACTACTCTAAGCCCCAGTCTAGTGATGAAAGAAGGAGAACCTTACCTGACCTTCGGCACTCCTGGAGCAGATCAGCAAGATCAATGGACGCTCCAGTTCTTTCTGAATCACGTTGATTTTGGTATGGACATCCAGCTTGCCTTGGACAAGCCGACAGTTCATTCAACTCACTTCCCTGGTTCCTTCTGGCCTCACGCGGCTCACCCTGGAGTTATGCACGCAGAGCCTGAAATATCCGAGGAAGTGATTCTGGGACTCAAGAAAAAGGGTCACAAAGTAATCGTGGATCCGCCGTGGAGCCACGGCCGCTGTCTCGCCATTCAGTACGACGTTAGCACAAGTGTAATGTGTGGTGGGGCCTCGCCCCGAGGAATGAAAGCCTACGCGATTGGATGGTAGACCCTGCAAGTATGTCTTGCGCTCTCACGATCGCCTCGAACAGGAAAATCACCTGGATTATTGTTGAAAAATCGTAGAATCGACATTAGACTTATTAGATTGCGACCGCATGGAGCTGAATGTGAAAAGTGTGATACTAGAATATGACCAGCTGAATTGGGTCATCATTCATGGCAGAGGAGTGCTGAACACTGGTCACGCAGGTACCTTCGCTCGCACGTTAGCAACTGCGGGGGTTCTTTCAGGACGTGAATCCTACTATTACATGAGGTATGATGACTCTCCTGAACGGGATAACATACCTATGATATTCTACACCGTCATAGGCAATCCCAAAATAGATGTTACATTGCACGAAGAGGTCGAGCCTGTCGGGGAGGTTTTCAACGCCATAGTCGTGATGGAACCCACGATACTCGTCAGTCAGACCTCTCAGAGAGCATTGCTGTTCGACGGAGCGAAGAAGGACGCCGTTCTCGTCGTGAACACTTCGTTGTCGCCGAAGGAAATCATACGATTGGTAAAGAAAAGGTGCCTCGCGCAGGACTGGTGCGGAAAACTAGTCACCATAAGAGCAAGAGAGCACGATGCTAACATAGCATTTCCCCTGTTAGCCGCGTTGACGAAGGCTTGGAACGGTGTGAATCTCGACGATTTGCTGGATGCGCTTGATTCCACTGGACAAGGCGATAAGACTGGTCTGGTAAGAAGAGTGTATTCTGAAGTGGAGCCGGTTGATGTCCGAATCAGTGCGAAGGAAACCATGATGGGGCAGACCAGAAAGTCAAGTTCCTATTGCAAATTCAAGAAGGGAGCTTGGGATTTGAAGACATACAGGAGCTACCAAAAGGCGGCTGCCGAAGCGCTTTCCTACTTGGAAAGAATAAAGGCAATGCCGTCGTGGCAGGCTTTGTCCCCTGGATTGATTGAGTTCGGTCCTCTTCCCAACGAGAAAAACGTTGGGTTCACAACCTCTTTCGCAAGATACCTCAGGCCGACAATAAACAAGAGCAAGTGCACCGATTGTGAAATATGCTCTCTTTACTGCCCGGACGGTGCAATCGACTCCAATTACATCGAAGTTGACCTGAACTACTGCAAGGGTTGCGGCATATGCGCCCAGATGTGCCCCTCAAAAGCGATAAGCATGGCTAGTGAATTGCTGGCGGCCGAAGGATTGACTGAAAAAGAAATAACCGCGATAGAAGATGCTCTCGTCGAATATGGTTACTAGATAGTGAAAATTATGAGTAGAACAAAATCAGTTTCGAAGCCGTTGACTAAAGTTCTGCCCAAGAAGTTCATGTGGACAGGCACGCGTGCAATTGCTGAAGCCGTCAAGCTGGCGGACGTTGACGTAATAGCTGCGTACCCTATTAGGCCGTACACGGGGGTTATGAACTCTCTTGCCAAGATGCTGGCTGACGGCGATTTTGCCGCTGAAATAATCGGTGCTGATTCTGAACATTCACAGTTTGAAATTGTCAAGCATGCGTCTGCAGTTGGAGCCAGAACGTTTGTCGGAAGCTCGGGCGTAGGCTTGGCATACGCAGCAGAACCGATAATTGTCACGTCCTTGGGACAGTTGCCCGTCGTCGCGATGGCTGGTTGCAGGGCCCTTGATGATCCCGGTAACTTCGGAATGGAATGGAACGATGTGTTCGCATTCAGAGATCACGGCTGGCTCATGTCGTGGGCCAAAGATCCTCAAGAGGCCTTGGATATGATATTGGTCGCCTACAGAGTATCGGAAGATCCTAGTGTGCTTCTGCCAAGCTTTGTGGCAGTGGATGGCGCTGCAATCACGCACATATCTGCCCCTGTTGAGCCTCCGAGCAAAGATGGAGTCGCGAAGTTTCTCCCTCCTTACAAGCCCTCTTACCCGCTTGATCCAAATTATGGCCCTGTGACAAAGGCACAGCACATAGCCCCTTCGCTGATAGGTCCCGAGCTTCGGAAAGTAGTGGACAACTCTATGGCGAAAGCCAGGGAAGTAATTCGAGAAGCTTGGAAGGCGTATGCAAAGATCATTGGGAGAGAGTATCCACCCTTCATCGAACGCAAATACATGAATGATGCAGAAATAGTACTCGTGACCATGGGAGCATACTCCAAAGACGCAATGTATGTTGCCGAAAAACTTCGAAAGCAAGGCATCAAGGTTGGAGTCATTAGAATACGTTATTTCAGACCTTTCCCAGACAAGGAACTTGCTGAAGCACTGGAAAAAGTGGACGCTGTCGGGGTAATTGATTTTTCGTATTCCTTCGGTTCTGCAGACTCTTCAAGCGTGCTGTTTAATGAAGTCAGATCAACCTTGTATGATGGCGGTTCACGACCGCTTTTGATGGATTTCATGTTCGTCGGGGGCAGAGAGCCTTCTGTTGAGCATTTTGAAGAGGCCGTTCGGTTGCTGAAAAAAGGCGCAGGAAAAGGAGCAGTTGAGAAACACGTGCGGTGGCCCACGCTGAGAGGTGAGGATCTGTGAGCGAACGGCCGTTGATCAGAAGTATCAGGGACGTTCCATCAGTAGACCTCTACACTAGCGGACACAGAACATGCGCTGGCTGCGGCGCAGCCCTAGGTTACCGTTTGTTGCTCAAGGCGACAGGTCCAAAAACCGTGGTGCTTGGTCCAACCGGATGCATGTACGTAGCGAACGGGCACCAGTTCCTGTCCTCACCGTATTCCGTGCCTTGGTATCACACCCAGCTAGGTGCCGGAGGGGCTGCAGGCGTTGGAACCGCGGCGGCTTTCAGAGTTCTGATGATGAAGGGGAAGAGGAAGAAGGAAGACGTTAACGTCGTTGTCTATGGCGGAGACGGAGGGACAGGCGACATTGGTTTCTCCGGATTGTCGATGGCCATGGGCTACGATTACAAGAGGTTCCTATACGTGCTGTACGATAACGAATCATACGCCAACACAGGCATTCAAGCGTCAAGCACAACTCCGTGGGGAGCTTCAACAACGTTCACGCCGCCAGGCAAGATAAAGAGAATCGGCAACGCGAGAATGAAGAAAAACGTGGCCTTGATTATCGCAGCACACCCTGGTGTGAGGTACGTTGCAACGGCTACGCTGTACCCGCCGCTGGACTTCATTAACAAGGCGAAGAAAGCTCTGGAGGCTGATGGTCCTGCGTTTATTCATCTACTTGTTCCGTGTCCAAAGGGCTGGTTCGCCGATCCAAAGTACACCGTAGACCTGAGCAAGAGCGCCCTGGAGACGGGACTTTGGGTCTCGTGGGAGTATGAAAACGGGGACTTTAGCTTGAGTTACAGACCTAAACCTAGAAAGCATGTCAAGGAATACCTGAGAATGCAAAAAAGGTTCGAGCACTTGACCGACGACAAAATCGAAGAGATAGAGAGAATGACTGCCAAAGAATGGGACTATTGGACAGAGATGGACAAGCAACAGAAAATAATACTTCCCTGGGTAGCACCACCATGGACAGCATCCTAACTCTTGCCCTTATTCATGCGATAAATGAAGAGATTAGGTTACCGCATCTCCTCACGTTTGTTGTATCTTCGTGCCCGATAATTTTCTCGCCGCCGGGGTTCGGGATGGGCTGACAGGAGCTTATTCCCTAGCAACCTTGTCCGTTTTCAATGTAGTGACAAGTGCCATCCACAGGTTCCGCAATATCTCACGTTTCTGAGGCGAACTTTTCTCAGAATAATTGCTACGTTCCGTTGTTTCGCTTTGACAGGGCGCCAAGCCCCAGCAGTTCATCTCTTGGGCTTGTCCAACTCCAACCAGAGCGAAAGGCAAGATTGCCACACTTATCGCAATTAGGAAAATCTTCCACGATTTCATGTTTTCATTACTCACTCAATAGTGCACGCGCATGTTTAAACATATAAACTCTGTCAAAAAGAACCCTGATTTCTTGTGCAGTGTTGTCCGAACAGATTTGTCCAATTAGGCGCGCGTGACGTTTCCACGATTTCCTGAAGAACCTATCTTTTTTGTGTTGTTCATCTTCCCAGTGTCTTATAGCCAGCCGTGCTTAATCGTTGAAGGTGTAGTCGTTGGCTTCTTTCGTTTCTCAGTTTTCTTTTCTTTGAACCTGTGGATTCTGACGGCACCACCTTCGAGGGCAACCCAATATCTGTTGTTCAAATGCCGATGGTAGATGAATTTGTTCACCGCACTCTGCAGATTTTGTACAGACAGTTTCTCGGAATCTACCAGTAGATGATGGTCGTCAGATGTAATCTTCTCATTGAGGGTCTTGCACAAGAAACTAGACAGGTTTTCTTTTTCATCAGCCAACTCGCCCCAATCGACTTTCAATTTCTTTCGTCCCGAGAACAAGCCGATCATTCTCCAGTATGGTAAGAGTTGCATCAGCTAGAAATGAATATGCTTTTTCTCTCAATGACATCGTCATCTGGACTTCTCTTTTCAGTGCACGCGCTTTTATTCGGTGGCCTGAATTTTCCTCTTAACTTGATTAATACATGCTCCGTTCTTCAGTCTTGCGCGCTCCTTAATACGTGGAAGAACGATATTATTTTGTTGGGGTGGCTGGATTGCCTGTTGTTCAGGTCTCTGTTTGGGCCGGTATGAGTGAAGAGAATAAGAAGAAAGTCGTTGAAGGGATTACGAGGGTGCTTGAGGAGCTGGGCATTCCTCGGGAAGCCGTTACAGTCATCATTTACGAAGCCCCGAAGACCAACTGGGCCACGGGTGGACAGTTACATTCAGACAAGTACAGAAATCGTTAAACGCGCGCAATTAAGAGCAGCAACAATATTGAAGCAAGGTGGACGAGTTGAACGTTGGAGGCTGGATTCTGGTTCCCCTTCCTTCGCCTGTGAGTTACTTGATTTGCCCAAGGTGTGGGAGTCAGGTTTCCTCTGTCTCTAACTACTGCAATTTTTGCGGAGCCTTGCTACGTCCTGAACTTCTGTTGAAAATCTGCCCTAAATGCAAAAGCAAAGTACCTGTTTCAGTTCGTTTCTGTCCTGAACGCGGACAAAAACAATGATGTTGTCTTTTTTCGATCGATCGTTCACGCTATTGAGAAAGGGGAAGAGACCTACAGTTTTGCCAAGAAAGAAGTATAGTGCCTTTACGGCTTATTTCATACCCAATTTCTGATTCTGTTCAAGAAGCCGCATCGCTTCTGCGACGCGTTTTTTGCGTGTCTCTTCCATTTTTGCGTTGTCGATCCACAAAACGAAATTTCTTTTGTAGCTCTTGGCCAATTTGTTGAAGTTGTCCGAGGCTTTCTTGTTGGCTGCTAACGCATCTTGCAAGTATGAGGGAACCACCAGTTCTTTTCTGTGGCGCGCGCTGGCATGACCGTCGAACCAATCCCCACTGGCTCTGGCTTCTTTGATTCTAATCAGTCCTGCTTCTGTCATCTTCCCCTCTGTGATCATCTTTTCGACTCTTTCCCTGTTTGCTTCGGACCATCTGCTCCTGTCCTTGCGAGGAGTGAATTTCCTGGCAAACTTTTCATCCTCAAGTTTCTTTATGATGCTGTCCACCCAGCCAAAACACAGTGCTTCTTCAACTGAATCGTCATACGATATGCTGGGTTTTCCAGTGTGCTTCCTGTAATATATCAGCCAAACCTCCTTCTTAGCATCATGATTTTCCTTGAGCCAGGCACGCCAGGCGTCTCGGTTTGACACGTAAAGTTTTTCAGTCATTTCAATCAAGCTCACTCCTCCGAAAGCCATATTTCAAGCTTGTTGGAGACTGCAGTCTCTGAATCCTTTCGTAGTGCGCACAGGAATGTGTCATAGTTGATCTCTATTTCTTCTTCTTGATTGTAGTGATTACGTAAGAGTTGTTGAAACGAAGAACAATCATATAGTGGAGAAAAGGTTACTGGCTAGGTCACGACACCCATTCTGTGCAGTTCCTCTCTCAGACTGTCTCTTGTTCTCTTGAGGCTCTCTCTTCTTTCCACGTATTCGTCACCGCCGATCTTGCCGGACTTGAAATCCTTGTCCAACTGTAACATTTGGGCATCCATTTCTCCTGTTCTGGCTCTCAACTGATCAACATATGATACGGCTTTCTCCTCGCCGATCATTTCTGTTGGAGCCAACGCCATCTTGATCACGCCGTCCTCTATGCGCAAGATTCTGTCTGTTCTTCTTGCAACGCTTGGATCGTGTGTAACCATTATGACGGTCTTGCCCAGTTCTGTGTTCACCTTCAGAAGATAGTCCACAACAATTTTCGCATTGACGGTGTCTAACTCGCCTGTTGGTTCATCAGCCAAGATGACAGGCGCGTCGTTGGCAAGTGCCGCAGCCATAGCCACGCGTTGTTGTTCTCCGCCGCTAAGCTCTTCCGGCTTGTGATTGGCGCGATCGGTTAAGCCGACTATCCCAAGAAGCTCTTGCACTCGTTCTTTCCTTTTTCCTCTTGAAACGCCGCGTGCAATCATCGGGAGTTCAATGTTTTCTGTCGCAGTCAGCGTCGGAATCAGGTTTAGCGTTTGGAATATGTGGCCAACCGTTTCTCTCCTATAATCAACGAGCTGTGTTGGGGTCATGCCAGTCACATCTACACTTCCCACATGCACGGTGCCCGCGGTCGCTACATCCAAGCCGCCCAATATGTTGAGCAGAGTGGTTTTTCCGCTTCCGCTTGGCCCTATGATGGCAATGAATTCTCCGGCGTTGACATCCATTATTAATCCTCTCAGAGCTTGCACCTCAATCTTGCCAAGCCGGTACGCTTTGACAAGATTGTTGACTCTCACGTCTAGACCTTTCATCTCAGTCTGACCATCCTCTCAAGTTTGGTTACGTATCCCTTCGATATGACCAATATTGGAAGTATTGTTGAGGCGAAAATGAGCGCAACGCACGAAATCAGCATGAGGATTGCGTCTTCCGAGAATATGAACCGGTGCTTGATTATGGCGGTGGACGCTATGAAACTGTTGGTGGCAGAAATGTTTCCATATGCGGCAACAAACCCCACAGAAATCCCCAAAACTACGGCGAAAGTCACGACCGCAAGGTTTTCCGTCAGGAACATTACTACCAGCTGCTTGTACGATAAGCCTTTCACACTCATTATTGTGGCTTCACGGCTTCTCTCTTTCATGCTTACTACACTCACTAGTGCTGTCCCCACTGATGCAGCTAGAACTGCAAAGACAATGCCCAGTCGCTGAGCGTCCAGCGACCCGACCGTAGCAACGTCAGATTGAGAAAGTGCATATTCCTCGTCAAATGAATCCACTCGGCTTATGTTTAAACCAAGATTGCGAATGTTTTCCGCAACTGTTGTTCCGTTTTCTCCGGGTTTAAGCTTGAGCAATATCCTTGTGTCGTAAGCGGTGACGGAACTGCTGACCTCTTTGTAGAGTTCTTCGGAGACGAACGACCAGTACTGCGAGGTCGTGCCCTGTTCATCTCCTGCTTCTGGTCCAAAGTACCCCACCACATTCATCCTCTTTGTAGTGTTGCCGATTGTTAGCGTGATGAAGTCGCCGACGTTGAGATTCAGAAGTCTCGCAACACTTTTTTCCAAGATGATTGCATCTTTTTTGGTTAACAGGCTTTGGAAGGCAGCTTCGACATTGTTTCCGGTGAACATGTCGCCTTCGTAGAACGCGACTCTGAGCCATGATTCAGGCTCAACTGCCTTCATGTTTACAACTATGTAGTTGGCGCCAGTTGATGTGCTACTGAGAGAATATTCTATCGTGGAGTTTTCCACATTTGTGGAAACGTTTGTCAGTATCATGTAGGAGATGTTTTTTGCCTCATTTGGAATGTTGACGTAGACGCTGACGTCCGCGCCTACCTGTGTGTAGATTGTTCGAGTGTTGAAGTCTTGTCCGCTGGCTAGTTGAGTGGTGACTTGGGCGCCGTAGCTTATTATCAATGCTATCAGGAAGGCGATTGCGGCCGAGCGTGCAGGGTTTCTCCTTACGTTCTTAGTTGCCAAGGCCCCTAGATCACCTAAGAATCTCGCTGCTCTTGTCGTGAGCTCCTGAAACTTGAGTGAGCTTTGGATGAACAGTTTTGTGCCTCCCCAGAAGAACAGCAAAGGCCCGACGTAAGTCAGGGCGTAGTCAATAGCAACGGCGATCCCGGTGAAAATCATGAGAATGAAGTTTTGTCCGGCCATGTTAATCTTGGTCAGTAGGACTGTCACGTTCACGCCGAAGATGAAGATGATTAGCTTGTACGTTCCAAGGATGAACGCGATCCAGGGCAACCTTTTTTTGTAGGATTTCATCTCCTCAATGGGAAGATACTCTCTCAGTGCGTCGACGGCAGGGAGTCTAGAGGCTTTCTTGGCAGAACTGTACGTTGAAAGTATGGCTATGATGACTCCGAAAACTACGGTCGAGACAATCGTGTAGGGACTTATTAACTGCAGATTGAGCAACATTTCAGTTCTGAGCTGAGTGAAAAGTGGGTTCAGCAGAAAGCCCGCTAAGACGCCGAGCGATCCTCCCAGCAGTCCCAACATGATGGTTTCGGTCAAGAATATTCTCTGAATTTGCCCTCTTGAGAAACCCTTTGTGGACAAGAGCCCTATCTCTCGCCTTCGAAGGCTGAACGATACGTCTGAAACCGTGGTTCCAACGTACCAGGCCATGAAGAATATAGGAAGAGAAAGAAGCGCGAATGTAAATTGAATTCCCAGCGACTTGTATCGGAAATTGCTCAGAACCATGTCTAGATTGTTTTGAAAGGAGTAACCTTTTTGAAAGGAGTAACCTGCTGGGGTTCTGGTCTGGATTTGAGCCTGCAGGTCTCTGACGTTGTTGGTTGACGTGTCAATATCCCATGGATTTATCAGGGCGTTTCGATTTAGATATATCAAAAGGTTGTTCGTTCCAATCTGCCCGCCAGACGGGCTGAGACGCAATTGCATCTCAAGCAGTCTCTGCATGATCTTTTCCCAATCAACAATGAGAGGATTAATCACTCTTTCCCAATAGGGTGGTATAGGCACAACTTGGTAACCTTGGTAATATGGAATAGAATAGTCTCCGAGGACTATTGACTTTGATTTGTCGTCAAGCTGGGCGAAGCCCTTAACTGTCAAATTCAAGGTAACGAAGAAAGGTATATCTCCGTTCTGGTAGATTGAAATGTTCACGGGGATAATGTCCCCTACTGCAACTGTCTGTGCCAAGCTTGAATCTTTGAGGACGTAGGTTTCGTTTTCGCCTATTTCTTCGGGTCGGTTAGGCCAACCATCATAAACACTTGAATTATTCTGAATTCCAACTATTCTTGCATAGTCAAGGATTGTGCCGTTTGCTTCGGAACCTATGGATCCGTCAAACGTTGAAATGGCTTCAACTTTTGCAACTCCTGACAACCCTGCCACGTTTTTGGAAGCATTTAGTATTTCGTCAGGATGCATGTTAGGCAAACTTACAACCATGTCAACATAGACTTGGCTCAGGTTTTGTTCTAGAGCTTGCTTTGCGGTTGCGTTTGCTTTGATGTCGATACCTGCGAAAAATGTGGACGCCAACGTTATGCCAATCAACAGTGCGAGGAAGAGTTTCCATGAACGGAAAACATGCGTTATGGCATACAGCACTGGCATGTTCAAATCATGTGCTATTCTTTTGTGAAGCTTTTAAGTCTAATGCCTAAAACAATCGGAGAGCGCGCCAATGTGCACTGTTTGTCTAAGATACGGCAAGAAAGGCGATTCCGAAATGAGCAAAGATGGAACCAAACTGATTGACAAAGCAATTCTTGCTCCAGTGGAGATACACGCCTTGCTATCCAATACTATGCTTGAGACAAGCAAGTCCACAAACCATAAACAACATGGTTAAAATTAGAGAGTGCTGACTGAATACGTGAAGTGGAGTCAACTGGTGAGAATAAGGTTCTGGCGTAGAAGGTGGTTCATTCTCACAATCGTCATGGTATTAGTGGTTCTTCTATCACTCTTTGTTGTCCTTAGGATGGATTTTGGCCAGAGAGAAGACGCAGTTCTCAGGTATTTTTCGCAAGAGAAAGGCATGCCCGAAACGTTTGCTGAATTGGAGCAATTGACGCCCAATGACTCGAAAATCCTCTGCTGGTGGGACTACGGTAGAGCAGTCAGACAGTGGAGCGACAGAGAAGTAATAGAAGCTTACCCGTCAAGAGACATATGGAACACTATAGGAAGCAGCCGAGACCCCCTGAATGCGCTGGAAACTCAACTGTTTGGTACATGGGGGTCATCAGAAAAAATTCACGATCTCGCAAGAATATTCATGCTGCCAGAAGATCAATCACTGCAAATCATGCAGGTCTACAAGGTCTCATACGCGCTTGTTTTCACACCTGATGAGCTGCAAAAATTCAATTGGATAGCCTCCATCGCAGGTTACAACGGAGCAGACTACCTGAGCGTGAATGGCAGCACCTACAAGCCAACAACACTCGGTTCGCAGGTGGCTCTCCTACGACTATTGTTTGATGAAACATTGCACCCAACGCACTTCACCAAACTCTACGACAATGGCAAGGGCAAGATATATCGAATCAATTATCCGTGAAGGCACTTTTTTAAGGGGTCTTTGTTCCCTTGTTTTTCGTCAGCCTGCTTTATTCAACTGTCAATTACCAATCGGGGGGATTTTCCTGACTCTGGGTGATAATCTCCTACAGACTTGAACCCAAGAGGTGGTGCACGCTGTGCCTGAACTGTTCAGAGTGAACAGCAAGTTAGCGCCTTGCCCATCACGCGCGCGATGGACTGAAGGTTTGCGACTAGCGCGCGCTACACACAACACTACAAGATATGAACTATAACTCTCGCACACAAAGGCGCGCGCGAACCAGTGTTATTCATGCTTGGAAAGCGTTCGGCAATCTCGAACAGTCTGTTCCAGAGAATAGCAATAAATTGCCTCGTAACAACTACAACTGTTGGGGCAAGGATTTAGGCGATCTTATTTGTCCATGACCAATGAAGACAAACAGGAAGAAATTTCAGGAAACACCCTGCGCGTTTACTGGTACATCCTGAAGAAAAGAGAGAACTGCGGGGTTAGGGAGGTTCAAAGAGCCCTTGGCTTTTCCAGCTCAAGCAGTGCGCACTACCATCTTGAGAAACTCGCTGACAAAGGTTTTCTAATCAAGGACAAATATGGAAGCTATCAAGTTAACAGCAAAATGAAAACAGGAAACATCAGCCCCTTCATGCTCGTTCACGGCTTCATATTTCCAAGACAACTGTTATATGCCCTTGCAACGACTGTCATGAACGTTTTCTTCTTAACGTTTTTCTGGAGGTTTCTTACCTTAACAGTCGTCCTCGCCTTGGCTCCTGGAATCTTGGCTTGCATAATCTTTTGGTACGAAACAGTGAAGTTGTGGCCGAGTCTCCCGTCTTTCGAGGAGAGTGTTCAATAAGTTTTGATGACTGTTCGAATCTATAGATTTAAGGGTGTCAATTAGAATTTGACTTGTGGTTATCAGAATGAAGGAAAAGATTTTAACTGTGATCACGCTCGGACTGCTGTTGGCCAGCTTGGCAAGCCCCGGCTTTATTTGGCGCGCACACCCCGCAATGGGGGTTAATTCTTCAGAAGGAGAGACAGTGAACACGGGCACTGAATATTCCAATGGAACCATAGGATCGCCCATAGAAGGATTGGCGATTTGGTACGTTTGGATAAACACCAACTCCACTCAAGTGATCTATCTGTCCTACGTCTCTTCGAAGATTCCGCCCCCGGTTCTCACGTTCTTCGGTCAGCATTACATAACTGGAAACGGCACAGAAGTATTCGTTGGCAACACGTTAACTGCCATGGAAGTGTATAACGATACCAATCGAAACGGAGTACCAGATGTAGATCCAGGCAATGGCACAAACGAATTGTTATACAATTTTGCCGTTAACAGCTCGCAAAGCTTCGTGATAACACCTGTTCAGAAGACTCTGATAGGCGGAGATTTTCATTACACCTGGGGCTTGCGATACAATACTATAGATGGTTTCCTGCTCACTGAGAACCAGGCTGCAGGCGCGAACGTCCTTCTTGACTATCTAGCTTCATCATATGATTTTTACGTCCAAAACAATGCGTCCTATCTGAAGACAAGCTTCGAAATCGGCAAGATATTGAACGTCACATCCTACTCAGACCTCAACTTTACACTGGAAGGGTTAAGTCTCTCTTTGCTGTACGGGACAAGCGTCATCGCTTCCAACACTTACACGACGGTTGTCAACGGAGAACCCTACAACTCCACGACAACGCAAAACTCGGCGCTACCTACGCAGTCAGGCGAAATCAGGATTGAAGATGCTAAGGCTTACGAGTGCGTGTTTGGGCAAAACTACACCCTCTCCAGAGATTCAGGGAACGCGACTTATCCATCCAAGTCCGCCGCCGTTTCTGACCATAGTGTGCCTGGAGGCGTGTACAGATCCGTTGAAAGTGCACTCTCATTCTTTGAGAATGTGCTGTCTGATGTATTTCCGAAAATAAGCAGTCTACTGACAACCGTCAACCTTGACTACAATCTTTCATCTTTTCTCTACAGAGTATGCTATCCACAATGGGACGGCTACGCACTTGAACACGATCCAACCTACATAGCCTATATAACTCCAATTGCCATACCCGAAATAGGCCCCCCTGTGATGCTAATCATCGGAGCGACTATTGTGGGCTCAACGGCTTTGATAGTTGCGCTGGTTGACACGAGAAAAAATCGAAGAATTCTGCCTAACAAATCGGGTGGACAAATACCCTCATCTGAGCTTCCGGCGCGCACCAGAAATACTTGTGGCAAATAGCGCGCGCACTAATCTTTCGCACAGACATAGTCTGCGCTGGCAGTGAGGTATCCGCTTGGTGTAATTGGCGGATCCGCTGGGATTTGAACCCAGGACTTTCGGCTTTCTTCAGCTCAAACGCCTTAGAAGGCCGACGCGCTTTATGGCCTTAAGAAGTATCCATGCTGCGCTACGGATCCTTTTTTGGGCAATAAAAGGAAGGGTTTCGGTTGATATATTTTATTCTATGTAAATCGCGGGGCGGTAGGGTTTGGCGAGTTGTGCCCGCTGTTTGGGGTCATGTCGTTTAGGATCTTCTTCGTTGTAGACGTGGATTTCTGCGTTTAGCTCTTTCTGGAAGAAGCCTTTTGCTTCCTCTAACGCTTGGCTCTCGTCAAGGAGCCCAGTTTGTGTGTGTCTCCGTTTTGTCTCTTCGGAGGTCCGGTTGATTTCGTCTGTGATTTTGCCGGCGAACTTGGCTACTTTTTCAGCGTTTGCCTTCAGTTCAGGTTCTTGCATCAGCTGTTTCATCAGGTCTTTCTGCAGGACTTTTGCTGAGGCGGATTTTTCAAGGGTTTTAAGGTAAGTCTTCCATTTCCAAGGGGCAGCTGTGTAGTAGCATACTATCTTCGGTTTGGCGCCTGTGGCTTTCATTATGTTCATAGTGTCTTCGAGCACGTTCATGATGAGGGTTTCATTTTCCTCTGCTTTGACGTCTATTCTGGATTCGTCCAGTGGGGGCCAAGGTGTTTGGGCGATGAAGTCTTTTCCGCCGAGCATTTCCCAGATTTCTTCGCACATGTGCGGGGCTACGGGTGCCAGCATCCTCGTTTGCGCGTCTAGAACTTCGTGACACACGTAGACTGTGATGATCTTTCTCTTCGAATCTTGGCTTCTATCCGTGATGCGTTTTTGGTACCATTGAAAGTCTTGTTCTAGCTCGTAGAGTACGGTTTGTATGGCTTTGCGGACGGCCAGCTTGTTCATGGCTGTGGTTGCGTTTCTGATGTGCTGTTCCAGTCTGCTGAGCATCCATCTGTCGATCGCCGTCAACTGTGTCTTTGCATTTTTCTTATCCGGAGGTTTTACGTTTTTGGAGGCGAACTTGTAGAGTTTTTCGAGTCTTTCGCGCATTGATTTGGCTATGGATGGGCTGAAGTCGGCATCTTGGAGCAGTTCCGCTGTGGAAAGGACGCTGAGTCTTATGGGGTCTGCGCCGAAGGTGGCGAGTCCCTCGCGGAGTGGTATTATGTTTCCGAATGATTTGCTCATCTTTGCGCCTTCCATCATCACGCTTCCATTAGTGGCTATTTGGCGTGGCCAATGTTTTTCTGGGAATATGGCGGTGTGGTTGAATATCATGAAGGTCAGGTGGTTGGGGACGAGGTCGCGTCCTGAGTGGCGGCTGTCCAACGGATAGAAGTACATGAATTCGTCGTGCATCTGCTTCAGGATTTTCGCGTCTAGACCGGTTTTTCTACTGATTTCCGCGGGTTTTCTAGCGCCTAGAAATACGTAATCGAATGCTTCGTCCGTTAGTTGGTCGGGCCGAATCTTGTGCTGTTTGATTGTCTTGACTATGGTGTAGTAGGCCATGTAGATTGTTGAGTCCGAGAGTGATTCGATAATCCAGTCTTTGTCCCATGGTAGTCTTGTGCCCATGCCTGACTTTCTGGCGCAGGCTTTTTCGTGCAGCCAGTCGATGACGTTGTTGAATTCTTGTCGGAGTTCTTCTGGCAGTATTTCCATGTTGTCCAGGTTTTTGTGTGCCAAGGCTTTCCATTCGGGTTTGCCGTAGTCGATGAACCATTGGTCTTGGACGATTTTTACGATGCACTCTGTCTTGCAGCGGCAGAACACGGGCCTGTTGAGCAGTTCGTACATGGTTGTGGCTTTGCCTTCTTGGATGAGGTCCTGTTTGACCTTGTCCTTTGCCTCAGCCACCGAAATCCCCGCATACTTGCCCGTGTTGGCTTTCATTCTTCCGTTGTGGAACTCGTGCCTGTAAACCTCCCTCGTGGCGTCCTCCAACTTCGGGTCTGACTGTTCGTGAATGTTCATCTTCCCGACGGCGTCGCCTGCGGGAATTTCTGAGTATCCTTTGACTTCGATGAGCGAGATGGGTTTAATCGAGTTTACTTCTCCAGCAGTTATTCCGTACTGTCTCAGCTTCTGCGATTCTTTCTTCATGTTTTCTAGAGCGATGTAGTCGTACGGAGCGTGACCTGGGACAGACATGACGACGCCTGTAGCATTCTTTGGGTCGACGAAGTCAGCTGGGAGTATGAGGATGTCTTTTCCTGTCACAGGGTTTTGAACGTGTTTTCCTACGAGTTCTTTGCCTGTGAAGGTTTCTTGGACTTTGACTTTTCGGTTTTGGTTGGCGAGTTTTTCGACGCTTTGTTGGCTGACTATCCAATACTCGCCGTCGACTGTGGCCTTGACGTATATTGTGCTGGGGTTTAGCCAGATGTTTGTGACGCCGAAAACTGTTTCAGGCCGCAGCGTAGCGGCCGGATAGAAGGTGTTGTCTTTCGTGAATTTGATGAGTGTGAACTCGCCTATTTCTGGTTCCACATCGCCCACGGTGTCATGTTGGCCGACTGGGTTTCCGTCTTTAGGGCACCAGCCGACTGGATGGCTTCCTTGTGAGATGTAGCCGTGCTGGCGTAGTTTTTGGAATTGCCATTCTACGAAGCGGTTGTAATGAGGGTCTACGGTGGTGAATTCGCGTCTCCAGTCGATTGAATAGCCTATTTCTTTCATGCCGGTTTTGATTTCTTGGTGAAAGTAGCGAGCCATGGCGATGGGTTCTGTGAGTTCTTTCAGCTTTTCTCTTGGAATTTTGTAAACGTTGATAAAGTCGCTGATGAGGCCTCTATCGTTGTCTGCGAGGCGCTTGGCCATGGCCAGGACCGGCGTACCTGTGTAGTGGAAGGCCATGGGTAGCAGTGTGTTGTAGCCGCGCATTCGCATGTACCGAGCGTGCACGTCTGCCATCGTGTAGGTTCTTCCGTGGCCGACGTGTTGGGGCGAGTTCGGGTAGGGATATGCTACCGTAATGAAACATTTAGGCTTGGATGGGTCTGGGTCTGTCTCGAAGATTCTGGCTTTTTCCCAGTTTTTCTGCCATTTTTCCTCGATCTTTTTCAAAAACTCCATGAAACTTTCTGATTCAATTCGTAGGGTATTAAAGGTTTTGTTTTCAACAACAGAGAACGCGATTCCTCACATCTAACACCCGAGAGTAAAGTGCAGAAACCTGAATTAATCCTTTGCTATTGGCCGGTAACAGGTTGGAATCTTCGCTTTGGCTTGCAGTCTTGTTTCAATATCAATGGTTCTTTGTAGAGAAATGTTCTAGAAGAGTTTTCTATAGTACTAAACCGAAAAGTTTTGTTTTTGCTACACTTATAGTATTTTCTTCACCAGAAACTAAAGGAGGTGAATGGCACTATGAATGTAAAAATTGTCAAGCTGCTACTCCTTTCAGCCTTATTCTTCGCAGTACTGTTTGTAACTCCAACGTTCACGACAAACACTCATGCTAATACGAAGGCAAACAATCTTGCCAACAAAACTGCGACCGAGGATCATGCACATGCTATCCTGCTCGGCGATCCAGTCGGAGGAGGTGTTCCTCGCATCGCAATCCTAATGGGCGATCCAGTCGGCGGTGGAGTCCCTCGCATCACAATCCTATTAGGCGATCCTGTTGGCGGCGGAGTTCCACAAGTTCAACCACACGGGAACCAAGTGGTTTAAGCGAAATTCTAAAAGCCCTCACTGCATATCAAATCTGGGGATTGCCCGTTGCCCAAACGAGTAAGGTCCAGAAAAGAAAAGAAACTGAAGGCTGAAGACGTCGCAATCTTGGAAGGTCTGGCCTTACACAACCCCAGAAACATATCAGATCTTGCCACGCAGCTCAACATACCCAGACCAACCCTACGTTACAGGCTAAAAAACTTACACTCCAATTTTTCTTTGAATCTCTACGGAAATATATATCACACCTTCATTGGGCTCAGAAAAGTAATAGTTTCTGCAGATGCAAGACCTGGATATGAAGAGCTACTCTATGAATGCCTAAAAACGAACGATTATTGGCTATACGTAAGTCAGTGTATCGGAGCACCCAAATGTCTAGCGATCTACGGAATACCCGTGGAAAAAGAGAAAGAGTTTGAAGGATTCATAAGCCAACTCCAAGAGATAAAGCTGGTAAATAGCGTCAACTCCTTCTGGTCGACATGTATCCAAATCATAAACACAACAGGCACGTGGTTTGACAAAGCATCTGAAGAATGGAGCTTTCCATGGGATTCATGGGCGGAGGAAGCGCAGAAGACCCAAGGAGAACTACCATACACACTTAAGGAACCCGAGGCCTACGTCCAAAAGGCCGATTGGCTTGACATTATGATACTTAAAGAACTGGAAAAAGACAGCACAACCAAACTGACAGAAATTGCGAAAAAACTCGGCACGAGTTTAGAAAGAGTAATTTACCATTTCAAAAACCACGTAATTGAAAAAGGAATGTTTGAAGGTTATCAAGTAGTAGCGGAACACTACAAAAACCCGTGTGCAGATTCGTACTTTTTCCAGTTCCGTTTCAAAAACTTGGAGAACCTAACAAAGTTCGCTTGTTCACTGATGTACAAGCCATTCGCGAGGTACATGGGAAAAGAATATGGCAAGAACCGGTTATTTGCTCAAATCTACTTGCCAAAGGAACAATTAAGAAACTTCTTAGGAGCCATTTCAAAATTGGTAAGGGTAGGATTGTTAGAAACCTATGAGTACGTAATCCAAGATATGACCAGGACGCAGAGACAAACAATCTCGTATGAATTCTTCAAAGACAACAAGTGGGAATATGATGACAAAAAATACGTGGAAAAACTACAGTCCATGTTCAAACGATTCACCTAATTCTCCGAGTTGTCTTTTTTGTTAATTTTTAATTAGATTCTTCACCGAAAATGAAATAAGCACAGAATCATATTCCTAGAGCTACATTCCCTCCGGAGCAGAAACCCGTGTCTAGGAAAAAGAAAAGCTCAGTGTGCATAACTGGAATCTTCAGACAAGGTCTGGTCGGCGTAGACATTCATACGTCCAGATGCGTAGATCCTGCACATCTGGCCAAAAGCATCGGAATCGACGAAAACCACATAGTCAAAGCAAAAATCACGTTAGAAATAGTGGAAGAACCCTGCGAAATCTGTGGAGAACTCGCAACGGGGGATCAGATCTGCCAGAAATGCGGAAAACCAGTGTGCGACAAGTGCGCAAAAACAGACTCAGGGGGAAGATACTGCCCAAAATGCTTTGACGAACTCCAATCACTTTCAAAACTAATCTGACACTCGACCAGAGCGCGCTAATGTTAGCATATTGGACAAGACTTATGAAATATCTAGAATTAGATGTGATCCAGAAAAGATGAAAACCGCTTTCGCCAAAGCGCGCGCTTCACGCAGTCTAACTACAGGAACCATGGATAAGCCACTTATGAAGCAGTACTACTTATTAGCATACTTTATTGGACAGAAGCAGATGCTGAACAAGTAAAGCAGGGCGGCTACGCGCTTAGAAAGCGAATAATGAAAACTGGAGTCAGAGAAAAGGTTCTGTCAGACAAGACTTCACCCGAAGACTAAAACGGAAAAGTTTTGCCTAGCAGGCGCGTCTTGTGTGAATTCTAAATATTGATGGGGCTTTCACAAACAAGATATTCCGAGTCCAGCAAGCTCTTGCACATGCACTCACAAACCGAGGGATTCACTTCCGAACTGGAAGTATTTGAGGCTCAGAAAAGAGCCCCAAAGAGTTTCATGCTGTACGAAGAGTACAGCCGAAGCAACATGGCTGAAATAATCAAAACACGCATATCAGACTACAACAAGACCACCACTGAAAAACGAAAAGAACTTGAAGAGGAAGTTGAAGCCGAAGTCAACAACTTCCAGAAGTGGCTTGAAGAAACGAGAAACCTCAACCCTAACATCGCTCATTACTATGCGATATCACTGCAGGGCCTCCTGCTCGGGCTTCCAACAGGCGTTCAAATCGCCCAACTGTTCAGCCTAGTGCTAGACAATCTTTAAGATAATCAGACCTGCAACATCAACTAGAGGGGCCTGGCCAACACAGTTTTCTCTTGTCGACAGAAATCCATATGCGAGTTGATTTCGGCTAAAACGGATGCTGAGGCCAATAGAATAACCCTCACGGTACCAGAACAGAGTTTCGTTCTCTGCAACCATGCGCGCGCTTTTCGTTTTCCGACTTTGTCTCTTTCAAAGATTTCAGTGATGCTACTTACTGTGGGCTTCACCGCGGATGGCCCAGAATTATCGTTCTTATATCCAGGCCTTTTGCAGAGCCTTGCTAGGGGTAAGTCCAGCGTTCATAGTTCCATTCATAAGAGCCGCCGTTTTTCAGGAGCCAAGCGTCGCAGCCTGTTGGGCCGCTAACCCACCTATTTTCGCTGTCGCTCCAGTAGTACCATATCCATGAATAGCCCCAGGCGTAAGATGGGTCGGTAAACTTTGTTTTGTTGTTGATAGAATCAATTAAAACATGGCCTGGTTCGGCAAAGGCATAGTAACTGTAGTTAATGACAGCTTTTTCCTGTGTTAATTTGAAAAGGGTATGGCCTGCGGGCACATCTGTTTCATTGTTCCATTCTACGGTTCCGTTTCCATAATTGATTTCAAGGTTTACGAATAGTGTCGTAGCTTCGCTGACTGATAGTCCCAACTCCCTGAGTGCAGAAAGGTTAAACAAGCTGTAGTACTCGCTGAGAAGATTACCAAAATCTGTTTTAGTTACGTTGTCTTTCTCCAGAAGTGCTCCATAGTCGGTTAGGAGTTGATTGTACGTTTTGTTAATGTCTTCTTGTGTCAACAGGGTGGTGTAGTTTTTGCCGAAATCTGCAATGAGGCTTCCTAAAAGTGGCATCAAAGTGGCATAATCACTGCTCGTGAAGTATGAGTAGTTACCATTTAACAAGGCGTATTCGCTTAGCAACAAATCATACTTATTCGCCGCCTCGCTATAGCTTGACGCGACTTTGTTTAGCGAGTTTTGAGCGCTGTCAAGTTGTTCTTTGTTGTTTACATTCTGGAGGTAGTAGTACCCGACAAACGCCGAGGCTAGAGCTGCCCACATGATTGTTGCAATTATCACGAATACATAAGTTCTTTTTTCGACCAAGGAGATTCGCCAACCTTTAGACTGCTTAATGCCTTCATGAGCGGAAGAAACAGAACTCCAAAAACCGCGGTATTAGACAGGATGTGTGCCAATGAAAAGAAGGAGCCGTAGGCTACGGTAGTAAACAAAGCCAAAGATGACCCCTCGCCTGCCAAAATGAGTTGAATGCCAAATCCTAAGTTAGTGATTAAGTCGTAGACTAGAGCGATGGAAGCACCCAGGACAGCGGCTTCCAAAGAGAATCTTGCTGAAAAACTGATGTTACACGTAAATCTTCTGTAAACTCCGCCGAGAGCTCCGGCGACTATCATGCCTGCCATTTGGAAGGGGATGTTTAGGCCGCCAAATCCCCATGGAGACACGAAGCCGTTAACCAGCATTACAAAGCTTCCGAAAAACGCGCCGACGATGGCTCCTTCCATCAAGCCGATAACAAAAGAAAGGAAAGATGTAAACTCGACATTTGGCGGCCTAGGAATAATTTGAACGACTAAACATAAGGCCGTCAGAATTGCGAGAAGGGCGAGTTTCCGTGTGTTCATTAGATTCCCGTTGATGGTTAGATAATCCATCCAACATATATAAAAATTCCTATAAACAACTAGCAACAGCTCATACTGGAGGAAAACACGGTTGAAGATTCTTGAAACTGTCGCAAGGGTGGCAGCCAAAATCGCGCCTGGACGGTTTCCCTCATTTGCTGAGGCTCACGTCATAGAGGCTTTAGAAGACATCAGCAGCCTAGGAACTGTGGGCAGGTTGAAACTTTCAAAGGATCTCGACTTGGGGGAAGGTGAGGCGAGAACTCTCGTCAGACATCTCAAGAACGAGGGGCTGATTGAAGTTTCAAAATCGGGGATTTCGCTGTCTGCAGCTGGAAAGAAGTTCCTTTCTAGCCTGAGGGTTGTCTTGAGCGAACAAGTAGAAATGCCTTCCACACCCTTGACAGTCGGACGCTTCAACGTTGCAGTTCGAGTGGCAGGAATGAAAGACTCCGTGAAATATGGTCTGGAACAGAGAGACTCCGCCATTATGGCAGGAGCCAAGGGAGCCACCACTCTAATTTTCACTGAGAGCAGACTCACCATGCCCGGCACGGAAAAAGACGCGCCAAAAAGTGATGTCTCCATTCTCACTGCACTGTCAAAACTGAGCTTGAACGAAGGCGACGTTATAATAATCGGAAGCGCAGACGAAAAGATAAAAGCAGAACTCGGAGCAAAGACAGCGGCCCTTGAACTCCTCAGATCAAGAAACAGAACCAACTTCAGAAACAGTAGAGCTTGATTCAAACTTGCGCGCGTACTTGATTAAGTACAACTCCTCAGTCCTAGCTGGTTGAAATGGGCGTCATCAACAAGCCTGAGGTTTCGGGACCGCTTGCATGGTTCTATAGCGCAACCGCTGTACTGATTGCAGCTCTTGGTGTCTTCATCACTTATCTGTACCTAGAGACACAGAAAATCGGACTCATAATAGGCCTACTAGTCATTGTTGCGGTGGAGATAATAATCATCTCCATAGCAGTGTCCATGCACAGGACAGAGTACGCTCTAACGCAGCATGAACTAACCATGAAGGCATCCGTGTTCATCGGCGGCACTAAAAGGGTTTCCTTGGAAACATTTGAATCTGCCGAAAGAACTCTCATACCTTTTGGCATAAGGCTTTTCGGAGCAACCGGCTACGGCGGATACTATTATTTTCCGAACGTCGGCAGGACTTTTGTGGTCATAACCAACTTCAAAGACGGCGTGCTGATAAAAACCAAGCATGGCAATTATCTTATCACTCCTAAGAACCCCGACGAGTTTATCGAATCTATCAGGAAAATGGCAAAATCAGAGAGAGCAAAGGCTAATGGTGAGGTGCCAACTTAACCAATGCTTCAGACCTGCCCACTGCACTCGGTCGGCTGCTAGAGTTTTAGTCCCTTCTTCACTCGTTTTCCAAGCTCAGGGTCAGCTCTAGTTAGGTTCTCGACCATACGTTGTTGAATCGGCTTGTCAGCCTTTCCCAGCGAATCAACGATGTTATCAACCAAATGGTCCTGATCCATTTTGCCGAGTGAACGACAGCGTTCACCTGCCTGCTCGAAGTCGTTGGTCAAACTGATTTTCAGGCGCGCTATGTCCCCGTCGAGATGTTCCTGAGCCGTGGCGATGGCCGGTGTTTCGCATGGCATTCCACCCGCCAGAGTGTTAGGTTCGTAGTTGACTGTTCCTCCACCATAAGGCCCGTATTGCATTGCCCCATCTCGCTGGTTATTGTTGACATCAACCTTCGGCCTGTTGACTGGCAGCTGCAGGTAATTGGCACCCAGTCGATGCCGTTGAGTATCTGCATATGAAAAGATTCTGCCCTGTAGGAGCTTGTCGGCGGAAAACTCGATTCCTGGAACGATAGACGCTGGACAAAAAGCAGCCTGCTCCACCTCGGCAAAGAAGTTAGCAGGGTTGCGATTCAACACCATCTTGCCCACTGGCATAAGCGGGAACTTGTCCTCAGGCCAAGTCTTAGTGGCATCGAGCGGATCGAAGTTCTGCTTCAACTCGTCAGCAGTATCCATGATCTGGACGTTCAATTCGTATTCCACAGTTTTTCCTGAAGCAATCGTATCGTGCAAGTCTCGTGTGGCGACATCGGGATCTTCGCCGGCTAGACGAGTGGCCTCATGGCGGTCGATGGTCTCTACTCCTGCCTTCGGTTTCCAGTGGTACTTGACATAGACAGCTTTGCCTTTAGCGTTGACCCACTTGTAAGTGTTGACGCCGAAACCTTCCATTTTCCTGTAACTCTTGACTGTTCCCCTGTCCGAAAAGAGCCAGGTTATCATGTGGACAGATTCGGGAGTCAGCGAGATGAAATCCCAGAAACGACTGTTTGCGGACGAGCTTGTTGGGATACCAGTGTCAGGGGCGGGCTTGAAGGCATGCACCATGTCAGGAAATTTGATGGCATCGCGAATGAAGAAAACGGGCAGATTATTTCCAACCAAATCGTAGTTCCCATCTTCAGTATAGAACTTCACTGCAAAGCCCCTGGGATCGCGGGCTGTATCAGCAGATCCTCTTGCACCGACAACTGTTGAGAAACGCACGAAGACTGGCGTCTTTTTCTTCGGATCTTGAAGGAATTTCGCGCAGGTATACTTTGCCATGCTCTTGTACACTTGGAAGTAGCCATGGGCACCGGCACCTTTCGCGTGAACCACGCGCTCTGGGATGCGCTCACGGTCGAAATGTGCGAGTTTTTCAATCAAATGTACGTCTTGAAGTAGCACAGGCCCGCGTTCGCCGACTGTGAGTGAATTCTGATTGTCTGAGACAGGAACACCTTGATTCGTCGTGAGATATTTATCCTTCATAATACAGACATTCTCCATCTCTGTTAATGTATAGTGTCTGTGTACGTGAGAGATTCAAAGGTTTATTTAAGACTTATTATTATCTAATAAAACCTATGAGCCACTCTGAAAAAGCTGACGCGTCGATAATTCAGGCACTTCGCGGGAAGGGATACAAGGCTACCCCGCAGAGGATAGCGATTTGCAGATTTGCCCTCTCCAACCGAGAACATCCGAGTGTGCAGAGAATCTACAAAGAAGTCAAAGAGATTCACCCAACAGTCAGCCTTGCAACAGTCTACAAGACGCTTCAAGTCCTAACAGAACTGGGCTTGATCCAAGAACTGGATTTCCCAAAGAGCCAGGCAAGGTTTGATTCCTACGTGAAACCCCACGTAAACTTGGTTTGCCTGCGCTGTGGCAACATCTGGGACATGGATGATCCTGCCGCGCGAGAAATGGTTACGAGAATCGCAGCCACGGCAGGATTCACGCGGACCGGCCAACGCTTGGACATCTATGGCGTTTGCAAAACGTGCCGCAGCAAAACGAAATAGACGCGCGGAGAGAGCCACGTGGACAAATTCGGTTTGAGAAACCCTTATTTTTCAACAGCAATCTACCTGATCTTGACAATACTGATAGGCATATTCGTCGTTCTTTTGCCGCTGAATGGGATTGAATGTAACATCGTCTCAAGTCTTCAGAATTCCGTTCAGAAGACGATAGGGGTGCAATTCTTCCAGATTCTTACGTACATAGGCGACTTTTACCTTTGGGTCTTTTTCACCTTAGTCTACTTGCTCTACGCATACTTCAAGGCGAGAAAGCGACTTGGCTCCGCAAGCGAACTTGCGATTTTCCTGGTCGTAACGACGGCCCTTACCTACTTCATAAAAGTGGTTTTCGCACGTCCGAGACCCAACTGCCCAGGCCTCAGTGTCTATGATCAAGACTTCATTCCTTTCACTTCATATCCTTCTGGACACGTCTCCAGAGCCACAGGCGCCCTCGTGATTTTGTCAAGAGGAAGCAGAACCAAAGAATCATTAGCAGTAATAGCCGTGGCCACAGTTTCTATGAGCAGAATCATCCTCGGCGCACACTATCCTACAGATGTCGTTGGCGGAATATTCCTATCAGTTGCGGCTCAGAAAATTGCCAACCTCAGCATGCCATTTTTCAGAGCCAAAACCAAAAAATCGTCACTGCAGTCACTCTCGCCACGCGCTAGTGACAAAACGTTTAATATTGATTCGCGCAATCTTGTGGAACGATGATTTCCGTGACACAAAAAGACATAGCATGGGACTTGTCCAAAATTTTCCCGAGCACCGCGGATCCGTCAGTCCAGAAAGCCATCGACAGCCTTGGCAAGATGGCAGAGCAGTTTGCAAAGAAGTACCAGGGAAAAATCGGAAGCCTATCAGCCGGGCGCCTTGCAGAATGTCTCAAAGAATTCGAGTCCTATCGAGCCAAGCTCGGCGATGTTACTTTGTTTTCTGAGTTATCGTTTGCGGCCAACATGACCTTGCCAGAAACGCAGTCCCTTCATGAAAAAGTGACCAAGGTGGAAGCGAAGCTGGGCAAGATGCTGGCGTTTTTCGAACTCGAAGTCGGAGCCCTCGTTTCTAAGAATCCGAAAATGGTTTCTGAACCAGTGCTGGCGAAATACAAGCATGCTCTCCAAAGGCTCAGACGCCAAGCTGCTCATCAATTGTCCGAAGTTGAAGAGCAGGTCATCATTGAGAAAGATCAGTACGGCGTCAAAGCCTGGGAAGAGCTGCAGATGAAGTGGCTCAACACGCGGAAGTTTGAGGTAGAGGTTGAAGGCAAGAAGAAAACGCTTTCCTTCGGCGAAGCCAGCGGCTTGCTACCTCATCCTGACAGGGCCACTCGAGAATCAGCGTACAAGTCAATCTACGGCCTTCTGGGAGGATATGGAGAAATATTCTCTTCAGCACTTAGGAACACCTGCAACGATTGGTTGAACGTCTGTGAAAGAAGGAAGCACGATTCTCCGATGCATGCCAGCTTTGTAGAAAACGATGTTGAAGGGCCGATAATAGACAACCTGTTGAAGGCAGTAGAGAGCCACAGCAGCTCGTATCGGCGCTACCTCGAGCTGAAAGCAAGAATCATGGAGCTGCCAAAACTCGGCTGCCACGACGTAATCGCCCCCTTGCCAAACGCGTCGCGAACGAAGTTCACGTACGAGAGGGCCAGGGAGATAGTTGTCAAAGCATACAGCAGGTTCGACGAAGACTACGCTTCCGCCGTAAAGGACATGTATGCCCAGAACCACTTGGACTCCACTCCAAGATTCGGCAAGCAGAACGGCGCCTTCTGCGCAAGTTGGTACAACGGCAAATCGGCGTTCATACTTAGCAGCTTCAACGAGACACTCCGCGATGTTTATACACTGGCACATGAACTCGGTCACGCTACTCACGACTACCATGCTCAGCGAAGACAGACGATTCTGAACATGAGAATCCCGATGATAGTGGCGGAAACCGCCTCCATATTCGGAGAGCTGCTTCTAACCGATCTCCTGCTCAGCGAAGCCAAATCAGATGTGGAAAAGAAGTCGATACTCTGCTCAGTCCTGGACACAGCAGGCAACGTCATCTTCAAGGTAACGGCCAGAGCATGGTTCGAACAAAGCCTCTACAGCGCAATTATGAAAGGAGACTACTTGGACTATGAAACCATGTGCAAACACTGGACTGTGGCACGAAGCAGGATTTTCAGGGACGCTGTAGACTGGTTCAACGAACTGAAAGCAGAGTGGACCACAACCCCGCATTATTACTTGGCCAACTTCAGATTCTACAACTACCCGTACGTCTACGCTCAACTGTTCGTCTACGCTCTCTACCAAACATACCTGGAAGAAGGCTCACGGTTTGTCCCGAGATTCAAAGAGATTCTTTCAGCCGGCAGCAGCGTCTCCCCGTTGGAAATCGGCAAAATCGTCGGTCTCGACGTCAGCGACCCCGGCTTCTGGAACCTCGGCATAAAACGATACGAGCACTTCGTCAAGGAACTCCAGGACATCGTCGACTAGCGCGCGCAACTACGTTCAACCCTGATTCTCCATTTCCCTTTTCACTCTACTGGCACAGATTCGCGACCTTGTCGTGACTCGCATTTTAACGTTGGCACGAGAGCTCCTGTCTCTTCATCAGTGTTTCAGCCTTTTTCTCACAGCCTCTTTGGCTTTCTTGACTGCTTCAGGCAGTTTTTCAGTTTTTGTCCCGCCGCCCTGAGCAAAGTTAGGTCTTCCACCGCCTCCGCCGCCGATGATTGCCGCTGATTCCCTGACCACCTCGTTGGCGTTGACTCCCTTTTCAAGGGCAGTTTTTCCAGCCATCACAATTATTCTTGCGTTTTTCCCGTCTGATCCATAGAAAATTGTTACCGTTGCTTCGTCTCTTTTTATGATTTCGTTCGCCGTTTGAACCATTCTGTCAACGTCAATAGATTCGTGAAAATCTCGAATTACGAGTTTGACGCCCGCAATCTCCTCAGTTTCTACAGCTTCAACATCATTTTTCAGCTTGGCACTGTCTTGAACTGCTATTTCTTTAACAAGCCTTCTTTTCTCAGCGTTTGCTTCCTTCAACTCCTTCATGAGCTTCCCCACCGTCTTGTCCAGCTTCTCCAGGGGGGCATTCAGGGTTTCGGAAACTTTGAACAGCAGTTCCTCGTTTTTTTGAACAGCCTTGACCGCTGGGATTCCGATTGAATAGACAAGCCTCTCGACCCCGTCCTGAACTCTTTCTGAATGGACTATCTTGAGAAACCCAATCTCGCCAGTGCCCTTCAAATGCGTCCCAGCGCAGGCTTCAACATCCCAATCTCCAATTTTAACAACCCGTATCTCTCTACCGGGCACTGCTCCGCCCTGATAAAGCCTGAAACCGTAGAGACTTTCAGCGTCGTTCCTGGGCATCCACGTAGTTTCAACCTGAATGTTCCGCAGAACAGCCTCATTCGCCAAAGTTTCTATTTTGTGCAGCTCCTCCAATGTTAATCTGCGGTAGTGCGAGATGTCAAGCCTCGAAGTTTCGATGCCTTTCTGCGTTCCATACTGCCAAACATGCTGACCCAAAACGCGCCTTGCAGCCCCGCCTACCACGTGGGTCGCAGTGTGATTCTTCATCAGGCCATAACGTTTTTCCCATACAATGGCTCCCTTAACCACGCTGCCCACATTCGGCGTATCGCCTTTCACCTTGTGAACGATCACGTTGCCGATTTTTTGAACATCAACCACTTCGGCCTTCTTGCCGTCGAACGTGAAGTGCCCGCTGTCCGCTGGTTGTCCACCGCCCTCCGGGAAGAAGCATGTCTGATCAAGCACGACGAACTCCTTGCTGACCACTTTCAAGACCTTCGCTTCAAACTCTGTCATGTACTGATCCTGATAATACAACGCTACCGTTGCCGGAAGCTCAGCGACTTCTGGCTTCAACTTCTGTTCAAGTGTGGCTTCTTCTTCCATGGGTTTTGAGACTTGCATGTGTCTTTGTGCAATTAGATTGTAGAAGTTGTCGGGGAGTTCCACGCTGAAGCCTTCTTTTTCCGCAACTTGCTTGACTATCTCAGGCGGCAGCCCGTGAGAATCATAAAGCTCCGTCAGCGTTTCTACAGGAATTGTCTTCTTTCCCTCTTTTCTCAGTTCACTAGAGATGCGGCCAACCATTCCCTCCCCACGTTTGATTGTTTCCTCAAATTTCTCTTCTTCGACCTTGAGCATCTCCATTATTTCGTTTCGCATCTCCTTCAAGTGTGGATAATCTTGGGACCAAAGGCTCAGTTGCCTGTCTACGATGTGGTAAAGCTTGTCAGATATGCCCAGCATCCTCAGCAGGCGGTAGACTCTGCGGAAAATGAGGCGAGCCAAGTAGCCTTCTTGAATGTTTGAAGGAACCACACCCTCAGAAAGTATGAAACTCAGACACTTCGTGTGGTCTACAACTGCAAAAGCGTTCTCAATAGGGCCTACGAACTTCTCCAGCTCACCTACGCTTATCCCCACAAGCTCTGCTTCTTTCTTTCTAGTTTCAAACCTGCTTGCCATCTTGTCCAAGTTTACCAGACCTGAAGCTTCTGCCACTCTTTTCAAAAGTTCATCGTTGATCCTGGTTAAGCCGGCCATCTTGAAGACTTTCTCAAGCAGCTCTCCATAAGTTGCGTGAAAACCGCTGGGTGCGCCTTGGGAAAGCCATGCGTAACGGTCTATGCCATAGCCCGTGTCAACCGTGCGAATCGGCAGCTTAACGAAGTCACCGTTGACGACCTTAAACTGCATGAAAACGAGGGTATCCACTTCTAAACCTCTGATAATGGATTCGACGCACGGTCCCGCGTTTCCTCCACCGCACCAAACTTCCTCTTTGTACACGATTTCCTCCGACTTGACACCCAAAACTTTCGTAACGAAGTCGTGCTGGTATCTGACTGTCTGGTCTTTCCAGTATACCTCCTTGTCCGGATAGTTAAACGCATGCGCCCCGCCCATCTCAAAAATAGTTTCGTGCCTGCCAAAAGTGGGACCCGTGTTGCCAACGTCCACCAAGCGTATGCAGGGTTGAGATATTACAAGCGGGTTTGCGGGTGGAGGAGCAATCCCGTCAGTTACGTATGGCTGAAAATCAATAATACTCGCATGCGTGAGGTAAATGTCATCTCTCCATCTTGCCACAACCGGATAAGGCTTTATGCGTGCATGACCGTTCTTCTCGAAGAACGAGAGAAAAGCTTCACGCATCTCGCGCAGACCATACTTCTTGCTTGTAGGCGAGTTACCTATGAAAGTGTAGGATGCACATCCTTCTGAAGTTGCCTCCCCGCATGTTATCTGATCTGCAAGCTGCGTCCAAAAGTGTTCCCCACACTTGGGGCACAATTTTCTAACGTAACCGTGCTCTTTGAAAAACGGTAAATCGTATTCCTCTTTTGGAAACTGTCGCAAATCACAAACACTCCAAACTCTGAACCGAGTTTCAAAGGATTAACAAAACACGGGAATTTAAACCATTTCGCTGGATATTCTGTCAGCGTGCTGCTACCCGAGCGTGCCGCTTTTTCAGCTTGCATGAAGAAATCATCATGGGGTGACCTATGCAAGCTTAAGTCCGAGCAGAAGACCGACGATGAAGCTTGCTGCGAAGGGCAATAGCGATATCGCTCCGACAAGCCAGGAAAATGCTGATCCTGCCCAACTGATGAAGCCACTCAGTGCGCTCCAGAGTTCGCCGTAGATTGTGCCCTGTACGCTCATGTAGACAACCACTATGATGAAGATTCCTATCAAGAAAAGTAAGAGTTTGCTGAGTTTCTTAAGGGTGTATCCAACTATGGCACCGACTAGTGCGCCGACGCTCAATTGAAATACAAGTGGAGTTACAATTTCGCTCATTCAGACTCTTCTCTTTGGCGGTGCTATTGCGTGCTTGATTTAAATGTGTTTTGTCTATATGCACATCATGTCAAAAGGGAAGCGGGAGGTGAAGAGTCACGGACATATTTGACCTTTACGTGTTGAACCTTGTACTCACTCTTGGCATGTTCGCTGTTCTGATTTTCCGTGCATGGCTCGAACTGAGGAACTACAGCTTGATGTGGAGAGAACTGGAGTGGAGACAGACCTATCAGACTATGGGACGCATCCTCAAAGCAGAAAGAGACCTTTTCTCTAAGGTCGAAGGTGGCGACGAACTGTATCAGATGCTGTGCGAAATCTTCAAGGTAAGAGAAGAAGGGGCTTAAGGAAAATGCCAGTTTTCAATCAGTCTTTCACCTGTTCCGCGACGTTTTTCCATTCCGTAACGGACAAAAGGTTTGGTCAGGTGTCTCTGAGACCTGGTCGAAGTTATGTAAAGACCTCTCTTTATCTCACGTTTCATCCTGACCTTAACCTTCCCAACACCGGTATTTCTGAGCCCGCATTTTTCACACCTGAAACCCTTGTTCTTACCCATCGATTTCAGGCGTTTGCCACACATTCGGCAAGTTGGATTTTGATAGACAATCTTTGGGGCCAGTTTCAACAATCGAAGTTTTTCAAGATTTATCGTTAAAGGCATTCCGAGTGAAGGAGCTCGGACACTGCCGTAAACCTCTATGCAGTCTCCGCTAATCAGTTCTCTGACAAGCCGGTTCAGAACACCGCTTGGTTCGTAGGCGGCACAGTCAACCTGAGCACAATTATCTCTGATTGGAAAAATCATGTGCCTTCCTCGAATCATCTTCGGGTTCGCTGCCACCGCTCCTTTTGCAATCACCGAACTGAACGGTCTCAGTTGGCTCAGGTCACTGACTCGTCTTAGATGTGCGTCTGTTCCCTGGTTGGTGCGGAAAATGACCCATCTTTCAACCTGTTCCAATGGCCTGACCATTTCAAATGCTTTCTTCACAATTTCCGGTGTCTCACCTCTGATGCCGAAAAGAATCGGATCCGGTCCTCGCGGCGTGATAATGACCCTGCGTCTCTCCGTGTCAACATTGTTGAACGTGTATGGGGTTGTCGCCTTGTCCATTTCGAAAATTGATGTTTCGTCCACTTTTCGTTTCAGCCCGTAATTCTCCAGAATTCGATAAGTGAGGATCTCGTAGGTGCAGTCTCCCAGAAGCGTCTCGCCAATGGCTGCCAAACCGCCGATAATTCCTCTGCCATTCTTCAAACCTACTGCCTCCCCGTTGAATTTCATCAAAAGCTTTGACGCTTCCTTGAGCGTCACGATCCCCGTTATAGCGTGTCTTGCAAAAAGTCTGATTTCCTTCGGTATTCTCGCTTTTTCAAGGAACACGATGCCTGGATCTGTTCCTCTGAACTCTAAGTCTGCATTTTCTTCAACAGTGGATATGACTGTCTCTTTTATCTCATTCTCAGCGTTCTCGTCGTGTTGTATTCTGAGGCACAGCGCCCCATTTCCTCTGGTCTTCCATGGCACGTTGGGGTTCAGTCTAACCAGATTTGGATAATCGATGAAGCTGGCGCCGAGCTTCTTCAGTTTCTCCACGAGAAGGGCGGCAACATAGGTTGTGCAACCCTTCCTCGTTGAGTCTGTATCGTCCAATCCTATGTGCATCGTTTTCTTGGGCATTCGTCTGAACTCAGCTGTACGAGAGTTAAGAATTAGATGTGTAATATAAACAAGGAATTCTGTGGTCTAGATAAAAAAGAGGGAATGCCTGCTATTTCTTGGCTACCTCTTCCACAACGATCATTGTTAGCGTTGATCTGACCTTATCGAGTCTTCTGACTTTCCACGTGACGATTTCTTTAAGCCTGTCCATTGTGTCTGCGCTCACTCTCGCGATGATGTCGTAAACTCCGTAGACAGCGTTTGCTTGCTCTACTCCTTCAACCTTCTTCAAGTCCTTAAGCACGTCGCTTTCTGAACCGATTTCAGTGTTGATTAACACGAAAGCTGTTGGCATTCAAATCTCCACAATAGTGTTTGTGTATATGCATTAAAATATTTTGCTACACTTTGGGGGTAACCCTTCGTGCCTTCTGCTGCTCTATTGGGTTAGGACCTGTCATGCTCTGCCTCTTTTGCCGATAATATGGATACGCTTATCTTTCTTCTCTGGACACTAGATTATCGGGATTTGTGTATGGTTGAAGATTCTATAACGAGCCGTTATATGCGAGCATTAGAGTTGAATGCGGAATATTTTGGTGTTTCGCGGCTCTTGCTCATGGAAAACGCGGGCCACAACGTTGCCTCGGAAGTTTCTTCACGGTTCAAACCGTTGAAATCCGTCGTGGTTTTCTGCGGTTTGGGCGGAAACGGCGGCGACGGTTTCGTCGCGGCTAGACACCTTTCCTCCATGGGTTTCAAGGTTAAAGTAGTGCTTGCTGGAAAGAACAAGGACATTTCTGACAAAGCTGCACTCGAAAACTGGCGCGCACTACAATCCTTGGGGGACACAATTCCTGTTGAAGAGGTTTATGACAGCGCTCTAGTGCCGAAGGAGAGGGCGGACATAGTGATTGATGCGTTGCTTGGAACTGGTGCTAAGGGAAGCTTGAGGCCGCCGATTTTGCAGCTTGTTGAGAGAATTAATGAAATGGATGCTTTTCGGGTTGCGGTTGATGTGCCAACAGGAATAGATGCGGACACGGGAGCCGTCTCTGGTGAAGCTGTGAAGGCGGACTTGACCATTACTTTTCACAGGTCGAAGAGGGGGCTTGAGAAAGCCAAGAAGTATGTGGGCGAGCTAATTGTGAAAAACATCGGCTTGCCCGAAGAGTTTGAGCGGTTTGCGGGGCCGGGTGACGTTCTGCTGGTTGCCAAACCCCGTCCGTCTGAGTCTCACAAAGGAGATTTTGGACGCTTGATGGTTGTCGGCGGCAGCGAAACCTTTTCAGGCGCTCCAACTCTGGTGGCACTAGCCGCCCTGCGCACCGGCGTCGACTTGGCCTACGTTGCTGCTCCAGAGGAAACTGCCTACGCCATTTCGTCCCTATCTCCAGATCTTATCACCATAAAGCTTGAGGGAAAACACCTGAATCCAAGTAACTTGAACACGTTGAAACCCTACGTCGAAGCCTCCGACGCCGTTGTCCTGGGCCCAGGCCTTGGGTTGCATCCTGAAACCAGAGAGGCCGTCAAGGAAATGGTCGAAACCGTGGAGAAGTCTGGGAAACCCCTGCTTCTGGACGCAGATGGTCTGAAAGCCTTTGCCAAGTTCAAGAGAAAACTGGATGTGCCGTTGATGTTGACGCCTCACGCCGGAGAATACGCCATTCTGACAGGCAAAAAACCGCCAGAACCGCTTTCTGAGAGAGTTCTGGAAGTGCAGAGAACAGCCGCAGAGTTGAACGCAACAGTGTTGTTGAAGGGGCCAGTCGACGTTGTTTCTGACGGCAAACGTGTCAAGCTCAACTTCACGGGCAATGCCGGCATGACGGCCGGGGGCACAGGGGACGTGCTCAGTGGAATTGCGGGAGCGTTTCTCGCGCAGAAGGCAGACTGTTTCGAAGCTGCCGTTGCCGGAGCTTTTGTGAACGGTGCTGCAGGAGACTTCGTCTTCGAAGAATTGGGGCCTCACATGGTTGCCACCGATATCATCCCACACATCCCGAGCGTTCTGAATGATCCTATGAGCCACCTGAAGGTGCAGAAGGCGCGTGCAAAGACAAGTTAGAATAGTCGTCTACAACGCGAGGCAATGTGATCCAAAAAAGTGCACGGCTCTGAAGCTCAAACGGTTTGGAATGGTTCGACAAGTGGTTCAGTTACGGTTTCTCCCAAAGAGATCCGTCGTCTTGAATCCCTTCTCCGAAACTGCTTATTCTCCTGCTGACAGGAAACGCGTTGAAGACTTTGGTCTCGTGGGCTTGGATTGCAGCTGGGAACACGCTGAAAAGGTCTTGCTGAAACACGTGAGAGGGACATCCCGTTGCCTGCCGATACTGGTTGCAGGTAACCCAGTTAATTTCGGCAAACTTACTAAACTCACGACGGCGGAGGCTCTTGCAGCTGCGCTTTACATTGCAGGGTTCAGAGATCAAGCAAACGAATTGCTGTCCGTTTTCAAGTGGGGACACACGTTTCTCGAGATGAACTATGAAAGGCTGGAAAGATACGCGAATGCTAAAGACAGCACTGAGGTAGTGGAACTGCAGGAGCGCTTCATGGTAGATTGAAGCATGAAGCGAGACTTAAGGGCTGTTCCCAAAGGTGACGGAGATTGAGTGAAGTTGAATTCCATGTGGGAAATGCGAAGATTTGTCTTGTTCAAGGAGACATAACCGACACAGACGTTGATGCAATAGTGAACGCGGCCAATTCGTCTCTTATGGGAGGAGGAGGTGTTGACGGGGCAATTCATCAGCGCGGTGGCCCGAAAATACTTGAAGAGTGCAAGCATCTGAGAGCCAGAGAATGGCCGGGAGGGCTTCCGACAGGAAAAGCAGCAGTAACCACTGGAGGCAATCTCAAGGCAAAATACGTCATTCACACTGTTGGACCTATCTGGCATGGAGGTAACCAAAGGGAACCAGAACTCTTAGCAGAAGCCTACCTCAACAGCTCGAAGCTCGCGGTTTCCAAAGGAATGAAAACCGTAGCTTTCCCATCGATAAGCACGGGCGCGTACAGATATCCCGTTGAAAAAGCCAGCCGAATAGCTTTGGTGGCTATTAGAGATTTTCTAGAAACGGAAGATAGCATCGAAAAAGTGATTTTTGTTCTCTTCTCAAGAGATGATCTTGAAATTTACAAAGAAGTCGGAAAAGAGGTCATGGGGCAGCATCGTTGATCCTTTTAGTGACCTAGGAAGCATCAATGCTCCTCACTGGACAAAAAATGACGAGTCCAGCCAAGCTATGGTCTATATCCGTTGAGAACACATAATGCTAGGGCTGCTGCAAGTATGTCTGCTGTTGTCCCAGGATTCAAGAGGTTGCTGGATTTCCTGAGTTCCAGGTCAAACTTGCTTAGGCTCTTTTTGCCGACAGTAGTTTCGATTCCGCCGAGGTTCAAGATATGTCTGGCTTTCAGTGAAATTTCACGTGATTTCTCAATGCCTGTCTTTCTAGCTATGAAGGTGTCTGGAACTTCTGCGAGAACCTCCAGAAAGGTTTGAACTATGGCGTCACTTGGATCGCCATCATGTTGCAGTCTTTTGACCAGAGATGGATAGGCGAGATCGAATGTTACTGGATAG
>Ga0315280_10001158_pt1 | contig 46494 bp, 40 predicted proteins | sample YL17G06_40_MG_FD_203697 | JGI IMG/M metagenome (GOLD analysis project Ga0315280, IMG submission 203697) | Sediment microbial communities from Yellowstone Lake, YNP, Wyoming, USA - YL17G06_40 | ecosystem: Environmental > Aquatic > Freshwater > Lake > Sediment | place: USA: Wyoming | collected... | reverse complement strand
ACACCGTGGCCCCGGAGTAGGCCTGGGTGAAGCGAATGCCTTCGGCGGCCAGGCGATCGAGATTCGGGGTCTTGATGCGCTGCTGGCCATAGCAGCCGAGATCGCCGTAGCCGAGATCGTCGGCCAGGATGAAGATGATGTTGGGGCGCGCGGCCGTCTCCGCGGCGCCGGCCGCCAGCGACACGGCGCCGCCGGCGGTGGTTTTCAGGAATTTGCGTCTGTCCATTCGGTGGTTCCTCCAAGCATGTAAGGGCGGCCCGTGCGGGCGCACCTACATCCTACCGCGGCGTCTGCTAGAATCGGCAAATCAAATAGAAGGGATCCATGATGGCAAAGAGGATTATCCTGGCGGCTGTGCTGGCCGGGATGGCGCTGTTCGCCTGGCAGTCGATTTCGCACATGGTGGTCGGGCTGGGTGAGGTTGGCATCCGGGAAATCCCCAACGAGGACGCGGTGCTGGCCGCCATGCGCCAATCGATCCCGGAACCCGGCTTCTATTTCTTCCCCGGCATGCGGTTGCCGCCGAACGCCACCAAGGAACAACAGCAGGCGGCGATGAAGCAGTGGGAGGCCAAGTATACCTCGGGGCCGGCCGGGATCCTGATCTACCACCCGCGCGGCGAGCAGCCGATGTCGCCCAAGCAACTTCTTGGCCAGTTGGCTGGCAGCATGGTCGCGGCGCTGATTGCCGGTTTCCTGCTGTCACGCGCCGTGGGCAGCCTTTCCTGCTTCGCGTCGCGCATCGGCTTCGTGGTGCTGCTGGGCCTGCTTCCCAGCGTGATGGTGCACTTCCCCTACTGGAACTGGTACGGCTTTCCGACCAGCTACTCGCTGGCCGCGCTGACCGATCACATCTTGGGCTTCGCGGTGATGGGCGCGGTGCTGGCCGCCTTCATCAAGCAACCGGCCACGTAGCTGTCAGCTATCAGCTTTCAGCAGGCACCTGCAAAATTCACAACCGGAACATGTAGCGCCGGGTCTGGCGCCCGGCATGCCCGATTCGGGCATGCCGAGAACGAGCCTCGGTGCCACGTTCGTCAGCACTTGGCGCTTCCTTCCGCAACTGGGGCCAGAACGGGCGCCGGGCGCCCCAGGGCGCCGAGCAGCCGCCGCGACCACAGCGCCAGCGACAGCGCCGCAGCCAGGATGAGGGCGCCGCAAGCTACGTGTGCCGTCGTAATCACGATCGTGAACGGCAGCGGCTGCGCGTCCTGGCGCGCATACTTCGCCAGGTAGGACCCGGTGCCAAGAATCACCTGGATAAAAAGAAGCACGCCCAGCGCCAGAGCCGGCCGCCGCAACTCGGCGCGGTCGGCGTGGTGCTTCAACGCGCGAAACGCCGCTGCAAACCCGACGCTGGCCACCACACCGGCAAAGAACACATGCGGCAGAACGCCCAGAATCGGATGGCGAATGGCCGCGCCCAGGATCAGTTGCAGGTAGACGGCGGCAACGGTCCCGGCTGCCAGGTGGAACAGCGGGATGCGGTCGCTCAGGGCGCTTTCCGCCAAACCTTGTCCTTCCGACTGCCGCCACTTCGGCGAAGTAACGATCGCCAGGCCCACCGCGCAGCAGAAGAAGAACTGCGCCAGGCTGGCGTGCGCGATGGAGATCACCGGCGGCAGGTACAGCAACACGGTGATGCCGCCCAGGAACCCCTGAAGCACAACCGCCGCCAGCGCGGCTACGCCCAGGTGGCGCACCCAGCGCCGCGGTTCGCGCCGGAACAGCCAGGCGACCAGGCCGATGGTCAGCAACCCGACCCCGCTGGCAATCATCCGGTGGCCGTGCTCATAAAAGATCCCGCCAACCATCGGGGGCATCAGCTTGCCGTATGACAGCGGCCAATCGGGAACAGACAGGCCGGCGTCGTTGCTGGTAACCAGCGCGCCGGCGATGATCAGACCAAACGTGGCAATCGCAGTAATCACCGCGTAGCGGTGCAGGCCGATGTTGTCTGGCGCTTTGCTCATGTGCCTCTCCCACTCCTGGCAACCGCCTCCTGCGGCCCGTTCCGGCGTGCCCACGCCGCGCCTCTTCCATGGATGAGCAGGCCGGTCCGCAGGAGTCAGAAAGATTTCGTCACAGCTTCTTCCGCGGCTCCAGGCGCGATATTTCAGTTTACCTTGCCCGGGCGAGATTGGGGAACGGCCTGCCTCTGCTGGGAGAGCGTTGTACCGCTGGCGTCCCGCCGGGCCGCCGCGGCGATCTGAACCGGGCGCCCCACGCCAGGGGTTGCCGGCGGGACGCCGGCGGTACAACCTGCTATCATGCCCCTGATGCGCGTGACGTTTCAGGGAGAGCGAGGAGCGTTCAGCGAGGAAGCGGCCCGCCGGCTGCTCGGCGACAGGATTGAACTGGTGCCGTCGGCCAGCTTTGAAGAGGCCTTTCGCCGGCTGCGGCGGCGCGACGTGGATTGCGGACTGCTGCCCATTGAAAACACGCTGGCCGGCTCGGTGCACGAAAACTACGACCTGCTGCTGCGCTACCGGCTGCCGATCGTGGCCGAGACCCGCGTGCGAATCGTCCACAACCTGATTGCCGCGCCGGGGGTCAAGTTCCCTCAGCTCCGGCGCGTCTTTTCCCATCCTGTGGCCCTGGACCAGTGCCGGAACTTCTTTCGGCGGAGCGCGAAGCTGCAGCCGGTTCCTTTCTACGACACCGCCGGCAGCGTCAAGATGATCATGGAGCGGCGCCTTACGGATGCCGCGGCCATCGCCGCGGCCGCCTCGGCCGGCATTTACGGGGCCCGCATTTTGAGGCGCGGGATCGAAGACGACAAGGAGAATTACACGCGCTTCTTCCTCCTGCTGCCCGGCAAAGGGCCGAGGCCCAAGCTGCCCCGCCTGGGACGCCCCGACAAGACTTCCATCGTCTTCGCCACGCCGAACGTGCCGGGAAGCCTGTTCCGGTCGCTGGCCGTGTTCGCGCTGCGGGATATCAACCTGACCAAGATCGAGTCCCGTCCGTTGCGCGGCCGCCCGTGGGAATACTTCTTCTATTTGGACTTCCTGGGCAGCCCGGAAGAGCCGCGCTGCTCCAATGCCCTCCGCCACCTGGGGGAACTGAGCGAGTTCCTGCACGTGCTGGGCAATTATCCCCGCGCCCGAGAATGAGTTCCGGATTTCAGATTGCGGATTTCAGTGGACGCGGCTCTGGGCCGGATTGCCTGAGCCGGACGTAGGGGCGCTGCTTGCTGCGCCCTGCCTGCTCAGCGTCCCGGAACGATCAGGTTCCCTTGTTGCCGCGCCGCGGCCGGGAAGGCGCGCCGCAGGAAGGCGAGAAACGACCTGCCGCGCGGCCGGTTCGTAGGGTGCCTTTGTGCCGTCCGGGCCAGAAACACCAGCGAGCGCAGAACGTCTCCATCCCGAAGAGTCCTGATCCCCGTCTGCTGGGACTGGCTTCTGCGCCAATCCTCCAGGAATTGCTGGATCCTGCGGTAAAGATCCACCCGCAGTTGCCCGTCGGGCAGCGTCTCGTAAACCAGTCCGCTGGCCAGCGTCTGGTAGGTGCGCACCAGCGAGTCGATCACGGCGCGAAGATCGTCGTCGCGGACGCCCGAGCCGTCCCGGGCGTAGTCCAGCAAGGTCAGCGCCAGACCGGTGATGAAGGGCGCCTGCTCGTCGAGGAACGCATCGGAGACCTCGTGCTCGGAGAACGCCGGTTTCTCCGGGGGCTCCGCCCGCAACCCCTCATTGCGGTAAGCATCCTGCAAATGCGGGCATTCGTACGGACAATCGATTGATACCTCGCGCTCCCTTCCGCAGCAAAGGGTGCAGATGTAGCCGCGCACACCCGGGCAATGGCGCTTTCCGCTGCGTTCCTTGCAGAGTGGACATTGCATGGACGAATTCATTATACATGGCCGCCTTTGAGCCATCAGCTCACAGCCGACGGCTGTCGGCGTGGGCTGCGGCAGGAGGCGAGGGCTGGAGCTGAAAGCTGATAGCTGACAGCTAGCTGAGCAGGACAAAGGCGTACAGGCGGCCGGCGGCGGCGCCTTCGCGCCGGTACGAGTACAGCAGGTCGTTTCGGCAGGCAGTGCACGGGGCGCCGGCGGCGATGTTCTCCGCCTTTAGCCCGGCGGCCAGAAGCTGGCGGCGGTTGGCTTCCTCCAGGTTCAGGCAGGCGCGTCCAGGCGCCAGATCGCGCAACGGCGGCCGCCCGGCCGTCAGCACCTGCCGCGGCAGCCGGATGTCGGCAGGATTCTGCCCGCGCGGGTTACGGAACAGCTCGTCCGCGCAAGTGAACTGCGAGCGAAACGCCACGATTACTTCTTCGCCCACCTCGTAGCAGCAGGAATGGATGCCGGGGCCGATGGCGGCGTACATCCGGCCGGGATCGGCTCCGTACCAGGCCCGCATCACGCCCACTGCTTTCTCCGCGATGCGTTTTACCGTGCCCCGCCACCCCGCATGGATCACCCCGGCTGCCGGAATGCCCGGATCGAACAGCAGAATGGGGAAGCAATCGGCCGTCTTCACCGAGAGAGCCAGGCCGGGAGTCGCGGTGACGAGCGCGTCGCCGGCCGGCGCCGTTTGCGGCGCCTCTTTGAGGGGCCACACGATATCGGAATGCACCTGCCTGGCAAACACCGGGCCAATGAACTTTCCGCCGCCGGCGGCCCGGCGGAAGAACCGCCTGCGTTCCGAATGCCGTGTGCTGAAACCGTGGGCGATGCCCGGCAGCTCACGCCAGGCTCTGGCGTAAATAAAGTCGTCCTCTACGGCGAAGCTGCGCAGCGCCGGGTCTTGCGCCGCGGATTGGGCGCCGCCGTCGGCATGCCGGGCATCAGGCCCGGCGCTAGATTGGAAACGTCGATCCATTGAAGAAGTAATGAGTGATGAGTAAATTCACCACTCGTGACTCGCCACTCATCGCTCATCGCTTTCCAGAATCACCTGCGCGATGCTCTGGCCGGCGGTGTGCGAAATGGACAGGACCACGTTGCGGACCTTGAGCGCAGCCGCCATCGCAGCGGCGGCTCCCGACAGGCGCAACGTGGGCTTGCCGCTCGGCAGGTTTACTACCTCGAAGTCGCGCCAGGTGATTCCTTGCCGCCAGCCCGTTGCGAGCGCTTTCATCCCTGCTTCCTTGGCGGCGAAGCGTGCCGCGTAGCGCTCGAAGCGGTTGCGGCGGCCGTCGCAGTAAGCCATCTCGGCGGGGGTGAAGACGCGCTCCAGAAAGCGGCGGCCGAAGCGCGCCACGGCCTGCTCGATGCGCGCCGGCTCGGCTATGTCAATTCCAAGTCCGACAATCATGAGTTATGAGTTATGAATTATGAGTTATGAGTTGTGCGATCCCCCCGGGTCAATTCATAATTCATAACTCATAATTCACAATTTCCTCGCAGTCCCTCCGCATCAACATCGGTGATCAGCACATCCATGATCCGGTTGGGTTCGGCCGGGGCGGCGAGTCTTACCTTCAGATAGTTGTCGCTGAGCGCGGCGCCGTCGTGCAGCGTGATGACCGAGAGGCGCCGCCCCACCTGGCGGCGGCGAAACTCCAGGTTTTTGCGGGCGGCCAATTCCCGCAGAAGGCGGTTGCGCTGGCGCGCCACGCCCCCGTTCACCTGGCCGGGCATGGCATCCGCCGGCGTGCCCTCGCGGCGCGAGTAGGTGAACACGTGCAGGTAGGTGAAGGGCAGCCGCTCGACCAGTGCCAGCGTCTCGCGGAATTCCGCGTCGCTTTCGCCGGGAAAGCCGGCCATGACGTCGGCTCCGAACGCGGCGTTGGGCAACAGTTCCGCGGCCCGCTGGATGCGCTCGGCGTACTGGGCGGCGCGGTAGCGGCGCCGCATCCGGCGCAGGACGGCGTCGGAGCCGCTTTCCAACGGCGCGTGCACGTGGCGGGCGATGCGCCGGCTCCCGGCCGCCAGCTCCAGCAACTCATCGGTCCAGTCCAGCGGCTCGACCGAGCTGATGCGGATGCGCTCGATCGCGGTGCGCTCCAGCAATGCGCCGAGCATATCGGTGAACGCGCGCCTTGGGCGCAGGTCCCGGCCCCATCTTCCCAGGTTGATGCCCGAAAGCACGATTTCCCGGTAGCCGGCGGCGTGGAGCTGCTCGGCCTGCGCCACCACCGCATCCAGCGGCAGGCTGCGGCTGCGGCCGCGAACCGCCGGGATGATGCAGAACGAGCAGCGGTTGTTGCACCCGTCCTGCACCTTGACGTTGGGACGGGTCCGCTCGGCGCCGGCGGCATCTACCGCCGCGGCTCTCAGCTCGGTATGAGCGAGAATATCGCCGGTGATGATCTGCGCCAAACCAGGCTGGAGAACGGAGTGGGGAGTGGGGAGTGCGGAGTGCGGAATGGCGGCTGGCGCCCCAGGCGCCGACTCCCCGGTGCCGCCCCCGATGATGTTGGAGATCTCGGACTTGTGGGAGTTGCCGACCACCCAGCGAACGCCGGGCAGCGCGGCGAGTTCCCGGGGCGCCCGCTGCGCATAACAGCCGGTTACCAGGATGTGGCCCTCCGGGTTCTGGCGGTGCAAACGCCGAATCCAGTGGCGCGCGTCTTCGTCGGCCGCGGCTGTGACCGTACAGGTATTCACGACGATCAAATCGGCCGAGCGGCCGTCGGCTGCCGCCTGCAGGCCGCGCCGGCGCAACTCCTGCTCCAGGAGCGCGCCGTCGGCCTGCGTCGCCCGGCACCCAAAGCTCTGAACGAAGAAACGCCGCACCGCTCCATTCTATCGAATCCGGCGAAAAGCGCACAGCGCCCGCCGCGCTCGGACACCCCCGCGCCACACTGCCCGCGCAGTGAAAGGGAATGACCGCGATGTCGCAGGAGAAATCGGGGGCCGGACAGGGCCGCGCGGGCGCGGCGGGAATCATCGCTCCCGCAAGACGCCGCCGATTGACCGGATGGTTACCAGCTTGTCAAAGCCTCAGACAGCTGCCGAAGCCGACCGCCGTTGCTGGAAGCATTCGCGGCAGTAGACCGGACGACCTTGCGTGGGTTTGAACGGAACTGTCGTTTCCTTGCCGCATTGCGAACAGACGGTGGTGGTTTCCACCTTCACGTAACCCGAGCCCCCGCTCAGAGCCGCGTTGCGCTTCCCTTTGCACGCCTTGCAACGCTTCGGTTCGTTCTTGAAGTTCTTGTCGGCAAAAAACAGTTGCTCCCCCGCGGTAAAGATGAATTCCGCACCGCAATCGACGCACTTCAGGACTCTGTCCTTGTATTCGACCATTTCGGTGTACGCTCCCTCTAAAGCCCCAAGGTTCGAGCCTCTTGCCGGAAAGGCTATGAGCGGAGAAAACAAACCCCTCTTCTCCTGCTCTCCTGCTGAAAGCCGGAATCCGACCAGCGGGATCACCAACCTCTGGGTCACCATCCGCCCCCCGGCGGGCCGGAAGACCGGCGAGCCGGAGGAAACGGATCAGGTTCAAAATGTATGGGCCCGAAAACCGTGACCGGAATACCACCGGATCCCGCCCTGGGGGAAAGCGAAACCCAGCGCCGATCCTTACTGCCCCAGCGGAACAGAAAGCAACTCTGAGAACGGCACTATTCGACCTCGCGCCGACTCTTCTTGCGGTTTCTCTTGCGCGCCAAGGCCTGCTTGACGCGGCGTTTCTCCCCTGGTTTCAAGTAGAAAGAGTGGCGCTTCACTTCCTTGATGATGTCTTCTTGTTGCACCTTCCTCTTGAACCGGCGAAGGGCGTTCTCGAGGGATTCCCCCTCTTGAAGCCTCACTTCAGCCACGCACTAAACACCCCCTCACCCTCGCAGAGTCTGCTTCGGCTCGTAATCATAGGCATTTACCTGCCGAAGTCAAGCGATTTTATCTTGTTTTCAGCGACAAAAGACAACGGCGACTCAAAACCGCCGCACCGTACCGCATCGCTTATTCTACCAGCAGTTATGGCTTTCGCCCCCCCCAGCGCCCGCCTGACGTTGGGGAAGGGCTGTGGGCCGACTGATCCCTGGGCAGGCCTGGCAGGCTGCTGAAAAGGGGCGCACAGGCTGAGAGCCTGTGCCACCGCCGTCCGCAAGTGATTGAAAAGTGGCACAGGCTCTTAGCCTGTGCAACTTTTAGCGGCATCCAGCTCCCCTTTTTTCAGTAGCCTGCTGGCGTTCACGAGGCATCTGGGCTAATCTGATTAAGAGCGGGGTTTCGGTTCCTTGATGGACCGTCGAGCGGGAGGTTTTTGAAGCCGCCCACATCCGCAATTGGTTGCAGCCGGCCGCCAGGGCGGGCGGCGACCGGCCCAGGCATCGGTCATGAGTCCCAATAGGTCTGGAGGCTCGATGAAGGACGTGGTTGCCGTGCTGCTGGCCGGCGGAGCCGGCGAACGCCTGTACCCGCTCACCCGGGAACGGGCCAAGCCGGCCGTGCCTTTTGGCGGCTGCTATCGCATCATCGACGTCACCCTGAGCAATTGCATCAACTCCGGCATCCGCCGGATGTTCATTCTCACCCAGTACAAGGCGCTGTCGCTGAACCGGCATATTCGTGCAGGCTGGAACATTCTGTCGCCGGAGCTGGGCGAGTTCATCGAGATTCTGCCGCCCACCAAGCGGGTCAGTGAACACTGGTGGTACCGGGGCACGGCCGACGCCATTTACCAGAACCTGCACAGCATCACCGTGGAGGCGCCCAGCTACGTGCTGGTGCTGGCCGGCGACCACATCTACAAGATGAACTACGCGCTCATGCTGGACCAGCATGTGCAGACGGGCGCGGACATCACGGTGGCCACCATCCAGGAAAAGCCCGAGGAGTCCTACCGGTTCGGGGTCGCCGGCGTCGACAGCCAGGGCCTCATCGTGGGGTTTGAGGAGAAGCCCGCGGTCGCGAATCAGCGTTCGCCGTATAACCCGAACACGATCAGCGTCTCGATGGGCATCTACCTTTTCAGCACCAAGGCCCTGCTGGAGTTGCTGTGCCGCGACGCCGAGGACCCCAATTCCAGCCACGATTTCGGCAAGGACATCATCCCCGGGACGCTCGACCAGTACCGCGTTTTCTCCTTTGATTTCATCGACGAGAACCGGAAGGAGCTGTATTGGCGTGACGTGGGCACGCTGGAAGCCTACTACGAGGCGAACATGGACCTGGTGGCGGTGACACCGGTCTTCAACCTCTACGACCAGCACTGGCCCATCCGCACCTACCAGCAGCAGTATCCGCCGGCCAAGTTCGTGTTCGCGCAGGAAGGGCGGCGGATGGGCATCGCCGTCGATTCCATCGTTTCTCCGGGGTGCATCATCAGTGGCGGCCGCGTGGTCAACAGCGTGCTCTCCCATGCCGTGCGCATCAACAGCTACTCGGAGGTGGACAGCGCCATCATCTTTTCCGGCGTCAATGTGGGCCGCTACAGCCGCATCCGGCGCGCCATCATTGAACGCGACGTGGATATACCGGAGAATAGCGAGGTCGGGTTCGATCCCGACGAAGACCGGGCCCGCGGGTATCACGTCACCGAATCGGGGCTGGTGGTGGTCGGGCGCGAAGACCAGGCGGCGGAGCAGGCCAGCGGTCTTTCCTATGCCGCCAGTTGAGCAAGAATCGGCTGCCGGCCGATTGAATGGTTTTCCCTATTTTCCTCACGGCGATTGGCGAGATGTGGTAGATCGCTGATCGTGGAAAGGCAACGTCATGAAAACGATTGAAGGGGTGCAGGGGCGCGAGATTCTCGATTCTCGCGGCAACCCCACAGTGGAAGCGGAAGTGCGCGTGGCGGGCGGCTTTGGGGGCCGCGCCGCGGTTCCCTCGGGCGCCTCCACCGGCGAGCATGAGGCGGTGGAGCTGCGCGACGGCGACGCTGGGCGCTATCTCCGCAAGGGCGTTCGGAAGGCCGTGGAGAACGTGAACGGGCCCATCCGCAAGGCGGTGCTGGGCCTGGACGCCGCCGACCAGGCGCTGCTGGACCGGCGCATGATCGAATTGGACGGCACCCCCAACAAGTCCAAGCTGGGCGCCAACGCCATCCTGGCGGTCTCCATGGCGGCGGCGCGGGCCTCGGCAGCCGCCGTGGGCCTGCCCTTGTATCGCTACCTGGGCGGCGTCCACGCCACCGTGCTGCCGGTTCCGCAGATGAACGTGCTGAACGGCGGCGCCCACGCCGACAACAACGTGGACTTCCAGGAGTTCATGCTCGCGCCGCTGGGCGCCGCGAAGTTCTCCGAGGCCCTGCGCATGGGCGTCGAGACCTTCCACACCCTGAAGAAGGTGCTGAAGAAGCGCGGCTACAACACCGCGGTCGGCGACGAGGGCGGCTTTGCCCCCAACCTCAAGTCCAACGTGGAAGCCATCGAGGTGCTCCTGGAAGGCATCCAGCAGGCCGGCTTCAAGCCGGGTGGAGACATCGCCATCGCGCTCGATCCGGCAGCCAGCGAGTTCTTTGACAACGGCAAGTACGTCTTCAAGAAGTCCGACAAGAGCGAGAAGACCTCCGAGCAACTGGTCGAGTTCTGGGCCGGCTGGGTCAGCCAGTACCCGATTGTCTCCATCGAGGACGGGCTGGCCGAAGACGACTGGCATGGCTGGAAGCTGATGACCGATCGGCTGGGCGGGACCATCCAACTGGTGGGCGACGACCTGTTCGTCACCAACACCGAGCGGCTGGCGCGCGGCATCCAGGAAGGCGTGGCCAACTCCATCCTGATCAAGCTGAACCAGATCGGGACGGTGACCGAGACGCTGGCGGCCATCGAGCTGGCCCGCCGCAACGGTTACAGCGCCGTTGTCTCGCACCGCTCGGGCGAGACCGAAGACGCCTTCATCGCCGACTTGGTGGTGGCCACCGGCGTCGGGCAGATCAAGACCGGCTCGGCCAGCCGGACCGACCGCATCGCCAAGTACAACCAGTTGCTGCGCATCGAGGAGGAACTGGGCGCGGAGGCGGTGTTTTTGGGGCGGGCGGCCCTGTCCCGCTCGCGCCCCTCGGCCCGCGTGGCCTCCAAGTGAGGCTGTGGGCTGTAGGCCGTAGGCTGTAGGCGCAGCCGAGTTCCATCAGAGAGCGGGGCGGGCCTTCGGCCGTGAAGCCCACGGCCTGCAGCCTGTACCTATGACGCTTTCCAGGAGCCAGGAGAAGCGGATTCGCGCGGTCTTGAGCCGCGTCTACGAGCACCACCTGGCCGAGTCGCTGGCCCCGGTTGAGGAAGCGATCCGCAAATGGCATGCCGCCGAGGGCAGCATTTTCGCCATCGACGACGCCATCCACCAGCACCAGATGCGCTCCCGCCGCTACTGGCATCTCTATGCCAATACCGCCGTGACCTCGCCCGAGGTCGGCTTCATCCTCGACGAAGCTCTCCAGTTCGGCCTTATCCCCTCCGAAGAGCACCTGGCATTGAAGGCAATTTGGAACCGCCCCAGGCGCCCCGGGAGCTGATGGCCCCTCCACAAGCTGCCTACCGATGGCCGCATCCAAGCCCAGTGTCACTTACTTTTTGGCGTTGGACCTGGCGTGGCACAGGCTTCAGCCTGTGCGCTTTCTGCTGGAGGTTGAGTAGAGCCAGTTCATGGTAAACTGCGGGGCAACCGACGGGAGGCATGGCCATGCAGTGCAGCAGATGGCCGGTCCTGGGCTCCTTCATTTTCGCGCTTTTGCTCGGCGCTTCGCCTGCGCACGCGCAGGGCATCATCACCACCGTGGCCGGTACCACCTGGGCTTTCCGCGGCGACGGCGGCCCGGCTACCAACGCCCCTTTGGGATCGACGGCGGGCGTTGCGGTGGACGCGGCTGGCAACGTGTTTGCCTCGGACCAATACAACTGCCAGGTGGTGAAGATCTCGGCATCGGGAATCCTTACCGTGGTGGCGGGAAACGGGATTTGCGGGTTTTCCGGGGATGGCGGGCCGGCCACCGCCGCCTCCCTGTTGGGCGGCGGCGCTGTGGCGGTGGATGCGGCCGGCAACCTGTACATCGCCGACACGCGCAACAACCGCATCCGCAAGGTGACGGCGAGTGGGACCATCACCACGGTGGCGGGCAACGGACAGCAAGGCTATTCGGGCGACGGCGGGCCGGCCACCGCGGCGTCACTGAACCTGCCTTATGGTGTGGCCGCGGACGCGGCCGGCAACCTCTACATCGCCGACTGGGGCAACCTCCGCGTCCGCAAGGTCACCGCGGGTGGAACCATCAGCACGGTGGCGGGCAATGGCGAGCAAGGCTACTCGGGCGACGGCGGGCCGGCCACCGCCGCCCCGCTGGGATGGGCCCAGGGGGTGGCGGTGGATGCGGCCGGGAACCTGTACATCGCCGACTCGTACTACGACCGCATCCGCAAGGTCTCTCCAGCCGGAACCATCACCACGGTGGCGGGCAATGGGGTGGAGGGCTACTCCGGGGACGGCGGGCCGGCCACCGCCGCCTCCCTGTATCGGCCGAGCGATGTGGCGGTTGATGCGGCCGGCAACCTGTACATCGCTGACAGTTACAACCAGCGCATCCGCAAGGTCACGGCGGGCGGAACCATCACCACGGCAGCGGGCAACGGGCAGCGGGGTTATTCCGGCGACGGCGGGCCGGCCACCGCCGCCTCACTAGCCTTAACTCCGGAGTGGTTCCTTGGTACCAGGATGACCGTCGGTGTGGCGGTGGACGCGGCCGGCAACCTGTATATCGCCGACACGCAGAACTACCGCATCCGCAAGGTCACCCTGGGCGGAACCATCGCTACTGTGGCCGGCAACGGAAGCTACAAGTTTTCCGGGGACGGCGGGCCGGGCACCGCCGCATCCTTGAACTATCCCTTGGGCGTGGCCGTGGACGCGGTCGGCAACCTGTACATCGGGGACCAGGACAACAACCGCATCCGCAAGGTCACTCCGGCCGGGATCATCACCACGGCAGCGGGCAATGGGCAGCGGGGTTATTCCGGGGACGGCGGGCCGGCCACCGCCGCCTCCCTGAATTTCCCCTGGGGCGTGGCGGTGGATGCGGCCGGCAACCTCTACATCGTCGACTACTGGAACCACCGCATCCGCAAGATCACTCCGGGCGGAACCATCAGCACGGTGGCGGGCAACGGTCGGTACGGTTATTCCGGGGACGGAGGGCCGGCCACCGCCGCCTCGTTGAATTTTGCCTGGGGCGTGGCGGTGGATGCGGCCGGCAACCTGTACATCGCCGACGGTTCCAACGACCGCATCCGCAAGGTTGCACTTGGCGAAACCATCACCACGGTGGCAGGCAATGGACAACGGGGCTATTCCGGGGATGGCGGGCCGGCCACCGCTGCCTCGTTGAATGGGCCCGCCGGCGTGGCGGTGGATGCGGCCGGCAACCTGTACATCGCCGACTATTCCAACAACCGCATCCGCAAGGTCACTCCGGGAGGAACCATCACCACGGTGGCGGGCAATGGAGTGCGGCAGTATTCCGGGGACGGCGGGCCGGCCACCGCCGCGTCGTTGTCCTCCCCGTCGGGTGTGGCGGTGGACGCCGCCGGCAACCTGTACATTGCGGACAACGGGAACATTCGCATCCGCAAGGTCACTCCAGGCGGAACCATTACCACGGTGGCGGGCAATGGGGTGCAGGGCTACTCCGGGGATGGCGGTCCGGCCACCAGCGCCGCGCTGAACGGCCCCAATAGCGTCGTTGCGGACGCGGCCGGCAACCTCTACATTGCGGACACGCGAAACGACCGCATCCGCAAGGTGGCGCCCGCCCCGCCTTCGTTCAGCGCCCAGCCCGGCAGCCTCACGTTTGGAGCCACGGCGGGAGTGGCCGCCGGCACTGCCCAGCAGATCACGTTGGGCAGCAACTTGCTCGGCCTGAGCTGGCAGGCCACGGCCCGCTCCACTAGCGGCGGCAACTGGCTGAGCGCGTCGCCGCCCAGCGGGCAGGCGCCGGTTACCGTTTCCGTTTCGGCGGACGCCAGGAATCTGGCCGCCGGCACCTACCAGGGCGCGATTGACTTTTCTGCGCCGGGGGCAGTGCCGGCGCTGGTGACCGTTACCGTAACCTTCACTGTAGCCCCCGCGCAGCCGCCCAGCCTGGCGGTGGAGCCTTCCGGCCTAACTTTCCAGGCGGCTGTCGGAGCATCTTCTCCGCCTTCCCAATCTTTTCGCATCAGCAATGCCGGCGGCGGCACGCTGAACTGGAACGCACAGGTCAGCACCGTTTCCGGCGGGAACTGGCTGAGCGTCTCGCCCGGCACGGGTTCGGCGTCGCCCTCGACCCCATCCTCGGTCCCGGTCTCCGTAAACTCCGCGAATCTGGCCGCCGGGACGTACACAGGCTCGGTAACCATCTCCAGCGCGGCGACCAACCAGACTCAGTTGGTTACGGTGGCGCTGGCCGTTTCAAAGACGCCACAGCGGCTTCTCGTGAGCCGAACGGGGTTGACTTTCATTGGCGTGGAGCGTGGCGACTTGGTGCCCTCGCAAAGCATCGGAATCCTCAACCTGGGCCAGGGGGTGATGAGCTGGACGGCCCAGGCCAGCATCCTTTCCGGAGGCGTCTGGCTGAGCGTGTCACCCAGGAGCGGCGCGAGCGATGCCGCCTCGCTCGACATCCCCACGGTCGAGGTGTTGGTAAGCGTGGTGGGCCTGCGCGCCGGGCAGCACGAAGGCTTGGTCCGCATCGAAGCGCCGGGCGCTGACGACTCGCCGGTGATTGTCGTGGTGGACCTGATCGTACTGCCGGCAGGCAGCAATCCAGGGGTTCAGGTGCGGCCCACCGGCCTGATCTTTGCCGCTCGCGCCGGAACTTCTTCGCCCAGCTCGCAGGCCCTGCGGCTGGCGACTGCGGGCCTCGACGCCGTGGGGCTGGCCGGCGGGCCGACGGTCTTCACCGGTGGCGATTGGCTGCAGATTTTGCCGCGCAACGCCGTGCTATCGGCAGCCGAGGCGCAGAAGATCACCGTCCAACCCACGCTTGGTTCTCTGGCGCCTGGCGTGTACCGTGCCGCCGTTACGTTTGTGTTCGGTGACGGCAGCCCCGCCCAGACGGTTGACATCCTGTTCCTGGTGGTTCGCGCGGCCGGCGCTTCCTCCAGCGGGCTGCTCGGCGAGGGGATTGTTGCTGCGGCCGCCGGGGGAGAGTCCGGCGCTTTCGACGCGGCAGGCTGCACGCCGCAGCGCTTGCACGCCGTGCATCGCGCGCTGGGCGCCAATTTCTCGGCCGCGCTTGGCTACCCAAACGTTGTTGAGGTCCAGGTCTTGAATGATTGCGGCGAGGCGGTTGGGAATGCCACCGTCGTAGCCAGCTTCAGCAACGGTGATCCACCGGTGGTGCTCACCAGCCTGAGAAACGGGACCTACGCTGGAATGTGGGTTCCGGCAGCCAGAGGGGCCGTCAGCGTAACCGCCCGGGCGGTGCTGGCACCGCTGGCCGAGGCCGCGGTTTGGCTCCTGGGCCAGGTGCAGGACCTTGGCACGCGCCCTGCACTCAACCCGATTCCCGTAGCCGGCTCGATTGCGCCGGCAAGTGTCGCTGCCGGAAGCCCCGGTCTCACGCTGACGGTGAACGGGTCGAATTTCGTGCAGGGTTCAGTTGTGCGCTGGAATGGGGCCGACCGGCCGACCACCTTCGTCAGCGCCACGCAACTGACCGCGGCCATTCCGGCCAGCGACCTAGCCTCTGCCGGCACGGCGCAGATCACTGTCTTCAGCCCCGCGCCGGGCGGGGGCGCCTCTGGCGCCCTGGCGTTTACCATCACCGGAACCGTCCTCGCGGCCTTTGAGCCGCAACTGACCCGCTTCCTGATTCCCGGGTTCTACATTCTCGAGGCCACGCTGGCGCCGGGAGCGGCCCCGGGCTTCTGGGGCCTGGAGGTGCTCGCCTCGCGCGGCCAGGCGGCCGGCGGCTTCAACCTGGGCGGCGCGCTCTACGCCTCGGGAGCCAGACCCGCCTTCGGCGCCTTCCTGCTGACCGCGCCCCAGACGGTGAAGGCCACCGTCAACGCCCAAATGCCTGCCGGGAGCATGCTGACCATGCGGTTCCTGGACGCTCAGCGCAGCCAAATCGGGAATCCGGTGACGGGAGCCGCGCCGCTGAGCTTGAGCTATTCCCTCGCGCCTGGCTTTTACATCGTTGAGGTGTACAACAGCGCCTCCGTGCCGGTGACGTATCAGTTGGGGCTGGCGGCGGACTTCTTCGCCGGCGGTGTGGACACAGGCGGCTACCTGGCGGCCGGCATCACAGGTTTCGGCGCCTTTTACGTGCCGGAAGCGCAGGACGTCACCATGAGGCTGTTTGGGCAGAACACCTACGGCGCCGGCGGGGCGGGAAGCATGATTCTGACGCTGAAAGACGCCAACCGGCAGGTGTTGCAGGTGGTGGGCCCGTAGCGCAATCCTTGCTCAAGCAAGTGCGACGCCGGCGTCTTGTTTGTGTTTGTCTGCGCCCGGCAGCCTCCCGTTTTTGTTCAGCAGCGCAGCTAATTCCACGAGGCTGTGGACCAGGATATCGGGCGGGGTGTGCTCGAAGGTGTGGGGCTTGAAGCCGTAGCTGACGCCGCAGCTATGGATGCCCGCGTTTCGGCCCGTGACCACGTCTACGTCGGAATCGCCCACGATCATGGCCTGCGCGGGTGGAATCCGGCTGTCGGCCAGAATGCTCAGCACGCCTTCCGGGTGGGGCTTCTTGTTCTCGAAGCTGTTGCCGCCATAAACGTACCGGAAGCGCGCGGCCACGCCCAACTCCTCCAGCATCTCGCGGCTGATGCGCACGGGCTTGTTGGTCAGCACCGCCAGCGTGCGGTCGCCGAACATGTCCAGCGCTTCCCGCACCCCGGGGTAGAAATCGGTGTGGTCCAGCTTGTGTTCCCGGTAATGGGCAAGGAAGAACCGCAGCGCCGCGGCCAAGCGCTCTTCGGTAACGCCCGGCCCCAGGGCGCGCTGGATGAGCACGGGCGCCCCGTTGCCCACATAGGAAGAGACCGTTTCTTCGTCCAGCGGCGGCAGGCCCAGGTGCGCGCGCGTGGCGTTGACCGACAGCACCAGGTCCTTTCTGGAGTCGACCAGGGTTCCATCGAGGTCGAAGATCAGCAGCCGAATGTCCATTCGCAATTCATTGTATCATCGCGAAAAAAGCGCTCAGCTTTCGAGATAAGCTGAAAGCTGATAGCTGAAGACCGATAGCTACGCTTCGGAGGCTCTTCTGGCTCGTATTTTTCCGTTTGCCGCGCTGCGCTATGACACCGCGAAAGTCGGCCGGCTGGAGAACGTCATCACCCAGCCCTACGACAAAATCACGCCCCAGATGCTGGAGCGCTACCGCGCGCTCAGCCCGTACAGCCTGGCGCACATCATAAAAACGAGCGACTACGCGGGGGCCGCCGGGCTGCTGCACGATTGGCGGCGCGAGGGGGTGCTGGGCCGCGACCCGGCACCGGCTGTCTATCCGTACTTCCAGACGTACCGGGCGCCCGGTTCGTCGGAAACGCGAACCCGCCGGGGATTCATTGCGGCCGGAGGGCTGGAGGAGTACGGCGCGGGCGTGGTCTTCCGCCACGAGCAGACGCTGACGGGGCCGAAACTGGACCGCCTGCAACTGCTGCGTTCTACCCGCGCGCACTTTGGGCAGATTTTCATGCTGTACTCCGATCCGGCCGGCGAGATCGACGGGCTGCTGGATTCGGCGTCGCGCGCGGAACCGATCGAGCGTTTGTGCGACGAATACGGCGCGGAACACGCCGTCTGGCGCGTGGACGAGCCATCCGCCATCGATGCCTACCGGCGGTCCATGGCCGACAAGAGACTGATCATCGCCGATGGCCACCATCGCTATGAAACCGCTTTGGCGTTTTGCGAGGAATGCCGCCGCTCCGGCCGGCATCAGCCCGGCGGGCGCTCGGAGGCGGTGATGATGACCTTCGTCAATATGGATGCGCCCGGGCTGACGATCCTGCCAACGCACCGCGTTCTGGCCCGGCTCCCGGATTTCGACCAGGCGCGGTTGCTCGAAAGCATCGAGCGCTATTTCGAGGCCCTGCCTATGAGCCCGGAGGAAGGGCGCGGGCGGCTGGCCCGCTATGAAGCCGGGAAGGCCATTGGCGCCGGCCTCCGGGGCAAGCAGCGTCCCGAGTTCTATCTGCTGGCGCTACGGCCCGAGGCCGACCTGGCCGCGCTGCTGCCGCACATTCCTCCGCTCCAGCGCCATCTCGATGTCGTCGTGCTCCATCAATTGCTGTTGCGCGAGTGCCTGGGGATCGACGAGCAGGCGGTGCGCGAGGAGAAGTTCCTGGTCTACGTGCGGGAATTCGAACAGGGTTGGAAAGCGGTGGCGCAGGGAGCGCCCGCCTGCTTCTTCCTCAATCCCGTGGGCATCGAACAGATGCGCGAGATCGCCTTTTCCGGCGGGGTGCTGCCGCAGAAGTCCACCGACTTTTATCCCAAGCTGCTCTCCGGGCTGACCGGGTACACCGTCGAGGATTGAGCGGCAGAGACAATTCACTGGTCGCCGGCAGCCCCGCATTGCCCTGACCGGTCGAGAGCGCTGATTGCGGACCGTGCAAAAGGTTGATTCCCGGCGGGTTGGAGACGCAGATCGTCATGCGGCGGAAAGCCGCTCAACTCGGAGCCGCGTGCGTTTCCGTTCCGCACGCCAGAGGTCATATTGAACCTGTTGATTGAGCCAGCTCTCGGCAGTTGTGCCAAAAGCAAGCGATAGACGTACGGCCATTTCGGAACTGATACCTGCGCGACCGTTGAGGATGCCTGAGAGCGTCTTTCGGCTCACGCCGAGCGCCCGGGCGGTCTCCGTGACGGTCAATCCCAGCGGCTCCAGGCACAGCTTCTTCAGTACCTCGCCCGGGTGCGGCGGGTTGTGCATCTTCATAGGTCCCCCTCAATGGTAGTCTTCGTAGTTCACGCGTTCGACGTCCTTGCCGGAAAAAAGGAACGTGACGCGCCAGTTACCGCTCACCTTGACAGCCCAAGTACCCTTCCGGCCGCCTCGAAGCTGGTGCAGGCCCAAGCCCGGCAGATCCATATCCCCCGGGCGTTCTGCCACGTTCAAACGACCGAGAATGAGTCGCAATCGGCTGGCGTGCTTCCGTTGGATTCCCGCGAGGCTGCCGGCAGTGAAATACCGTTCCAGCCCCTTGTGTCTGAAATCCAGGATCGCCATCCCGACGATTGTAACCCATATGGTTACAGCCTGCAATCCCCTTGCGCCGACCAACGACGCTCGTGCCTCATGGCAATGACTCTCCGGCAAGAGCTGGAGACTAATCATCTCCCGCCAGCCGGTGTTGGCTTTGCCCGCCGTCAGGCTCGCCGACAGAAGACGACCCGCGTTAAGATAATTCACCACGGATGAACACGGATGAACGCGGACCACCACACTCAACCAACAAGCCACCAAGCCGCCAAGTTCTTCGTGCCTTGGTGCCTTGGTGGGTCATTTCAGCCGCCGATCTGGGGCGTAGTGGCGGCGGCAGCCGCCGGCATCGGCGCGGGAATGGCATACGCGGTGGCGGCGCCGTCGGCGCAGGTCTTCGGTCCGGCGCTGGTGCGCGGCCGGCGGGATGATTGCCGCCTGGCGCTCACCTTCGATGACGGGCCCAGCGAGAGCACTCCGGCGCTGCTTGACGTTCTTGCCCGCCACAGCGCCGGCGCGACCTTCTTTTTCTGCGGGGCCAACGTCGCGCGCCTGCCCGGCGTCGCCCGGCGCGCGGCCTCGGAGGGACACGAGATCGGCAACCACACCTACACCCATCCACGCCTGTTCATACTCGGTTCGGCAGCGATTGAACTGGAGATCAGCCGGACGCAGCAAGTCATCCGGGAGACAATCGGCCAGACGCCCCGCTTGTTCCGCCCGCCCTATGGCATCCGCTGGTTCGGCCTGTATCCGGCGCTCCGGAAGCACGGCCTGACGGCGGTGATGTGGTCGGCGTGCGCGTATGACTGGAAGCGGCCGGCCGAGGTCATTGAATCCGCGCTTCGCGCCAAGGCCGCGGGCGGCATCATCGTGCTGCTGCACGATGGCGACAAAACCACACCCGGCGACCGGCGGTTGGCAACGGTGCGGGCGCTGGATCGCGTGCTGCCGGCGCTGCGCGATCGCGGCTTGCGCTGCGTCACGGTCAGTGAATTATTCCAGGACCGGTGATGAAGCCGCGACCGCACTGCGCCAGGCCGGCCGCAGCCGCGTGATGGGAGAATGCCTGGATCGGTATGAGCGGGCTGAAAAAACAACACCCCCCACGCTCCCAAACCGGGGGGGTAGCTGGGCAGAAACTCTTCGGGGATGCGGACGAGCGGCGCTAGATTTTAACGACGTTCTCTGCCTGCGGCCCCTTCTGGCCCTCGGTGATTTCGAACTCTACGGTGTCGCCTTCCTGGAGGGTCTTGTAACCCTCGCCCTGGATCGCGGAGTAGTGGACGAAAACATCCGCCCCACCCTCCTGACCGATAAAACCATAACCTTTAGCGTTGTTGAACCACTTGACCTTGCCTGTTACGCGAGCCACTTACCGACCTCCTTGCGTGCACTTTCAAGCCCCGGGGAGGGCCATACGGGAGCGCCGCCCCGCCGGGCAGAGTTACCCCAGTCTTCCCCGCAGTTTAGCGCCGGGCCGAGAGCAATGTCAAGCGGAAAACCGGGAAACGGCCACAGGCTGCGACATTCAGCCTGAAATAGCACCCGCGAGTCGCTATTTCCCAGGCTGGTGCTTGCTGGCAGAAATAAGGAAGTAGCCGATCAGCGTTTTGGCATCCTGGATGCCGCCGCTGCGCACCAGGGCACCGAACTGATCGAGCGTGAACCAGCGTTTTCGGATTCGCTCGTCCTCCTCCGGCCTGGCCTGGCCCTCGCGGAGCCCCTGGGCCAGGAAGAGCCACATGCGTTCGTCCACGTAGCCGGGACTGGGATAGAACTCGCCCAGCAGTTTCCAGCGTTCCGCCGAGAGGCCCGTCTCCTCCTCGAGTTCCCGTCGAGCGGCCCGCAGGGGTGTCTCGCCCGGGTCGCGCCGGCCCGCGGCCAGCTCCCAAATGGAACGGCGGACCGGCAGGCGAAACTGCCGCACCAGCAGCAGGCGGCCGTCGTCGCGGCACGGCAGAATCACGGCCGATCCCGCGTGGCGCACCACCTCGCGCGTGATCTCGATTCCGCCCGGTTCGCGCACCCGGTCGCGCGTCACGCTGAATACGCGCCCTTTGAATACCGCCCTGGATTCCAGCACTTCTCCTTCTGGGCGCACCCCGGCGCCCCTGCGCTGGATTACTTTTCTTTTCGCCACGATTCCTCCAACTCCCGTGAGATGCCGGCGCTTGGTCGGCGCGCGCCGCCGTATTCCCGCAGCCCCCAAGGTGGCACTGTAGCTATAATAGCCGGTCTCACTATGCGCCCCGCACTCGGAATCGACATTGGTGCTACGAAAATTGCCTGCGCGGTCGTAAATGACGATGGCTCGGTGGCCGGCAGCATCGTGGTGGAGCCGACGGGTTCGGTCTCCGCCGAGGAAACAGCCGGCAACGTGTTCCGCGCTATCGATCGGGCACTGACGGAACAAGACATGACAGCCTCGGAGTTGGCCGGCATCGGCATCGGCTCGGCGGGCCCCATCGATCCGGAAGGCACCTACGGCGATGTCGATACGCTTCCGCACATGCACGGCTACGGGCTGGGCCGGGCCGTTCGGCAGCGGTATGGGCACCGGCCCGCCGTGGACAATGACGCCAACTGTTTCGCGCTGGCCGAAGCCGCGTTCGGCGCGGGCCGCGGGGAGGCGATCGTCGTCGGTATTACGCTGGGCACCGGCCTGGGGTGCGGCATCGTCGTCGATGGCCGGATTTTCGCTGGGACCACGGGCAACGCCGGCGAAGTGGGTCGCTGCCTGGTCGACGGCCTGATGTACGACCAGGCGCTCTCGGGCTCCGGCGTGGCAGGCGTCTTTCGGGAGCTCACCGGCGAAGACTGCCGCGCCGAGGAAGTGCAGGCGCGGGCGGAACAAGGGGACGACCGCGCCGCAGCCGAGGCCTGGCGGATCTATGGCGCCCGGCTCGGCGGAGTCCTTGGGGTGATGGCCGCGGTGCTCGACCCGGGGGTCATTGTGCTGGGTGGGTCGGTGGCAGCGGGATTCCCGTGGTTTGGCGGCGAGGCCGAGGCGCGCATGCGCGAGCAGCTCAGCACGCCCGCAGCCCGGCACGTCCGGCTCTGTCGCGGCGCGCTCGGCCCGCGCGCCGGCTGCCTCGGCGCCGCCGCGCTGGCGCTCAGGTAGGTGGCAGGTTGCAGGCTGCCGTCGTCATGATTGTCACCTGCACCCTGTCACCTCATTGTGTGGGCGGTTCCGGGGGCGGCGGTGCGTATTCAACGCCCCAGAATTCGGGCCGGTCCTCGTTTAGCTGGATTCCCAGTTTAAACAGCCCGCTGTTGTCCGGGCCCCCAGACCAGACGACGCGTGAGTCTGCCGATTGCCCGGTCGCCATGTTCCGGACTTGCAGAGCGGTGTCCACCGGATAAGCGACGGGGCATAGAATCAGCGCCCCGTTCCGGTTCACCACCGCCGTCAGCGCATTGTGCGATCCGGCAGCGCTGGTAATCAGCACATTCAGCCGTGCCAGTACCCTGGTGCTTCTGCGGACTTCCATCGTGCCTCAAGACGTTCGGGGTCGATTCTAAGGGGGCGCCCCGTCAGAAGTCAAACGGGCCGTGGCCTTGGGAACAAAACTGGTCACCCCTGCAACTCCCGGTTGCGGATTTGAAAGGCGGGGGAGTGAAATGCGCAATCCGCAATCTGAAATCCGCAATCCGACTAGCCCGAGCCGAGGGGGAGGAAATACTGAGTGCCGCACACCGGCTGGTGGATGCGGCGCAGCAACTGTTCCAGGTCTTCGCGGCTGGCCACAAAATCGATCTCGCTGGTATTGATCACCAGCAGCTTCGAGGCCTTGTAGTGGTAAAAGAAATGGTCGTAGGCGCGGACGACCTCGGCCAGGTATTCGGGCGAGATCTCGGCCTCCAGCGGGGATGCCTTCCGCGCGATGCGCTGCTGCAGCACCTCGGGCGTGGCTTGCAGGTAGACGACCAGATCCGGCGTCGGGACTTGCTGCCGGAGCAATTCGTAATAAGCGTCGTACAGCCGCAGTTCCTCGTCGCCGAGGTTGATGTAGGCGAAGATCTTGTCCTTCTCGAACAGGTAGTCGGCCACAAAAGTCGCCCGGCGGCTTTCCTGGCAAAGCCCGCGCAGTTGCTGAAAGCGCTGGTTCAGGAAGTACATCTGGGCCTTGAACGCAGCGCCGGCGCGTTCCATGTAAAAATCCTGCAGGAAGGGGTTGTCCTCACAGTCCAGGATGGCGCGGGCTTGCAATCGTTCGGCCATGATGCGGGCCAGGCTGGTCTTGCCGACCCGGATGGGGCCCTCAATGGCCATATAGTGAGGCGCTTCGTAGTCCATGCCCATCAGGTGTCAGGCTCCAGGTGTCCGGTCTCAGGTCCCGGCCACCCGCCGACCTTCTTCACCTGGCCGCCGCCATTCAAGCCTGCCAGCAGTTCGGAAACCGTCTGGCGGTTGACCGGGTGGCGCAGGCCGGCAGCCAGTTCGCGCAACGGCTCCAGCACGAAGCGGCGCTGGGCCAGCCGCGGGTGCGGGATCGTGAGCGCCGCAGTGTGCATAACATGATCGCCGAACAGCAGGATGTCAATATCAATCGTGCGGGGGCCGCGCCGCCGCCCGCGCCGCCGCCCGAGCCGGCTCTCGATCTGCTGCAAGCGGCGCAGCAACTGCCGTGGCATCAGTTCGGTCTCCGCCTCGACCGCGGCGTTCAGGAACCGCGGCTGGGCCGTGTAATCCACCGGCTCGCTCTCGTAAACCGAGGACACCCGGCATACGGCAACTCCTGCGGCCCGCAGTTCTTCGATCGCCCGCCTGAGATTGTCGAGCCGCTCGCCCAGGTTTGAGCCCAGCCCCAGATAAACCAGCTTCTTCACGAGCAGTTCCGAGTTCCAGGTTCCACGTTCCAGCTTTCAGCCGCACGCGGCTTGGGACTTGGAACTTGGAACCTGGAACCGCTAAAACAAGGCCGGCTGGCCGCCGCCGGCCGGTTCCTTGCCAAAATGGCGATAGGCCAGCGGAGTCGCCATCCGCCCGCGCGGCGTGCGATTCAGGAAGCCGCACTGGATCAGGAAGGGCTCGTAGATCTCCTCGATGGCCTCCACTTCCTCGCTGATGGAGGCGGCAATGGTGTTCAATCCCACCGGCCCGCCGCCGTATTTTTCAATGATCGTCAGAAGCAGCTTGCGGTCCATCTCGTCGAACCCGAGCTGATCGACCTGCAACATATCCAGCGCTTGGCGGGCCACCGGGGCGGTGACGCGGCCGTCGGCCCGGACCTGGGCGTAATCGCGGACGCGCCGCAGCAGCCGGTTGGCTATCCGTGGGGTGCCGCGGCTGCGCCGCGCGATCTCGGCTGTGCCCTCCTCGTCCATTTCCACCTTCAGGATCGCGCCCGAGCGCCTGGCGATGGTGGCCAGGTCTTCCGGCGCGTAATAATCGAGGTGCAGGATGATGCCGAAGCGGGTTCGCAAGGGGCCGCTGATCAGGCCGGCGCGCGTGGTGGCCCCGATGAAAGTGAAGGGCGCCAGCGGCAGGGTATGTGTCCGCGCGCCCGGTCCCTGCCCGATCAGCACGTCCACCCTGAAATCTTCCAGACCCGCGTAGAGGATCTCCTCAATTTCCGGCTGCAGCCGGTGCACTTCATCCACGAAGAGCACCTGCCGCTCGGTCAGTTGCGTGAGGATGCCGGTTAGGTCTCCCTTGATTTGGACGACCGGGCCGGACGTCTGCTGGAAACGGACGCCCAGCTCATTGGCGATGATAAAGGCCAGAGTGGTCTTGCCTAGCCCGGGCGGGCCGTAAATCAGTACGTGGTCCAGCGCGTCACCGCGCGAGCGCGCCGCCTCGATGGCGATGGCGATGATCTCCTTGACCTTCCGCTGGCCCGTAAACTCGGCCAGCAGACGCGGGCGCAGACTGTACTCGAAGTTGCGCTCGTCCTCGAATGCCTCGCCGCTGACGATTCGTCTTTCAGCCATTGACCAGGTTGCATGTGGCAGGTGGCAGGTTGCAGGTGGCGGGGTCCAGAATCCCCCGCCACCTGCAACCTGTCACCTGCCACCTAAGTTTTCACCAGCAACTGCAGGGCCCGGCGCAGCAGCGCGTCGAACGAGCCGCCACGCTCCAGCTCCGCCGCGCGGCCGACGGCCCTCTCCGCCGCCGACCGCTGATAGCCAAGGTTGAGCAGGGCCGAAAGAGCGTCTTCCTGCTCGGTGGAGAATCCAGCCGGTGCCCTGGCCGCCCGCTCGCCTTCCACCTCCGCGAGCTTGTCGCGCAGCTCCAGAACGATGCGCTCGGCCGTCTTGCGTCCCACCCCGGGGATGTGCGTCAGCTTCACCAGGTCGTTGCTCCGGATGGCTGGAACCAGCTCGGCGACCTCCAGCCCCGACAGGATGGTGACCGCCAGGCGCGGGCCGATGCCGGAAACGCTCAGCAGCTTCTCAAAGACGCGCTTCTCGGCGGTGGTCAGAAAGCCGTACAGCGCCAGCGCGTCTTCGCGCACGTGGGTGTGAATGTGAAGCTGAGCTTCACCGGGCGGGTCGGGGAGCTGATAGAAAGTGGACACCGGGATACTGACATGGTAGCCGACCCCGTTCACCTCCAGGATCACCTGGTTCGGCCGCTTTTCCAGGATGCGCCCGCGCAAATGCCCAATCATCTTTTGAAGTTTAAAGTTTCAAGTTCAAAGTTCAAAGTTGCGATGAACCCGCGCCACGCCCTCCAACTTTAAACTTTAAACTTTAAACTTGAAACTTCTATTTCGCGTCGCGCCAGTTGTTCCCCGCGCCGACTTCGGCCACCAGCGGCACATCCAGCTTGTGGGCCTGCTCCATGCCCTGCCGGACCAGCGCCCGGGCGGCCTCGATCTCTTCCGGCGGCGCCTCGAACAGCAACTCGTCATGCACCTGGAGCAGCATGCGGGTGCGCAGCCGCTGCCGGCGCAGGCCGGCGGCAATGCCGATCATGGCCAGCTTGATCAGGTCGGCCGCGGTCCCCTGCAGCGGCGTGTTGATCGCCGTGCGCTCGGCGAAGCCGCGCTGCTGCTGGTTCCGGCTATTGATCTCGGGGATGGGGCGCAGGCGCCCGAACAGCGTGCGCACCAGCCCGGTGCGGCGCACCTCTTCCAGGCAGCGGTCGATGTATTTGCGCACGCCGGCGTAGGTGGCGAAGTAGTCGTCGATAAACTGCTTGGCCTCCGCTCTGTCGATGCCCAGTTGCTGCGCCAGCCCGAAGGGGCTCAGCCCGTAAACGATCCCGTAGTTGACGGCCTTGGCGCGGCGGCGGTGCTCGTGCGCCTGCATCAGCGGCGGCACGCCAAACACCAGCTCCGCGGTCCGGCAGTGGATGTCCTCGTTCTTGCGGAAGGCCTCCAGCAGAACCTTGTCCTGGGAGAAATGAGCCAGCAGGCGCAGCTCGATCTGCGAATAGTCGGCCGACAGAATCTTCCAGCCCTGCTCGGGAACGAAGGCGGCACGGATTTGCCGGCCCAGTTCCGTACGGATCGGGATGTTCTGCAGGTTCGGGTCGCGGGAGGCCAGCCGCCCCGTCGCCGTGCCCGCCTGGTCGAATGTCGTGTGGATGCGTCCCGTGCGCGGGTTGACCAGCTTGGGCAGCGCGTCCAGGTAGGTCCCCTTCAGCTTGGTGAGCTGGCGGTACTCCAGCACTTTGCGCGGCACTTCGTGCTCGGCGGCCAGCTCCTCCAGCACGTTGACCGCGGTCGAGTACACCTTCCCTTTTCCACGCTGCGTCGGCGCCCGAAGCTTCAGGTGCTCGAACAGGACCTTGCTCAATTGTTGCGGCGAGTTGATGTTGAACTCGCCGCCGCAGAGGCGGTGGATTTCCGCCGTCAGCTCCTCGATCTGCCGGCCGAGCTGCTCGGAGAGGCGCGCCAGCACGTCGCAATCGACGCGCACGCCGGTTTCCTCCATGTCGGCCAGCACCGGTTCCAGTGGCAGCTCGATCTCCTCGTAGGCGCGCGCCAATCCCGCACGCTCGATCTCCGGCGCCAGCAGCCGCGCCAGTTGCCCGATAGCGTCCGCGCGCTCGGCGGGGCCGGCGCCCAGCCGCGCGTTGAACCGGCGCAGCGCGACTTCCTCGAGTGCGTGGCTGCTTTGCGTGGGGTCGAGCAGGTGCGAATACAGCATCACGTCGTGGCGCAGGCCGCGCAGCTCGATGCCGAACGAACGCAGGGCGCGTAGCGCCGCCTTGCCGTCCGCCACTGCTTTTGTTCGCTCGGACGACTGGAGCCACTCGCGCGCCGAAGAAAGCAGCCCTTGCGGGAGCACGCGCGCCACGCCCGTGGCCGGCGAAATGGCCAGGGCGGCAGCCGCGATGGCTTCCGCCTCCGCTTCCGCGTCGAATGGCAGTTCGCCTGATGTAGGGGCGCTGCTTGCTGCGCCCTTTGCCGGCCCGTTCGCCGACGGAAGGGGCGCAGCAAGCAGCGCCCCTGCATGGCCGCCTGTCATCGCCAGCGCCGCATCGCCGGCCAGGCTCCGCAGGAAATCGGCGACCTCGGCCTCGCTGGCCAGTTCCTGGTAATCCCTGCTGCCTGTGTCCGGCGCCGGCGACAACTCCTCGGCCAGGCTGTGGAACTCCAGCTCCGTGTAAAGCTGCTGCAAGACGCCCCGGTCGGGCTCGCGGGCGGCGATGGCCTGGAGATCGAGCGACACCGGAACGGCCGTTTCGATGGTCGCCAGTTTCTTGCTCAACAGGATCAGGTCGCGGTTGTTCTGGAGCGAGTCGCGGTACGTCTTGCGCTCGACTTCGGCGGCGTGCTCGATGGCCGCTTCCGCGGACCCGAAGCGCTGAATCAGGTCGCGGGAACCTTTTTCGCCGATCCCCGGCGCGCCGGGGATGTTGTCGATGGCGTCCCCGCGCAGGGCCATGACGTCGGCGATGCGCTCCGGCGGCACGCCCATCAGTTCCTCGACCTTGGCCGCGTCGCAAACCAGGTCGTCCTTGGTCGGCACCAGCACCGAGATGCTGCCTTCGCCGCTCCGCGCGCCGCCGCTCGTGACCAGTTGCAGCATATCCTTGTCGCTGGAGACGATGGTGACTTCCAGACCCGCCCCGGCGCCCTGCACCGCCAGCGCCCCAATCACATCGTCGGCCTCAAAGCCCGGGTATTCGAGGATGGGGATGCGTTGCCCTTCCAGCAGGCGCCGGATGTAGGGAATTTGCCGGGCCAGCTCGGACGGCATCTCTGCCCGGTTGGCCTTGTATTCGGCGAAAAGCTCATCGCGGAAGGTGGGCGCGGCGGCGTCGAAGACGGCGGCCACGTATTCCGGCCGGCGATCCGTCAGCAGCTTGCGCAGCATGCTGTTGAAGACGAATACGGCGCCGGTGGGAATGCCCGCGCGCGTGTAGAACTTCTGAGTCTGCGGTTGATGATAGGCCCGGAAGATGTAACCCATCGAGTCGATGAGAAACAAGCGGGCCGGCCCCGTTCCCATGCCGCCATTTTACTAGGGAGTGGGGGCCGAGAACCAGCCCGGAGAATCCGCCACGGCGGAACAGCGCCGCCCGGCGAAACGCCGGCCGGGGCTTGCACATTCATCTGGTAGATTAGAAACTGACAATCTACTGCTTTTTGCTTGACTTAGAGCGCCTCGCTAGTAGAATCGCGTAGAGGGGTAGGTGTTACTGTCTCAGCCCTGCTGGCGCTGCGACGCGGAAGTGACGAATGGCTGTCGAGTCCCGAGGAAGCCGGGTGCAGCGACTGGGAGTTCGGCTTCTGGAGTGTGGGCGTAGTGTTCCCCCCGTTGTTCCCTGGGAGCGGCTTTCTCGCGTTCTTGCGCTTGGCGCCTGATGCTCGCGAGAGCTGGCTGACGCGTCCGAGGTTGGTCTTCTGAGGGCAGGGGGGACCAATCCGTCTGTGGACGTGAAGCCCAGCAGCCAAGCGCGTGCGATCCTTGTCCGGAAAGGGAGACGCAGCTTCGGGCACGGAGAACCAAGGGCCACGGTCACCCGCCCGCGTGCCCGTGCCCGTTTTAGGTTTCGAGAAACCACAACATGAGTCAAGCTCCAGACCGCAACGAAACTTCTCTCACCACCACCCGGCCGGCCGAACTGGCTCAGCCCATCAATGTGGCTTCGTATGCTGTTGGGACGGAAGAAGCCCACGCGCTGCCCCTTCGCGAGTATTGGGACATCATCGTGCGGCGCCGTTGGACGATCGTGGCCGTGTTTCTCGTGGTGGTTGTCTCCGCTGCCATCGGGACCCTCAAGCAACGCCCCATGTATCGTGCCAAGGCCATTGTTCAGATCGACAAGGAAAACCCGAACCTACTTTCTTTTAAGGACTTCATCGGCATTGATAGCGGAGACGAGTCCTACCTGGAGACGGCTTACAAGAACCTGACCAGCGAAACCTTGGCTCGCCGGGTGATCGACAAGCTGCAACTGGACAAGGTCCCGGAATTCACCGCGGGCAGTGGGAAAATTCCCGCCGGGGTCAATTCCAAGGACCTGAACGACGAGATCTGGGTAGACCCGAAGATGCAGCGGGTGATCGACACCTTTTTCCAGCGCCTCACGATCAACCCGGTTCGGCGCAGCCGCTGGGTGGAGATCATGTTTGACTCCTACGATCCGGTACTGTGCGCCCGCGTGGTGAACGCCCTGGCGGCCAACTACGTGCAGTTGAACCTGGAAGCGAAATGGGACGCCACCTATAAGGCATCGGACATGATCTCCCAGCAGTTGATCGGTTTGAAGGTGAAGCTGGAGAAGTCCGAGGAGGAGCTGCAACGCTACGCCAAGCAGAGTTCGATTCTGCTGATCGACGAGAAGCAGAGCATCACGTCCCAGAAGCTGAAGCAACTGCAGGAGGAGTTGACGAGGGCCGAAGCCGACCTTTTTCAGAAAGAGGCCATTTATAACCGTGTGAAAAGCGGCGATGTCGGAGCGGTGCCCGGCATGCTGGACAACAAGCTCTACCAGGAGCTTAGCGCGCGGCTGGTGGACTTGCAACGGCAGTACGCCGAGCTGAGCGCCAAATTCGAACCCGAATACCCGCGGGCGGTGCAGGTGAAAAAGCAGATGGACGAGCTCGAGGCGGCCATGGGCCGGGAGCGGGTGGCGCTGGCCCGCCACGTCACCGACGAGCACCAGTCCGCACAGGACCGGGCCAAGTTGCTCCGCGAGGCGGTGGTGGCTCAGACCCGCGAGTTCAACGACATCGGCGAGAAGTCCATCCAGTACAACATCCTGAAGCGCGAAGTGGACACTAACCGGCAACTCTACGAAGGGTTGCTGCAGCGGTTGAAGGAGGCAGGGGTTTCCGCGGGCATGAAGGCCAGCAACATTCGGGTCGTGGACAAAGGGAAGGTACCGTTAAAGCCGACGAAGCCGCAGATTATGCTGAACATGGCCCTGGCTCTGCTGGCTGGCCTGGCTCTGGGTTTCAGCATGGCTTTTCTGCAGGAATTCCTGGACGATAGCCTGAAGACGCCCGACGACGTGCGCCGGCAGATTGGTCTGCCCACCCTGGGCGTGATTCCCAGCACCGTTTCCAAGGGCCGGGTCGGATATGGCTATGGTTATAGCTATGGGTATGGGTACGGGTACGGCTACGGGTCTGGGGCCGTGGAAAAGCAAAAGCAGGTCGGGGGCGATGGGGGGGCATCGGAGAAGGAGGCGGTGGCCCGCCTGATCTCGCCGCACATGAACTCCGCCCAATCGGAGGCCTACCGCTCGTTGCGCACCGCCATCCTGCTGTCCACGCCCGGGAAGCCGCCGCGTGTCATCGTGCTGACCAGCGCCCAACCGGCCGAGGGAAAGACCAAGACCGCGGTGAATCTCTCCATCATCCTGGCGCAGCTCGGCAGCCGCGTCCTGCTCGTCGATTCCGACATGCGCCGGCCGCGCACTGCGACGGTGCTGAAACTGCCTGCTTCCTCCACGGGACTCTCCACCTACCTGGTGGGGCAGTCCGGCTTTGAGGAATCCATCGTGGAGAGCCACATACCCAACCTCTACGTGGTCCCCTGCGGCCCCATTCCGCCGAACCCCGCTGAGCTGGTTGCCTCCGGCATGATGAAGCAGCTTCTCGCCGAAGCGGCGGCCAAATTCGATTACGTGATTCTGGACTCGCCGCCCGTGCTCCACGTGACCGACGGGCGGGTTCTGGCCGCCCAGGCCGACGCTGTGATGTTGGTCGTCTGGGGCGGCGTAACCTCGCGGACGCTGGTCATCCAGGCCAGGGACCTGCTCGGCCAGGTGAACGCCAACATGATCGGGGTGGTCCTGAACAACGTGGATCTGTCGGCTTCCAGCTACTACGGGCGCTACCGCTATTCCAGGTATTACTCGGGACGCGAAGAACCTGAGACGCAGGAAGTGGAGGCGGCGGGCTGAGCCCCGGGCGCAACCGGCAAGTGCTTTCACGCGCCCAGCCTTCGAATTGCGCCGGTGGCAAGTGGGCGGCTTTGCCTGCTCGCGGCTCCTTCTTCCTCAGCCACGGATGGCACGAACATGGACCGAATCATTCGGCCCGCCAGGAACGTGCTGGGAGCGGTGCAGCTTCCCGGCGACAAGTCGATTTCGCACCGTTACGCAATGCTGGGCGCCATCGCCGAAGGGCGCACCACGATCCGCGGTTTTTCCAGCGCCGCCGATTGCGAAGCGACGCTGGGCTGCCTGCGCGAACTGGGAGTAGCCATCCACCGGGAGGGAAGCGAGGTGCGAATCGAGGGCGCCGGCCCGGGCGGATTGCGCACGCCCGAGCGCACCCTCGATGCGGGCAACTCCGGCTCGACGATACGCATGCTCAGCGGTATCCTGGCCGGCCAGCTCTTCGTGAGCCGCATCACGGGAGACGATTCGCTCCGGCGGCGGCCCATGGATCGCATCATGGAGCCCTTGCGGCAGATGGGCGGCGACATCACGGCCCGAGATGGCCGCTACGCTCCGCTGGAAATCCATGGCGGCCGCCTGCGCGGCATCCGCTATCGCCCCACGGTGGCCAGCGCCCAAGTCAAGACCGCGGTGCTGTTGGCCGGACTGTTTGCCGAGGGCGAGACCGTGGTCGAGGAAGAAGTCAGGACGCGCGACCACACCGAGCTGGCGCTGATCGAGTTCGGCGCCGACATTCGGATCGAGTCCAAGGCCATCGGCGTGCGGGGCGGGCGGGTGTTGCGCGGCGGCCAGTTCCGGGTTCCCGGCGACCTGTCTTCGGCCGCCTTCTTCCTGGTAGCTGCCCTGCTGTTCCCGGCTTCCAACCTGGTGCTGCATAACGTTGGGTTGAACCCCACGCGCGCCCGCCTGCTGGACTTTCTCTCCTCGCAGGGGGCCGACGTGCGCATCAGCAACCTGGAAAGCGTGCGGGGAGAACTGATCGGAGACCTGCACGTCACGGGCGGGCCGGTGAAGGGCGGCGGCATCGGCGCCGAGCTGGTGCCGGCGCTGATCGACGAGTTGCCGGTGCTCTCCGTGCTTGGCGCGCACAGCGAACAGGGCCTCTCGATCTCCGGCGCTCAGGAATTGCGGGTTAAGGAAAGCGACCGGATCGCGGCTGTGGCCGAAAACCTTCGCCGCATGGGGGCGCGCGTCGAAGAACGCCCGGACGGCCTGGAGATCGCCGGCGGCCAGCGCCTGGCCGGCGCAACCATCGATTCCTTCGGCGACCACCGCATTGCCATGGCCTTCTCCATCGCCGCCCTGGCGGCCGAAGGCGAATCGCGCATTGCAGGCGCGGAGGCCGCCCAGGTGTCGTTCCCCGAGTTTTACGAAATCCTCGACAGCATCACCGAACTGAGGGGCTGAGTGCCGAGTGCTGAGCCCGAACGCAGCCCCTGAGCGCTGGCGGGCCAGCGTGTATTGCTTGGGCCGAATGGTCAGCACTTGAGAGCACCGGCGCGGTGATCTGGGTCATGGCCTGCGCCGCATCCACCAATAGACGGGGAGGCCGGCGGCCACCGTCAGCAGGCCCATCAGCGACTCCTTGGGCCGGCCCCGCACCGTGAAGATCCCCATCCACACCGAGGCGGCCACGTACAGCGCGGGCACCAACGGGTACCCCGGAACGCGGTAGGGGCGCGGCAGGTCGGGCCGCCGAGCGCGAAGCACGAACACGGCCAGCACCGCCAGCGCCGAGAAGATCACCAGCGCGAACCCGGTGTACATCATCAGCCCTTCCAGGCTGGACCAGAAGACGATCAGCACCGTGATCCAGATGCTTTGCAGAATGATGGCGCGGGCCGGCGTCTGGAAGCTCGGATGAATGGCCGCGATTCCTTGCGGGAAGACGCCGTCGCGGGCCATGGCGTAGTAGACGCGTGGACCGGCCAGGATCATGGCGCTGGTGGCCGCGGAAATTGCCAGCATGATCAGAGCCGAAACCAGGTGCGTGGCAGCCTGGCTGAAGGCCGGGATGCAGGCTTTCTCGGCGATCGCCGCCACGCCCGACATCTCGCCGATCGACAGGGCATACAGGTAGAAGCAATTCAGCGCCAGGTAGATGACGGTGACCAGCAGCGTGCCGGCTACCAGCGCCAGCGGCAGGGTGCGGCCCGGGTTGCGGATTTCGCCGGCCAGGTAGGCGGCCGCGTTCCAGCCGCTGTAGGCGAACATCACGAACACCAGGGAAACGGGGAAGGCCGACCAGTTGGCCGGCGCCGCCGGCTGAAAGTGCGCCGTGGTTCCCTTGCCCATCAGCAACCCCGCCACCAGCAGGCCGGCGATGGCCAGCACCTTGGCAAAGGTGAGAAAACGCTGCATGGCGCCGCCCTGGCGCACGCCGATGACGTGCACCAGCGTCAGGACCCAGACCAAGGCCACGGCCACAGCGATGCCCGCCGCCCGCGGCGGCGCCACCGCCGGGAAGAAATGTGCCAGGTAGTAGGCGAATAACAGCGCCGTGCTGGCGATGGCCCCGCTGAAGCCGATCAGAAACGACATCCAGCCGCTGAGGAAGCCCACCAGCGGGCTGTAAGCTTCGCGCAGGTAGACGTACTCGCCGCCGGCCTCCGGCAGCGCGGCCCCTAATTCGCTGTAGGAAAGCGCGCCGGCCAGTGCTAAGATGCCACCAACGGCCCATACCAGCAGAAGAGCCACTGGGCTGCCAAGGTCGCGGGCAATGAAGCCGGAAGTTGTAAAGATGCCGCTCCCGATCATGTTGGCGACGACCACGGACGCGGCAGTGACAAAGCCGATTTGCCGCAACAACCCGGGGCGGCCGGCAGATTCCACTGCGGTTTCTGGCATATTCCTCCGCGCGGAGTCTATCATCGTGGCCGGACGGGTTGTCACCGGGATTTTGAGACTCACCGCATGGACGATTGAATTCCGGAATCCGGCGGGCTGCGTTAGAATGTCAAATTATCAGTGAATCCATCGGCCATGATTCAATGAGCCAATCATCCATTTTCGGGAGGCTGCCATGAGGCCCATGGGCAACTCGATTTGTGCCACGCTGCTGCTAGGTTTTGCGCTGCTCGCCCAGCAGCCACCGGGCCAGCAGCAACCGCCGACCCAGCCAACCCCAACCCCAACCCCAACCCCGACCCCGGCGCCGGGCGCCGGCGGCGGCAACGTGCCGGCGCGGCCCACTCAGCCGACGCAACCCACGCAGCCGCGCCAGCCGACGTCTGAGGAGGACATCTTTTCCCAGAAACGCGGGATCACCGGCCGGATCGTCCCCAACCCGGGGACCCGCCTGCGCATCGAGTTGTACCTGGACGGCATGCGCCTCGACGACACCTTCACCGATCTGGACGGCAAATTCAAGTTCGAGCGCGTGACCACCGGCTCGCGCCGCTACGAGGTGCACATCGAGGTGGGGCCGGGCAAGGAGTACGTCGAGGAGGTGGATTTCACCTTCGATGCCACCATCTACATCCGCGAGCAGGGCATTCGCGATACCGCGTTTTCGAACTCGCCGGGAAAGGGCCGCGGGACGATGATCAGTCTGGCCAGCCTCCAGGTTCCCAAGGACGCCGCCAAGGAATTCCAGAAAGCTCACCAGGCGCGTGACAAAAAGAAGTTCGACGAAGCGCTGACGCGTTTGCAGAAGGCGACCGAGATCTACCCCAAGTATGCCGAGGCCTTCAACGAGATGGGCCTGGTCTACCGCAGCCAGAACCAGCCGGCGGAAGCACAAAGGGCATTCGAGAAGGCCATTGTCGCCGACCCGGCCTGGGTGGCTTCTTACCTAAACCTGGCCCAGGCACAGCTCGCCAACAACCAGACGGCGCAGTTGCTGGAGACCAGCAACAAGATCCTGCAGTTGGACCCCACGATCGGGGCGGGCCATTTCTTCCACGCCGTCGCCCATTTCTCGCAGGGCAATCTGGAGGAGGCGGAAAAGAGCGCGCTGGAAGCCGACCGGCGCGATCACAAGACCGTGCCCCAGGTGCACCTGGTGCTGGCCCGCATCTACCAGCAGCAGAAACGGATGCCCGAGTACCTCAAGCACCTGCGCGCTTTCCTGAAGGAAGCCCCGGACACGCCCTTGTCCGCCAAACTCCGCGCCGAAATCGAACAGGCAGAAAAACCAGTGAGAAGTGACAAGTGACCAGCGCCAGGCAAGTGCCGCTCTCAGCACTCAGCACTCAGTACTTCTTCAAGCGTAGCGCGAGGCGAGACGGACGGCCACCTCGTCTTCGTAGCGGCGGCCCCAGGCCAGCAGCATCTTGCTGAGCTCCTTGACGCGCGGCGCCGCTTCCGGGCGGGCCAACAGGTCCTGCTTCTCGCCCGGGTCCTGGTCGAGGTCGTACAGCTCATCCATGCGCCGCTCGGGCTCCTCGCTGAAGGCCCGCAGGATCAGCTTCCAGCGCTCGGTGCGCACGGCGCGCTCGATGGGCTGGTTGCCGCCCTCGCCTTTCTTGCCGCTCGCCATTCTCTGGGTGATGTTCTCAAGGATCACCGGCTGGTCCCAGCGGTCGCGCCCGCTGCGGATGCGCTCGAGCAGGCTCTTTCCCTGCACGCCGGAAGGGATGGGGAGCCCGCCGGCGTCTAGGATGGTCGGCATCACGTCGATGTTGTTCACCCCGCTTTGCCACACCGCGGGCTTCAGGTTCGGATGCCGGATCAGCAGCGGCACCCGCGTGCTTTCCTCGTAACACACGGTCTTGTTCGAAGAGAAGGGACGGCGGCCAAAGGTCTCCCCGTGGTCGGCGGTGAAAATCACCACCGTGTTTTGCGCCAGCCCGAGTTTCTTCAGCCCCTGCAGCAGCCGCCCGATGTTCCAATCGACTGCGGAGGCGGCCGCGTAGTACTCCATGTGGTCCACGTTCTTGCCTTCGAACAGCCGGTAGAACCGCTCCGGCGCGGTGTAAGGCGTGTGCGGCGGATAGTACGACTGGCAGAGCAGGAACGGGCGGGAACGGTTTTCTTCCAGGAAGCGAAGGCCGTCGTCGGTTTCCGCGTCGGAACGGTACGGCGATTTCTGCTGCTCGCCGAGCCAGTGCGGCAGCAGCGAGTTGAACCCGTTCCAGTGGTCGAAGCAGCCCGGGTTCTCTTCACCCAGGTGCCACTTGCCCACCCACCCGGTGGTGTAGCCGGCTTGTTTCAGCAGCGTGGGGAAGTTCACCGCCAGCCGGTACTGCGGATCGGCCAGCGCGTTCGGCACCTTGTACACGTTGCCCTGCAGCCGGTGCGCGTGCGGATACAGGCCGGTGATCAGGGTGGCGCGGGCCGGCGTGCACAGCGCCTGCGCGGTGTAAGCGTGGGCGAAGCGCACGCTCTCCGCCGCCAGCCGGTCCAGGTTAGGCGTGAGGACGAAGGTGTTCCCGTCGGCGCCCAGGGCATCGCCGCGAAACTGGTCGCTGAGAATGAACAGGATGTTGAGGCGAGCCGGCGGGGTGGCGCCGCGCACCACGGACCGCGCCGCCGCCAGCCCGGCCCCTACTGTCAGTAAAAACCGCCTGCGATTCATGCGCGGATTATAGGCGAAAATTCACCACGGATAAACACGGATGAAGGCGGCTTGCGCTGCGGCTGCGCCGCTTTGATCTGCGGAAGGCCTGCGGCCTTCCGGCCCGATCCGGTTATCAGGCACGGCAACCGGCCCCCTTTGGCCGCCCGTTCCGTAGCTGCGCCGCAGCCGACCGACCACGAGGCGGTGTAAAATGTTTGCGACGAGCGCTCCGTGACCACGAACTACGAGCAGGACATCCTCGAAAGGATGATCGCGTGATTAAGGCATTCTTCGACGAAAGCTACAGCTCCCAGAAACCTCGCATGTTTGTGGTTGCGGGAATTGTGGCCCAAGACCGGGTGTGCGATCAGGTGGAGGCCGGGTGGAGGGCGGCGCTGGATGAAAAGAACAGAGAACTAGAGAGCCAAGGGCGAAAACATCTCTCCCGCTATCACGCGGCAGAGATGAACGCGCATAGTAACGAATTTGGGGGCTGGAGCAAGGCTGAAACGCTGCTATTCACAGAAAAGCTGCTATCGGTTATTCGGGGGCGAGATATTTTTATTCTGTCCTTCGGAATGATCCTCGATGACATGGTAAAGGTGTTTCCCCAGTGGGCCGAAGATCCAAAGGGGTTCGCGTACGGCTATGCTTTTCTCGGATGCCTGACGATCCGTGGACGACTGGCGGCGGAGCCCATATCCAACCGGGGCAAGCGATTGAAGTGTGGCATGACCAAGGCGAGTGGAACGATGAGGCACTGGACGCGTACACCAAGGTCCGCGGGGACCTAAGGTTCTCGGAGCGTTGGCGGTTCCAGCGCTGTGAACCTGCATCGTCGCTCTCGCATCTATGTCTGCAACCCGCCGATATGATGGCCTACGAGTGCTGGCGAGAGACGGAGCGATTCGTCTGTCAAAGAGGACAGGGGATGCGGAGGTTTTTCCGCCGCCTTGTGGGCATCGAAGAGCACCGCGCCTATGTTACCTATGCTGATGAAAGGCATTTCAGGGAACACCGCGAACTGTTAGAAAAACAAAGAGCCAGACGCACGGCAACGGCCACTGCGTTGTTCTGCTAGGTCCCGGCTGATCAGTCCCTTGAGGACGCCGGCGAGCGGCCAAGAATCCGCGCTTATCGGGCCTCCACGTCTTGTGCCAGTTCCCGGGGATGCACGGGAGCGATGAGACTCCCGTATCGCTCGAAGTCCCCTACGTTCAAGGTGAGAAGCCGCGGGATGCCGTGAGCCAGCATGACGGCCACCAGGCGCGCATCGTGGACCTGACGGCCCGAGACCCGATATTCGACAACCAGCCGTCTCCACTGCTCGTGGACGGCAGCGGTATCAGGCAGGAAATCCAGCCGGGTTTCGATGAGCCTGGCCTCGTGGTCCGCAGCCTCGATCGGCAATCCAAATCCGTTCTCCGTTTTCGGCCGGGTGAGGACTCGCCAAAATTCAATGAGATTCTGGGATGTGTAGCAGAGGGGAACCTCTTCCCGGCGAAGGCGCTTCAGGGCCGCCTTAATCAGCGGATACTCCTCTGCGTCGCTTCGGGTCAACCGGACCAAGATGTTGGTATCAGCCAGAATCATTCGGCGCGATCCCGATAAATCATTTCACGCGAAAACGTCTCACCCGGCATAGGTGGGATGCGGTCCGAATAAGCGGCCATGGCGTCGAGCCAGGTTTCAAACTCCTCTTCGCTGAGGCCGTGTAGTCCACGCTTCGGTGCCGGCTGCCGCACAATCGAGTTCAATGCTGCCTCGATAAGCTCTTCGGGGCGGCGATCGGGCTGGCGGGCCATAAGCTCGCGCAGCACTTGCTCAGCCTGCGGTGTCAGGTGAATCGTCATGCCCAAGTATACACCCCCAATGATACAGTACGGCTGGCGGCTGACGGCCCACGGAACGGTCACTTGCTGTCGCGGATGATGCGGAGACCGGTGTAGGCCGGCGCTGCCGCGCGCTCTCGCGCTTTCTTATCGGCCGGCTGGTCGGCGCTGCCGCCGCGGGTTTTGCCCGAGCCGTCTTTGGCCGCCACCCACTCGGCCACGTTTCCGCCCAGGTCGAAGATCGGTTCTTCGCCCTCGGCGGCGGACGGGGCCAAGCTGCCCACTTCCTTCAGCAGAGGCGCGTCGCCGCCGAGTTCCTTGATCTTCTTCTCCAGCCGCGCGGCATCATCCGGGTTCACTGCGTAGCCGGCCCAGTGGTCGAGCGTGTTCTCGCTGGCCGCCGGCTTATACAGCCACGCCGCCTCTTCCTCGCTCGGCAGGCGGTAATTCTGCCCGGTCACCTTGCCGAGCCAGGCCGCATACCCTTTGGCGCGCGAGAAGTCGATGTTGCCCACCGGGAAGTTCTCGGTACCCGGCTCGACCTTGTAGGCGGGATCGAAGGCCGCATACTGGGCGCGAGTGACCTCGAAGCGGCCCACCTCCACCTTGCCCCGCTTCACCACTTCCGGAATCAGCACCTCGCGCGCCGGCTGGTTGGCATACGCCGCCACCTTGAAAGCCACGCCGTAGCGTGCGCCGGCCTTGGCCACCGCGCGGCGCTTCAGCGCCTGGCCCAGCGGCGAGTCTTCTTTAAAGGCCTCGTTGGCCGCCGGCCCCTGCTTGAACAGATACTGGTCGAACCACCTCATCTCTTCTTCGACCTTGCGGAGTTGGTGGGTCAGCTTGCGCGGGCCGTGCGCCTCTCCGGGGAACAGCAGGAAGCGGACCGGAGCCTTGTCCAGGTGATAGAGAGCGCGATAGTGCGTCCATCCCTGGCCGGTCGGGACGCTGCGGTCCTCGGTGCCGAAGAAGATGAGCGTCGGGGTGCGCACCCGGTCCATCTTGAACAGCGGCGATTTTTGGATGTAAAGCTGCGGATCCTCCAGCGGCGACTTGCCGAAATAGTAAGTGTCGAAGGCGTGGCCGAAATCGACGTTGGCCCAGTCGCTGATCCACTCCACGTCGCCGGCCCCCACCGACGCGGCCTTGTAGCGCGCCGGGTTCTCGATGGTCAACTGGATGGATAGGATCGAGCCGTTCGACCAGCCCATAGTGCCGATGCGGTCGGGATCGACCAGGCCCCGCGCGATCAGCGAATCCACGCCTTTCTCGATGTCGGGGATTTCCAGTTCGTAATACCTGCCGCAGCAGATGGACTCCACCCACTTCAGGCCGTGGTTCCCGCTGCCGTGGTAGTTGGGCTTGAGCACGAACGCGCCCCGCTGGGCCAGCAGGTTGTTCGGCGTGCTCATGCTTTCCCGCCAGGCGTCCATGTCCGAGCCGGACGGGCCGCCGTGGATCGACAGCACCAGCGGGTAGCGCGTGCCCGGCTTGTAGTCGTGCGGGTAGTAGAGGATGCCATCCACCTCCTCTTCCAGCGCGCCTTTCCAGCGGACTACTTCGGTGCGGGCGGTGCTTTTCTTCTTGTGCTGCGGATTCAGGTCGGTGAATTGCTCCGGCGAAACGATGCGGGCGCCGTCGAGCGCGGCCCGGTACCATTGCGGGGGGACGCTGGCTGTCGTGTACTCGTACACCAGGGTGCGGCCGTCCTCGCCCAGCGCCAGGCCGAATATGTTGGCGGCGTGGTCGCCCGCGATCCACTGCCGGGTCCATTGGCTGCCCTGCTTCGTGTAGCGCGCGGCCTTGAAACGCGCGCCGTCGGCCAGCAGCGCCAGGAAGCCGTCGCGGGTGACCTCGAATCCAAAGCCCAGGCCGTCTTCCCAGTCCAGGTTCACCTGCGTGGCCCGCCCGCCGGCCAGGTCGTAGAAATAAAGCAAGGTGATGGTGGCTTCCAGGAAGACCGGGTGCGACGAATACGGCGTGGTCAGGTAGAAGCCGGCGCCGTCGCGCGCCCAGCGCAGCATCCCCGGCCGGATGCGCGTGCCGGCGAACAGCTCCTGGCGCCGGCCGGTGACCAGGTCGTAGAGGAACGTGACCGGGGGCACCTTCTGGTCCCAGCCATAACTGAGGCTGCGCCCGTGGACCGTAACCGCCTTCTTGCCGTCGGGTGAGACGGCCCAGCTCTGGATCCAGTCTTCGTTCTCGGTGAGCCGCGTGACCTTCTTGTCTTTGATTGCCAGGCGGAAGAGGCGGACCGGCGGCGTATGGGCCAGGTCATCGACCACTCGGGTGGCGTCCTTTTTCCGCTTGGTTTCGCGCTCGTACAGCGACGCATCCTCCTCGGCGCTGAAGACCAGCGTGTCGTTGTTCACCCATTCGAACGAGCGGACGCCGCGCTCGAACTCCGTCAGGTGCCACGGCTCGCCGCCGGAGGCGTTGATCAGCCAAAGCTGCGACTTGGCGAAGTCGGGTTTGGCGTTGGGCACCGGGCGCGTGCTGTCGAAGCAGATCAGCTCGCTGTTGGGCGACCAGCGCGGGCTCGAGTAGGTGTCCGTGCCCCGCGTCAATTGGATTTCCTTCTTGGCCGTAAGACTGGAAAGGAACAGGTTGGAAACCCGGCCGTCCTTTTCCTTGTCGGCCGCCGACTTCACCCAGACCGCCCACTTGCCGTCGGGCGAAACACGGAACTGGCCGGCGCTCTCGGCGAACACGACGTCCTCCGGCTTCCACTGCTTTTCTTTTTCGCTGACTGGTTGCGAAGCGACAGCCGGCTCCTGCGCCGGCGCGCCGCCGCAAACGGCCAAAAGGCAAAACAGCGCCACGAGCCACGGGTTTCTGCTCATAAGCATGCTCCCCAACGGGCACACGCTACCACACCTTGAGCGGGGTCCGGGGGGATTCGGCTCGCCCCGCACCGAGCAAGTGACCGCTACAGCAACCTCACACAGGAGTATGTTCTCCCCAACGCCTGATAAAGCCGCCTGTCGGCCGTTATGAGGTCGCACCGCTGTTCAAGCGCCAGGGCTACGTACAGACAGTCGTAAACAGGGTGCCCATGCGCCATCGAAAGGTCCATCGCAGTCTGGCTGGCGGATTCCGAATGAACCAGTATGGGGCAGTGCGACAGCAACTCGGCGAAGGCGCGGCTGGCCTGCTCGGCTGCCAATTCGCCGCGCCGGACCCGCTTCCACAACGCATTGCCGACCTCGGCTAGCAGCAGGTGGGGCGCAATCAACCACACCTCGCCCCGGTGGTATTGCTCGAGAAGGCGAACCGCGTCTGCGTGCCCGCTCTCGGGAACGACCCACTTCAACGTTACGCTTGCATCGACAGCCAGGGTTCTCATCGATGATCCTGGTCACGATCCTCGCGAATCAGTGACGTGCTGTCGCTCAAAGGCGGAAGCGTGGCCAGAAACTTCTGGTATTCCGCCCACCTCTCCCGCATCACCCGGCGGCGCGCGTCCTCTTCCACGCTCTCCGCCAGGATGGAGATCACGTAGCTGTTGAGGCTCTTGCCACGCGCTTTTGCCGCTTCCTTCAACGCGGCGTGAATGTCCACAGGCAGATCTTTTACAGTGATCGTCATACCATCAAAATGGTACCATAAAGGCAACCAGATTGGTTTCCTTTCATGATCTCCGGGGTGAATTCCAATAACTGGCGTCCAAGCCCTCAGTGGGGCAACGCCAGCATCACGATGAACAGCGCGGCGAAGATGTAGACCAGCGCCGGGCACTGCCGCGCCCGCCCCGTTACCAGCTTGGCGACCGCATAGGTAATGAAGCCCAGCGCCACGCCGGTCGAGATGCTGAAGGTCAGCGGGATGCCGACCAGGGTCAGGAAGGCCGGGATGAATTCGGTAGGCTCCTGCCAGTCGATCTCGGTCACCGTGCGCAGCATCATCGAGCCTACCAGGATCAGCGCCGGGGCGATGGTGGGATAGCGGATGATGGGGTGGCCTGCCGCGTCGTTGCCGGCCACCACGCCGCCGCCGATCATCGACACCAGCGGACCGAACAGCATGGCGGCCAGGAACAGCGCCGCCGTCACCAGGTTGGCCAGACCGGTGCGCGCGCCCTCGCCGATCCCGGCGGCCGATTCGATGTAGCAGGTGATGGTGGTGGAGCCGAAGCAGGCGCCGGCGGCGCTGCCGGCGGCGTCGGCGAACAGCGCGCGCTCGGCGTTCGGCACCCGCCCTTCCTTCAGCATGCCCGCCTGCTGCGCCAGTCCCACCAGCGTGCCCACGGTGTCGAACAGGGCCAGGATGAACAGGATGAAGATGCCGGTGGCTACGGCTGCGGCCGGCCGCCCGAACAGTCCTGCGAAGTCCAGGCGGAACAGCACCGGGGAAAGCCGGAAGTCGGTGGAGACCACGCCGTGGTAGCGCACCAAGCCCAGGGCCAGGGCCGCGGCGGTGGCCGCCAGGATGCCGGCCAGCAGCGCCCCGCGAATGCGCCGCGCCACCAGGGTGATGGCCACCAGCAGCCCGATGATGGTCACCAGCGCCGCCGGGTGCCGGATGTTCCCCAAGCTGACCAGCGTGCCGGGGTGCGCGACGATCAGGTTGCCGTATTGCAGTCCGATGAAGGTGATGAACAGGCCGATGCCGGCGGCAATACCCGCCTTCAGCGATGCGGGCATGGAGTTGACCACGCGCTCGCGCAGCCCAAACACCGCCAGCCCCATGAAGACCACGCCGGCCAGGAAGGTGGCGGCCAGCGCCTGCGGCCAGGTGAAGCCGAAGCCCAGCGGCGCGGCCGCGCACAGCGTGTAGACAAAAAAGAAATTCTCGCCCATGCCCGGGGCCAGTGCGATGGGGTAGTTGGCGATCAGCGCCATCAGCAGGGTGGCCAGCGCGGAAGCCAGGCAGGTGCCGTAGAACACGGCCCGCGCGTCCATGCCCGCCTGGGCCAGCAGCCCCGGCTGCACGAACAGAATGTAGGAGAGCGCCAGAAAGGTGCTCAGCCCGCCCAGCGCCTCCCGGCCCAGTGTGGATCCCCGTCCCGCCACATCAAAGCGCATGCGGCTAATTTAAACCGTAATTGCGAAACGGAGTACTAAGATTGGGGCGCATGGAACCTGCCTGCCTGCTGGGTGTGATTGCTGACGACTACACGGGCGGCTCGGACGTGGCCGCCATGCTGAGCGAACACGGCGCCCGCGCCGTGCAGGTGTTCGGCCTACAGGAACCTGGTTTCATCCAGGAGTTGCGGGGCCGATACCGGGCGGCGGTGATTTGTCTGAAATCGCGGTCCAACCCCGCGGCCGAGGCCCGGCAGCAATCGATCGAGGCACTTGGCCTGCTGGAGCTGCTCGAGCCACGGCAGATTCATTTCAAATACTGCTCGACATTCGATTCGACGCCCGAGGGAAACATCGGCCCGGTCATCGACGCCCTGATGAGCCGCATGGGGATCGATTTCACTGTGGCCGTGCCGGCGCTGCCGGTCAACGAGCGCACGCAGTACCTGGGCCACCTGTTCGTGGGCCCGCTGCTTCTCTCCGAGTCGCACATGCGCCACCACCCGGTCACGCCCATGACCGATTCCAGCGTGGTGCGGCTGCTGCGGGCGCAGACCGGCCGCCGCGTGGGGCTGATCCCGCTCGAGGCCGTGCAGGCGGGCGCCGGGCGGCTGGCTGCGGAAGTCGAGCGGGCGCGCCAAAGCGGGGTTGAAATCGCGCTCGTGGACGCGGTGACTGACGCCGACGTGGCCGCCATCGCCGAAGCATGCGCCGACCTGCGGCTGATCACCGGCAGCAGCGCCTTGCCTATGTGCTTGCCAGCGGTGTGGAGAAGCAGAGGCTGGCTGGGCGAGTGGCACAGCCTTCAGGCTGTGCCAGCAGTCGATGACCGCTCACCATTCCGCTCGGAGCGCGGCTCTGTTTCGAACGCTGGCCGCACCCCGCCGGTCCTTGTGCTCTCGGGCAGTTGCGCGGCATCAACTCTGCGCCAGGTCGAGGAGTTGCGGGCCTCCGGCTGCCGCTGCGAAGCGCTGGATGCGGCGCGACTGGTGCAAGGCGGGGCCGGGGCCGAGCTGGACCGCCTGTATGAGCGGTTGCGGACGGAGGTGATGGCCGCGGGCGCCGCTGCCATTGTGGCCTCGGCCGACCACCTGACCCGCGAGCAAACCCGCCGGGGCCTCTCCGCGGAACAGGCCGCGGCTCTTCCGCGCGCCATTGAAGCGGCATTTGGCGAACTGGCGCGGCGCTTCGCCGCTGATGGCGTCGAGCGCCTGGTGATTGCGGGCGGCGAGACCGCCGGCGCCGTCATCGACGCCCTCGGCATCCGCGCCGTGGAGGTGACCGCCATCCTCGATCCCGGCGTTCCGGCCGTGCGCGCCATCGGCGGGCCAAGCCTGCGGCTGGCGCTCAAGTCCGGCAATTTCGGAAGCCCAGATTTCTTCCCCACGGCCATCCGCTGCCTGACGGAAGCGGCTGACGGCTGACGACTCGTGGCTTTCGGCTTTCGGCTTTCGGCTATCGGCTGTCGGCTTGAGGTTTTCCGTCAGCCGCAAGGCGCTAGCCGAGGACGCGGCGGTAATACTCTTCGTATTGGGGGATGATGAGGGTGGAGCAGAAGCGGGTCTCGGCGGTGAAGCGGGCGGCTTCGGCGATTTCCTTGCGCAGCTTGGGCTCGCGCAGCAGCCGCAGGATGCGCTGAGCCATGCTCTGAACGTCACCCACCTCGGCCAGGAACCCATCGACACCGTCGGTAATCACTTCCGGAACGCCGCCCACCCGGGTGGCGACCGGGATGGCGCCGCAGGCCATGGCTTCCAGCGCCGCCAGGCCGAACGATTCGGTGCGGCTGGGCAGCAGCAGCACATCCATCAGCGGCAGCAGCCGGTGGACGTGGTCCTGGTTGCCGAGAAACAGCACGTCGTGCTCGACGCCCATCTTGCGGGCCACGTACTCGGCGTTGCCGCGCTCCGGGCCTTCCCCGATCATCACCAGCCGCGCCTTTATATCGCCGCGGACGATGGCGAAGGCTTCCACCACGTCGCCGATGCGCTTGACGGGGCGGAAATTCGAGAGGTGGGCGATCAGCGGCTCGCCGTCGGGCGCCAGCCGGGCGCGCTCGGCCGGGTCGCGCTTGGGCCGGTACAGCTCGCAGTTGACGAAGTTGTAGATGACGCGGATGTCGCGTGCAATGTCGAACTCGCGAATGGTGGTCTCGCGCAGGTACTTGCTGATGGCCGTCACCCCGTCGCTCTGCTCGATGGCGAAGCGGGTAATGGGCAGGTAGGAATGGTCGCCGCCCACCAGCGTGATGTCGGTGCCGTGCAGCGTGGTGACGAAAGGCAGGCGGCGGCCGTTGCGCGGGCTGGCCATCATCCCGCGGGCCAGGTAGGCGCTCACCGAGTGCGGGATGGCGTAGTGGACGTGGAGCAGGTCCAGGTGTTCCGCCTCTGCCACCTCGGCCATCCGCGAGGCCAGCGCCAGCGTGTACGGCGGATAGGTGAACAGCGGATAGGTGGTGACCTCCACCTCGTGATAGTGGATGTTGGCGGCGGCCCCCGGCGTGGCCGAAACGTCCAGCCGGATGGGCCGCGCGTAGGAGATGAAGTGCACCTGGTGGCCGCGCGCCGCCAGCTCCAGCCCCAGCTCGGCGGCCACCACGCCGCTGCCGCCATACGTCGGATAACAGGTGATCCCGATTTTCATACACCTCTATTTTCACCACAAAGGCACGAAGACACAAAGGCATCTATGAAAGCGCCGCCCGTGTCAAGCGAAACGTACGCCGACACCTTGACACCTGAGTTGCGCGAAGCGCAACATGCACTACGGCTGACGAAACAGAGGCGAGCTCTGCTGGAGAGCAACT
>Ga0315280_10001157_pt1 | contig 46513 bp, 41 predicted proteins | sample YL17G06_40_MG_FD_203697 | JGI IMG/M metagenome (GOLD analysis project Ga0315280, IMG submission 203697) | Sediment microbial communities from Yellowstone Lake, YNP, Wyoming, USA - YL17G06_40 | ecosystem: Environmental > Aquatic > Freshwater > Lake > Sediment | place: USA: Wyoming | collected... | reverse complement strand
GAACCGTCCGGAAGGCTCACCCATACCTGCCGCCCGCGGAGGCGGTCTAACATGTCCTCGTCGTGGACCTTTTTAAGCCTTTCCGTGACGGAAAGGTAGGTCTTTATGGACAAGTCCTGCCAATCGCGGTCGGCCCGGGTGACCCAGCCGTCGGCCGCGTTCAGGACCGGTTCGCCGCAGGGAATGCCGTCACCGTTGGCGCGCGTATACAGGTCCACTCCTTCGTGCACTCCGCCGCGATAGTCCCGCCGGGCTCCCGGCATGCGTTCATCCCGGACGGGGAGCGTTCCCCCGGCGACCGGGAACAGCAGCGGGGCGGAGGACGGGAAGGCGGCGGGCGGGGGAACGACAGCCTTTGGGGAGCATCCCGCCAGGGCCGCGGCGAGCAGTATGACCGCCGGTGCGTGAACGGGGAGGCTCAATGCCGCCCCCGCTTCTTCCTGCGCGGCTTCCTGTTTCCACCCGCCTCCTGGCGCGCCAGGTTCCAGAGCCAGACCAGGCTGGCGAGCGACAACAGGAGCGTGAAGGCGAAAAGCGGGTTTCCCTCGAACCTTATGAGCGCCGCGGCGGACGCCGCGGCAAAAACGCCGAACACCAGCATCAGTATCTCCATCAATCCGGCCTCCTTTTTTCCTCTTCGTCCATCGCAATGTTGGCGAGCCGGTCGGCTTCCCCGTTCTGGCCGCGGGGTATGGCCGTGAAGTTCACCGCCTCAAACGGGGCCAGGGCGGCGCGGGCGCGCCCTGCCGCTTCCCGGAGGTGCGACGCCTTGGTCCGGTATTCGCCGTTCATCTGTTTTACCATCAATTCGCTGTCGGAGCGGACTTCCAGCCGGCGGGCCCCCGCCGAAGCGGCCATGGCCAGGCCCCGGATAAGCCCCTCGTATTCCGCGTCATTGTTGGTCCGGCGGCCCAGGGCCCACCCCATGGCTGCAACCTTCTTCCCGCTGCCGTCACGGAGGACCGCGCCCGCGCCCCCGGGGCCGGGGTTTCCCCGGGCGCCCCCGTCCACCCAAAGCACCCAGGCCGGAGCGGGTCCGGCGGCCCGCCCGGAGTCAGGACGGGCTCCCGGATGCGCTGGCCGCTTGGGCAGGCTTCCCCTCCTTGTGCGCGAGTGCCGCCTGGACGAATTCGCGGAAGAGCGGTTGCGGCTCCATCGGCCGCGACTGGAACTCGGGATGGAACTGGCCGGCGACAAACCACGGGTGGCCGGGCAGCTCCACGATTTCGACCAGCTTCCCGTCAGGGGAAAGCCCGCTGAATTTCATCCCGGCCTTGGAATAGCGCTCCCGGTAGGAGTTGTTGAACTCATAGCGGTGGCGGTGCCGTTCGAAGATGACCTCGCGGCCGTAGGCCCGGTGGGCCGCCGACGGCTTGGAGATGCGGCAGGGATACGAGCCGAGCCGCATCGTGCCTCCCAGGTCCTTGACCCCCTTCTGGGCGAGCATGAGGTCGATGACGGGATGGGGGGTTTTCGGGTCGAATTCGGTGGAGTGCGCCCGCTTGAGCCCCAATACATCGCGCCCGAACTCGATAACGGCGCACTGCATCCCGAGGCAGATGCCGAAGAAGGGGATGCGCGCTTCACGGGCGTGCCGGATGGCCATTATTTTCCCCTCGATTCCACGGTCGCCAAAGCCGCCCGGAACGAGCACGCCGTGCATCCCTTCGAGAAGGTGGGCGCCCTCCCGGGGGATGCGCTCCGCGTCTATCCAATTCACGTTAACACGGGCGTTGTGGAATGCGCCCGCGTGGATGAATGCCTCGGAGATGGATTTGTAGGCGTCCTGAAGGTGTATGTATTTGCCGACCACCGCGAGCGTGACCTCGCGGGCGGGGCGCTTGATGCGGCCCACCATCCGGGTCCATTCCTTGATGTCTTGCGAACGGGCGGGGAGCCGGAGCATACGGACGAGCTTCTCGTCGAGCCCCTGCTCGCGGAACATGAGCGGAACCTCGTAAACGGTCGGGACGTTCCTCGCCTGGATGACGCAATCCTCCGGCACCGAGCAGAACAGCGCTATCTTGGCGATGACGTCGCGGTCCAGCTGGTTCTCGGTGCGGCACAGGAGGAAGTCCGGCTGGATGCCGATGCGCCGCAGCTCCCCGACGGAGTGCTGCGTGGGCTTGGTCTTGGCCTCGCCCGCGGTCGAAAGGAAGGGGACCAGGGTGAGGTGCACGAAGACGGTCCGTTCGCGGCCCAGGTCGAGCCGGAGCTGGCGGATGGCCTCCTGGAAGGGAAGCCCCTCGATGTCGCCGATGGTGCCGCCTATCTCAACGATGCTGACGTCGGCCTGGGATTCCCGCTGGACCTGGAGGATGCGCTCTTTTATCTCGTCCGTGATGTGGGGGACGACCTGGACGGTCTTGCCGAGGAAGTCGCCGCGCCGCTCCTTGGCTATCACGTTGCCGTATATCTTTCCGGTGGTGAGGTTGTTCAGGGCGGAGAGGGTGGCGCGCGTGTAGCGCTCGTAGTGGCCGAGGTCCAGGTCGGTCTCCGCCCCGTCCTGCGTCACGTAGACTTCGCCATGCTGGAAGGGGCTCATGGTCCCGGCGTCGACGTTGATATACGGGTCGATTTTCTGGAGGGTTACCTTGAGGCCGCGGCTCTGCAGGAGGCAGCCGATTGACGCTGATGCTATCCCTTTCCCGAGAGAGGAGACTACGCCGCCGGTGACGAAGATGAATTTCGGTCCGTTTTTCCTCGTCAGCCTGTTTTTCTGCGGCGTCTTCGTTGCTTCAGCCATTCATGGGCACGCTGGAGGTCGCCCGGGGTGTCAACGCTGAGGGCCGGTGACGTGACCGTAACGACCTTCGGTGCATAACCATACTCCAATATCCTCAATTGTTCAAGTCGCTCCGCCTTCTCCAGCGGCGTCGGCGCCCAGGAAGCGAAGCGGAGGAGGAATTTGCGGCGGTAGATGTAGACGCCCAGGTGATGGAGGAGTTCGCCGCGCCCGCCCGAGTCGCGGTGGAAGGGGATGGCGGAGCGCGAGAAGTAGAGCGCCCGGCCGTCGCGGGCCACGGCCACCTTCACCGCCGCGGGGTTGCGGCCGATTTCGCTCCACGGCGCGCGGCGGGCCGGGGTGGCGACCGGGCAGGAGGGGTCGCGCCGCATCGCGTGGACGAGGGCGGCCAGCGCACGCGGCGAGATGAACGGTTCGTCGCCCTGCAGGTTCATCACGAGCGGGACGCGGAGGCGGCGCGCGACCGCCGCAACCCGGTCGGTGCCGCTGGGGAGCCGCGGCGAAGTCATGGCGGCCTCACCCCCGAAGGAGAGGACGGCGTCCCGGATGCGCAAGTCATCCGTGGCCACGATGATGCGGGAAAAGACGCGCGCCTCCCGGGCGCGGTCCCAGACGTGGCGGACCAGCGGCTTGTCCCCGATCAGCGCGAGCGGCTTGCCGGGAAGCCGGGTCGAGGCGAACCGCGCCGGGATGATGCAGACGCATTTCTGCAGGCGTCCTCGACTCACTGCGTGGTACCACTATGGGGGGGGTGGATCGGGTCTGACGCGGAAATGAGCCGGATAGGGCCGGGGGCGAGTGGTCGGCCTTCGAGCGTAGTATGAGGACCGATTCGGAATCGCGGCGCGGGCATCCGCGCCAGCGATGGAGAACGCGCGGCCATGGTGCCGAGCCCCGTCCGGGGCGAGGCGAGCGCAAGGTCCGAATCCGAGTGAGGCGGCCGCGGTGGGGCCGCCGAACGTACGCGAGAAGGCTGACCCGAGCGCCCGGCCCTTCTACTTGCCAGGGTCCGCGGAAGACCCGGCCGCCCCCTCGGATTTTGTCTGATTAAGAAGTACCTGGTCATTTTCCGTACCGTTGTGCGATTCTCCTGATGATGTTCGTGGTGGAGCGCCCCTTCAGGAGGGGCATGCGCACCACCTTGCCCCCGTGCGCCTCAACGAAATCCCCCCCCACGATTTTCCCCTTGGCCCAGTCGGCGCCCTTGACCAGGATGTCGGGACGCAGTTTCAAGATGAGCTTCCCGGGGGTGTCCTCGCCGAAGGGGACGACCCAGTCAACGCAGCGCAGGGAGGCGAGCATCTCCGCCCGTTCGCGGCAGGGAACGATGGGCCGTTTGGGCCCCTTGATGCGGCGGGTCGAGGCATCCGAGTTAACCCCCACCACGAGGAGGTCACCGAGTTTACTCGCCGCCTTGAGGTAGCGGACGTGCCCCGCGTGCAGGATGTCGAAGACGCCGTTGGTGAAAACCGCCCTGGCCCCGCGGGCGCGGGCGCGGCGGAGGATTAAGGACAGGCGGGAGGCGCTGACCACCCGGCCCCGCGGGGGCTCAGATGGCGCGGAGAATCTCTTCACGGCCGACCAGCGCGCAACCCAGCTTCGCGACCTCCAGGCCGGCGGCCACGTTGGCGAGGTGAACACAGTCGGCCAGCTTTCCGCCGCCGGCCAGCCCCATGGCCGTGACCGCGATGACAGTGTCGCCGGCGCCGGTCACGTCAAAGACCTCGCGGGCGCGGGTCGGTATGGAGGAAGGGGAGCCGCCTGAAAAGAGCGCCATGCCGTGCTCCCCCCGCGTGACGATGACCGCGCGGGCGCCAAGCCGGCGGCGCAGTTCCGCGCCGCCGCGCTCGAGCTCGGCCTCCCCCGGAAGCGGCCGCTTCAGGCAGGAAGAAGCCTCGGAGGCGTTCATGCTGACCACCGTGGCGCCGCGGAAGCGCATGGCGAGCCGCGGCTTGGGATTGACCGCCACCGGAACTCCGGCGCGGCGGGCGGCCCGGACGGCGCCCCTGATGAGTTCGGGGGTGAAGGTTCCCTTGTCGTAGTCGATGAGGAGCACCGCGTCGACGCCGCGGACGGCGTCCTCCACGGAAGCGAGCAGGCGCCTGGCCAGGGCGGAATCGACCGGCCGGGGCGTTTCCCGGTCGATGCGGAGCATCTGCTGGTGCCGGGCGATGACCCGGGTCTTGACGATGGTCGGCCGGGACGGGTCGGAAACAACCGCATCGGCGTCGATGCCGCGCCCGGCGAGCAGGTCCCGGATGCGCTCGCCGTTCTGGTCGTCCCCGACGACCCCGCACAGGACGGTTTGTCCCCCCAGGTTGGCGACGTGGCTGGCCACGTAGGCGGCCGCCCCGAGGGTGGCCGACTCCTCCTTGAGGTGGACCACCGGGATGGGCGCCTCGGGGGAGATGCGGACGGCGTCGCCCACGAGGTATTCGTCGAGGATGATGTCGCCGACCACCAGCAGTTTCCTTCCCGCGAAGCGGGAGAGGAGCTTCCTCAGCCGGCGCCTGTCAGGAACCGAACGCTTCATCGATTGCCTCGCAAAGGATGTGGCCTATGGTTATATGGGATTCCTGTATGCGCTGGGTGTTCCTGGAGGGGACGGCGAAAAGGGCGTCGCACCTGCCTGCCATGGCGCCCCCTCCCTCTCCCGTGAGGCCGATGACCGCGGTCCCGCGCGCCCGGGCCTCCGCAATCGCCTCGAGGACGTTGGGGGACTTGCCCGAGGTGGAGATGGCCACCAGGATGTCGCCGCGCTTGGCAAGCGCCTCCACCTGCCGGGCGAAGACGAACTCGAAGCCGAAGTCGTTTCCAATGGAGGTGAGCGCCGAAGAGTCGGTCGTCAGGGCGATGGCCGGCAGTCCCTGCCTCCTCCGGACGAACCGCCCGACGATTTCGGTGGCGATGTGCTGGGCGTCGGCGGCGCTCCCGCCGTTCCCGCAGAGGAGGATTTTGTGGCCGGACTTGAGGCACTTCACCAGCAGGCGGGCCGCATGAGCGAAGGCGGCCCCGTGGGTCCGGGCGAGCGAAATCTTCACCTTGGCGCTTTCGCGGAGGGCTGCCGCGGGGGAGAGGGGATGCCTTCTCATCGCGCCGCCCTCCACACGGCCAGCGCGGAGTCCCACAGCCCGCCGAGCTGCGCGAGCGGGACCGCGTTGGGGCCGTCCGAGAGCGCCCGCGCGGGCGCGGTATGCGTCTCGACGAACAGCGCGTCCGCGCCGGCGGCACAGGCCGCCTTGGCGAGGACGGAAATGAATTCGCGCTGGCCGCCCGAGGCGCGGCCCAGGCCGCCCGGGAGCTGGACGGAATGGGTGGCGTCGAACACCACCGGGACGCCCAGCGCGGCCAGCTGCGGGAATGACCTCATGTCCACCACCAGGTTATGGTATCCGAAAGAGGCGCCCCTTTCCGTGACCAGCACGCCGCGGTTGCCCTGGGCGCGCGCCTTATCCACGGCGTGGGCGATGTCCTCCGGCGCCATGAACTGGGCCTTCTTGATGTTGACCGGCAGCCCGGTGCGGGCGGCCGCGGTGACGAGGTCGGTCTGCCGCGAAAGGAAGGCGGGTATCTGGAGCGCGTCGACCACCCCGGCGGCCGCGCGGGCCTGGGCGGGTTCGTGGATGTCGGTCATGACCGGGAGCCCGGTTTCGCGGCGCACGCGGGCCAGGATGCGCAGGCCCTCCGCCAGCCCGGGGCCGCGGTACGACTTCAGCGAGGTCCGGTTGGCCTTGTCGAAGGAGGCCTTGAAAACGAGCGGGATGCGCTTCTTGCGGGCCAGCGCGGCCAGCTTTTCCGCGAGGGAGAGCGTGAATTTCTCCCCCTCGATGACGCAGGGCCCCGCGATGAGGGCCAGCGGGGCGCCCCCCCCGAACTTGACCCTCCCCGTGCCATCCCTTCCCCCGATAATGACGGGCTTTTTCATCAGGTTTTATATTCTCCCGCGCCAGGGAGAACGGCGCAATGTATATATTGCTTTCCAATACACCTGATTTCTGATTGCTTTTCTCTGTCATATTCGGGAAATTCGGTTGAATATCCATAAAGTGTCGAATATCCACCAAAATGCGGGTGCCATGCTTTGTGCCACAAAGCCGGCATCCGTTAGTTTGCCTGGATTACGCTTCTGGGGTAACTATCCCTCCTTAAAAAGGAGGCGCAGGTACAGAGTTGTACTATTTCTTTTTGCCCATATGCTGGCAAGAATAGGGAGATAGGGCCCAGTGGGCAGGTGGAGAGAGAGTAGAATATTCTTATGAAGAAGATAAATAGAATCAGGTCTATCCTATAAATGAGATATTAAATGCCGGAGTTTAGGATTGATGAGGTTGGGGAATGGACTGAGATTAAGCTGGATATTGTACGTAAATATTCCAGTGCATATACGACGATATTAAGTAAACAGGGAAAGAGCGGACCAAGCCATTTCGCATATATAGATGCCTTTGCTGGCGCGGGAACGCATGTATCGAAGGAATCTGGACGCGAAATAGATGGGAGTCCGTATATCGCACTGAAAACAATGCCGCAATTTTCTTTCTATCATTTTGTGGAACTAGATCCACATCGTGCCGACCGATTACGGGCCATAGTTGAAGGTAGAACGGATGCTCGCATTTATGAGGGGGATTCAAACATTGAACTAGTGAGAAGCATATTTCCTCAATGCCGATATGAAGATTACCGCAGGGCGCTATGCCTCCTGGACCCCTATGATTTGAACCCAAGCTGGGAAGTTGTCCGTACTGCGGGTGTTATGAAGAGCATCGAGATTTTCTTGAACTTTATGATTATGGACGCAAATATGAACGTATTCTGGAAAACATCAAGTAATCCTGATCCTACCCAAATATCCAGGATGAACACGTTCTGGGGCGACGAATCGTGGCGAGAAGTTGCCTGGGAAGTTGTGCCGGACCTGTTCGAAGATCAGATTGAGAAGGCGTCAAACGAGACGATTGTGAATGCATATGCAGAACGGTTAAGGAAAAAGGCGGGGTTCCAATATGTACCGAAACCGTTGCCGATGCGGAACAGCAAGGGAGCCGTAATCTACTATCTTCTTTTTGCTTCGCATGATCGGACCGGTGCTAAAATAGCAACTGATATAATGAATAAATACAGGAATCGAGGATTTTCACATGGCCGTTAATTCTTCCATCGAATGGACGGAATCTACCTGGAATCCAGTAGTTGGATGCACCAAGATAAGTCTCGGATGTAGGAACTGCTACGCTGAACGCATGGCGAAGCGCCTACAGGCTATGGGCCAACCAAACTACCTTCACGGCTTTCGGCTTTCAATGCATGATAAATCCCTCAATCTACCGCTTAAATGGAAGTCTCCGCAGATAATATTCGTCAATTCCATGAGTGATCTATTCCATAAGGATGTTTCGGTTCGGTTTATCAGGAAAGTATTCCGAGTCATGAACGATTCGCCCCGGCACCGTTACCAGGTTCTTACCAAGCGGGCAGAACGTCTTTGCGAGCTCGCACCACGATTGGAATGGAGTGAGAATATATGGATGGGAGTCACCGTCGAGGAAAGTCAGTATCGGGAACGTATAGATTGTCTTCGTAATACAGGTGCTCGCATTAAATTCCTATCCCTAGAACCATTGCTTGGGCCTTTGCCGCAATTAGATTTGAGGGGGATTGATTGGATTATTGCTGGGGGTGAGTCTGGTCCCGGCGCACGCCCAATGGAAAAGTCATGGGTTTTGGATATCAGAGACCAGTGTCAAAGGGAGAATATTCCGTTCTTTTTTAAACAGTGGGGGGGTGTCAGAAAAAAGAAGGCCGGGCGGCTTCTTGAAGGCAGGATATGGAGTGAAATGCCTGCGGTTTTATCTTCAAGTGTGGAGGCGGAGTCAACCTCAATATCCTAAGTGTCGTTTGGAACTATTAACTGCGCAGGCCGGGACCATGCCTGAAGGCATCAATTGAGGAGAGGATATCCGGCCTTACCGATAATGCCAAACTAAGGCGCAAGCTTCTCGTTTATGCCTTTAAGAATGCCACCCCTTTGTCCCTCAAGGAGGTGGCGAAAATGGCGGGAATGAGATCGGCGAATGCCGTAACCAGGCTGGTTATCCGTCTCGAGCGGGAACGTTGGAATAACCGTCCTCTGCAAGCCCTGCTTGGCCGACTTGATGGACGTCTTAGGTCAAGTCAATGATTTGATGGAATAGCAGGGAACCCAATGGGGTATGGACGTTCACTTGATTTGGGGGGAAAATATTTTCAATATGGGGAAATGTCCGATGTCCGTACCTGACACCGAAACCGAAACACCGAAAGACACCGAAATGACACCGAAAAGCACGCCCCTCCGATACTGGAAAGGTTCTCCTTACACGCCATATTTAGAGGAAGGATGGTTTTGACGGGTGTAATCGTTTGGAGCCTGTTGGCGTTATCGGTTTCAATCGGTAATCTTGCACCAAGAATTGAATCAATACGGGATGTCATTGCGGGATTAACCTTACTCGACTCTTTCAATTACCGCGACTTTTTCATGGCTACTATTGGCAATATTGGCGGAGTTCTATGGATACCCGTTATTTTGGCCGTACCATATGGCGCGGGTTCATTTGTTTTGAGCCTATTTAGGGTGAATAGCAAGGGAGAAGCGAAATACGCCGCTCTAAAGTTGGCCCTTGGCTTCGGAGTCCTTTCGGCTATAAATCAGGGGATAGGCCTGACCGGTTTGTTGTTTCCGTTAGTTATGGGGACCGTCAATGCTTTAATGGCAATTTGCGGCATTGCTTTCGTGGTAAAGGGCAAGCCTTGGAAGGCGTTTCGTATATCGGCGGATGAAAGCCGATTCCCATATTACGGTATGGCTATTGTTGTGATTGCGGCTTATGTTCTGATGCGGCTTCCTGACGCACATGAGGATTCAATGGCTCTTCCAAGTTAGATATCGCGGATACGCCTAGAGATCGATATCTAGCGGTACTTTTGCGGGCGGAGGCGGAGCAAGGCGTAGAGTCCCGCAACCAGGACTACGGATACAGCGAGGAAACTGAGGAGGAGGCCGAGGGAGAACGAGAGCGGGGCGTAAGACAGCCGCACGGAAGAGCGGCCCGGCGGCACCGGAGTTCCCATGAACACGCCGCCGATGCGGACCACGGGGATGCGCCGTCCGTCTTCCTCCGCCCGCCATCCGGGGAAACCGGTCACGCGCAGGCACAGGAGCCCCCCTTCCGGGGAGTCCGCCTCCACACGGATTCCGTTCCAGCCTTCCTCCTGCATCGTCGCCTTGCCGCGCATGGCGATTCCCTCCAGTTCCCGCCATGAGGCGGGGCGCGCGGCGGAGGGGAGGATGGAGGCGAGCGGCGCCGGGTTGGGGACTTCCCAGAACGCCCAGCCGTTGACGATGTCCTCAATCTTGCGCCAGTGCGGCCGGGACTTTGACGGGGAGGTTACTGCCCAGCCGACTCCCGCCGCGTGCAGGGCGGCGTCGGGGGATTCCTTCTCGTCCTCCCATTCCCCGAACAGCGTGCGCGCCGCCTCGGGACGGAACGGCTCGTAGCCGTAGGCGTTGCGGATGCCCCAGAGCTGGGGAAGGTTGGGCGAGGTCACCCGCCAGCGCGCCCGGTAGCGCTCCCGCATCGTGACGCGGGCGCTGTTGGGATACACCGGCTCCCCGCTGGTCGGCGCGAAAATCCGTCCGTCGCGCAGGCCGGTCCGGGACAGGTAGGAAGGGCGGGCGAAGAAATCCGGTCCCGCCCGGAGATGGTAGCCATGGAAGGAAACCAGGAGGTCGGAAGCGAGCAGGACGGGAACGGCGAACCTGCCGGCCGCGGCCGCCCGCCCGCGGAGGCGCGTGAGCCACCAAACGGCGATGATTATGGCCGCGCTGACGGCGACCCCGGAGCGGAGTTTAAGGAGACCCGGGGCGCGGAACATGGAGTCCACCGGCCAGCCCAGCGCCGTAACCAGCGCGGAGCCGGCGGGGGAGAGGACGGCCAGGGCCGTGACCAGCGCGAGCGCCGGGAAAAACGGCGCGCCCGGCGGCCTCTCCATGAGCCGCGCGGCGCCGACGCCGGCGAGGAGGCAGGCCCCGAGGAACGACAGGAGGACGAGGTGGCCCATGTAGCGCAGGGGATAGGAGTCGGCCAGGAGGAGGGTTAGCGCGCGGTAGAACTGCTCACCCAGTGAAAGGACCAGGCCGGTGAGGACGGCGGCCAGCCCGAAATAGACCGCCGGACGGCGGGTGCGCGCGGCCGCGGCGGCCAGCCACAGCCCGGCAAATCCGATGTAGAGCCGGGGAACCAGCAGGCGCCCGCCCGCCAGCGGATTGTTCTCGCCTCCCCAGAGTCCCGCGGCGACCGCGGTGAGCAGGTCCTTGACGGTCAGGAAGCTCTCGGCCACGACCGAAGGCGGAACGCCGTGCGCGCTCCGTTCGCTCAGCCGGAAAAGCTCCACCACGGGGAGCATTTGGAGCGAGGCCACGGCCGCGGCGAGCGCCGCCGCGGCCATCAGCTTCAGGCCGATGCGGCCCCATCCGGCGCGGGGAGGGCGGAAGGCGGCCAGCAGGAGCGCGGAAGCCAGGCAAGCCACGACCAGCTGGCGGGGCTGGCCGGAAAGCAGTTGGAGCGAACCGAGCAGTCCCGCGGCGATGGCGGCCCCCCGCGCACCGCGGGTAAGGTCCACGAGGACGGCGAGGAGGGCGGGGAGGAACGCCATGCTGGAGACGATGGGGGGCCATTCCACTATCGTGCGCATCGGACCGCCGCCCGAGTAGAGGACCGCCGCGACTGCCGCGCCGGCGGGAGGCAGGCCCGCGCGAAGGGCCAGCGCGAACATGCCCCCCGCGGCGGCCACGAACGCCAGGAGCCAGTAGACCCGTATTGCCAGCGCCCAGGGGAGGGTAAGCAGGGGAAGCGAGAGCGGCGAGGCGGCCGCGCACTGCCAGGTGGCGAGAAGCGGCTGGCCGCAGTTCACGAACGGATTCCACAGCGGAACTTCGCCGCCCGCGACCGCCTGCCGGCAGGCCTCCGCCTGCGGCAGGAAGTAGTAGGGGATGTCGCGGAAGCAGTAAGTGCCGCCGGAGCCCTGGTCGAGCGCGAACGCGGCCGCGCACGCCGCGGCAAGCAGGGCCCAGGCGGTGCGCTCGCGCATCAGCGGACCAGCGCCGCGAGAAGGGGAAAGGAGGGGGCCAGCAGGGCCGCGAGCCAAAGGACGCCGGAAGAAAGGAGGGCCGCCCCGAGGTCGTCGGCCACGATGCCCCAGCCCCGCGGCAACCGCTCGAGCGCGCCCAGCGGCGGCGGCTTAAGGATGTCGAAGAGGCGGAACAGGATGAAGGCGGCGGCGGCCGAGGCCAGGCCCGTCCCCGGCGAAGCCGCCAGCGCGAGCCCCATTCCGGCGAACTCGTCGGCTACCGCGGAAGGCGGGTCACGCCTTCCAAGGCGGCGGGCGTAGGCGCCACAGGACCAGACGGCGGCCGCCATTAGCGCCGCCACCAGCGGCCAGAGCAGTGCGGGGGTTCCCCGGAGGGGGGCGAGGACGAGGAGGGAGGCGAGGCTGGCGGCCGTGCCGGGCGCTAGGGGGACGCGCCCCAAACCGAAGATGGTGGCAATCATACTCATTGCGAAAGAAGATTTGGCTTTCCTAATCGATTTACTCATCCCTCACCCTATATGCTTATGACTCCCTCTCGGGGGCGCAGAAGCGCCCGCGGCGAAAGGCAGTTTGTTGTACTGTGTTCCTTCGGAACACCCGCCGAATGGGGAACGGGAGAGGGAGGTTCCAGCGAACGAGGAAGAAAGACCTGATACGTCTTTACCTCTTTAGAAATACCCGGCGGACCTTCGACGGTCCGCAAGAGCGGGCGCGGACAGGAGTCCGAGCGCCCTGACCGGATGGCATTTCAAAACCCTCTTACTGGCTGTTTCCCCTCCTCACCCTCCCCTCTCCTCCCCGCAAATGCGGGGAGGAGAGGGTCGGGGAGAGGAGGGGCTATGGCTAAAAGCAAGGCTTTGAAACAGGATCCAGCAGTACCAGTCAGCGTTGGACGGGCTCGCTCAGGGCTGGTCATCTCTTGATGAATAACCTGCGGTGGCGGTGGACGAACTCGACTCCGGAGACGACCGAGAAGACCATCGTCACGAAGAGCAGGAGGTTGGGCAGGATTGCCATGGCACGGGCCAGCAGGGCGTAGCGGGGCCCGGAACGGGCCAGCGCGGTGTCCCAGGGGATGCCGGTCGAGGAGGAAATGGCGTATTGGGCGAAGATGATGGCCAGGATGCAGAGGATGGCGATTATCTGCGACACCATCTTCTGCTTTCCGGACGGAATTGCGCCCAGCGACAGCCCCCGCGCCTCGGCGAGGACCCGTATGCTCGTGACGATGGATTCGCGGGCGACAATGATGATGACTATCCACACCGAGACGATGTTCTCCCACAGGAAGACGAGGAGGGCCGAAATGACGAGCACCTTGTCGGCGAAGGGGTCCATGAATATCCCGAACGGCGTGTATTGGTGCAGTTTGCGCGCCAGGTAGCCGTCCAGCCAGTCGGTCAGCGAGGCGAGCCCGAAAACGGCGAGCGCGAGAAAGGAGGATACCGGCCCCTCGATCGTGGCCAGCCAGATGAACAGCGCCGTGAGGACAATCCGCAGGCAGGTCAGCGCGTTGGGCAGGTTCCAGGAGGAGGTCCAGCGCCGGCGGCGGGCCATTACCGGTAGTTTCCGAAGTCTATGGCGCAGCCGAACTGCCCCTTTTTCAGCGCAGCAATCACGGCCTGGAGGTCGTCCCGGGACTTCGCGAAGACGCGCACCTCGGCGCCCTGTACCTGCGTGCGGACTTTCAGGCCGAGCGCCTTCACGGCGGCCGTTATCTTCGGGATCTTGTCCTCGGGGATGCCCTTTTGGAGGCGGATGGCCTGCTTGACCGTCCCGCCCGCGGCGGGCTCCTCCGCGCCCTCGGCCAGCGCCGCCATGGGGAGCCCGCGGCCGGCGAGGCGCCGCTCGAGGATTTCCCGCAGGTTCTTCAGCTTGAGCGGGTCGGGGGCCGCGAGCGTGAAGACAAGCTCCTTGCGGTCAAGCTCGATGGAGGAGGGCAGTCCCTTGAAATCGTACCGCTGGGAGAGCTCCTTGAGGGCCTGGTTGTGGGCGTTTTCTATCTCGGCTATCGGCGGATTGAAGCGTATGTCGAAGGAATTCTCCTGTGGCACGAGGAATTACAGGAAGTGGTATCCCTTGATGCTGAACTGGGTGGTGAGTTTCACGTCGTAGCCGTTGTCGTCCTCGCCCCGGAAGGTCAGGGTGCAGTACAGGTACTTTGGCTGGAGGTTCGGGTCGTTCAGTGTCTCGACGACCCGGCGGTCCAGGACCAGGAAGTCGATCCCGATGACGGCGCCTCCGGGGTAATTCGCGACGCTCATGTCGGCAGGTTCAAGCCGGGTCATTAGTTTCACCGTCTTGCCACCCGAGGTCGCATAGCTCGTGACCAGGTTCCCGGCGGTGTCGGTGAACACCATGTTCACGCTGGAGAGGCTGACGCCGACCCGGTTGATAATCCGGAAATTCACCCTGACCATGTAGTTGGAGTAATTTCCGGGGCTGCCGGCAGGGAAGTCTGCCGCAAAGACCGGCATTTCAGGCAAGTAGTACAGAGAGGACATGGTGGGCATCTCAACGCCGGATATGCTGATATCCGAGTCCGGGAGGAACGGGTTGCGGCATCCCGCCACCAGCCGGAGCGCGGACAGCTTCCCGTTAGAAGATATCAATGTGCAGGACGGCTTTGATGGTAACGTCATGGCCGTTTTCGTCCTCCCCGTAGAACGTAATCTCGCAGTCGATGCCGCCGCTCGTCGTTGACAGGTCGTTGCTCACGTGAGTCATGAGTTCACTGGTCACAATCATCAATTGCGCCGAGGTTGCCGCGGATTCCGTCAGGTTGTCGGAAAGCGCGTTGATGTAGAAGGGCGCGTTGAACCGGCGCCCCGCCGCCCCGCCGCACATGGGAATGGGCAGGCCGGTGGATATCTGCCTGTATACGACGGTGTATCCGCTCATCTTGGCGGGGACGCTCGAGGTGTTCGAGAACTGGGCGGAGGTTAGGATATTGTCGTTCATGACCCCGGAAATATAGGTCAGGGCCAGGCTTTGGTCCAGGCTGAGCACGTATCCCAGGGTCGGTCCGGCAAAGAATCGGTCGAACCGGATGGTTGCTGACGGGTCGAACGGGTTCCGGCAGCCCGTCGCCATGACGGCCGCCAGGGCCAGCGCGGGGACCAGGCGGCGGGTCATCGCCGGGGTATCTCCACAGAGGGGCTGTTGGACACGGACTGCTCGTTGCCCGCACCGTCCATGGCGGTCACCGCGTAATAGTAGGTGACGCCGCGCCGCTTGAAGGTGTGGTCAACCCAGGAGGTCAGGTCGCCTCGTACCTCGCGGGAAAGCGGGTTCATCCCGACGACGCCGGTGATTGGCCTGGTGTCACGGTAAACGTTGTAGCGCACCACCCCAACATTATCGAACGGGACGTCCTCCGCCCAGTCCAAAAGGACGTTGGTGGTGCCCGCCACCAGTCCGGCCTTCAGCGCGGAAATGCCGGCTGTCGTCGCGCAGCGCGGCGGTATCTTCTCGACTATGTGCGGGGAGACCAGGATGACCAGTTCCTTCTTGGTTTCCGTGACCGAGGTTTTGCGGAAAAGCATTCCGAGAAGGGGCAGGTCGCCCAGGACGGGAAGTTTCGACTCTGTCTTGATGGTTTGCGTCATGAGGAGGCCCCCGATGCGGACGGTCCCGCCGCTGACCACCTCGACCTGCGTCTGGACTTCGCGCGTGTTGAGGAAGTTGACGGTCTTGAATAGTTCGCTGGAACGCTCCGTCACCTGCGGGTTGAGGGACAGGCTAATAACTCCCTCCGGGCCCACCTTGGGAGTGGCTTTCAGGATGATGCCAGTGTCCTGGTATTGGAAACCTCCGCCGGAAGTTATAAGCGGGAGTTTTTCGCCCAGCGTTATGGTTGCCTCCTGCCCGTCCAGAACGGTCATGTCCGGTTCGGAGAGCAGGTTCAGCCGGTTGATCCCGATGACGGCGAAGAACCTCATCAGCACCTCATCGATTCCCCACCATCCGGCCTTGAATGAGAGCCCCTTGTTGTAGTAGGCGTAATACTCGTCCTGCTGCACCCAGGAGTCCCAGAGGTTCGAGCCCGGCCAGCCGTCAAACTGGTTTCCCCAGCCCTGCACGTTGTTCAGTGGCTCGCTGTAGATGGAGGCAAGGCCCTCGTTGGCGTTGTATTTGTTCCAGGAAAGCGACGCGTTGGTGTCGTTCTGGCCGGTGCGGTCCACCTGGAGGATCTTGATCTGGATGTTTACCTGGGGGGTCTGTCGCCCCTCCACATCCATGTTGGTCAGCATGGGCCGCACCCCCTCGTGTATCTCGGGGATGTCGGTCACCGTAATGGAGTTCATGCCGTAGTCGGGGATGACCTTTCCGTATTCCGACAGAAGGGGACGGACGGCTTCGGCGGCCTCTTCGGCTGCGATGGTCTCCAGCGAGTAGGTGCGTGAAACCAGCCCCTTGCCCGGCGGGACGCCCTTGGGCGGCGGCTTCACGCCGATGTGGTAGGCGCCGCCCTCGAGCCGCCAGGCGAGGTTCAGGCCCCGGAGGAGCTGGTCGAGCACGTCCGCTATCGGGGTCCGCTTCGAGATGTGGATGGTGACCTTGCCCTCGACCGGGATGTCCTCGACGAAGGAGTTCCCCGTCTTCTCTGACAGCGCCTTGAGGACGAGGTGCAGGTCGGTGTTGTAGAAGTTCAGTTCCTCGACGTAGTCCAGCGGCGCCGCCGCGGGGGCTTGGCTGGCGGCCAGGATGAGCGAGGCGAGGAGCGGAAGGAGCGCGCGCATCATCGCCTCGGCACCGTTATGCCGGGGCTGTTGGACACGGACTGCTCGTTGCCGGCCCCGTCCACGGCGATGACGGCGTAGTAGTAGGTCGCGCCGCGCTTCTTCGGGAACTCGTCAACCCACGAGGTGGCGGCCCTTGGCACCGCGTCCGCAATGGGGGGTATGCCCGAAACGGCCACGACCGGTTTCACGTCACGGTATATCTTGTACCGGAAAACCCCCACGTTGTCCTTTGGCACGTCCTCTGACCAGTCGAGGACCACGTTGGTGGTGCCGGGCATCAGCCACGCCACCAGTTCGCTGATTCCCGCGGTGCGCCGCCCGTGCGGCGGGACCGACTCGACTATCGAGGGCGAGAGGAGTATGACCAGCTCCTTGCGCAGGGTCTTGCTCACGGATGACTTGAAGAAGAAGCCCAGCAGGGGAATGTCACCCAGGAGCGGAACCTTGCTTTCTACAAGGGTATCCTGCTGGCTCAGGAGGCCGCCCAGCCGGCCGGTGTCACCGTTCAGGACGGAAAGCGAGGTCTTGACCTGGCGGTTGGCCAGTATGTTGAAATCGCCGTTCTTCTCCGTGGACCGTTGGACCACTTCGGTGGTGGCATCGAGCGTGATGTAACCCTCGCGCCCGACCTGGGGCTTCACCGTGAGGTTGATGCCGGCGTCCTCGTAGCGCAGGAATCCGCTGCCGGCATCTATCGGTATCTTTTCACCTATTTTTACCACTGCCTCGGATCCTTCGAGGACCGTCACGTCCGGCTCCGATATGGTCTTGACGTTGTTCTCGCCCGCGGTCAGCCGGATGCGGGTCACCAGCTGGTCGATTCCCCATGCCCCGACCTTGAACGTCCCGGCGTTGCGGTAGTAGGCGAGGTACTCGTCGGCCGGCTTCCATATGGTGCCTGCGTCAGTCCAGCGGGCGCCTCCGGAACCCTCGCCCCAGCCCCTCACTGAGTTGAGCGTGTCAGTGAACGTTCCGGCGGCGCCCATCGACGCGCCGTAGTCGTTCCAGGAGATCGAGGCCCCGGTTTCCATGCTGGTGTCGCGGACGACCTCGAGCACGCGGATGCGGACCGCGATGAGCTTCTTGGCGGCCTCCACGTCCAGTGAACGGATGGACTTCTCGACTTCCGGCAGGAGACCGGGCGGAACGGTGATGGCGAGTGAGTTCATGGCCGGGTCCACGCTCACCACTCCGCTCGCGCGCAGGAGCTTGCGCAGGCGCCGGGCCGCCTCACCCGCGGGCGCGTATTTGAGCATGAAATTCTTCTGGACGTAACCCGGCTTCCCCGGGGCCATCTTTTCCCCGGGCTTCAGGCCGACGTGGATCACGTCGCCGACCATCCGCCACGCCAGTCCCAGCGGCTGGAGGATGACGTCGAGCACTTCCTCGACAGGGGTCTTCTTGGAAACGTGGATGGTCACCTTTCCGTCAATGGGGACGTCCTCCACGAGGGTTATGCCGGTGACCTCGGAAAGGGCCTTGAGCACGAGGTGGACGTCGGTGTTATAGAAATTGAATTCCTGCACCTGCGAGCCTTGTGCCGCCCAGACCGCCGGGGGCGTCAGGGCCAGTGCCGCGGCGAGAAGGAACCTGTAGCCTCTCAAGATTGGTTAAATCCTATCATGGGTTCAAAAAGCCAGTCAATCAGTCCTGCTTGACGAAAATGCCGTTTTCCGTGGCCACATAGGCCACGCCTGCCGGCGTTACCAGGACTTCCTTCACCTTAAGGCTGGCGAGTCCCGTATTGTCGCTGGACCAACTGGCTCCGCCGTTCACCGACTTGAAGATGCCGCCTCCATCGGTGCCGATATAGACCGAGCCCAGCTTGCCGGGATTGAAGGCCACGCCCTTGCCGTTCTGGCTGGTCAGGCCGTCGTTGGACTGTTTCCAGGAGAGCCCCCCGTCCTCGGAGATGAAGGCGCCACTCCCGGCCGTGGAGGCGATAAGCCTTTTCCCGTTAAGTGGATCCTGGGCCATGTCCATGACCCACCCGAAATTCATCCCCTTGTTGGCGTCCACCCAGCTGCCGTCGGAGAGGAGGTAAATCCCGTTGTTATCGAGGCTGGCAATTATGGGATTGGGTGTGACCGGTGCACAGAAGACAAAGTAGCCGTTCAGGCTGGTGATGTCACCGGTGAAATCCTCCCAGGAATCTCCGCCGTCCTCGCTCCGGAAGACCCCGGCTCCCCAGGTCATGGCGTAAAGCACCTGCGGATTGGCCGGGTCAATGGATACGTAGTAGACGTTCAGGAGGCTGAGCCCCTGGTTGACCTGTTCCCAGGAATTCCCGCCATCATTGCTGCGCGCCACGCCGCCGTTCCAGGTGCAACAGTAAACAAGATCGCTGTTGGATGGGCTTACCGCGACATGGTAGATGCCCTGGTCGGTAAGGCCCTTAACCTTCGGCTTCCAGGTCCGGCCGCCGTCGTCGGAACGATGGACCCCACTGGACGTGCCGCAATACATTATTTGGGGATTGGTCTTGCTGTATGCAATGGAACTCACCTTATAGCTCTGGAGTCCGTTGTTCCACGCCGTCCAGCTGGCGGGCCCGCTTCCGCCTGAGGAAGATGCCTTGGCGATTGCCTCGCTGGATATAAGCGCGAGCGCGAACGAGTTCATGTCAGCCATGCCGTCATTGATGAAGCGCGCCCCCTTGGGGGTCCACTCGATGACGCCATAGCCCCATGTCCCGATGAGCACGCGCTCGCCGTCAACCACGACGGAGCGCGCGAAGGCGGAGGAAACGCCCAGGCTCGGGTAGGAGATTCCGCCGTCGGCGGTTATCAGGGCCGCCCCCGCGTTGGTGGCGGCCACCAGCGTTCCCTTGCCCGCGTCCTTCACCGCCAGGTCCCATACCTTGAGTCCCCGGGGGAATTTCGCCACCTGCTTCCATTCGCCCCGCACGCCGCGGCAGGAGAACACCCGGCCGTCGTCAACGACAGCGTAGAAGAGCGGCCGTTCGCCGCCGGGGACGGCCAGCGGCTTGCGCATGAACGGGGAGGGGGATTCGTCGGCGACCCAGGTCCTTCCAGCGTCCTCGCTCCACCAGGCGCCCTTGCCCCAGGTCGTTACGAGGAGGATGTCGGAGTTGGCGGGGTGCGCGGCCAAACCGGAGGGGGCGGCGGGCGGATTGGCTCCCGTCCTCTCCCATTTCAAGCCGTAGTCCTTGGAGCGCCACACTCCGGGGAGGTCGAAGCCGCAATATAGCGTGCCCTTGGAATCAACCGTCAGGAAGGTTATGAATTGTTGGGGGAGGCCGCTGCCATACTGCTCCCACTTGGAGTCTGCGCCGGGCTTCCGGCAGTAGAGTCCCTGGCCCCAGGAGCCCGCCAGGACGGCGGGTTCCGCTCCGCCGGAATCCTTGCCCTTTCCCGTTTCGGAAGCCGCCGCCGTGGCCGGCGCGGCTGCGGCGGATTCCCCGGTGGCCGTCGCCGTGTCCCCGTCGTTTTCCGCCGCTGCGATTGCGCAGGCGCCCGCGAGGAGCGCCGCCGCGACAGCCGCCAGGCGCGGGGAACGGGGAATCATGGTGCGGAGTTGGGGGAGATGAGGTCGCTCGGCGGCCGTTTCTGGAGGGTGAGGACGAACTCGCTCATTCCCCGGGCCTCCGAGGGCCGCAGGGCGTATGACTTGCCGCCGACCGTCACTATTATTTCGGCGTTGTCACGGATACGCCGGAGAACCGCCTGGTTGACCGAGAGCTTCTCCGAATATACGATGCCCTCGGCGACCTTGTCGCCCAGCGCGCATGTCCTGGATTCGCCGCCGGAAATCATCACGGCCTTGTCCTCGGAGAATCCGTTGAGCGTGACCTTGGGCCAGCCCGAGAGCGCGGCTTCGTCGATGACGAAACTTGGCAGGAACAGCCTCTCTTCCCGCGAGGCCCGGTGCTCGTAGGAGCCGGGGACGGCGGGAAGCTGGTGGACGAATTCCTTGAGTTTCGACAGGATGCTGGATGAATATTCGTAATGCAGCAGGGACAGCTTTATCGCCACGTTGCTCCGGGGCTCGCCGGTGAGTTCAAGCAGTTCGGTTTCCGCCACCGTCGGGGCCCGGTCCAGGCTGAGCAGGAATTTGAGGATGCGGTGCTCGGAACCTTTCGTCCTGATAATAAGGCGCGAGATGGTCACACTGCCGGTCTTTTTTATCGCCTTGGGGCCGTGGAACTCCGGGATAAGTCCGGAGTCCGTGGCGGCCTTCGTGATGAAGTCGGTCAGTTCCTCGATTTTTCCGGCGGACTTGTCGATGCGGGCCTGGAGCATCGCGCCCTGGTCGGCGAGTTCGGCCCAGGCCTGCCGGATCTGCTCGGACTGCTTCTGCGCCTGGGCAAGCGAATCAGCGTGGCCGCGGAGGGAAAGCAGGATGCCCGCGCGTATCAGGCAGGCGCAGATCAGCAGAACCTCCAGGATTATCGCAATCGTCGCTCCGGGCACTTTCCATTCCCCGCCACCGCGCCTGCGGGCGAGGGCGGCGACCGCCGCGGACGCCGGCTTGGGCGCGGCGGGCGCGGGTGCGGGGGCAGGCGGCTTGGCCGGGGGAGCCATCTACAGGTCCGGCGGAATGAGCCCCTGCCGCTTCAATGCGGGGGACTGCTTGAGTTGTTCCACTATCCTCTTCAACCGGAGGCTGAGGTTGCCCCGGACGCGCCCGGTCAGCATGAGCCTTCCCCCGTTCGCGTTCAGGCCGGTCAGGTAGGTGTCGGTGGGCATCAGGACCGCGATTTCGGAGATGACCTCTCCCCAGGGGATGAGGGCGAGCGTGCCCTTCTGCGTGAATTCCGTGTACCGGTACACCAGCTGCGCCTGGCGCTCCAATTCGGAGGCGTCGGGGGCGAGTATCTCGATGTCGCGCTCGGCCCGGTGGATGGCCGCCCCCTGGTGGAGGTACAGCCATCCGGTCGGCAGCAGGGCCAACGCGCAGGTGAAGCCGATCATGAGCCAGGTGCGGCCCAGGCGGGCCGGGAGTTTCAGGAGGGAGTGCCCCGCCTCCAGCAGCGCCGTCGCGGCGCCCTTCGCCATTTCGAGGAACGACAGGCCCGCGGCCCCCGCCTCCCCGCCTTCGGCCGCCGTTCCCCCGGCCTCGCTGCGGGCCGCCGGCCTCGCCGCGGCCACCTGCTTAAAGACGGGCTTGCGCGGAAGCAGTGTTACGGGCGCCGCGCCGGCTGCGCGCAGGGCCGCGCCGATGGCGCAGGGAAAGGCCGCAAAGGGCGTGGCGAAGCTGGCCTGGCTTCGCAGTGTTTCGGGTATCGCGAGCATCTCGGCCGGTATGTCCAGCGAGGAGTGCGCCAGCCGCACCGCCCCCCGCAGGGACGAGAGGCCCCCGCAGATAAGCGCCCGGTGCGGCTTCGGCTTCTGGTCCGCGAGCGCCAGCTTTATCTGCTGGAGGGTCCGGCTGACCGCGTCGCGAACGGCCCCGTTGACGGCGTCGGTCGCCATAAGGTCCGTGTTGCGCAGGCGCTGGACGGCCTGGTCGGCCAGCAGGCGCGCGCGGTCCGCGACGAGCGCCACCAGGTCGTCCAGGGGGACGCGCAGGACGCGGACCAGCTCCGTGTCCGCTATCAGGAGGGCCTCCACCCGGGAGTGTCCTATGTCCAGCACCATGACGTCGGCTCCGCGGATCTGGGGGGCGAACTGGAGGACGTAGTTGAAAAGGGCGAGGGACGCGGGCTCGACGGTCGAGGGGGTAAGCCCCTTCAGGTCGGGGTAGGCCGTTCCGGACGCCCCCGCGGGCACCCGGGCGAAAAGCCCCTCCGCGCATTTCATCCCGAACCGTTCCACGTCCGTGGGCCGCCGCCACAGGCGGGAGATTTCGAAGTCCCACAGGTCGTTCTTGATGTCGGTTCCGCCCGGCGGGGGCACCTTTCCCTCGATTATCCAGTTCCTGATGACGCTGTCGGAGATGTCCGGCTGGTCCACGGCCAACTGGATCCTTACCCGGTCGAAGGCGGCCTCGGGCAGGGAAAGGCAGAGCGCGGCGTGCAGGGTTCCGAACGGGCCCGGCTTGTGCTTGAGGAGGGCGGCACCCATTTCCGTCCCCTGTTCCGCGGAGGCGTTCACCGGAATGGCGAGGGCCTCGAGGAGCGAGCAGCTGCCGTCCTCCTGTACCTGGACGACGGCCCCCTTTACTAGGGAGGCTCCCACATCGATGCCGGCTCCGGTGGCCATCGTCCTACTCCCGGTTCCCGGCCAGTCCGCGCGGGCCGGTCATGGGAACGAATACCACCCCGGTTACCGTCTCCAGGCCGAGTTTCCCGCCCCGCAGCCGGGTGGCCACGGTCAGGTCCTGGAAGGAGAGGGACTTCCCCAGCGGGATGACCATTTTCCCTCCTTCCTTCAGTTGTCCGGCCAGCGGCTCCGGGACCGCTCCCGCGGCGCAGGTGACCATGATGCCGTCGAAGGGCGCCTCCTCCGGCCAGCCGGAGGAGCCGTCTCCCGTCCGGACGCGTATGCCGCGGAAGCCCAGCCGGGCCAGCCGGTCCTCCGCCCGCCGCGCCAGTCCGGGGACTATCTCCAGGCTGAAGACCTCCGCCCCGAGGGAGGCGAGAATCGCGGCCTGGTAGCCGGACCCGGTTCCCACCTCGAGGATGCGGTCGCCGGGCCGGGGGGAGAGGAGTTCGGTCATGAGGGCAACTATGTAGGGCTGGGAGATGGTCTGGCCCTCGCCGATGGGCAGGGCCTGGTCGGAATAGGCGATTTCCCGCTCCTCCGACGGGACGAAAAGGTGCCGGGGCACTTCACGCAGGGAAGCGAGCACGCGCGGGTCGCGCACTCCCCGGGCCCGCACCTGTTTTTCCACCATCCAGGCGGCTTCGCTGCCGTCGCCTCCGCGGGGCCGTCCGGTGAATCCGGCCATGCGTTCCGCCGCTTCAAGGCATCCCCTGAGGATGTTCCGCCCTCCTGCCCGCATCATTATTCAATTAAAACATATAACGGCCCCCGCCGCCCCCCTTTGCTACGATAACGGCTATGGAGGAGCAGGTAAAAGCCGCTTCTGCGGACGCCGAAAAAACCCTTTCCGGAACGCTTGGAAGGACGGCTGTCCTGAGCGGGGGAATGCTGGTTCCATTGGTAATGTGGCTGGGATTCGCCGAGTGCGTCGAACTGCCCAAGACCCTGGTTTTGACGGGAACCGCGCTGGCCGCCTTTCTGGCGGTCCTGGCGCACCCCGCGCGGAGGGCCGCGCTTTATTCGCATCCCCTGGCCGCGCCGCTCCTTCTCCTGTCGGCTTCCGCGATAGCCTCGGCGCTCCTTTCCGTGTCCCCGCGGGTGGCCTGGGCGGGGGAGGACGGTTCCTGGAAGGGCGCCGCGGCGCTTTCGACCGTGTGGCTCGGCGCGCTCGCGGCCGGCGCGCTGGCGGGACCGGGTTCGGCGCGGAAGTGGTGCGCGTCCGTCGTGGCGGCGTCGGTTCTCCTCCTCGCCTACGCCTTCCTGCAGGCCGGCGGGTTCGACCCGGTCCCGTGGGACCCGGCGGTGAAGGGCTACTACTGGGTGATGGCGACGCTGGGAAATCCGGTCCATTTGGGGAACATCCTGGCCGCCGCGTTCGCGCTGACTTTCGCGCTGTGGCGGACTTCCAGCGTGCCCGCGTGGGTTTTGCGCGCGCTCCTCCTCGCCGGGGTACTGATGACCAAGAGCCGGTCGGCGATTGTCGCGCTGGCCGGGGGCGCGCTCGTATACCTGGCCCAGAGGCGGGTCCGTTCGCCGGGAGTGCTCCTGATGGCCGCCGCCCCCGCCGCGGTGCCGCCGCTGCTGGATTCGCTGTCCCGCCTCTTTGAACTCACCCGGCTGGCGGGCGCGCGGCCGTTCCTCTGGGAGGGCGCCCTGCGGCTCCTCGCTTCGCACCCCCTGCTGGGGGTGGGGCCGGACATGTTCTATTCATGGTTTCCCTCGGTGGCTCCCTACGGATTCTTTTCCGCCGAGCCGCCGGTGATTTCGGGGGACAACATTTCGGTGCGCCTGCCCGCCTCGGCGCACGCCGAGCTGGTGAATATCGCCGTCTCGCAGGGCATCGTCGGGCTGGTCGCCTACGGCTGGGCGGTCTGGGCGGTGGTCCGGACCGGTGCGCGCTCGCCGCTCCTGCCGGCCCTGGCCGTGCTCCTGCTCGCCCACCAGGCCAACCCGCCGTCGGTGGCCACCTCGTTCCTGTTCTGGGCGCTGGCCGCCCATTCGACTCGTTTCCCGGGTTCGGGCGGGCCGTTGGCACCTGCTTCCCGGCTTGAGCGACGCTCGCTCAGGGCGGAAGCCGCGGGATGGATTTTGGGGACGGTTGGCGCGGCCGTGCTGGCGGCGTCCCTGTGGACTTCCCTCATGCAGGGGGTGGCGCAGGCGCACCGGCGCGAGGTGAAGCGACTGTTCTTCTTCGGCCGGGCGGCCGAGGTGCCTTCCCACATGGAGCGCTGGGCGGGGTGGGCCGCGCGCCGGCACCCCCGGCAGGCCTATGACGACGCGATGGTGCTCAAGACACTGGGGGAAATCGGCCGCAAGCCCGCCCTGGGGATGCAGGCGGTGGCGTTCATGGCGGGCGCGGTTGCGGCCAATCCGCGTAACGTGTTCTTTGTCAGCGGCGAAGCCGAGCTGGAGCTCGCGCTGGGGAAATCCGGCAAGGAAGCAGGCCGGATGGCCCGGGCGGAATCGCTTTTCCATTCCGCCCTCGCGCTGGCGCCTTCGACGTACTCCCTGCACGATGACCTGGCGCGCGTATACGACGCCATGGGGAAAAGAGGGGAGGCCTCCACGGAGCGAGCGCTCCGGAAGAAGCTCGACACCGCGGGGCTTTTCGCGCCGAAGCCAGGGAAAAAATAATCCCGCCGCGCTAGCGGCGGTGCTTGCCCGTTCTGGGGGGTTTGGCGGCCCGGGACGCCTTCAGCGGGGAAGAGAGGTCGAACACCTTGAGGCTTGGGTTCATTCCCGCTATCTGCAGCGCCCACTCCCGGGAGGAGCGGAAATCCAGGTCCTGCTCGACGATGTATTGGACGACGGCGCCGGGATGATAGGGAACCTCCAGCGCCTTCCGGAAGGAGCCCGCCACCCACCGGGCGGTTTCGTAGCGCTCCTGCGGCTTGAAGTATCCGCCGAACATGACCTGCAGGTCGGTCACCGCGTAACGGGCCGGCTTCCCGCGCAGCTTCAGGCTGCGGAACCTGGCGGGAGGGAAAGGGGCGGCCAGGCCGGGGCCGAGCATGGCCTCGCCGGCCCGCGGATTCGTGGAGAGGTGCACTTGGCCGGGCGCGGAGGAGAGGAGGTGCGCCGCTCCCGCGTAGGGGGTGGGGCGGGACGCCATGTCCGCGGTCCGGGGGAGGCACAGCGCGACCGCGGCGATGCCCGCGATCCCCGCGGCCGTGAGCCCCCACCGCACGGAGAGGCCGGAGAGGCCCGCGAGAAGCCAGCGGGACTTGACGATGGCTATGAACGGCAAAAGGACCGAGAAGAAGCGGGAGGCGTTGTCCCAATACGCGGAGAAGACGAGCCAGGGAACCAGCAACGAAATGTTCAGGAAGCCGTCGGCGCCCTTCCAGCGGATGAATTGGAACGGCAGGACGGCGAGAAGCCAGAGGAGGGACACGATGCCCTCCCAACGGAGCGTGTACCAGCCAAAGGCGGGCCACCCCCGGAAAAGGAATCCCTGCGAGCCGTGGAAGCCGAGGAGCGTCCGCAGCTGGCCGAGGTAGGTCCCGTTGGGGAACGAGGCGCCCTCCCGCCCAGCCAGCCACGACCAGGCGATCCAGGGAACCTGGAAAACCGCGAGCGCCGCTAGGAGCCCGGCCAGCCAGGACAGGAAGCGGACCAGTCCGGCGCGGAACCCGGCCGAATCGCGCAAGGCGAGGAGGAAGACGAGCGGGATGAGGACGAAGTCGCGGTAGTTGGCGCCCGCGCAGAGGCCCGCCACCACGCCGGACAGCGCCGCCGCCCCGCGGCCCGCGCGCAGCCACAGGGCCAGCGCGCCAAGCCAGAAAAGGACGGCCAGCGAATCCGACAGCCCCTCGCGCGAATACATCAGGTGGTAGGGGGACACCGCGAGGAGCAGGGAAGCCAGGAGTCCGGTCATGTCGCCGAAGAACGCGCGCGCCAGGAGGAAGCACAGCCAGACCACCAGCGTGCCCGCCGTTGCCGAGAGGACCAGCGTTGCGGAAGCCCCGTCCGAAAAGGCGGGAAGGAGGGAAGCCAGCAGCGTGTTGTGCACCGGCTTGCCAAAGATGACGGGGCAGTCGCGGGCCAGTGCCGCGAAGGCCCCGGGCGCGCCGGGCTTCCCGGCCAGCGCGCCCGGGGCCGCCGCCCAGAGCGAACCGGTTGAACGCGCCTCCGCCACCAGGTGGCCCTCGTCGAAAAGGAGGAGGCCGCGGGAATGGAATCCGTGGAAACGCAGCCCGGCGGCCAGCACGAGGATTGCCGCAAGGGCCACCCGGCGGGCGGCCGGCCTCAGGCGGACGGTCTCTTCCAGAAGAGGCTGTGCCAGGCTGCGGCGCGGCGGCAGGTGGAGAGGAATCCCTTCATCTGTGCTTCGCCGGCGTCTTTACCGAGGTATTCACGGACCATGTCCAGGAAGGATTCCTCCGGGAGGAAGGAGGGAAGGACTCCTTCCTTGGCGAGCGAGCGGTACAGGCGGCGCATCTGCCGGGCGCGGGCGGCCCAGCCGAGCGGCGGACCGAGCGAGGCCCGGTCCAGGTCCACCACGAGGACTTTCCAGCCTTCGCCGGTGGGCATGACCAGCACGTTCCGCGAGTTCAGGTCCGGGTGGACGAGCCCCGCGTCATGGCACTGGCGCAACGCCCGGGCCACCCCGTTGAGGAGTTCCCGCCGGTGCGCCTCCTCGAAATCCGGCCGCTTCAGGCAGAGCGAAAGCGTCATCGAGTCGGGAATCCACCATGACCACGCCTCCATCTCCCAGTTCAGGGGGCCCAGCCTCCGCGCCGTCATCCCGATTTCCTCGGGGACGGGCAGGCCGAGCGCGAGGCACTTGGCCGACACGTCCATCTCGCACAGGGCCCTGCCGGGCCCGGAGAAGCGCCTCCCCCGCAGGCTTCCGAGGATCCCGCCGTGGGCGAACGGCCGCACAAAAACCCTCATGGCGTGGCCGGGGACGGGAAGGTGGAATGGCCCGGCCCTTCCCGAGGTGCCCTTGGACCCCGGCCGGCTGGCCAGTTCCCCGGGATCCGCCTGCATCAGGGTCAAAAGGACGCCTTCCAGCCCCTCCCGGACGATGGCGAAACGGTCCGATTTCCCCGAGGAAACGAAACCGAGCGGAGTCCCTTGAATGTTCATGCTTCTGCACCCACAATTATTCCATGAAGGGAGCCGCGGCGTCTTTCCCGCCGGCTGAGGGCATCTTCGACGCCCGGGTGTACCGGGCGCTCGAACCCGGGCTTTCCCGGGTCACGCCGCCCGCGGCGCTTTCCACCTTCCCCCCCGACCCCCGTGCCATCCTGGTGGTCGGCCTCACCGCCGCCGGGGACGTCCTGCATTTCCTTCCGGTGGCGGTCGCGCTGCGGCACGCCTACCCGGAGGCGAAGTTGGGGTGGGTGGTACAGGAGAAGGGGCGGGCCATAGTGGAGGGCAGGCCGGACCTCGACCGCATTCATGTCTTTGAGCGCCACCGGTGGCAGGCGGGACTGCTGAACCCGCTTTCGGCTCCGCGGACCGCAGGCGAGATAGCGGCGGCCGTCCGGGGCATCCGGGGGGAGGGTTACGGGGTGCTATTCGACCCGCAGGGGACGGCCAAGAGCGCGCTGGTCAACGCCCTTTCCGGCGTGGCGTGCCGCGTGGGTTTTGCGCGGGGATTCTGCCGGGAGATGAATTACCTGGCGACGAACGTCCACGTCGAGCTCCCGACGCGCCGCATGCACCGCGTGAGGAAATCGCTGGCATTGCTGGAGGCGGTTGGAATACCGACCGCGGAACACGACGCCAGGTTCGAGGTTCCCCCGGCGGCGTTGGCGGGGGCGGAAAAACTGCTCGCTGCCGCCGGGCTGGGCGGCGCCCGCTTCGCCGTCATCCACCCGGGGACCTCCGTGTTCGGCGCGCGGAAGCGCTGGCCGCCGGAGCGGTTCGGTGCCGCGGCGGACCGCCTGCACGCCGATTTCGGGCTCGTCCCCGTCTTCGTGCTCGGGCCCGTCGAAAGGGCGTGGAAGGAGGAGCTGTTCGCGGGGGTAAAGGCCGCGCCCCGCCTGGCCCTCGAACCGTCCTCCCTGGCTGAGCTGGGGGCGGTGCTTTCCCGCGCTTCGCTCTTCCTTGGGTGCGATTCCGCCCCCCTGCACCTGGCCTCGGCCCTGCGCATTCCCACCGTGGGCCTTTACGGCCCGACGGACCCCGTGCTCTTTGCCCCGTGGTATCCGCCGGCGGTGGTCGTGGTGAAGGGCCTGCCCTGCCCGGAATGCGGCACGCCGCACTGCAACCACCGCGTGCCCCGGATGGAGGCGATAACCGTGGAGGAGGCGATGGCGGGGGCGCGGAAAGTCCTCGAGTTGACGGCCTCCGCCCCCATTACGGACAATCAATAGAATGTCCAAGGCCACTTCCTCACTCTGGCGCGGCCCGCTGGCCGGTTCCCTGCATCCCCTCGCCCGCGTCTACATGTCCTCGTTCGCCGAGGACCGCGCGCTGGTCGACATCGATATCGACGTCAGCGAGGCGCATGCCCTCGCGCTGGGCAAGGCGGGGTTGTTCTCCGGGCAGGACCTGAAGCGCGTCCTGTCGGCGTGCGAGCGCGCGCGCAAGAAGGTGCGCCCGCTCCTGGACCGCGGTGAAGATGGGGGGTTCCACGACATCCACCCGCTGGTGGAAAAGATGGTCATCGACATGGCCGGCGAGGAGGCGGGGGGCCGCATCCACATGGGGAAGAGCCGGAACGACCAGGTGGCCACGGACATCTGCATCTTCGCGCGCCAGCGCCTCCTGGAAGTGCTCGAGGAAGTCATGCGGCTTGTCATGGAGCTGGCGAGGGCGGCCAGCCGCGGGTCCGGGGGCGTCCTGCCCGCCTATACCCACGCGCGCCCGGGGCAGGCGACCACCTGGGCGCACTTCCTCCTCGCCCACGCGTCCGGCTTCCGGCGGGACGCCCAGCGCATCATGTTGTGCCGGAACCGGCTCAACCGCTCCCCGCTGGGGGCGTGCGCCGTGGCCGGAACTTCGGTGCCGGTGAACCGGGCGTTCACCGCGCGCCTGCTGGGTTTCGCGGGGGTCTGGGAGAACTCGCTTGACGCCACCTCCTCGCGGGACTGCCTGCTCGAGGCGCTCTCGGTCCTTGCCGTGCTCCAGAGCGGGCTGTCCCGCGCCGCCGCGGACGTCATGATGATGGCGGCCCCCGAGTCGGGCGTCCTCGATTATCCCGACGAGTGGGCGGACACCTCCAGCGCGATGCCGCAGAAGAAGAACCCGGACCCGCTGGAACTGGTCCGGGCGCGCGCCGCCGAATCGGCGGGCCTGGCGTCCGCCGGGCTGGGCATCATGCACGGGCAGACCTCCGGATACAACCGCGACCTCCAGGAGTTGAAGCCGCTCCTGTGGAAGAGCCTGGCGATGGCCCTGATGTCCACGGTGGTGGTGCGCCACGTGGTGTCCCGCGTCCGGCCGAACCCCGCCCGCATACGGGAAGTCCTGGCGAAGGGCGGCGCCGCGGCGCTCGACGTGGCCGAGTGGCTGACGCTCCGCCATGGCGTCCCATTCCGCCGGGCCCACCACGCCGTCGGGACGCTCATCCGGCACCTCGCTTCCGCGGGGCGGGTGCTTTCCGACGCCGGGGGGGAGGAGGCTTCGCGTATCCTGTCGCGGGCGGCGGGACGGGCCGTGGCCTTCACTTCCACGGAGTGGCGGGAGGCGACGGACCCGGCCAAGGGCGCGGCCCGCCGCAGGAGCGCGGGCGGTTCGGGCGACCACCCCCGCCTCCTGCGCGAGGCCGGAACCTGGCTGGGGAGGATGAAACCGGAAGTGCTTGCCCTGCGGCGCGCGGAGGAGGGGGCGGCGCGGGGGCTCCGCGCCGCGGTGAAGAGGGCGCTGGGACGCCGGGCTTGAGCCCCGGTTTGTAATGGCCCACCCGCGGGTGCTTTCCCGCAAATACGACGGCCCGCGCGCAGTCAGGCCAAACGAGGTTCCCGCGGTCCTCAAGCTCATCAACCGCATGTTCACCTTCGTGAAAACCGGTATGGAGCGCGAATCGCCGCACATATACCGGCGGATGGCGGAGTTCCCCGAACGCCACCGCATCATCACCTGTCGCGGGGAAGTGGCGGCGCACACCGCGATAATCCCCCTCGAGTTCGTGACTCCCGCGGGCCGCGAGACCGCCGGGGGCATCGGGTGCGTCTGCACGAACCCGAAATACCGCGGCCGGGGCCTGATGTCCCGCCTCCTGGAACATGCCGGGGAGAAGATGCGCGCCGCCCGCATGCCGTTCTCGATACTCTGGGGCGACCGGCTCCGTTACGCGCGCTTTGGCTGGGAGCCGGCCGGGAGGAAGTTCGCCTTCGGGCTGGATGCGCGTTCGCGGGAGGCCCTTGTCCCGTTCAAGTTCCGGGTGGAAAAGCTGGAGGATTTGGACGCGGAAGCGGAGGAGCTCCATGAAATCCACCGGGAGGTCCCCTTCCGGGTGGAGCGCGATCCGGAGACGTTCAAGCTGATGCTGGAACGGCCAGGCCGGGCGGTCTGGGTGGCACGCCGTGGACGGAAGGTGGAGGCCTGGGCCATGGCGGGTGAGAACCCCTGGATTGAGCCGCGGCACCGGAGGGGAAACTGGGTGGTTGAATACGCGGCCGGGACCACGGAGGGCATCCTGGGCCTGCTCAGGTGGTTCTTGGTGCGGTGCGGCGCCCGGAGCGTAAGGATGATCTGGCCTCTTGGTCGAACCGCCGTTCCCGTCCATCTCCTCGAGGCGATGAACAATTGGTCGTCGACGATAGAGTTTCTCGGGCAGATTCGCGTTCTGGACCCCGCGGCCATGCTGGCGGGGTTTGGCGCGCGGGCGGTGACGCCGGCCTTCCGGAAGCTCCGCCTGTCCCCGCGGGCGCAGGCGCGCCTCCTCTTGGGCCCGTTCACCCCGGAGCAGAACCTGCCCGCATCCCGCGGTTCAGCGGCGCCGTTCCGGCGCCTTCCCCTGGACCTTTTTATGTGGCCCGCGGACCACGTATGAGGATGGAACAGTGAGACTTGCCGACCACCTGCTGGCCCACCGCGACCCCGTCACGGGGGTCCGGATCGTCCAGCTGACCCTCCCCGGAGCCGCAAACCACCACCTGTTTCCGTCGCCGGTCACCTGCACATCCGACGGCCGCTTCGTCGTGTTCGTGTCATACGAGACCGGGACCCCGAATTTGTGCAGCCTGGAGGCGGGAAAGGGGGAGCTGTACCGGCAGACCTACCGGAAGGACCTGAACCCGTTCTCGGCCACGATGACGAAGGACGACCAGGCGGTCCTGTTCACCGCCGGCGAGGGCCTGTGGGCGGTCACCGTCCCCGACGGGACCGAGACGCTGATGACCTCCTTCGCGGGCTCGCGCCTTCCACACGTGGCAGCGGCGCCGGACGGACGGTCGGCCGCCGTCACCGTGCGTGCGGGCGAGCGGGGACGGATAGTCGAGGTGGACCTCATGACATGCGCGGTCCACGACGTCCTTGACCGGGATGGCCCGGTAGGGCGCCTGCAATATTCGCCGGAGGGGGACCGCATCATGTATTCGGCGGGCGCCAGCGGCGGATTACGCGCGGTCAGGAGGGACGGGACCGGGGACGGACCGGTCGTTCCGCCCTCGCCGGGCGAGTGGATCGGAAGCGGGGCCTGGCTGGACGGCCGGACGGTCATTTTCGTGAAGTTCCACGACGGCCTTTATATCCTTCCGGACGGGGGCGAGGCCCGGGCCCTGTTCAAGGGGCCGGCCTGGCACGTCTCGGTCCGGAGCGACGGGAAACTCGCCGTGTTCGATACGCACTCGCCCGACATCGGGCTGGTCCTCATCTCGCCGGTGACGGGGAAATGGCGGACGCTGTGCTATCCCCGCTCGTCCAACCGCGGCCTGCGATGGGCCGACCCCCTGCCGCATGGGGATGAAACCATGGAAACATCGCTGTTTGGAGGGGAGAAGGCAGCCGTCCCGGAGGAGACCGAATACGGCCCTGCGTGGACCCATCCGCACCCATCGTTCACGCCGGACGGCGTTGGAATATTCTTTACTTCTGATTTTTCCGGCACCTCCCAGGCCTACCACGCGGAGATTCCCCCGGAGTGGGCGGGAGAACTGACCACCACATAGAAATCATGGGAGGTGCGGGATAAGGCGGCGATAGGATTGAATCCCGGCACGTTCCCAAAGTATGTCCAATTAAACCTGTTAGATAGGGCTTCCCCTCCTCACCCTCCCCTCTCCTCCCCGCATATGCGGGGAGGAGAGGGTTAGGGAGAGGAGGGGGCTGACTGCGGGATTTTGAGTCGGGTTCTAGAAAGGTTTTTAGTGCGCTTCCCCTACTCGAACGTCTCGCCGAGCACTTCCTCGATGGTAGTAAGGCCCTGGAGCCACTTCTGGATTGCGGCATCGCGGATGGTCATGAGACCGGCTGCCTTGGCGGCTGCCTTGAGGTCGTTCAGGGTGCCCTTCTTGAAGATGACCTCGCGGATTTCGTGGCCCACGGGCATGACCTCGAAGGCGGCCACCCGTCCGCGGTACCCGGTGTTGTGGCAGTTCGAGCATCCCTTGCCGCGGAAGAACTGCTTCCCCTGGATTTGTTCGGGGGTGACATGCACGCGATTCAGTTCCTCCTCGGAGGGCTTCACTTCCTCCTTGCATTTGTCGCAGATGCGCCGCACCAGCCGCTGGGAGGCGACCGCCAGCACGGATGAGCCGACGTATGCGGGGTCGATGCCGAGGTCGACCAGCCGCATGATGGTGGAGGGCGCGTCGTTGGTGTGGACGGAGGACAGCACCAGGTGGCCGGTCAGGGAGGCCTTGACCGCTATGTCGGCCGTCTCTGCGTCGCGGATTTCTCCGATGAGGACGATGTTGGGGTCGTGGCGCAGGAAGGCGCGGAGGACGGAGGCGAAGGTGCGCCCCGCCTTTATGTCCACCTGTATCTGGATGATGTGGGGGAGGCGGAACTCGACCGGGTCCTCGACCGTCAGTATGTTCTTGGCCGGCGTGTTTATCTTGTTCATCGCCGCGAACAGGGTGGTGGTCTTGCCGCTGGCCGTCGGTCCGGTAACGAACACCATGCCGTAGGGCTGGCTGATGGCCTTGGTGAAGTCCAACACCTGCTGGGGTTCCAGGCCGATTTTTTCGATGTCGAGGTTGGCGGATGTCTGGTCCACGATGCGCATGACGATGTTCTCCCCCCACCGGGTCGGGAGGGTGGCGATGCGGATGTCTATCGGCTTTCCGTCGACGATGATGTGGATGCGGCCGTCCTGCGGGAGGCGCTTCTCGATGATGTTCAACTGGGCCATGTTCTTGTAGCGGCTGGCCAGCCGGCGCTTGTAGTTGACGGGCGGCGAGGGGAACTCGATGAGCGAGCCGTCAATGCGGTACTTGAGGACGATTTTCTTCTCGTAGGGGTTGATATGGATGTCAGAGGCGCGCTTGTGCACCGCGTCGATTATCATGAAGTCGCAGAGCTTGGAGAGCGGCCCCTCCTCGACCTTGGAGTCGTCCTCTTCCTCCGGTTTCTTTTCTTCAACCGCCTGGAGGTCGATGTCCTCGGGATTGATGAGTTCCGTCGAGACTTCCTCGAGCATCGCCACCCCGTTCGGATCCTCCTTCGCCTTGGCCTGCTGCTGGGTCTGCATTTCCCCGCCACGCTGGACCGGGAAATACTTGTCGAGGAGCTGCCTTATCTGCGATGCCGGGGCGACGATTATCTTGGGCCGTACGTCCGAGGGAACCTTTATCTCTTTGGGCAGGTAGAACAGCGAAAGGTCGTCGGGCTGCGAGGTGGCGATTGTGATGGTGCCGTTGTCCTGGGATATCGGGATGGCGCTGTATTTGCGGGCGGTCAGGGTGGGCATGGTCTTGACCAGCGCGGCGCCTATGTCCACGGAATCGAGCGACACGTAATCCAGCCCGTGCTGGATGGCCAGGAAGCGGTAGAGCGACTCCTCGGAGATTGACCCGAGCCGGACGAGCGCTTCGCCCAGCGGCTCGCCGGTTTTTTTCTGCTCCATGAGGGCCTGCTGGAGCTGGTCCTCCGTAATCATCTGTTCCTCGACGAGGAGCGAGCCGAGCCGCTTTATGGCCATAAGTAACTCCATACCGCTATGGCAAGCGAAGGACGGGCCCGCGAACCCTCCCGGGGGCGCAGGAGCGCCCGCGGCGAGAGGTGCATGTTGGACTGTGCGCCTTCGGCGCACCAGCCGATCGCGATTCGGGAGAGGGACGTGCAACGGCGCGGGGTGAGGAGCGGTTCCACGCGACGAACGCCCCGCCGTTGGGGGAGGAGGGCTGAAGACGTGGCCACCGCTCAGTCGCCTCCCATGGTCACGCGCAATATTTCCTCGACCGTCGAGGTTCCTGACTTCCATTTTTCAATGGCGAGGTTGCGCAGGCTCCGCATCCCCTGGTCTTCCGCCAGCTTGCGGATGGTCGACGCGTCGGCCCGCGCGTAAATCAGGTCCTGGAGTTCGGTGGTCACGGGCATGATTTCATACACGGCCACCCGGCCGCGATATCCCGTCAGGTTGCAGCGGGGACAACCGGTCCCCTTGACGAAGTTGCCGTCCGTCGTATCCTCCTTCTTCACGTCTATCAGCTTGAGTTCCTCGTCGGTCGGTGGGGAGGGCTGCTTGCAATCCTGGCAGACCCGGCGCATGAGCCGCTGGGCCACGATGAGCTTTACGGCCGTGGCGACGTATACCGGCTCGATGCCAATGTCGATGAGCCGGGTGATGGTGGTTGGCGCGTCGTTGGTGTGAAGGGTTGAGAAAAGGAGGTGCCCGGTGAGCGCTGCCGATACGGCGATGGTGGCTGTTTCCTTGTCACGGATTTCCCCGACCATCATGACGTTCGGGTCCTGCCGAAGGGCGCTTCGGAGGGCGACCCCGAAGTCCAGCCCGACCTCGTGGTCCATTTGGACCTGGATGATGCCGGGCATCTCGTATTCGACCGGGTCCTCGAGGGTGATGAAGCATTTTTTCGAGTCGAAGATGGTGCTGATGGCGGAGTAGAGCGTTGTGGTCTTGCCGGAGCCGGTCGGACCCGTGTGCAGGACCATCCCGTAGGGCGAACGGATTGCCGCGTTGTATACCTCGAGTTCCGACCGCTCGAATCCGAGCTTGGTAAGGTCCAGCATCAGCGAGGATTGGTCCAGGATACGCATGACGATGTTCTCCCCGTCCATCTGCGGAATGACGGAAACGCGCAGGTCGATGAGCTTTTCGTGGACGCGTATCTTGATGCGGCCGTCCTGCGGCTTGCGCCGTTCGGTGATGTTCATGTTGGCCATGACCTTGAAGCGCGCGATTACGGCGCGCTTGTATTGGGGGGGAGGGGAGGGCATTATCTGGAGCGCTCCGTCGATGCGGTACCGGATGACCACGCCCTTGGCGATCGGATTGACGTGGATGTCGCTGGCCCTCCGGTTGACCGCCTCGCTTATTATCCAGTTGCACAGCCGGATGACGGGCGCCTCGTTGGCTTCCGCCACGCTGTATTCCTCCTGGCCGGTTTCCGCGGAACCAATCTGGACCGACGCGTCCATCTGCGCGATGAGCGCGTTGGGGTCGATTTCCTCGCTGACCTCCGACATTTGTATCTTCTTCGGACCCATGTCCAGCGCAATCCCGCCGATGGAGGTTATCTCCCCGCGCCCCCCCCCAAAGCGTCTGCCCGTTCCGGCGGGCGCGGGATATATCTCCGTGAGTGCCGCGGTGATCTGCGAGACGGTGGCCACGGCCAGGACGATGGTTCCCTGCGGCGGGACGCGGATGCTCCGCTTGATTTCGTTGATGTCGGCGTCCCCGGGGTTCTCCACTGCCAGCTTCAGCGTCGTCTTGTCCACCGCGTAGGGCACGAGGCGCAGGCGGCGGGCCAGCTCCGCGGGCACCAGCTTGGTCAACTGGGGATTCGGCTTCGTTTGCGTGAGGTCCACCGTGTCGAGCCCGAACTGGTGGGCGAGGAAATTGGCGAGCGGAACCTCCTCGAGAATCTCGAGGCGGGTCAGGTTTTGGAGGAAGGGGGTCGCGGTCGACTTGCTCTCGCGCAGGACCTGCTCGAGTTGATCGTCCGAAATCAGCCCTTCCGCCACCAGTATCTGCCCTAACCGACGCGGCTCCATGATGCCTAGGCCTTTCCTTCCGCTATTCTACCCGAACGCCCCGGCGCCAGGCGCAGGGCGGCCAGCCGCAGCAGGATACGGAGCCCGTCCATCGGGTGGATTTTCTTGCCTTCCCGGTAGGTCCGGGGCCGGTAGCGCACGGCCACTTCCGCAATCGGGATTCCGGCGCGCAGGAGACGGCCGGTTATTTCGGCGTCTATGTCGAAGCCCCGCGCCCTGAGGGGGGGGTGGCGGAGGAGCGCGGCCGGCACGAGCTTGAAGGCGCATGCCATGTCGGTGAGGCGGGAGCCGAAAAGCGCGTTGGCGGTCCCGGTCAGGATGAGGTTGGCCAGCCGGGTGAGCGGAGGGACGCGGGGGCGGCCCCGGCGGCCGCGCGCGGGGAACCGGGTGCCGAAGACGGCCCGGCCGGGGAGGCGCGCCGCCGCGTCCAGGAGCCGCGGAATGTCGGCAGGGTCGGTTTCCAGGTCGGCGTCATGGACCAGGACAAGGGGGGTGCGGGCGAAAGCCAACGCGGTCCGGACGGCCGCCCCCTTGCCGAGGTTGCGGGTGTGCCGGAGGACCCTGAGCCAGCTCCCGGCACGTTCCCTGAGCAGCCGCCCCGAACCGTCGGTGGAGCCGTCGTCGACCGCGACCACGGGGCAGCGCGGCCGGAGGCAAGCCAGGGAGCGCAGGACGCGGGGGAGGGAAGGGGCCTCGTTGAAGACCGCCATGAGGATGGTCACCCGCGGAAGCCGGTTACTCATCGGCGGGTGCCGCGTGCACGGCCTCTTCGGGCCGGGCGGATGTGTTCACGTTCCAGGCGTTCACCACGTCGTACCGGTTGCGGCCCGCCGGCACGCACAATTCGACCCTCACCTTCTCGTCCCGGAACGGGATGACCAGCTGCTTCTCGAACCGGCGGCCCTCAAGCTTCAGCTCCTCCAGCGGCTCGTCCCGGGAGTCGCGGACGGAGAGGAACAGCCGCTTGGCTTCCGTCGTCCCGGAGAAGACCACGAGCAGTCCGTCGGCGGTGAGCGCGGCCGCGGGCTGGTCCACCTCCACCGACCTCCCCGAGAAATTCTGCGTTATCCACATCGCCGGAAGGAGGGTGTCCGGATCCTCGTCGGCGGGCCGTTCGCCAAGCGCAATTCCGATTCCCGCCGTGGTGAATTTGGGATTGAGGATGTTGTCGCGGTGCCGCGGGCTCTTCATCAGGTTCCGGTGCAGCGTCTCCACGAAGTTCCTCGCCGTCAGGCCCTTCGAATTGCTGGCGAAGAAGCCGACGTTCTCCCCGGTGGTCATGTCGCTCACTTCCGCCAGCGCCAGCCGGCGCGTCCACGTCCGGTAGCGCTCGACCGGAGAAACGTGGTCCATGTAGTTGAGGTTGCGCATTTCCTCGGAGTGCTGGCGCGCGGCGGAAGCCATCCGCTGGTCGGGCGCCAGGGGGGGCAGGTTCTCCTCGGCGCGTGAGCGGTTCAGCATTTCGAGGGCCAGTGCTTCGAGCTCGGTGACTTCCGGCGTGTCGGGCGGGAACGCGGGGTTCGGGCCTGGCCTGACGGTGGAAGGCAGGAGCAGGGTCGCGAGAAGCGCCGCCAGCGCGACCCGGCTAAGGCTTGGGCTTTTGCCTGTATTTCTCAAGTTCGAGGAGGACAAATACCGAGTCCTTGCGCCGCTTTACCAGGACGAGGAGCTGCTTGGACTTCCCCTTCAGCTTGTCGTAGAGCTTCTCGAAGGAGTTGAGGGTGGGGAGGGGGGTCCCTTCGATTGAGATGAGGACGTCCCCCTCGCGCAGGCGGGCCTCGCCGGCGGCGGTCCCGGTTTCCACGAAGGAGACCAGTACGCCCTCGCGGTCCTCGAGCATGTAATCCCGGAATATTTCCTGAGTTATCTCCTTGACGTTGAACCCCCAGGATGTTTCCACTTCCCGGGCGTCGAGCTTGGGCTGTTCCTCCACCGTCACCGCGAGGACGGTGGGGCGGCCGGCCCGGAACACCTTCGCCGAAAGCCTGCTGCCCACCTCGCTGGCCCAGACCACCTGCGATACCTGGTTCAGTTCCTCCTCGTTTTCGGCGTGGACCTTCTTGCCGTTCAATTCCATTATGATGTCGCCCTGCTTGAACCCGGCCTTGAGCGCGGGGGAGTTTCCCAGGATTTCGGAAACGAGGACCCCGCCGTCGCTGATGTTGAAATAGGCGGCCATTTCCTGGGTGAGGGGCTGGAGCGCGAGTCCCACCCAGCCGCGCGCCAGCTTGCCGCGGGACATAAGCTTCTCGGCCACTCCCCTTGCCGTGTTGATGGGAATGGTGAAGGACATCCCGCGGCCCAGCCCCATGGAATTAATGCCGATAACCTCGCCTTTCAGGTTGACCAGCGGCCCTCCCGAGGAGCCCGGGTCGATGGACGCGTCGGTCTGGATGAAGTCGGTGGTGAAGTCGAACCCGGAGTCCGAATCCTGGTAGGGATTCAGGCTGGCGAGCGTCCGCCCCTTCCCGCTGACGATCCCGAAGTAGACGGTCCGGTCGAATCCGTAGGGGTTCCCGACCGCGATTATCCACTCGCCGACGGAAACGGCGTCGGAATTTCCCAGTTTCGGCTCCGGGCAGGGCGTTTTGGGCGAAATTTTCAGGACTGCCAGGTCGGTCTGCTTGTCGCTCCCCACGGCCTTCGCTTCAAGCTTCGTGCCGTCGGGCAGTGTGACGGTCACCAGTTTCGCCTCGTCCGTCAGGTGGTGGTTGGTGAGGATGAAACCCGCGGAGGTGAGAATCAGGCCGGAACCCACCACCTTGTATTTCTGGTCGCCGCGCTTCTGGACCGCCTCGATGTGCACGACCCAGGGCTTGACGCGGCTGGATACCGAGGCGATGACCTCCTTCAGGTCCTCGAAAAGCTTCAGCTTGGCCGCCACCGCCTCGGGTCCGGCGGGCGGCGGGGAGGATGGCGAGGGGGATGCCGGCAGGGCAGCCGCGGCAATGGGCAAAAGGAACAGGGAAAGAAGGGGCCCCTTGAGGATTCTCATCGCATAATTAAAGGTAGGCCGGGAATGGGGGGATGTCAATCTCGCCGCTTGCGAAGCCGGGGCGATACAATATCCCCCATGGGAAAGGGAAGAAAGGGGGTTTTGGCGGCAGGCATACTGCTGGCGGCGGCGGGATGCGCCCCGGCGGGGCCGGAGTACCGTATTTCGCCTGACGCACTTACCTGGCGCCCGGGTTGGATTGCGGTCCTGCCCGTCATCCTCGCCGGCGGGGCGATTCCATCGTCGGCTTCCCTCCCCGAGGGGCTCGTGAAGCCCAAGCCGGAAGAGGCCGCGAGGAACATTTCGGAGGCGCTTCTGGCGTCCTGCGCGGCGCGCAGCCAGGTTTCGGTGAGGGCGGTCGCCTTCACCGGTTCCGCGTCGGGTTCCCGTGCCGAGAAGGCGACCGGACAGTACATGGATTCGCGCATGATTGACCCGACACTGTCCGCGAAGGTGGGAGCGGACACCGGGGCGGAGGCCCTGATGGTCATCGCCGTGCTGAGGTATGGGCCTGAAGTGGAGGGTGGCGGTGTCCAGAGCATCAAGCAGGGCGCGAATACCAGGGTGGGAGCGAGCCAAATGTCCATTTCGACCTCGGTGGCGCGGGCCGTCACCTGGTTCAACGCGCAGTTCCGGTGCGCTCTCGTGCGGGTATCCGACGGGGCCGTCCTGTGGGACGCCTCCGTGCGCAAGCGTCAAAAGCGGGTGACTCTCATGAACGTCACCCAGGAATCGGTCCTGCAGGAGGCCGTGGAGGAGATAGTGGACACCTTCCCGTGGGCCAAACCCCGCCCGGCGGAGCCCCGCTAATGTTTGAAGGAATAGAACATCTCTCATCAGTTATGCTGTTATTTCTAAGTGAGAAAGCGGGGGTGACAGCGACCAAGCGAAGCCGGTGTTTGGCGAAGCGCAGACCCATCCCGCCTGGCAGTTGGCGGGATGGGTCGAGCGACCGCGAATTTAGTTCGCGGTCGCGAGGTCGCGCCATCAGGGGGCGGCAGCCCCCTATGGGAGAGTTCTATGGCTGAGCAGGTTTCCGACCCGAAGGCCGCGGGACTGCGGCGGGACGTTTCCACATGGGGCTCATACATGTGGGGGTTCGCCGACGTCGGGGCGGACGCTTTCGTGGGGCTGGGTCTTGTGCTCGCTTCCGCGAAGGGCGGCGCGCCGTTGGCGTTCGCCTTCGCGGGGCTTGTCTACATAATGATAGGGCTGGCCTACACCGAACTGGCGTCGGCGTTTCCGGTGGCGGGCGGCGGGCAGTATTTTACCCAGCGGGGGCTGGGGGACTCGCTGGGTTTTATCACCGGCTCGGCGCTTATGCTGGATTACACCATCGATATCGCGCTTTTCGCCGCGGCGTCGGCGGGATACGCCAACTTCTTCCTTCCCTACATGGGGCTGTCGCTCGACCAGTTCGTCGTTCCGCTCGGGCCTTTCCACGTGAACTGGCTGTGGTTGTCCGAGACCCTGGGAATAATCCTGCTCCTCATCTGGCTCAACATCAGGGGCATCCGGGAATCGTCCCGCGTCAATGAGTGGATTGGCGCCCTGGTCATCATCCTGGAGTGCGGCCTCATCGTTGCCGGGTTCATGTTCGCGTGGAAGTCAGACCTCCTAATCCACCAGTGGAAGCACGAGTTCCCAACGGTCAACCAGTTCATGTACGGCTCTTCGCTGGCCATCATCTCGTTCGTCGGGCTGGAGTCCATCTCGCAGGCGGCGCAGGAGACGAGACGGCCCGCCACCATCGTCCCCCGAACTTCCCTTACCCTTATATTCACCGTTTTCCTGTTCGCGGTCGGGTTCTCGGCCCTGGCCACCGGTGCGGTGCCGTGGCAGGAAATCGCGGCCCATGTGGACAATCCCTTGGCCGTCCTCGCACGGGCCATCCCGTTCATCGGTGAGGCCGCGGGTCCCATCACCGCCGTGATGGGCGCAATGATACTCTTCATATCGGCCAATTCGGGCGTGATGAGCGTTTCCCGGCTCACCTACGGCATGAGCCAGTTCGGCCAGATGGGTGAGTGGTTCCAGAAGGTTCACCCGAAGTTCCGCACTCCGGTCCGCACCATACTGGTCTTCTCGGGGATAGGCGTCATCCAGACCATCGCGGCGTTTCTCACCAACAACGCCATGAGCACGCTGGGGAACATGTACGCCTTCGGCGCCTCGCTGGGCTATACGCTGGTCTTCGCCGCGCTCATCCGGCTCCGCTTCAAGGAGCCCAACGTGCCGCGGCCTTACATGATGCCGTTCAACATCCAGCTTCCTTGGCGGGGCCGGCGGGTCCTGTTCCCCGTCCTGGGCCTCGTTGGGATGGGCGGCGTCCTGCTCATTCTGGTGGAAGTCGTATGGACCCACGAGATTGGGCGCATCGCCGGGCCGGCCTGGGTGGCGGCGTGCTTTATCGGGTACATCTTGTATCGGCGAAGCAGGAAACGTCCCATCTTCCAGAGCATTCCCCGCGATTGGGAGGCCGACCAGATGCGCGTCCTCGAAGAGGCTGAGGAGTATGACCTTCTCGAACAATACAGGAACGCGCTCGCCAGCGAGAAGCGCTACGAAAAGCGCACGCCGGTCAGGAAGGAGACGGGAACATGAAGGCATTCCACGGAATCGAGCAGGTCATCGCCGCCATCGACCCGCTGGGTGCCCTTATCGCGCTTATCTTCACCGTATGCGTCGTGGGCCTCCTCAGTTGGATGCTCCTGGTGCCCCGGCAGGTGGCGGTCCAGGTGGCGCGGGCGCGGCGGGCGGTTGGCGGCGTCAAGCGCATACTCGTGCCCTTGGAGTGGGGAGTGGCCTCCGACCGGGCGGTGGAGCTGGCGTGCCGGCTGGGGAAGGAACAACATGCCGACATCTATCTCGCCTACATAATCGAGATACCGCGCACCCGGGCGCTGAACAACCCGCTTCACGAGAAGGAGTCGGCGGTGGCGCGCGACACGCTGAAATACGCCGAGCAGATTGTCAGGTTGTCCCGCCTGCGGGCGGTCACCATGGTCGAGCGGTCGCGGGAAACCTACGAGGGCATCCTGCGGCTGGCCAACGATATCCAGCCGGACCTCATTGTGCTGGGGATGCCGCCGCTCTACTCGACGGTGCGCGGGCTGGTCGGGATGATAACGCTGGAAACCGTCATGAAGCGCGCCAACTGCGAGGTGCTGGTCTCGAAAATGCCTGGCTGACAATAGTTGTCAGCCATCAGTGGTCAGCAATCAGCCAACCCCGTTCTCGCCATGCTCTGACCCTCTCCCGCTTGCGGGAGAGGGGAGGGTGAGGGAATTGGAGAGATAAGTCATGTAGTGGATATCGCATTTCCACCTTCTTGAAAGTTGGTGACTCATCAATTATGTATCCCTCGATAATATTAATTCTTCTATTTAGCATTATGGGGTGTGCGAAGACAGTCTATTTAACAGAGGATAGAATAACGAATGACAGAGATCGAGGGAATATGCATGAAAGAAATCAAACTACGGATTCGCGGCCCAGCCTGGAGTCATTTATTGAAGACGGGCTGATAATTGGCGGGGTAATTGGCATAAGCGCAACGGTAATACCACGGCGCTTTGATTTGTTATTCCCGGGAATGGTTGCGGGCTTTGCTGTTGGAGGAACATGTGGTTGGTTAACATGGGACTTAAGCTATAAGGATAAATATCGATAAAAAGGGGTGACCCCGGAAGTGCAGCGCAGGTAAACTGACAGTCGACATCCAACAGACACCCAACCAGTACATCTGGATGTTTTGATGGTTAATCGAGGCTTGGGGCTACACATAAATAGAGGAAACTTTCGACTTACCTATCCCTCCTCCTCAATGAATCCTATCCGGCGGCGGGGCGGGTTGGGTGGAGTCATCAATTCCCGTATGGCGTCGAATACGGCCTTGAATTGGTGGTCGTACCGATTCTCAAGTTCGTCGATTCGCCTGGACAATTCGGCGTTGGCGCCCAGCATCCTCCGGAGGCGGACAAAAGCCCTCGCGACCTCGATGTTTACCGCAATGGCGCGGTCGCTATTGAGGACGCTCGAAAGCATCACGACGCCGTGTTCGGTAAACACAAAGGGCCGATAGCGCCGTCCGCCCCGCCCGGTCTTTGAGGTCGCATTTTGCGACCTCAAAAGCGCCGCCTCTGGCGGGGAAAGTTGGAACATGAAATCCAGCGGAAACCTCCTCTTGTTCCGGTGCACTTGTTCATTCAATCTTTTCGTCGGGACACCGTACAATCCCGCCAAATCCGAATCAAGCATTACCCGGTAGCCCCGGTATTGGAGGATCTTCGCATCAATATCCGGTTCCGTTCGCTCCGTAGTCTTATTCGGCCGGGCAATTCTATTCATCGTTCTTCACGAATCCTATCCGGCGGCGGGGCGGGTCGGGTGGCGCCATCAATTGTCGGATTGCATCAAATACAACCTTGAATTGATGGTCGTATCGTTTTTCCAGGGCATCGACCTTGCGGGAAAGTTCCGCGTGGCTGGCCAGCATTCCACGCAGGCGCACGAAGGCACGCATAATCTCGATGTTTACTCGTATTGCCCTTCGACTGCCAAGAATTCCTGAGAGCATTGCGACTCCCTGTTCTGTAAAGGCATAGGGGAAGGCGCGCCTTGCTCCTCCCCAACTTGAAGTCACAAATTGTGACTTCAAGATTGTGAATTCCTCCTGATTCAGTTGGAACATAAAGTCATTAGGGAAGCGTTCCTTGTTCCGCTTAACGGCCTGGATTAGGATGCGTGGTTCGACACCGTAGAGCATCGACAGGTCATTGCTTATCATGACTCGGTGCCCCCGAAGGAAATATATCTTCTTTTCCACGCCAAAAGTCGCCAGTCCACCTGCACGCGCTGCCTTCCTGTTGGCATTCATGTCAGTGCCTCCGATTTTGTTCTATCACCGGTGGAATGGCGCAGGAGAGGTCAAATAAGCTTTTTGTCAGCGTATGGACAAAACATTTTGAATGGGAATGGGAGCGGCGATGGCTTATTGTAACTTGGCACTTTATCCTGAAATTATCTTCCCGCTTTGTTCAGGAGCGCGATGAGGCGCTCGAGTTCCTCCTGCGAGTAGTAGCGGATGACAATGGAGCCCTTTTTGCCGCCGGAGTGGATGCGGACCTTGGTTCCCAGCGACCGGGACATCTCCTCCTCGAGGGAACGGTAGGAGGGCAGATTCCCTGACTTTTTCCTGCCCGCTCCGCCATGTTGGGCGTGCGCGGCGACCGCCTCGGCCTGCCGTACCGAGAGCTCGTCGCGGATAATCCGGCGGAACAACTGCATCTGCGCCGCCGGGGTGTCCAACGCGAGGATGGCCCGTGCATGCCCCGCGGATATCCTTCCCGCGCGCACCGCTTCCTGCACGTCGGCGGGCAGTTTCAGGAGCCGGAGGGTGTTGGCCACGGTGGCGCGGTCCCGGCCCACCTTCCTGGCCAGCTCTTCCTGCGTCAGGTCCTTGAGGAGAATCTGGAAGGAGGCGGCCTCCTCCATCGGGTTCAGGTCCTCGCGCTGGATGTTCTCGACGATGGCCAGGATGAGCGCCTGCTGGTCGGAGGCGTCGCGTACGACCGCCGGAACGGTCTTGAGCCCCGCCTCCCGGGCGGCGCGCCAGCGCCGTTCCCCCGCGATGAGCTCGAATCCGCTGCCGGTCCGGCGGACGATTACCGGGGTTTCCACCCCGTGTTCCTTGATGGATGCGGCCAGCGAGGCGAGCTTGCCCGGGTCCATGCGCTTGCGCGGCTGGTTCCGGTTGGGAGAGATGGAGGAAATCGGCAGCTCGTGCAGGACGGCGTGCCCCCCCTTTCCCGCCGAGAGGAGGGAGGAGAGGCCCCGGCCGAGCGCCCGACGTTCTGGACTCATTTCTTATTCTCCCACCCTCGCACGCCGCATGCGGGAGAGGGTCAGGGTGAGGGTAGAAATGTTCTTCTTACCAATGCGCAGGCTCATGCTGCCGCCCCTGCCGTCACCGTGGCGCCGGTATTAATTGCACGAGTCATGTGGGCATCCCTCCTCAGGAATTCCTTGGCAAGCGCGAAGTAGGATATCGCACCCGCCGACTTGATGTCGTGCAGGATGACGGGCTTCCCGTGCGAAGGCGCCTCGGAAAGCCTGACATTGCGCGGGATGATGGTCTTGAAGACCTTTTCGCGGAAATGCTTTTTCACTTCCTTGGCCACTTCCTGGGCCAGCTTGGCGCGGCCGTCGAACATGGTCAGGAGCGCGCCCTCCAGCTCGAGGGCCGGATTCAGCTCGCCCCGCACGAGTTCGACGGTCTGGAGCAGCTGCCCCAGCCCCTCCAGCGCGAAGTATTCGCACTGGACGGGGACGAGGACGGAGTCGGCGGCCGTAAGTGCGTTCACCGTAAGTATGCCGAGCGAGGGAGGGCAGTCGATGAAAATGAATTCGTATCCCCCGCGCAGGGGTTCGAGGGCCCGCTTCAGCCGGAACGCGCGGTCCTCGGCCTGGAGGAGTTCCATCTCGGCCCCGTTCAGGTTGACGCTGGAGGGCGCCACCTTCATGGCGGGAAGTCCGCATTGCTGGATGACATCCACCATCGCGGCTTCCCCCAGCAGAACCTCGTGCATGGTGGCGGCCAGCCCGGCCCGGTCGATGCCGGTTCCCGAGGTGGAGTTCCCCTGCGGGTCCAGGT
>Ga0315280_10001156_pt1 | contig 46527 bp, 62 predicted proteins | sample YL17G06_40_MG_FD_203697 | JGI IMG/M metagenome (GOLD analysis project Ga0315280, IMG submission 203697) | Sediment microbial communities from Yellowstone Lake, YNP, Wyoming, USA - YL17G06_40 | ecosystem: Environmental > Aquatic > Freshwater > Lake > Sediment | place: USA: Wyoming | collected... | reverse complement strand
GTTGTGCACATATACACGAGAATCTAGTGTATTAAGACGTAAGATTTAAATGCCCACGATACGTTATGTTTTACGTGAACCCTTAAAGGAGGGATAAAATAGAAAATGAGAAAATTGTTCAAATGTCGGAAGGCGCTGAGTCCTGTTGTTGCAGCAATCATCTTGATCGCAGTGACTGTGGCTGTCTCCATAGCTGTAGCTGCTTGGATGGGTGCATTAACCTTCACATTCATGAAAACAGAAGAACTCAAAATCACTAGCATGGCATTTCCCAGCACGGCAACGTCAAACATAACTTTGACTATAAAGAACCCTGGAACCAGCAAGGTCACTCTAAGCACAGTTACGGTCAACGATGGGACAAAAACAGTATCAAGCACTTCTCCAGATTTGCCATTGGACATTGCCGCTGGTGATTCCAAAACACTATATATAGTGTTGGGCAGTGCATGGACTTCTGGGAACAAGTACAAGGTCGCGTTACTTTCATCCACTGGAACTACAGTAGCAGCCTACGAATCCACAGCCTAAAACAAAGCAAACACATCAGTTTGAGCGGGTGGGAAAGCCCTTGTCCCCTATTTGTCTTTCCGTTTCGGAGGTGTAAACCTTGGTCGTTGAACTAAAAGAATACCAATCTGCAACTGAGATAGCCAAAGCTCTCGACAGCGAAATAGTTCGAACAAAGAGCATGTTAGGCGAATACCTGCGCCGACTTGACGAAATTCGAGCATTGGCTGAACGTTCAAAGAAAGTGCGAGACATAGTCTTTAAGCTGGCGGGCAAAAAGGCATCTCAGAACACTCTAGGTGAAATCTCTGTAGGCGACCTCAATGTTGTTTTAGATGCCAATCCATTTCATGAACTCATAGCCATCGAAGAAGCCGTGCGAAGCCAGCAAGACCGCCTCTTGGTTCTTCAAAAAGCCCGTGAAGCACTAAAGTGGGTAGACCAAATAGAAGACACCGAGGGACTAAAGTATCTGGTGTTAGAGAACGACGGCGTTCCAGCGCGAATTCTACTCAAGATCTCATAAAACAGTGTGGGGAAAAGAGCGCCATGAATGAAGAAATATATACTAATGCTTTGAAAAACGCTTTAGTCGAAATCAAAAACGTTTGCCCAGACATCAACAAAGCCTTCATTTTGATGGATAACGGCACCATTATTGCCGGAGACGACCAAGCTGTTGATCCAAGTGTAAAGAGAGCAGTAAACTCGCTTCAAGATCTGGCAGAAAAGGCGGTGAGTGTCGGCGGCTTAAATGATTTGCTGATAGATGGAGACAAGGGCAAAGTGTATGTCGCTCAGGTCAACGGCATGTATTCGGTTATGGCGTTGTCTAAAGGTGCAGATTTGCCTTTCTTGCGCACCGTCACTGGGATTATACTTCCAACGATACTCAAAGTGCTCAACAGCATGAGTCCTGATACTACGCTTCCCGCCCCCTTCAAATCCGCCCCAATTGTTCCTCGTACCCAGTTTAGACCAGCGCCTTCTGAGCCACTAGTAAACGAGGAAGCAATTGAAGAAACAGTGGAAAAGCCTGAAGAGGATGAAGAGATTGAGGCACCTGAGCCTCTTAAAACCCCTAAGGCAGAAACCGAGGCAGAGGCAGAGACTGAGACAGAGGTTGAGTCTCCTGAACCAATAACCGATTTGCCTTCACAGCAGCTTATCGTCGACAAATTCGGGGGCTTGATGGTACGTGCGGACACTGTTCAACTTGACTCTGAAATCTTGGAACGATGGAGTTCGCTGTTGAATATGAAGGAAATTCACGAAGTTGACATAGAGACTTTCAACGGGAAGGCGACTCGTTGTAAGGCTAAAGTTATAAGCGATTCTAAGTTTGAGGGAAGAGGGCTGATTCGTGTTCCTGAGAAGACTTGTGAAGCCCTTGAATTGAAGCGGGGAGAATTGGTCAGAGTTAAGCCTGTTGTACCAGAGGAGTGAGCAATATGCCAGCTAAAAAGAAAGTTCCACAAGTCGAAACAGCTGAACAAATCGACTGGACCCCTAAAACCGAAGTTAAGGAGCAGGTCGCTGACCTACGTACAGCGCTGGATAGGATCAAAACTAGAGAAGGAGTGATTGGTTACATTTTGCGGGCTTCAACATCTGCTGCAGTGGATATAAAAGACCCCAGTAAAATAATTGATTACGCAGTGTTGTCGGCTTCGGCGCTTGAATCAGCAGAGAGTCTTTCAAAAGCTTTTGAATTGGGCAAGCTCGGCAACATTGTTGTGGAAGGCAGAGATTTGAAAATACTATTGATGACTATTGGTGAACATGGCATCAGTATCTTCATGGAGAAAAACGTGGACCACAATTCAATTTACAAAGAACTACGGTGAGCAATAAATTTTCTTTTTTATTGATTAAGTCAAGTTTACGGGGGATAATGAGGTTTGAAAAGAAGGGAGGTTTATCCATTACTTGAATATTCCTCCTCTTTCTTTTCATCCTCGTCCCTAAACACATAATTATTTCTGTTCTTGTAGTGAACGCCAATCGCAATCAAAGTGGCTATAACTGACTCACAGTCTGTAAAACAGAGAAGAGCATTTGACCCAAAAAGCGTCAGAAAGAGTCATTCGTCCTCGTTTCTAGACCGTTTTTGTGAAAAACATTGTCAGAATTACCCAATATAGCGTTTTACGGTTGAATAGAACTTTTTTCAGCCAAAAAAGTAGAATTTGCGTGATTATGTTCTAGAAGCAATTCCACTTATACAACAAAAGCTGTAAAAACTTGTGGTGGTTATTGTCGGTTTTCTGTATTAAAGTTTTAAATATGCAGATATAGCTATGGCTAATACCCTGCAAAGGAAAAACCACCACTTCTGGTGCATTCCTTGGTTCAAGTCACAAATAAAGTCAGTCTGTTGCATCGCAGTCGAATCGACATAATAGCGAATATTCTGCTTGCAGCCAATGAAGGCGCCAAAAAAACACACATAATGTACAAATGCAACCTCAGCTTCAAGCAACTTCACGCTTATTTGGAGTTTCTAGTTGAAATGGGACTTTTGAAATCAATTTCTAAAAAAACAGAAACAAACGAAAATTCACTTCTATTTGAAACAACCAAAAAAGGACAAGCCTTCATTGAAGCATACGATAATTTGAAGGCGCTCCTAGTCACTAATTCTCATAAACCCCGAGAATAAGTGCTCAGTCGTGTCATTTCACGCAGTTCTTCCATGGTTACGTTGTGTTTGCTCTCCTTACCCTCGTATTTTTTGCTCTTTTCATAGAGTTCATCTTCATACTGAAATATGTCATGCTCTGTGTTCTCCAAATCTTTGATTCCTGGCAAAATCACATCTTTGGCGGGGATATATTTTGAAAGCATACTTAACCAGCCGCTTGGCGGAATAATATCCAACAGTTTTGCGTCAGGGTTACTCCAATAATACCCAAGTATAGTTGTCTGGGGCACATCTGGAAACTCGTTTAAGAGAACCTTTAACTGTTGTTCAGAAATCCTTAATGATGCCTTATCAGTGAAGGTGAACCAGCAGCTTAGAAGCCTAGCGCGAACAACAAGCGTAGGGCAGAGACTCCAGAAAATGTTTATAGACCAGCCTCTGCAGCACCCACCGTCCCATGTGTGTTTTCTGTGCATGGCATGTGTTGCCAAAAGATTGAATTTTGCCGGATGGTCTCCTTCCTGAGGCATGAAACCGTATCCGTGTTCACCGCAGAATTCTTGCACGGCTTTCTTCAACTCTGGCTCGGTTCCCCACTCAGACTCTGTCCTCTGCACCAGTTCATAATTGTGTAGTTTCCAGCCATCGAAGTGCTCAGATTTCTCTTCCTTCAGAAACTGGTTGATTCGTTCCGAGCCTTTGATAAATTCATCTGGGGCAATGTCGCCTAAGCCTCCGATTTGCAGATAAACGCTGTCTTGGAGGCGATAGGTCTTCCAAGGATAAGTCACGTTGGCAAAGATGACTGTACCGTTAGGCTTTAAACTGTTTTTCATAAATTCTTTGAAGGCTTTTGGAATTGCTGTGAATTTTTCTCTTACGTGAGCATACTCTCCGAGGTCCATTCGGTCGTGAATTGGGTCAACTAAACAGCTGACATTTCCCCAGGGATACTTGATCGTCCATTTTTTGCCAATGTATTTAACAAGTTCGGCGTAGGGGGTTAAGTCATCTTTGTCTTCGAATTTATATTCATCTTCAAGTTTGATTGGAATGCGAAACTGAGAGCAGAGATAGGGAACGCCCATAGCTACCGCCAAGTGCACAATTGCACCGTTTGGGGCGCCAAAAATCAATGCATCAAACTTTCGGTCCTTTACGAAAGGATTGTACACAGCTGAGATTTTTTGGCAATGCGCCTCTAAGTCGAGGTTGCCAGCTTCGTTCATAGTGTATTTTTTGAATTCCACATAGTTTGGCGGTGGAGCGGGAAAATACGGGTAGGCTTTCTTTGTCAGAAAGGCGGCTGCGGTGTTGGCTGTGTAAACGTATGAGCCGCCTAAGGTTATGGGAATTATTGTGTCTTCTTTAATCACTTGTTTTTTGCCGCCTTTTCTTTCACTGTTTAAATAGATGCCTATGCGTTGCACACATAACATTTTTTTTAGTATTTTTGTGTTTGTGTGGTTAAGCTCTGTGATAGGTTACTGGATGGTTGTTGTCTGTATCTATTAGTTTGGGCGTCTCTTTTTTTACATGGATTTAGGAGGGGGAGGGGGGTCATGATGACTTGTAGAAGGGTGCTGATTGTTGAATAGGGTTAGGGAATTAATCTGATTGTTTGGTTTTTTCATCAGGTTGAGGCTTTAGAGAAGGCATCAGAGATAATTAATATATGATTCGTTGAAGTTTTTTATTCACAGCAGAAAAAGGCTTGGAAGCAGGTTCAGTAAATGTCGGTTCAGAAGTATGTTGTGGAGGCTTTGATGAAGCCTGAGGCTTATGATGAAGAGCCAGGGCAAATTGAATTGGTGCAGACTCACATATCCTTTGTTTTTCTAACTAGAAATTTTGTTTATAAGGTGAAGAAGGCTGTAAACCTTGGGTTCCTAGATTTTACAACTCTTGAGAAGAGACGTTTTTTCTGTGAAAAAGAGTTGGAGCTCAACAGACGCTTGTGTGATGACATGTATCTTGAGGTTGTTCCCATCAACAGAAGCAGATCCAACATTATCAAGATAAAAGGCGAAGGAGAAACCGTTGAATATGCTGTGAAAATGAAACGAATGCCTCAAGAAAAAATGATGAATAGGCTCATCGACGAGAAAAAGGTGGATAGCCAACTCATTGACAAAATAGCAAAAATCATCGCAGAATTCCATTCAAAGGCGGAAACGAATAAGAGGATAAGCGAGTTCGGCTCCTTGGCGATAATAGAAACCAATTGGAAAGAGAATTTCGAGCAGACTCAAGAGTTTGTGGGCAAAACGATATCCATGGAGGATTTTAAATTAATTTGTGAAAGAATCGATGATTTCATGAAGAGAACTGTGTCTTTTTTTGAGAAGAGGGTGGCGGAGGGTCGAGTTAGAGATTGTCACGGAGACATTCATTCGGGTAACATTTTTGTTACAGATGGAATCTACATTTTCGACGCAATAGAGTTCAACGAGAGGTTTAGGTATTCTGATGTTGCCTCTGATGTTGCCTTTTTAGCTATGGATTTAGACTTTAAAGAACGAGCTGATTTGTCTAATTTCTTTGTTGAAAGGTATGTGAAATATTCTGGAGACCAAGAGTTGACGAAACTTCTTCCTTTCTACAAATGCTACCGAGCCTACGTAAGAGGAAAAGTCACCAGCTTCAAACTTAAAGACCCCAGCATAAGTAGAGAAGAAAAAAATGCAGCAACAAAAGAAGCAAAAGCATACTATAAATTAGCCACCACCTATGCGAAGGCTCTTTAATCACAAAAAATGCACCTGCAATTTGAGGAGTATATTTAAGAATCCGACTAGTACACAATTAAGAAGAGGTGCAGAATCGTGAAATTAGAAGAAGTGTTAAGAATAGTCAAGTTATTCGTTTACGATGAAATGAAAGCTGATTACGGTACAGCCAGACCTATTGACGCAGTCTTAGATGAGAAAACAGCCAAGTGGAAGGTAACCTGCGAATATAAGTATTCAGCTTATATTTTTTCTTCGCCTGAAACCAGAATTGCTGAATTCAAAGTAGATAATATTTCTGGGAAGATTGAGAGTTTCCGACAAATCAAGTAAGGCGATAATTATTGAAGAAAACAATTTCCAAAGAAGAATTACTTTCAATGTGGAATAGAGTTAAAGAACCTACTCTAAAAGAACTAATTGAAATGATTGAAAATCAAAGGGAAGAATCAAGGGAATTTCAAAACGTGATTCTCAGGAAACTCTTCGAGATTTATGAGGAGATGAATATCCAAAGAAGAAGGATTGAAAAATTAGAGCGAATTAGCACTGGTGCAGAAACAGGTACGTTTGAACTGAAGGAGATGACGGTGGAAAAAGCTAAGCCACTCATCGAAGCCTTCTTGAAAGATTATATGAAAACGCATGAGCATGTCTATCCAAGCGATGTTGCTGACGAACTTGGGCTCAAGTATGAATTGGCAAGAGAAATATTTGACGTTCTGGAAAAAGAAGGAAAACTTGAAAAGAAGGCTAAATAGATGTCCACCAAACCCTTTCTTAATTATCATTACAATGAAAATGATGCCATCAAAGGAGAAAGAATAGTAATCGAAGCAAGGAAAATCACTCAACCGACGGCGTTTAGTGATAGAACTTCAAGACATGGAGGGCAAAGGTCAAAAGCAGATAATGCAGAAGCATGGATAGAACGAGCCTATGTATTAGGCAAAAGGAAGCTTTGAGTCGCTTTATAAATTTTCTGCCTGTGCGAGGAAAGCCGTAGGCGACGACTTCTGTTTGGCTCCTTAAGATCGTATCTTATAGAATTCTTCTAAACGGTTTTTTAATTAGTAAAAAGATTGAATTGTTTCGCTACGTATTTGGGGATTTTTACTGTTCCTATGAGGATGGGTTTTTGGTGGCAGTCGCTTCCTCCAGTCATGATTAATTCATGTTTTTTTGCAAACTTTATGTAATGATTCGTTGTTAGCGAGTCATTCCTAGAATGCCAACACTCTACGCCATCAATATATTTTAACATTGACTCTTCAATTATCTCTGTCTGTTCAGGCAACGATTTAGTCAGCGTCACAAGTGAGGTTCCATGAGGATCATTCGGATGAGCCAACACAATTATTCCACCAGCATTCTTCACAAGCCGTGACGCTTCTTCAAGGTGAAGCGGATATTTGGGAACATCAGCTTTCACAAGATACTTATCAAACGCTTCCTGCCTACTCCCAACAATTCCCTTCTTCACCAAATAGTCGGCTATATGAGGTCGCCCAAACACGCCGTCAACAGAAGCCTGAATCTCCCTAAAATCAGCACTAGTTAACCTTTCAATTCCTTCCTTTTCAAACTCAACATTAATATTAGCCAGAATTTTTGCGGCTCTTTCCTCCCGATACTTCGCAATTAACTGAAGCGTATCCCTCAATTCTTTATTTTTCACGTCAAATTGATAACCCAAAAAATCTAACGATATTGACTTACCCTCATGATATCTGGGATGCGCGAAGGTTACATTCAATTCGACTCCAGAAATGTAGCGGATTCCATTTTTCTTTGCCAAAGCCATGGCTTCCTCTTGACAACCAACCGAATCGTGATCAGTAATCGACATTAACCCAACATTTCGAATCTTAGCTTCCCTAACCAACTCTTCAACAGTTAAGTTTCCGTCAGAACAAGTTTTTGAATGAATATGCAAATCTATTTTCATGATGAAACGTGGTCCAGTTACCTTTTTTCCATCCCAATAACATACCATTTCTCAGGAGGATCATACTCCGTGTCAACTGTTAAATGCACGATATTAAGTTGCGGATACGTCTTTTTCAAATCATCTAAATCAACAGGTTCAAACTTTTTCTTGTTGTTATAATAAGCTTCCCTAGTCAAGGCGTTTGACTCATAATCCTCTTTAGTTCTTCTCAAAATCCTTTTAAGCGACGCTTCTTCAGAGCAGTGAGTTTGAAAAATGACAAAAGTCATATTGTGTTTGGCAGCAATCTCGGCAGCGCGTCTTCGCAGTTCCTGCGTGACAAAAGTAGCATCCAATATGACGCCTTCCTTACTCTTCACGGCAAGATCATCTGCTCGGCGAAACATCTCATCGTAAACAGACACTCGTTTACTCATATTAGCCGCAACTTTAGCGTCAAAGACATCTTCATTCTTGAGAACTTCTAGGCGAATCAAATCGCTTCGAAGAATGGGGTATCCCTTGATTTTTGAAATTTCCTCTGAAGTCTCAGTTTTCCACGTTCCTGGAAGACCACACGTAATAAGTAGAGTACCGGGCTTTAACTCAGTTTTAACAAATTCAGCAAAAAGTTCCCTCAACTAGACACACCCTTACTTCTGTGTGAGGCAAAGCAAAATTAAACTTTTGTGTCAAGAAACAGTGTTCGTTTTAAATAATAGTTCACAGTTTTCTTTTTCCCAATTAGGTCAAGCTTGGAGGCTTCTGACGTGGGCTTGATTATTAATGGTGGAACAGTTGTAACGATGGGTAGCAAAGGCATCATTCGAAACGGCACAGTCGTCATCGAGAACAGCTGCATCGTGGATGTGGGCAAGAGCACCCAACTCAAACGGAAGCATTCCGGCTACGAAAAGATTGACGCAGAGGGAAAGGTGGTGATTCCTGGTCTTATAAACACTCATCAGCATGCTGCCATGAGTCTATTGCGAGGTTACGCCGACGATGTTCCACTTCAAGAATGGCTTGAACGATGGATTTGGCCTCTAGAAAAACAAATGACGGGTCACGACATCTACGTGGGTGCGCTGCTAACAGCCGTAGAATCTATTCTAGGCGGCACAACCACAATCAACACCATGTATCATTACATGAACAACGGCAACGAAGCTCAAGCATTGGCTGAAAGTGGTCTAAGGGGCGTTGTTGGACACGTTTGCTTCTCTTGGAGAAAAGACGAAGACCGAAAAGCCTTGAACGCTTTGGCTCGAACTTGGCATAGCAGGGCAAAGGGGCTTATCAGAGCCAGCGTTGATCCACATGCAGCCTATACAGTTGACCCAGAATACATGAGAGAATTGAGAGAAATCACAAGGGAACTAAACCAGAAATATGGTTCGCAACTCAATCCAATAATATGGCACATGCATGTGGCTGAAACAGAAGACGAACCTGAGAAAATACGGAAAGCCTTCAAGGTTCCAGTTAAAGGTGGAGTGATAGAATATCTAGAGTCTCTAGGTGTCTTATCAAAAAATGTAATTGCTGCCCACTGTGTTTCTCTTACACCCAAAGACATCAGTATCCTTAGGCAAAGAGAAGTGAAAGTTTCTCACAACCCGGTCTCAAACCTCAAACTGGCATCAGGCGTCAGCCCAGTTCCAAAACTACTCAAAGCTGGTATCACTGTGGCATTAGGCACTGACAGTTCCTGTTCCAACAACGCTGCAGACATGTTTGAAGCAATGAAAATTGCGGGGTTGCTGCACAAAGGCGTCGGCAAGAACCCTACACTTGTGCCAGCGGAAAAAGCGTTGAAAATGGCAACGATTGAGGGCGCCAAAGCTCTTCTCTGGGAAGAAAAAATTGGGTCAATAGAAGTGGGCAAAGAAGCTGACCTCGCCATAATCGATTTTAGGAAACCCCATCTCAGCCCAGTCTTCAACGAGATTAGTCACTTAGTTTACTCGGCGAAGGCAGCAGATGTCGACACGGTTCTTGTCAAGGGAAAAATCGTTATGGAAAACCGAAAGGTCACAACGGTTGATGTTGATAAGGTTATGCGCATGGCTGAGAAGACCAAAGAAAAACTATTAGCCAAGCTGCAAGCGGAAAGATAATTGAAAGTGCTATTCTTCTTTTCTCAAAAACGTTGGAGAATTCTTTCTCTCGTCGAGTACCAGAGTGGTGTAAGTGTCTATGACGTCTCTTGAATCGTAGAGTTTCAGCAAGAAAGCGTTGTATTCGGAGATGTCACGCACTCTGACTATGGCTAACAAGCCGTATTCTTCGCCAGTTCTATAAAGGTCAGTAATCTCGTCTATTTGAGTTAAGAAGTCTCTGGCAACAGCATCGTACATGTTAGGATTAGCCTTGATTCTAACAATAACTTTGGTCTTCAAACCGAGCCTAGCCCAATCAACCTTCACTGTGTTCTTAACAATAACACTGTTCTTCTCCAGTGTTGTTAATCTCTGAAAAACAGCTGGTTGAGAAATCTTCACGTCAAATCTATGCAATAACTGACTTAGCTGCACCGTTGTCATTGGGAGCGGAGTCTTCGCGTACTCGGCTTGGTTCAGCAGAATCTCTAATATTTTCAAGTCAATTTTATCCAGTTTTAAACTAGTTTCTTTAGCCTTGAAAGCAGCTCCCGCTTCCTTAAAGATGCGGATGGCGTTGACTACCCGATGCTTCTTGAAGAAACTCTTAGCCACGGCGTCGTCTATCTTCTTTAAGATACGGCTAAAGTGTTCGTCGTCGGTCATTCTGAACCTGCTAAAAAGAGAGTATTCACCCGTTATTCCGTCTAACAGGTCGCAGACACTGGTTTTTTCGAGCAGTTTTGCCAGCCAAGGTTCGTGGGGATTTGTCTTGAACTCAAAGAACACGGTTCTCTTGAATCCAACTAAGGATGTGTTCAAAATGACTGTTGGTTCAATAATTATTTTATTGTTGAATAGTTTTTCAACTCGATTTTTCACCGCAAACCTTGATAAACCAGCCTTTCTGCCGATATCGGTGAGCGGTGTTCGACTCTCTTCCATGAGCGTCTTCAAAATCAGCAGGTCATAGTTATCTAGAGACACTTTTTTAGTCTCCTTAAATAATTTGTGCAATTTTGTCTCAAATTTTGTGCATTTTATAAGAAAATATATAAAGATATAAATATTTCGTGTTCCACATGTGCAGAGCGGTGAAATAATGGAATTTAAAGTGAAAGATGTCTCGTTGGCTGAACAAGGGAAGTTGCTGATTGACTGGGCTTCGGTGCACATGCCAGTGCTGAATCAAATCAAAAGTCGATTCGAGAAAGAGCAGCCTCTCAAAGGCGTCACTTTAGGAGCCTGCTTACACGTGACCAAGGAAACTGCCGTGTTAGTCCAAACATTTCTGGCTGGAGGAGCAAAAGTCGCCTTGTGCGGTTCAAATCCGCTTTCAACGCAAGACGAAGTTGCCGCTGCATTGGCTGAGATGGGGGTTCATGTTTACGCTTGGCGTGGCGAAAACACCGATGAATATTATTGGTGCGTGAATAAAACGCTGGATCATAAGCCAACTGTTACCTTGGATGATGGTGCCGATTTGATTGGCACAGTGCACATGAAGAGAACCGAATTGTTAGAAACCATTAAAGGCGGAACAGAAGAGACAACAACAGGCGTTGTACGCTTAAGAGCGATGGAGAAGGCTAAGGCACTCAAGTATCCAATCATCGCTGTTAACGATGCTAATACTAAATATCTTTTCGACAACCGTTACGGAACAGGACAGAGCACAATCGATGGAATCCTGAGAGCCACAAGCCTGTTGCTAGCTGGAAAGAATTTTGTGGTCTGCGGCTACGGATGGTGTGGACGAGGCTTAGCTAACAGAGCCAGAGGCATGGGCGCCCACGTAATTGTTACTGAAGTGGATCCTGTGAGGGCTCTTGAAGCCATTATGGACGGCTTTCAAGTAATGTCCATGAACAAAGCAGCAATGATAGGCGACATCTTTGTCACTTTGACGGGAGACACCAGCGTCATTCGCAAGGAGCACATGGTCAAAATGAAAAACGGCGCCATATTGGCTAACAGCGGACACTTCAACGTAGAAATTGACATCCCAGACTTAGAGAGCATGGCTCAGTCAAAGAGAACCCTAAGACCCAACCTAGAAGAATACAATCTACCAAACAAGAAAAAAATCTACTTGTTAGCCGAAGGAAGACTAGTAAACTTGGCATCGGCGGAGGGGCACCCATCTGAAGTCATGGACATGTCTTTCGCCAATCAAGCCCTAAGCGTCGAATACATTGTAAAAACCAAAAAACTTGAACCAAAAGTGTACAGTGTACCAAAAGAAATTGACAATCTCGTGGCAAAACTGAAGCTGAAAGCCATGGGCGTAGAAATCGATGAACTAACAAAGGAGCAAGAGAAGTACATAGCCACATGGGAAGCAGGAACCATCTAACCATTACTTAAAACGTTCTAGACGACCCTCTACCCGTCTCTCTGTCTCTCAATCACTTCCTATTAGGATCCAAATAGAGGGGCTAGGTCAACAATGCGCACACATATACACTATTTGATTTCAATGGTAAACCTTATAATAGGGTTGTTTTCTAAACAATGGCTAAATCAGTGGTGAAAAAAAATGAGTAAAGATCAAGTAATAGGCGGGATAATATTCATAGTCTGCGTCATTGTAGCAATCGGATATTTCATTGCATTAGCCTTCACCCCACAAGTGTATGACCTCCTTGGTTGGAGTCACGCTGCTGAAACGATATGGCATGCGCGAGTAGCCTTAATCGCAATTCCAATGGCAATCGCACTAATCGCCATACTAGGCATTGGAGCTTGGATCGGCTGGACCATGGCGACAACTCCTCCGCCGAAGCCTATCGAAGAAATCGAAGCCGAAGAGAAAAAGGAAGAAGAAAAGGAAAAGCCAGTAGAAGAAGAGAAAGAAGAAGAGAAAAAGAAGTAATGACCGTTAAACCCGCCAGTTATTCTCTTCTCCGTCTCCTGTAGTTTATTTCCTAAATAATGGTGCAACTAGATGAAGACGGTTAAAGGTTTGATTCTCTGCGGCGGAACAGGCACAAGGCTTAGACCCATCACCTATTATTTTCAGAAGACTATGATTCCCATCGGGTTGAAGCAGAAACCCCTGCTTGAGTATGTGGTTCGTCTTCTCAGTTTTCACGGAATCGTCGATTTAGCTTTTTTAGTGAACTATAAGGCGGAACAAATCTTCAACTATTTTGATGATGGTTCAAGGTTTGGCGTGAGAGTTTCTTACGTGCATGATGTCCCAAAACTTGGAGGAACAGCTGGTTCTGTACTCAACGCTTACAGACAAGGCGCGGCGACCACCGAAGACACTCTGCTTGTCTATTATGGAGACATTATCACAACAATAGATTTGAAGGATCTGCTGAACTACCATTCTAGAAAACACGCTATGGCCACCGTTGCGCTAGCCTCAGGCTTCACAGTTAGAGTAGGACTTGCTGACCTCGACAGAAAAGGCAAGATTCTAGGGTTTGTGGAAAAACCCAAATTGGAAAAGCCTGTCAGCATAGGCATTATGGCGCTCGAAGGAGAAACCCTCAAAGACATTGAACAACTGCACAAAAAGAAGCGTCGAGTAGATCTAATGAAAGATTTAATTCCACACTTGATTGAAAACGGCAAGCCTGTTTATGGTTACCTTTCTAAAGCCTTCTGGTACGATGTTGGCAGCACAGAAGCCTACGAGAAACTAGACCACCGATTCGTCGATAAATCCCTCGGTCACCTTTTCAAATGAAAAACCTAAGTTCTCGTCGGCAAAGGCATTATAAATCCAGAACACGAGGTAACCTCTGACTCTTAATGAAGACACAAAAAAAGTTGAACCCGCAACTTGGGAAGCGAACTTAATGCCCGCTGCAAGTCTGATTTTGCCCTACACTGTTCCAGAAAAAAGCAGAAAGAAAAAGTTCAATGCAAACATGGAACTCACAGCCATTCTCTGTTTGGCAGAAGCGAAACGCAACAAACATGTGATGAGTGGGTTTTCTCCTGAAAAAATCTTGTTTATTTCAAAGTTACACTATCCCTTGTGGGCTGTTCCTTGGGAGGATGAATGCTTAATCATAGATGGACTGCAAATTCTCTCATCAACTCTCACTTACATGGCGTTGCCAGATATGGAATTTTTCTTCCATGATATTGAACGCGGTCAAACCGTTAGAGAGCAGTTTCGAAACGCCTTAGACAAGCACGCTCAAACATTCGCTGGTTTTTCAGAAACAGTGCGCATCCCAATGAAAGTTATAGTGGCAGACAAAGTGTTGTTATCAGATGTTTCAAAGTATGTTGAAGAAACCCTTGCTCTGAAAGCCGACGTGACGGGAAATATTATCTTAATTCCTCCCAAACTTGATGAAGACGCGGCGGGTGAAAGCGCGAAAAAAGTTTTCGATTTGTATGAGCGGGTTCAATCTGATGTTAAGGGTTTAGAACATGCTGCCCGTGTATTGAATGAGATGACGCAGTTTCACGAACAAAAGATTCTTCGTGAAATCGAGCTTGTAAATGAAGCTTTCAAAGAAGAGGTCGACAAAGTTAAACCAAGTGTGGAGAAAAAAGTAGAGATTTTGCTTAAGGAAAGAGACGCAAAAATTGAAAAGATGAATAGAGCCGCTGAAGTTGAGCTGAATGCAAAACTGCGGGAGAAGGAAAGACGCCAACGAGAACTAGAAAAGTTAGAACTCAACTATACCGAATATAAGAAGAGACTGGAACTTCGTAGAAGCAGACACGATAAGATAGGCGTAGCACGCTGGGAGCACAGCCTGCGAATTTGCGAGAATAAAATATCTGAGGTTAAAGAAAGAATGCACCATCTTAATCATTACATTGAAAAAATCCACAGACAAAACCAAGAAAGCATAGACAAGTTGAAGTACAGCTATCAAACATTGGTTGACAGTGAGAGAAAAAAAATTACAGACATCGAAGCATCGCGGGAGTCTGCTATCAAGGCGAAAGAAGGCGAAAACGAGAAACTGCGGCTAATGACCCGACATATCGTCAGCCTCATAGAACAGTTGGCAGAACAAAAGAGGTTGCAGGGAAAGGGGCTCAGGAGTTTGGCGATTCCATGGAAAATAGAGCATGTCGCTCTTCTCGGTGTGCCTTTTTATCTTGTTGGATACAAAGTCGAGGACAAATTCCATTATGGCGTGTATCCGCCGTTGAGAGTTATGAGTTCTGAGGGCATAGTTAAGAAAATTGAAAAAACCCTTCTAAGCTTTAGGTTGGCGTCTCGAATTCAACTTCTTCTGCAACCAAGGTCGAAAATGCTGAACAAAATGTTTAACACTGTTTTGGAAGAAAAAATGAGGGCTGATAGAGCCTTTGAAGGAAGCTTGCGAGAGTTAGGTGTTTCAAATGATCTTTTAACGAATGCAGATTTCAAGGAAGCGTTAACTAGAGGAGTGGAAGAACTCAAAGCTGAGGGATGGATTAAACAAGAAGAGGGCACCATTCTGATGAAGACATATATTTAGAGTGTTGAAAACATTTTCTGTTTGTGTGTGTGCGCATTTGTGACCTAGCTCCTCTATTTGGATCCTATTAGGCTCCAAATATGAAATCTATCATTTGAAAGGGCGGAGAGACATGTTGGTGGCGCCGAAGAGCCTTCATTCCTGCTTCTCTACATAATGCTGCAATGTCGGCTCCTGTATTACTTTCTTAACAGCCGTTAGGTTTCTCAAAAAACACTTAAATGCGGTGGAATTTATAAAATTGTTACTTGATCGTATGTGACAATTGATGACAAAATTATTGAAAGGAAAATTCTTCTGAAGCGTGTCTTCTCACGTCATAGACTGTTTGAAATTGGGAAAAGCCTCGGCATCGCATATTTTAACCGTTTTATAAGTGAATGGGACATCGACGAGGATCAAGCTGCCTTAGAAATAGCCTCCATGATAAGTGACGCACAACTTAAGGAAGCGTTTGATAAGCAGGGTCCCCGCGAATGGGTTGTTTTCAGAGGCAAACACTACACTTTCGAAGATGGCAGGCTCCTATTCCAAGGCTCATGGAAAACAATTGAAAGCAATCTTCGGCAGATTAGAAAAGAACATGGAAAGAATGGATTAGCAGTTTTAAAGAGGCTGGTAGAGGCTGGCAAAAGCTGCGGATTAAAGGAGATAGTCACTGACCTTAGGCAAGGTTTAGATCCTGTTCCCATTTTGAATGAACTTGAACGATTAAAGATAATTGTTGTCTCTTATAGGGGCGATCAATATCAAGAGTGGAAGGTCTTGGAAGAAACGGCTCCGCTTATTCGCTTAGAGTTAGGAATGACACCGCGTGAGCCTCGTGAGCTTCCACCTTCGGTCACAGTCTTGACAACTGGTCCTTCAGAAGAAAAGGGTGAAGTCGATTATGTGGCTTTGGAGAAGCAAGAAATAGAGAAAATGGATGTTACATTTGACGAATATTTAAACACTCTGTTGAAAAACAGACTTGATTCAACTGTTAAATTTGGAAAAACATTCTCAATAACCACTCTGGCAAGTTACCTCCAAAATCTGTTCGGACCCATACTGTACTTTGATAGTTTGCTTAGCATCACGCAACAATATGGCTTAGCCGATGTGGAAATCGTTCATCAACATGGAAAAACGGGTATGCGTACTGGTTGGAACCTATCTTTGTTCGGCGAACCTGGAACTGGAAAAAGTTTTTCAACTCGGGACATGATTTTGGGAAAACTCGACGCCAAAGTTTTTCCCCATGGGATTCCGGGGCGCAACCGTTACGCTGGTGGTATGACACCTGCTCGTTTTATTAGACTTGGTCAAGCCTATGTGAATCGAATCTTCAACTTCATTGTTCCTGAATTTAATGACTGGTTCAAGTACAAGGGCATGGTTGAGCCGTTGAAATTGGCTATGGAACGAGGCGAAATCAAGTATGAGTTGCATCGTGAGGTGATTGGACCTTATCGGTTCAAGAATTTCTTCAGCGTCAACTACAATGTGGCGACTTATGGCAGAGGCTACGAGGTGACGGTTCAAGACCCGAACTTCAACGCTATTGAAGACCGTATGCTCTGTCGTTTGCATCGTCTAACCAAACAACGCTTCATAGAAATTGCTCAGAGCCAAATGAGACTGGCTTTCGGTGAAATTGACATCGAAAAGGGCGCCAAACAGATTAGAGACCACTTGACACTAGTTTACGCCATAGAAACTGAGCATCCATTACTGAAGGCTCGCTTTCCACACAAGCCAGTGATGATAACACCTCAAGCTTATGACATTATTGAGAAGGCTAGAAACGCCATCCTTGAGCGGATTCCACGCGAAGTCGTAACGTTCTCAGCTCGTTTGGAAGATCGAGCCATGCGGTTCGCCTGCGCGGCGTCTCTTCTCAACTATTTTCAATCTGATTTAGACTATATACCTGTTAGTGAAGATGCGCTTCGATATGCTACTCAGCTTTATGTGGAGGAGGCGTCGGTGCGCTCTAGGCAAGAGTTCAAGCCTGAAGATGTTTTGGCTGAAATCTTATAGGAAAGTGTGTGTGCTCAGCTAGACCTAGCCCCTCCATTAGGAAGTGATACTGGGTGATAGATAGAGACAGAGAGACGCCTAGAGGGGGGTCTAGACCGTCTATTAGGCTCAAAATATGCTCCAAATATGAAATCTATCAATTGATGGGCAGAGAGACTGGTAGGGGGTTATCTAGAATTCATCTATTTGGAGCCAAATATGATTAGGGAGCGTCATTGTTCGTTTTGGTTTGACTTATGAAAGACTGGTTCTTTTTGATACTCTGGCGTTAATATGCTCTAATAGACTGGAATTTTGTCGCATAAATTCTCTCCATTTCGGCTCTTGTTGCGACCATATCTGAGGATCCATGTCTCACATAGAAGCCTCTGCCTATGAAAAAATATGGTACATCTTTTCCTTTGTCTATTTGAACCATATAAATGACACATTCATCAATGGAGATTTTCTGAATCTTATGTGGAATAGGCGGTTCACATCTTGAAGCCAATAGGTTATTGACTCTCTCCGGTATTTTGCCCACTTCTTCGTCATTCAGACCAACGATATTGCCTTCATCGTCTACACCGATTAAAATTGTTCCTCCTTCAGTATTCGCGAAGGCAACAACCGTCTCAATAAATTCGTTTTTTGCTTTGTCTATTCTTAATTCTTGTTTGAATTCTACTCTTTCATTTTCTCCTTGTCTTATCATATTCCGAACTTGTTCTTCGGGGATATCATAAACAATGTCACTTGGAAGAGTTTCCCAATATGGATAAACTCTCCTGAAATCCAATAACTCTCCTTTTTCAGATATAAGATAAATGTAGAAGTGGTTCGGAATATAGCCTACATCAACGGTTTTTGCATCTTCATCGAATTGTATATCTAGTTGTCGAGCATTTTCTTTTCCAATTTGCTCAGTAAACACTTTCGCGATTAGCCTTGCTTTCTTTGATATTTCAGGAGGATATAATTTAACAGTCAGCCCTTTAGAACTTAGCCGAACTTCATCGATTCGCACTGTGAAATTAGGGAGTAGAATAACTATACCTCCATCGTAAGTCTTGGATCCAGTGTCCATGTTCAGGATTTGCTTAATTGCTGTAATTGAATCAGGAAAGAATGGTGCATCCAGCGCCAATAAAGAATCTATTCTGACATATCCACTCTGTTTAGGAACATAAAGAAAATGGTTGCTTGGCCATTTCAGGCGAAAAATAGGTTCATTACTTGGGATTAATGGCCCTTGGTATGGGTTAGAATAAAATATCCATAAAACGGTACAGTGGGAGAACCTTCCAGAGCTATGATATTCTTTGTCACAACTTGCTCGATGAAGTTGAGAAATTCTTGGACGGTGAGAGAACGTTGATTTATCATGCAATTGCCATAGTTCCATAACTTCGGATCTACTTGATCCTCTAAAGTAAGATGATCTTAGTAAGCAAGTTTTTCCAAGTGTCGTTATGATAGGCTACAACTGACTGAACGAAGGCAGTTTTATATGACTTTCTAGTGTTGATGATGCTCACTATTTCATCTAAGACCTTCCTATCATTTAACTCAGTCATTCAATCACCTTGTTAACGACATGACACAAGAATTGTGCAGCGTAAAATTATTTCTTTTTGGTTTGTTTTAGTATGGTTTTTAATTGTTCTTCTTCTATGGCGCCTAATTCGTAGAGTTTTTTTGCCGCTTCGCTGGCTGTCAACAAATAATGTAGTTTAATATTGTCTTTTGCAAGTATTTCTTTTCCGCCTTCTTCTCTTTCAAGCAGAACTAGGGCATCTGTGACTAATCCGCCTTCAGCCCTAATAGCCTTAGCAGCCTTCCTCAGCGACAACCCAGTTGTAACTAAATCATCGACAAGTAAGACCCTGTTGCCAGGCATGATAATTCCTTCAATTCGACGTTCTCTCCCATGCAGCTTCACCTTCGAGCGGATGTAGAGGAAAGGCTTCTTCAAATGATAGGCTATAACTGAAGCAAAGGGCATGCCAGCAGTTGGAATTCCAGCGATTCTGTCAAAGTTTTCAACGCCTAATTTTTTCTCAATCAATTCGATGTATAGATCACAGACTCGTTGAAACGCTTCAGGAAAACTTGGAACAATACGCAAATCAATGTAATATGGGCTGGTTCGTCCACTTGTTAATTTGAAAGCACCGAATTTTATTGCACCAATCTTATTCAGTATGCGGCTGAGTTCAGTCTTCTCCTTTTCAAACGACATGTCAACATCCTCCTTTTTCATGGATACTTATACGGCTTATCACGTTCAATAACCATACACTTTACATTTGGCATTTCTTTAGCAACCAATTCAGCAAATTTTTTGCGTTCTGCAGCTTGCGCATGATACGGAACAGCCACTTTAGGTTTAACCATCTTAACGATTTCTAGACCTGTCTCAGGTGAGGCGCCAGGCGCTGGAGCACCAACTGTGCAGAATACAACATCTGGTGAATTCTGCTCTCCAATTTGTTTCATATCAGGATGAGGCAAACTATCGCCTGTGTGATAAATTTTGACACCGTCTTCTGTTGTGATTAAGTAGGATACAGGCGTTGTTGCAGGGTGCCTAAAACTCTCGGCTCGCACAGTTACTTTGTCAAGTTTGACTTCTTTACCCACTCGCATCTCATGCAGTTTGCCAGCTGGCAACACGTCCTTCAGCCTACTAGCCGATGTTGAATCTGCGATTACAGGGCACTGAGTCCGCCTGTAAATTTCTCTTGTTAAAGATTCGTCAAAATGATCTTCATGCTCATGAGTAATTAAAACGGCGTCAACATTTTTGAAAATTTTTGGGTCAACATCAGCAGGATCAATAACCAATGTTTTAGTAGGCGTCCTAATGACAACGCCTGCATAATTGTTAAACCAAAGAAAAGCAATTTCTCCCTTCTTTAAGGCTATGCTTTCAATTGACATAGCAAACAAACCCTTCGCAAATATGCTGTATTACCGCTCAGTTTAAAGAATTTATGCTGACATTACAACTGGAAACTTAATAAGCAGAAAACATCTGTAGAATTTAAGCTAATAAAAATGGGCCGGTCGTCTAGTTTGGTAGGACATCTGCTTGACGTGCAGAAGGTCGTCGGTCCAAATCCGGCCCGGCCCACCAAACTTCATTTTCAATCAAATCACAGGCACATCAAAACGCCCATTCAGTTCATAATTTTGAGTCATAACTTGATTGGGTTGAGAATTTTGACTCCGTATTCTTCAAGTTTTTTGAAGTGGTCTTCATCAATGGTGTAGATGAGGTTGGCTTGTTCCACCATGTTTGCACCTATCATTGCATCGTTTACTGGAATCCTCTTTTCCTTTGCCCATTGAACAGAATTTTGGGAAGCCTCCCTTGAAATTGATAAGAAGACGATGCGTCTGGAACGCAGAAGCGACTCCGTTCTAAATTCAGCTTCACTCCAATTTAAAAGTCTTCTCAAGGCTGAAAAAACTTCGATGATGACTATTGGATTTAGGCTTAAAATGTGATCTGATTCTCCCTTGAGTCCTTTCTCCAAGAGGATGCGGCATCTTCTGTGATACAATTTGTTCGGATAATCGGTTATCATCGAGTAAACTATTACGTTAGAATCTACTATGGCGAGAGGCTTCATTTCTGCTTTGCTTACTCCCGCCAAACCTCCTCCTCCATGATTTTCTCAAGTTTCTCAGGTGGAATATACTTTTGGAGCTTAACTGGTGTGTGAATTGTCTTCCAAGCAGGATCGTCTTCAAGTTTTTCTGCACTAAAGTCCATCACAGTGACCTTGAAACTATGGTCGTTTAGCGGCTCGAGAACTACAACATCTCCTGCCTTAATGTTCGTCTTCATTCTTATCCGCTTATCAACTACAATCCTATGTCTTTGGTCGACTTTTGACATCGACATATTTTTCCCACATAAATATCCCACAAAAAAGCTAATAAAGTTTGCGTTGCCTTCAAATTCATGACTTTTAAATATTCATAATTTACATGATAAAATGGGAACCAGCCTAAATTTTACTGATAATAGTTTGGTAGGGCATCTGCTTGACGTGCAGAGGGTCGTCGGTTCAAGTCCGACTAGGCACACTCTTTTTTGGTGTAATTTTTGTTGCAGTAAGATACTGATTTTGAATTCATAAAGTTGAATTACTAACTTGCTCATATTTTTGCTTTAATTTAGGTGAAAAATTGATGCATGCTAGAACGGAAAGATTGAGGCATCTTTACGGTTGGGATTCCGCCTACGCAACAATGACGCCTGCAGCTCCAAACAATTACAAGTATCCTGACGGAATTGTCTTGACATTGAAAACAACTAACCATGCAGAACACTATTTTGTTGAACGTGCATTCGCCCTTCAACTGGTCAACTCAATCAAAGATTCATTGACTAACAAAAAAGGAAAACAACATGCTAAACCTGCGGAAAAAAAGCCTGCAAAACTGCCTAAGAAAATTAGTAAGGTAAAACCTCGACCTGATTAAGTCTCAATTAGTCCTTTGCAGTTTAATCAGAGACCATTTGTGCGTAGATTTTGTCTAGCTTTAGGCTTGCCCTTTTACCAGCCACTCTGAGCAAAACGTAATGCATTGTTTCATGCATTAGGAGGTCTTCAATTTCATTCTCGTGCAGTTCACCGAAGATATAGACGATTCCGTGACCTGTGTCAAAAACGCCGTAAATTGGTGGAAATTGAAAAATGAATTCTAAAGACTTGGCCATTTTAGACCTTTTCCTAAAATTTTTTTACTGCCGTTGGTTCTTCATCATGATAATTGATAGAAAAATTGGGTATAAGTAAGATGCTTCCATTGACGAAATATATCAAGTTTTCATGAAATTTATTAACCACAACAAATAAAGCATAGTTGCTTCAAATTCTCGGTAAACAGGGGTTGAAAAACGCATGCCTGAGGAAATCTTCGACATCGACAAGTTTGTCCAAGTCGCTGAACACGCTGAATACTGCAACATAAAACGATTAAAGAGAACAGTGAAACTGAAGCTTCGCACAGCTAGAAAACTTTATACGTTGAAGGTGGACCCGACAAAGGCTGAGGAAATTATTAAGAAAATTCACTGTGAAATTCGTGAAGTTTAAAAATCTCTTTTTCTAACGACCCCTGCAACAAAGGTGGAACATTTTTCGCAAAACGATGTCTTCTTGCGGTCAGTGTCTAAAATCGAGTTTGAAAAGAACATGACGCATGAAGAATTTTTGCAGTGCACAAGACCCAATGTGTGACCAACTTCGTGAATCGCTTCCTTAACCGCACGCTCATAAAAAAGCTGTTTATTAGCAGATTGTCCATAAAATTCAGGGTTCAGCCTAAACAAAGAAATTACAGCAACTTTACCTGGGCAGTGAGCTTCTCCGAAGACAAAGTTGAGACCCGGCACGTACAGGTCAAGCGCAGTTAAGCCTAAAACAATGTCGACATCCAACTTCTCAACATACTTTATTATCTTAGCTAAAATGCGAGTTGAATGATACTGATGTCTAACTTGATTGTAAGCCTCTTTAGGAATTGGCATAACACTTTCTGAAAGACTGCATTCGACCTCTGGAAAGACTTGACTCAAACCATGCAAAACATGTTGAACAGCTTCTGTGTCCACATTTCCAATGCGCAATACAGCGAGTTTCATTGGTTTTTCACTTAAATCGTGAATGTGTCACCTGACTTTGGCGCTACGGCTTCAAATCCAGTTTCTTCCTTGATCCATTTGGCGAAGCGTTCACAGTTGCCCTCGGCTCCATGCATCACGTAAACTTTAGGGTTTCCCTCAAGCTTCTTCACAGTTTCTTGAAGTTGACTTGCACCTGAATGCGACGAAAAGTCGAAATGCTCAACCCGAGCCTTTATCTTACGCATTTTACCATCGATGACACAGTGCCCCTTCTCAAGCAGTTCACGACCAGGCGTGCCAGGAATTTGATAACTGACTAGAAAAACGGCGTCGCGGCTTTTCTTTCCAACTTTCTGTATGTAAAAGGCTGCGGGTCCACCCTTCAGCATTCCAGCAGGAGAGATTATTACGCCAGGTTTGCTTATGGCAAGTCGGCGGTCTCGCCAACTCTCAACAGCGTTAGCCGTATGGACAGCGTCTATGAAGAGGCGAGGGTCACGCAGAAAAGCTGTGCGATTCATCATTACTCGGTTGACTTCACGGGTCATTCCGTCCACTGTGATGGGATATTCAAAGTGATAAGCGGCTAAGACGCAAGCGATTTCTTGTGAGCGACCTACGCTGAAGGCTGGAACTAAAACGGTTCCTCCATCTTCGACTACATCTGTGATATGTTCCACAAATTCTTTTTCCAATGTAGTCCTATCTGGGTGTTCTTCATCGGCGTATGTGCTCTCAATGACAAAAGCGTCTAGGGGTCCGTAGTTTCTGTCGGCGCCATTCAATAGGCGAGTGTCTATCGTGTTGTAGTCGCTTGTGTAGAGCAGTCTCTTTCCATCGGCTTCAACCAAGGCTTGGGCGCTTCCGGGCAGGTGCCCAGCGTCTAAGAGTTGAAGTTGAATGTCTCCAACGGCTCGTTTTTCCCCGTATTTCATGGAAACGCTACTGTGCATCATGGACCGCAACTCAATGTATTCGAAAGGAAGATAATAACCAGACAAATGTATGAAGTCTGAGATTAACAACTGCGCCAAATCAAAGGTTAACTGAGTGCCGAATACGGGTTTTTTCTCTTGAATGTGAAAGATGGGAATGGCGCCTGAATGGTCAAGGTGCCCATGAGTCATGACGACGCCGTCTACTTCTTTAGGTGGAACATGCATTGGAAAACCTGGCTCGTGGTCTATCATGACGCCGTAGTCTAGCAAGAGTTTAGTCTTATCGGTCGTAACGATTACCGCTGACCTTCCGACTTCTCTTGTGGCACCTAAAAACTGAACTTTAAACGGAATCGTGTTCACCGTCCATAAATGTTTGCAAACATTGACCCTTATTTTTTCATTGATTAGACGCTGTTCAAACATTTAAATAATGCCTTGTTGACGCTGCCTTCACTCGCCCATTTTTGATAGCGTTTAAAACACTACCAACATCTGGTTCAGCGTCAACCTTTGTGTATGCTGTCCACATTTCCTCTGGCTTGTGAGCGTCGCTTCCAGCCACGCCGGGTAGGCTTCGAGCTTTAGCCAATTTTTCTGCCAATCGGTTTTCTCTCAATGTTGCAGAGGGGTTTATGACTTCTATTGCGTCTGCTTGAATTTTTTCAGCTGCGTCGCCGATGCCTCTGTCAGCTCGATATGGATGAGGGATGACAATTAACGCTGCTCTTTCTTTGGCGAAGTCCACGATGCTTTCAAGTGTTGCCATGTAAGGAGGCTTTTCTTCTATTCCTAATAAAATGAAGTGTCCCGCTGTGGTAGTGACTTCTACGCCTGGAATTATCACTAAGTCTTGGTATGCTGTGGCCAATTTGTACACTTGAAAATAACCGTCAAGCGTGTCGTGGTCAGTTATGGCAACTCCTTTGACGGTTGAGTGTGCATAGAGCGTATCAACCAAAAGTTTAGGGTTTATGTTGGAGTCGCCTGAGAAACTAGTGTGCACGTGCAAATCAATACGTATCATTTTACTCAACCAAGCGTAGAGCTATCTATTATCACATATTTTTTTGTTTGTGCGCTCTTGTGACCTAGGAGGGGGGTCATGATGAGCTGTAGAAGCGTTCTGATTGTTAAATAGAGTTAGAGAAACAAACAGATTACCTAGCCTAGGTTTATGTGCGTACAAAAGCGCTATATTAAAGATTGTTAATAAATTGAATTCCGAGATAAAATGATGAATGATAATAAGCCTCAGCGTGAATTGTCTGTTGAAGAAATTATTTCTCAATCATTCCATATGTATCGGGCTAGGTTTGTTCTTTTTTTACTGCCTTTCCTTGTGGCTGCAATAATCACTGGAGTGTTTGCTTCAGTAATTTTTTGGTATTTTCCGTTTCCAGCTACTCCATCGCCTAGTGCTTCTAGTCAAGCAATCATTGATTGGTTCAACGCTTTCTTTTCAACTTTTATTGTCATAATGATATTAATTGTCATTGTTTCTTTGGTCATCAGTACCATTGCGACAGGCATTGTTGTCAAATGTGTTTCTGATATCATAGAAAAAGGTAGTAGCACGCTTAAGGAAGGCTTTACCTTCACAATGTCCAAGCTTGTTTCTTTGCTTGTGGCTGAAATAATAGTTGTTATAGTGACTGTAATCGGCTCGTTATTCTTTATAGTGCCCGGCTTGATTTTTATGGTTATGTTTTCTTTAGTTGTGCCTGTAATAATCGTTGAGCAGAAAGGCGTGTTTGAAAGTCTTGAAAGAAGCAGGAAACTGGTTAGTAATCGTTGGATGAAAACTTTTGTTCTTCTCATAATTGTAAGCTTAATTGTAGGTGTCGTCAGCTGGATTACTATGATTGTGACAGCACCATTCGGGACATCATTAGGGACTGCTAATCTATTCGCCTTCAGCAGTACCAGCTTATTTATTAGTTATATAATAACAGCTTTTGTTACACCAATCTTTCCAATAGCAACAAATTTCCTATACTACTCCATGGTAGCCCGAGAGCTTCAACGAATGCCTCCGCCACCGCCGCCATTCTTATGACAAAATATGCCGCTGTGACTCGTTCAGAAGAGTAGTTTTTCTCCCACAAATGCTGCTTGCACAGTTGCGCCAAGCTTGTTCAGAACAGGTTTGCTCCAAGGATAATTAGCATGTACTACTTTCAAAGGAATCTTGGCTTCTCTGCAGACTTGTTTACAGACTGCTGTTACTTTTTTCTGCCATGTTGCATCATTCTCTACCAAAACCACTTTTTTATAGTGTTTCTTTGCGATGTAGCTTGCCACTTGCTCTGCCACGTAGTCTATTGTTTCTGTGTCCAAAGGAGTGGCAGTTTCATGTTGGGAAAGAGGATAAACTTCGTCAAGTTCAGCTGGAACCACGCCGAAAGGTGCAGCATACGTGCAAACATGAACTCTAGATGTCTTAGCGCCGAGTTTTCGCTGAACCATCTTTAAGGCTTCTTGATGTTCCCAAGACTTGTGGAAGGGTTTGGTTCGAGTCTGCGGCAACAAAAGCAGCAGTTTTGCAGTTTTCGGCGTCGAGTATCTTTGAGAAAGCCTTGTTTTGTGTCTAAGAATCTCAGGTCTGGACAGGTCTAAAGAATCGAAGAAGAAGAGCCCACTTTTCTTAGTCACAGGACTGCTCTCTTCCAGATAATGCTTGTATTTCACTAGTTCTTTGACAGCTCGTAGAAGAGCAGGATGCCCATGCGCCCGCATTTGCAAGTGTTCCCAAAGTCTTCCTTCAATAATCGACTGCTTTATTCGCCGAATCTCGGAAAAGCAAACGTATAGATTGTGCCTCGCCAAAAAAGCTTGTCTTTCAGATTTGCGCAGGGCTATCACTTTCTCTGGACTTGTTTTGGTGCAAACTGGGCAGGAGCATGGGAAATATTCGAGTTCTCTCAGCCTTGCTGTTCCAGTTTCAGTCATGTAACGGTCTTCTCGTGCATAGATAGCGTAGGCAGCTGAATCGAAGAAGTCGCAGCCTAAGGCTATGGCTAAAGCGAACATAAAGGGGTGTCCAGCGCCGAAGAGATGCAACGGTCGTTCCAACGGCAAATTCATTTTAGCAGTCATAATCATGTTAACTAATGTGTCAAAGAGATACTGCTCCATAACAGGTGTGGGACTTCCCAAAGCATGGATTTGGAAGGGCAGTTTCCCCATCTTTCTCGCTGAATAGGCAACTAAATCAAGGTGGCTTCCCCCTTGAATCGGTCCGACCCAAGCGATGTCGTCTCGTGACTTAATTTTTGATAATTCTTTTGCGCGTTTCAGAGTCTCCTCAACCGTGTGTCTAGCATATTGACGTGAAACTCGCCAACCTGTTGGCACATCGAGTATTGTAGCTATGTCAGTGTCAATTTGCTCTTGATACTGAATGATTTCTCTGTTTGATAATTTCAAATTGTCACCATAAACTAGAATTTGATAGGCGCCAGAATCTGTCATGATAACTTTGTTAAAGTCTAAAAAGTCATGAAGGCCCCGCTTAACAGCTTCGTTTTGAAAATGTTTTTTCACAATATAGGCGTTGGTTATAAGTGCCTCACAACCGAATTCTTCCTCTATCTCTTTCGGCGAAATTGGTTGCACGTTTGGGTTGATGACAGGCAGCAAGGCTGGTGTCTCAAATACGCCGCTTTTAGTTTTGAAACGCCCGATACGAGCGAGGAGGTCTCTGTCACGAATTTCAAAGGACATGAAGGTCATCTGCCCAAAGGCATAACTTATTATCAAGACTCCTTCTTTAATTATTGCAGTTTACGCCTAAAGGAGCAGCCAGAACATGGTCGGTGTTGTTCAAATATACGAGAAACCTGTTCTAAACAACCCAGTGCTGATTGAGGGATTGCCAGGCATAGGGTTCGTGGCTAACATCGCTGCTTTGCATCTGATTCAAGAGTTGAAGGCAAAACTCTTCGCTGAAATTAAGTTGTCCAGTTTTCAAGACATTGCCATTACAGCTGAGGAAGGAACAGCTCGATTCCCAACAACTGAATTCTATTATCATAAGGGAAGAGGCAATGAAGAACGCGACCTCATAATCTTGTACGGAAACACTCAAGCCCTAACCACGATGGGACAGTATGAACTCTGTGGAAAAGTATTAGACACAGCTAAAGAATTTGGATGCCGCTACGTTATAACATTGGGCGGATTTAGACGAGACGAAAAAGTGACCACGCCAAAACTATACTGCGCTGCATCAGACTCTGAAACCTTAAAAGAAGCGTTAGACTTGGGCGCTGAAATAATGGAAGGACAAATCTTCGGTATAGCTGGATTACTCGTAGGCTTAAGCAAACTGTGGAACATGAAAGCCTTCTGCCTGCTCGCTGAAACTCCAGGTTTTTATCCCGATGCCTCGGCAGCCCGCGAAGTTCTGAATGCAATCTGCAAAATGTTACACTTGACAGTGGACATGAGTCGTTTGGATGTGGCTACAGAGACCACACGTGATGTTTTGGGCACTTTCGGCATGGTTTCTCAGCCTAAAGAGGAGAAAACAACTGAAGAAGAACCTCAACATCGCTGGCACATATAGTATTATGTGCCTTTTGCTTCGCTGATAAATTGAGCATATACTTTCTGTACACGTTCAGCCGCTGGCCCCGTGCCTTCTATCACGCCTTTTTCCGTGAGTTTGACTTTGTCCATTACCCATATGAAACCTTTGTCCTCATACAATTTGACTAGGGTTGGAAACACTTTTTCTAAGCGTTCTGCAAGCGCCTTCAAGTCGAAGGGCTTTTCTATGGCTAAGATTTGAGCCACAACGTTTCCATTCAAGAAAACTCGATGTATAACTACTCCTTTTTCGTCTTTTGCTTCAGCCAAGCAGAGACTGAGATTATCTGGATTTATTCCAACGAGACTTCCAGTATAAGATTTGCCGTCCATAATCACAACCATAACGGCTTTATCAATCAACGCACCCACTTCAGTGAAGAATTTTCTCTGCGCCACAGACAAACAGTTCTCACCTTAGGGCATTAATTTTACGTGGTTGTTAAAAGACTTTTCCGACAAACCTTCACTGAAAACACTTTTATCTTCTTAATCTAGATAAGCCTTCATGGCATCTTTAGGCATTTTCAAGAGAAGAAAAAAAGAGACAGAAGAAAAGGTCGAGAAAAAAGTCGAGGAGAAGACCCTGCTTGAAGATTTGTGCAAAGGCGACAATGAACTTTACAGCGCTCTCAGCAGAACTTTACTCTTAAACCCCGAAGCGACAAAAAAAACTGGCGAAATGGACGCAAGAGTTGAAAAAGCGCAAGAGCACGAGAAAAATAAAGATTACGTGAGAGCAAGAATTGAGTATCAAGTGGCAGCCGAACTGGCATTATACGAAGGAAAAACAGCGCAAGTCCAAAAACTCTTCAAAAAAGCCGCTGAAATAGACCCCAATTATCCCAACAGAAACATCTTTGAATTCTTTACGAAAAAAGAAAACACAGAGAAAGCCATTGCCGTGGCTCAAGAATATTATGCGCACATGACAAAACCTATTCCATTAGAATGAGTTTTAAGTGTTAATAAAATTTTTCACAGCAGGTTGGAATAGTCAAAAAAAGATTTGAATGTTAAAATAATAGAGAGTTATGGAGGTGAAAAGACCGATGACGATGTGTGAATCCTGTGGCATGCCGCTTGAAGCCAAAACAACCTCAAAGTTTGACGCTCGCTACTGCATCTACTGCCAAGACCAGAAAACAGGCAAGTTAGCCACGAGGGAGCAGGTGCGCGAAGGAATAATACAAAATTATTTTATGGCAGAGGAAAAAATGAACAGAAAACAGGCAGAAAAAGCCACAGATGAAATGATGATTAAACTGCCCCGTTGGAAAAAGTAAATCAGAAAAGCTCAGAAAAAGTTTTCAAGCGACAACTACGCCTAAACTATGATTAGAACCATTAGGCTGTGCGGTAAACAATGGAATCTGAGGTTCTCATAGAAGCAGAAAACTTAACCAAGAAATTCGGCGACCTTGTAGCAGTAGACAATATTAACTTCAAAGTTTCCACGGGTGAAGTCTTCGGATTTCTAGGTCCAAACGGTGCAGGAAAAACAACTACCATGAGGATGGTTCATTGCGTATCGCCATTAACCTCGGGCAAACTGACAGTTGCAGGCATAGACGTGACTAAGCAGGCAAGAGAAATAAAGAAAATGATAGGCGTAGCTCCACAGGAAGATAACCTTGATCCAGACTTCACGGTTTTCCACAACTTGATGGTTTATGCCCGCTACTTCGACATTCCTAAGGAGGAAGCCCTAAAACGGGCTGAAGAACTGCTGAAATTTGTGCAGTTGCAGGAAAAAAGGAATGTATTAATTGACGAATTGTCAGCGGGAATGAAAAGAAGACTTATTCTGGCTAGGGCGTTGATAAATGAACCTCAAATACTGATACTTGACGAGCCGACGACAGGTCTTGACCCTCAAGCACGCCACTTAATATGGGACAAAGTACGAAGTTTACGGAAGGAAGGCGTTACCATAGTTTTGACCACACATTACATGGAAGAAGCTGCGCAACTCTGCGACCGAACAGTAATCATGGACTCGGGAAAAATAATCGAGGAAGGTAAACCTGCTGATTTAATTAAGAAGCATGTTGGCGAAGAAGTTTTAGAAGTAGCCTATGATGAAGAAGTGTTGAAATTCCTTAAACAGGCTTTTCCTGATGCTCGTCTTGATGTGGTCGGTGACCGAATTCAAGTTTTCACCAATCAACCAAGAGGAGTTTTCGCTGAGATGCTGAAAAAATTCAGTTTTAAGGCAGCTATGATAAGAGACGCCAACCTTGAAGATGTATTTTTAAAATTAACGGGTAGGTTATTAAGAGAGTGAAAACTAGTAAAGTGACTTCATATTTCAAATTGCCCAAATTGAGTTATCGTGCATGGAGCGTGTGGAGAAGAAACCAAGATGTCTTCATGAAAACCTACAAGGTGAATTTTCTTCCGCCCTTAATCGAACCCATTTTTTATCTGCTCGGCTTGGGCTTCGGACTTGGTTTCTTCATTCAAAATATAGGGGGCATACGATACATTGATTTTATTGCGCCAGCCTTAGTAGCTACATCCATGATGTATTCATCGTTTTTCGAATGCACTTACTCTTCCTTTGTTCGGATGTATTACCAGAAAACTTTCGACGCAATAATTGCTACACCAGTCAGCCTCGAAGAAGTCATAGCAGGCGAACTCTTGTGGGGCGCAACAAAAAGCCTCATTAACTCAACCATAGTGTTGGCTGTAATTTTTGTTTTCGGCACAGTTTACAGTCCATTATTTTTATTGATTGTACCGTTTTCTTTTCTTGTGGGGCTTTTGTTCTCAGCTTTAGCCATGTGTTTCACGGCTATAGTGCCCAACATGGATTCATTCAATTATCCATCCTTTCTCTTCATAACTCCAATGTTCATTTTAAGCGGCACATTCTTTCCAATAACCAGCCTGCCAGTAGGTGCACAGATGCTATCGAATATTTTTTTCCCCTTAACCCATGCCGTGACGCTTACAAGAGCGTTGACCCTTGGAAATTTCAATCCTACTCTGTTGCTTAATCTATCTTGGTTTTTGGTTACCACACCGTTTTTCTTTGTTTTATCCATAAATTTGATGAAGAAGAGACTAATCAAATAGCAAGCAATCATCATTTGTTTTGTATCGAATTCATTGCCTTTAAAACTGCGGCTGAGGCGCTGGTCACAGCCTCACTTGTTCTCATTGGTTGTTGCACGGCTCCAGCTAGAAAAATTCCTTTAACAGGTGTCTCATTAATCTCGAGTTGAGGATTTTTTTCCGTGAAGAAGCCGTCTTCGTCTAGTGGTAGTTTTAACATGTCTTTTAGGTTGGTTTGTGGTGGCAATCCCACTTCGAGCACTACTAGGTCAGCTGTTATAGACATGAGCTTCAAGGTTGATTGGTCAAATACATCCATTGTAAGTGTGCCGTCTTTTGCCTCTCGAACCTCTGAAGGCTGCCCATGAATGAACTCCACTTCCATGCTTCTAACTTGATTGTAAAATTGTTCGCCGTGTTTGGTGACCGCTCTGACATCAATGTAGCAGATGTAGGCGTCAACCTCTCTGCCATACTGCTCTCGTAATAAATAGGCGTGTTTGAGGGCGTTTAAGCACCCAATATTGCAGCAGTAGCGTAGGTGTTTCTCGTCTCTGGAGCCCACGCACAAAATGTAAACGACGCTTTTGGGTTTCTTTCCGTTGTCTAATCGAACTATTTTTCCCTTTGTTGGACCGTTGGGGTTGCACAATTGTTCGTATTCGAGTCCTGTTATCACGTTTCTGTATTGCCCATATTTGTACTGTCCGACTTTTTTAGCATCGTACTCTTGAAATCCCGTGGCAACTATGATGACGTCAGCATTGATTTCTTCTTCTCGCTGTTGCCCAGCAACCTTCACCTTAAAGTTTCCAATTGAACCTTGAACGCTTTGAACTTCACTTTTTGTAAGAATCTTAACACTGGGGTTAGACAGAACGCTTTCCATGAGCGGTTTAATCACGTCTTCAGCGCTTTCCAGAGATGGGAACAATTTGCTGAGTTTGAGCACTGTTCCGCCAATTTGGGATTGCCTTTCGATAAGAGTGGCTTTGAATCCGTTGCTTGCCAAGTCAAGACTGGCTTGAAGCCCAGCTATTCCTGCTCCGATTACAACTGCTGAATGTTCTTTAGACATTTTCATGCCCACTAGGACCGATATTGAAGCATTAGGTTAGAGAGTTCATCCTTAAAAGATTGTGTTGGTTCACGAAAAATGATAATGCCTATAAGGTTTTGTTGGCTCTTTCGTTTATTCTATGTCAGCCACAGACCAGATGACTTCTAAAAAGCCTGATGCGGCTCTTCGCCTACGAGTTTTGAGCAAGATTGGCGAGCAGAAGCCCTACAATTGTTACCAATGCATTCGATGTACAAGCGGTTGCCCATCCATGAAAATGTTAGAGTTGAAACCTCACCAAATTGTGGCACTAACCCGCGCTGGCTTCATAGACGAATTAATCAACTCTGGCATTGTTTGGACATGCGCAACGTGTCTGAAATGTAAGGAACGCTGCCCCCAAGCCGTGGCGCCAGTCGACCTAATTTTTGCTTTGAGAAATCTGGCAGTTGAAAAAGAAGTTAAAGTGCCTGAAAGTTTTCTCCAGTCTTTGAGCATGATTCTTGAATGCGGCTACATATCGCGACCGCAGCCGACTATAACTCGCAGGCTGGAAAAAATTGACCGCGAAAAACTCGGCTTGCCCAAGTTTCGTGAGCCCGATGAACGGTTTAAGACAGCATTCATGAAAGCCTTAGAGAAAACGAGCGTAAAGGAGAGTGCGCCAAAGCCTTGAAGATAGCAGTTTATTGGGGCTGCGTCATTCCAACTATGCAGTATGCTTACGAAATGTCTGTGCGTGAGGTCATGTCTCGTTTAGGTGTTGAACTTGTGGATTTAGACAACGCAGCATGCTGTGGAACGCCTGTGCAAAGCGTCAACATGTACGCCGCAGTTTATTTGGCAGCCCGCAACATAGCAATCGCCGAGAAGATGGGCTTCAACGACCTCTTAGCAGTATGCAATGGTTGCCATCTCTCGTTGTTTGAAGCTGCGCACTTTCTGAGTCACGATGAAAAACTACTGGAAGAAATCAATACACTGTTGAAAGAAGAAGAACTGCATTATTCGGGCAAGATAAAAATTTGGCACACCATTGACTTTCTACACGATTTGGTTGGAGAAACAACAATAAAGAAGACTGTAACCCACCCATTAAACGGTTTGAAATTGGCTGTGCATTACGGTTGTCACATACTTCGCCCGAGCAGCATGGGCACGGTTGACGACCCAGAAAACCCGCAGAAACTTGACAAATTAATCGAATGGTTAGGCGCCGAAAGCATTACTTATTCTGAAAAACTAGACTGCTGCGGCTCAATGCTTATGCTGTCGCATCCCGACGCTGCATTCACGTTCACAGGCTTGAAACTTAAAGCAGTGCAAGATTCAGGCGCAGACGCCCTAGTCGATTCTTGTCCGTCTTGCCAAAACATGTTCGATTTGAGGCAGAAAAGTGCAGCCGCGACCATAGGCGCCAAAATCAACTTACCAATAATCTATTACACGCAGTTATTGGGTTTAGCCATGGGAATCCCGCAGGAAAAACTTGGACTAAACCTAAATCGAAGCCCAATCGACGAATTTTTGCAGAAAGCACTTGTCCACTAAGCATTTTATTTTAAAGAGACCGAAACTCAGGCGCCACTAAACATTTCTCTTCCAACGGGTATAGAGAGAACTACACGTACAAGAGAGGATGAACAACAATGTCATATCTGAAACAAATCAAAGTAACAAAGGTTGAAGAACGACTCAACGACGCTTGGTACGACATGAGCTTGCGTCAATTAAGAAACGGTGAAGTCAATTACTATCGAATCAAAGATTTTCTCACAGGCGAATGGCTGTTCAAACTCTGCAAAGACCAAGAACTAGGAAAAGTTTTAGTCAAAGCCGTAAAATGTCCGCCTGGAACCCGCTTCGCTCAACTTGAGGGAAACACCATGGTTTTTCAACAAAGCCAAAAAGAAAACTGGCTCTACGACATCATATCATTAACTCAAGCCGACCAAAACGACAAACTCTCACGAAAAATAGTAGACGCATTAGAACAAGTTCCAACCATCATTCGAGAAAACTATGAAATAAAACCCTACGAAGAGGCAGTAGGTAAAACAGCGCCAGGCAAACACTGGGTCACATTGTCAAAGGCTGAAGACGAAAAAGCCATGATAACCCTATTCCTACTCGAACGCGCATGGACGCTTTCACCTACAACACCAGAGGAGAAACTTACAACATTACAAGAACAAGAAGAGCAGAAGCCAAGAGAAAAGAAGAAAGAAATAGACACAGGACAAACATGGAAATGCCCAATCTGCGGCGACGAATTCCGACTGAAACACATCGAAAAAGAAACAACCACAAAACACACACTCAAAAAAACCATAAAAACCCTCTAACACAACAAACAATCTTTCAATTGATACATTTCATATTTGAAGCATATTTGGATCCTAATAGACGGGTCTAGACCCCCCCTCTACCCGTCTCTCTGTCTCTACCTATTTGGATCCTAATAGAGGGGCTAGGTCTACTGTGCGCACACACAAACAAAAATTGTTTCGCAATTATCCCAACATAATGTTGTATACGCAAAAAGCATATATGTTAGCGTTCAGCAGTTCATTTGCACAGTTGGAGAAAACCATCCTATGCCAAAATGGGGATACACAATAACAGGGCTAGACCCAGAAACAACAGTCAAATCCAGCGGACGAGAACTCAGCATAAGCCATAAAGCAGCCAGAGAAATCTGCCAAACAATAAAAAACATGACCCTAGACCAAGCCAAACAACACCTAAACAAAGTCATACAAAAAAAACAACCCATCCCATTCAAACGATACAACAAAAAACTAGGACACAGACACGGACTGGAAAAAGCCTACGCAGGCAGATACCCCATAAAAGCAGCACAAAAAATCTTAAAAGTATTAGAAGGCGCTGAAGCAAACGCAGAATCAAAAGGCCTAGACCCAGAAAAACTAAAAATCATACACGCAGCAGCCTACCCAGGCATGAAAATTAAAAGGTACACAATGCGCGCCTTCGGACGCTCATCACCCAAGGTTCAAACCCTCACCCATATAGAACTAGTTTTGGAACAAACCGAGGAGAAAACAACGTAAATGTCCGTTGTCAAACATTTTGTAACCGAAGCCGTAAAAAAAACCGAAATCGACGAATTTTTACGAAACGAATTTGAGAGAGCCGGATACGGCGGCGTAGACATCGCAAAAACGCCGCTAGGCACCCATATTGTCGTTTACGCCATGCGCCCAGGTCTAATAATAGGAAGAGGCGGCGAAACAATCAAAGAACTCGCAGTCCTTCTCGAACAAAAATTCCAGCTACCAAACCCACAGATCTCTGTGGCAGAACTCGAAGTTCCAGAATTCAATGCCTACGTAATAGCATCCCGTGTCACATCAGCCCTCAAACGAGGAGTCCACTTCCGAAGAGCCGGCTTCTGGGCACTTCAACAAGTAATGGAAGCAGGAGCTTTAGGCGCAGAAATAATAATAAGCGGAAAGCTAAGGACAGAGAGAGCACGCTACGAAAAATTCCGAGCTGGATACATTCCAAAGAGCGGAGAACCCGCCCTACGATACCTGCACAAAGCAGAGTTGGATGTTCAATTGAAACCTGGCATTTTCGGAGTCAAAGTAAGAATAATGCCACCAGACGCCAAGTTTCCAGATCAAGTGCAAATAACCGAAGAAATGCCGCCAGAAACTAAAGAAAAAAGAGAAACTGTGGCGGAACCAGAAATAAAGACAGAAGAAAAAGCAGCGGAGACAGCCGAGATAGCTGAAACCGAAACAACTGAAGAGAAAACGGAGGAGGCAAAGGAATAACGTGCCCATCTTAAGGGTCAAAGAAATTCGTAGCATGTCGGCTGAAGACCGAAGAAAAAGACTGAGGGAATTACAGACTGAACTCATGCGACTTAAAACAATGATTAAAGCAGGTGGCGCAATTGAAAACCCAGCTCGAGTTCGTGAACTCCGCAAGACAATTGCTCGAATTCTTACAATAGAAGGCGAACCTGTGCCCTCGAAGAAAAAAGAAGAAAAGAAGAAAGAAGGGAAGAAGAAAACATGAGGGTCACACCAGCCTTCGTTCAAAACGAGTTTATTGGATTAAACGCCAAAGTTGTGAAAAGCACAAATCCTAGTTACGTAGGCATAAGTGGCAAGGTTATTGACGAAACACGAAACACTCTCGTCATAAGACGAGAAAACAAGAACAACGTAGTCGTTAAAAACGTGGCTGTTTTTTACTTCACCATGCCAGACGGCACAATCGTAGAAGTTGATGGCAACATAATCCTTGGGCGTCCCGAAGACCGCGTAAAGAAACAACTTAGGAGGCGATGGTGACGGCAACATTAACTTTGAAAAAACCAAAAAAATCTTGCGACGACAAGAACTGTCCTTTTCATGGCAGTCTCCGTATAAGAGGACGCGTTTTAGACGGAGTTGTCATCAGCGCAAAAATGGACAAAACAGTTGTCGTGCGTCGTGACTATCAGCTTTACGTGCCCAAGTTTAAGCGCTACGAGCGGAGACACAGTCACATCAATGCTCACAATCCGCCTTGTCTAAACGTGAAAGAAGATGAAAGAGTTCGGATAGCCGAGTGCCGCCCACTGAGCAAAACCGTCTCTTTTGTAGTGGTCGAGAAATTGGAGGGAGAACGAAGTGGCGGCGAAAGCTAAAGGACGAGCACTCATAGCCAAAGGCATGATTGGGCAACGACCAAAAATATCTAGGGGCATACTAGCTGGGGCTGTGGTGAAATGCGCAGACAACACTGGTGCCAGAGCACTCAGAATTATTCAAGTCATGGGATACAAGGGAAGACTGAGACGTGTCCCTTCGGCAGCAGTGGGTGATATGGTTGTTATTTCTGTTCGCAGAGGCGCTCCAGACATGAGGAAAAAGATCTTCCAAGCTGTATTGGTTCGACAGAGAAAGCCATACCATCGCGCTGAGGGATCATGGGTTCAGTTTGAAGACAACGCCGCCGTAATCATGACACCAGAGGGCGAAATGCGTGGCTCCGAAATCAAGGGTCCAGTAGCCAAAGAAGCGGCTGAAAGATGGCCAAGAATCGCCAGCGCCGCCAGCATCATCATTTAGGAGGAAAGCACGCATTGAAAACAACTCAGCCCAGAAAACAACGAAAAAGGTTGTATCAAGCTCCTTCTCACATACGATACAAGCATTTCTCTGCACTGTTGTCGCCTTCATTGAAAACTTCTCACAATATCAGTTCGCTTCCTGTTAGAAGCGGTGACACCGTGCGAATTATGAGGGGTGACCGAAAAGGGCTTGAGGGAAAAATTACTAGGGTTGACAGGAAGAAATATAGAATTTTTGTTGAAGGTATCACTCGAGAAAAGGTAGACGGAACCACCACCTTTGTTCCTATTCATCCATCTAAAGTGATGATAACCAGCTTAAACTTAGACGACAAGTGGCGCCGAGAATCATTAAAAGCAGGAGCAGCCATTACAGAAGCAGAAAAGCCTGAAGAAAAACCCGTTGAAAAACCTGTTGAAGAAGAGAAAAAACCAGAGGAACCCAAAAAGCAGAGGAAAAAGAGGAAGACTCGCAAAACTGTGGCTGAAAAGACGGAAAAGGTAGAGGGGGAGAAAGCGGAGGAATTCAAAAGTGGGTAAAAAGGGTGGAAGGAGACATCTTAAACGGAAGCCAGCACCTAAATTCTGGACTATTCACCGCAAGGAAGCGGTTTGGACTGTTAAACCCAATGCGGGACCTCATTCAATTTCTCGTTGTATACCATTGACGCTGGTCTTGCGTGACACCCTCGGTGTTGCTAAGACGCGAAGTGAAGTCAAGACCATAATTCACGAAGAAAAAATAATGGTCGATGGGAAGTTTCAGAGAGAAGAATTGTTTCCAACAGGAGTGATGGACGTCGTCTCGATACCAGACCTGGAAAAATGGTATCGTGTTCTGCCTTCTGAAAAAGGATTGCTTTTCCATTCCATCAGCAAAGACGAAGCCACATTCAAACTGTGTAGAATTGAAAACAAAACAGTCTTATCCGGAGGAAACGTGCAACTCAACCTCCACGACGGAAGAAACGTGCTCGTTAAAGTGAAAGACCCGAATAAACCTGAAGAAGACGTTTTCGGCACTTTAGACACGCTGAAAATCAGTCTGCCTAACCAAGAAATTTTGGGCCACATGAAATTGGCTGAGGGCGCTCAAGCCCTCATCGTCAATGGTAAGAACGCAGGAAAACATGGAAAAATCGTGGCTATCGAGCAGAGGCAAAGGCAGAAGCGCAAGAACTCGCTTGTAACTGTTGAGGACGAAAGGGGAAATCGTTTCCAAACAACCGTTGACTACGTCTTTGTGATAGGCGACAAACAACCTCACATATCGTTGCCGGAGGCGAGTTAATTTTGTCTGTGGAAGAAGTGCATAAGAAGTGGCTGGCAAATCCCATGCTCAAGCCGCGACTTGAAAAGGTTACAGTCAACATGGGGGTTGGCAAATCTGGAGAGCCTCTGGAAAAAGCGGTGAAGGTTCTTGAACAGTTGACGGGACAGAAGCCGTGCAGGCGCAAAGCCAAGAAAACAGTGAGAGACTTCGGCATAAGAAAGGGTGAATCTATCGCTTGTCTCGTGACTCTTAGAAAAGAAAAAGCCAAAGAGTTCCTAAAAAGAGCCTTTGAAGCGGTTGACAACAAAATTTCATGGGAACGCTTTGACAGCCGAGGCAACTTTTCCTTCGGCATTAAAGAGCACATTGACATTCCCGGAACAAAGTACGTGCCCGAATTGGGCATACACGGCATGGATGTATCTGTTACTCTGTCTAGACCGGGACAACGTGTAAAACGTCGACATCACGCCAAGTCCCGAGTTGGCGCAAAACAACTGTTGACTCCAGAGGAAGCCATAATTTTTGTCAAAGACGAGTTTGGAGTTGAAATAACATAAAAGTGAAAAGGTGAAAAGTTACATGGGAAAACAGAAACCTAAAAAAGAACGCAAATACGGCAAGGGCAGCCGACCCTGTCGGAGATGCGGGTCTTACGGACCTATTATACGCCGATACGGCTTAAACATCTGTCGTCACTGTTTCAGAGAAGTCGCTCAACAATTGGGTTTCAAAAAATATCAGTAGGAGGATTGATGGGATTTGACAATGATGGACACGCTTTCAAACGGTTTAACCGCCATAATGAACAACGAGTTGCGAAACAAACGTGACTGCGTGATTAGTCCAGCCTCCAAACTGCTTGGACGGGTTCTTAGAGTGCTGCAACTGAGTGGCTACATAGGCGAGTTTGAATTCATCGACGATGGGCGCTCAGGAAAGTTTAAGGTTCAGCTTTTAGGTCGTGTAAATAAATGTGGCGCCATAAAGCCGCGTTATTCTGTCAGTGCTGATGGTTTTGAAAATTGGGAAAAAACGTTTCTCCCAGCTAGAGATGTTGGCATCCTCGTGGTTTCAACTCCTTTGGGAGTGTTGGCTCACAGAGAAGCCAGAGAGAAAAATGTTGGAGGTCGTCTCTTAGCCTACGTGTATTAGAGGAGTGTCAAGAAGTGAGGGCTGTTGAAGCGGTTAAAGCCATCGAAATCTCAGACGGTGTAGAGGTCAGGGTAGAAGGGAGAATTGTCACGGTTAAAGGCGCAAAGGGAACTTTAACCCACAATTTCTCTGAAGCGCCCGTTTCCATTCTGCAAGAGGGCAAAACAATAAAGGTTCAAGCCAACTGGCCTCGAAAGAAGGAGGCAGCCCTTGTCGGAACTGTTAGCTCTCACATTCAAAACATGATTCTCGGCGTGACTAAAGGATTTACGTACAAACTGAAAATCGTTTTCTCCCATTTTCCGATTTCTGTAAAGATTAAAGAAAACACGGTTTCCATAGAGAACTTCACGGGTGAACGAAGCCCACGCTTTGTCAAAATAATTGGCGACGTAAAGGTTTCAGTCAAAGAAGACGACATTATAGTTCAAGGAATCAACCTTGAAAATGTAAGTCAAACAGCCGCCAACATTGAGCAAGCCACCAAGGTCAAGAGTAAAGACCCCAGAGTATTCTTAGACGGCATCTTCATCTACGAGAAACGCGAAGGAATGGAGGTCTAAAGCGTGAGCGAAAAAGAGTTAGAAAAGCCAGCCACTGAACGAGCCTTAGCCCTGCGGCAACGCCACAAGGGCAAGAAGCCCAAGTTTAGGCGACAAGAAAGCTGGCGTTACAAACGAGTTTCAGAGGTTTGGCGAAAACCCGACGGCATTGACAGCAAGATGCGCAAAAAAATGAAAGGCTGGCCCAAATCAGCAGAAATCGGTTACCGAGGCCCCAGGGTGGCAAGAGGGCTTCATCCATCGGGTTATGAAGAGGTTTTGGTTCGAACTGCGGACGACTTAGGCAAAGTTGACCCTAAAACTCAAGCCATCAGAATTGCTCACACAGTTGGAATGAAAAAGCGGGCTGAAATCTCGATTAGGGCTGGAGAAAAAGGCGTTCGCATTCTTAATCCATTACCAGAAGTGAAGCCTGAAGAAGAAGCCGAAGAAGCCCCGAAAGAAACAGAAGCCGAAACCGAGGCAGAGGAAACTACAGAGAAGAAAGAGGAGGAAGAAAAGAGAAGTTGAGCCTCCGAAGCCAACGACGCATAGCTGCCCAGATTCTCAAGGTGGGCACAAACCGTGTTTGGATTGACCCTGAACGTCTCGAAGACGTTGAAGTGGCGATAACGAGAGAAGAAATTCGCAAATTAATCCATGAAGGCGCCATAAGACCGGCGCCCGAGAAAGGGGTAAGTCGTGTCAGAGCCCGCATCTTGCATGAAAAGAAAAAGAAGAGGTTGAGAAGAGGACCCGGAACAAGAAAAGGGTCTAGTGGCGCAAAGATTACTAAAAAGCAGGCTTGGATGCAGAAGATTCGAGCTCTCAGGAGGACGCTACGCGGGTGGAAGGATAATCGCGCGCTCACAGAGGGTGCATATCGCCAACTCTACACAATAGCTGGCAGCGGAGCGTTCAGTTCAATAGCTGATATGGAACGTTATGCTAAAACCCATGGCTTGTGGAGGAAACGATAGAATTCCTAATGGCTTGCGCCGAGTTTTCCATGCTGCCACAGTTCCTTGACGGCGTCTTTTATGGCTTTTTGAACCGTTGGGTGCTGCATTAGTTGATCCATCAGTGTGTCTGTTTTTGTTATCTCTTGCTGTTTAGCGTGTAGAACGGTCTCATCCAAGACGAGGCTGCACTTGCTACAGTAGGTTGCGTCGGCTTCGTTTTCTGCGGTGCATCTTGGACAAGTCTTAGTCTTGACATAGTCCTCGTGGCTCTCTCGTTTTGGTAGGGCTACGCCCTCTATTTCTAACACGGCTTTCAATGAGGTTCTTCCACTGAAATGCACGTATCGGCTTGCCATCTTCGAGTCGGCTGTCCAGCCAGCGAAGGCTTTCATTGCGAATTCGCCGATGTTTCTCTCAGCCAAATCAGTGAGCCGTGTGTGCCTTAGCATGTATGGGTAGAGGCGCCTTTTGATTCCCGCTTTCTCTCGCAGTCGATGAAACATTACGACTATGGTGTTTCTTTTAGGAAAAATGATTTTGCCTTTATGGATCACTGCGAACAGCGGTGCGTCTGGGTTGTGTTTGTCTGGGTGAACTTGGAGCCAAGCCCGCAGATAGGGTATGGACCTTATCAGTGGAATGGTGCGTTCGCCCGTTTTGCCGTTCACAATGATTTGAGCATAGCGTTCATGGAATTGCAAGTCTCGAATCCTTGTTTGACATAGTTCCTCTGGTCTTGTCCCCGATTCCGCAGCCGTGACAAGGAACGCTCTAAGTCTCGGGTGATTGCTTGAGTTCAGTAGTTGCTGAAATTCTACTGGCGACACAATCTTGTTGCGTAGTTCGTTTTTCTTTTCTGCCTCTCGCTTGATTTCAGCTAGGGGTATGACTTTGAACAGTTTCTTTGCTTTTTGGCTTGCTTCTTCTTCGTCTTTGCCTTCTTGTTGAAGATGGAAGGTGTAAAGCGTTCGCAGTTTGATGGTGTTCAAGTAAAGCGTGTATGATTCGAGTCTGGCGCTAACAGTGTTGTACCAGAGGCTCAGGTTCTGGTTGCATGTTTCTTGCAGTGGTGTTGAAACAACGTTATGGTAATTCTGCATTGCTTTAATGTAGATTATTCGTGTGTTGGCGCTTAGACGCTTAGTGTTGAAGAACGCTGTCACCAAGTTTTGAGCGTGTTGTGGCAGTTTGTTGAACGTTGACTTCTCATTGTAGGTCATGGCGTTTTTCTTTTCTCCCTTCGTTTGAAGGGCAAGTTTTTCGAGGGTCTCTCCGCTCGCCCACTTGCCATTAGTATACTTAGGGCGGAAGGTATATTAAGGTTACGACAACCATAACCATGTGGTGATTGCTTGAGAGAATATATCTTCACACAACGCGAACGAGAAGTGCTAGCACTTTGGCTAAAACGTAAACAGAAAAAACATCCAGACTTTAAAGTGCTAAAGCACCTCATCATGAAGACTGCGCCTCAGCTGCACCAGGACTATGCGCTTCTCCAGAAGGCCTTGGAGAGCTTTGCGGAGTGAAACTCCCCTTTTCTTTTGTAACTTCATTCAGGGCTTCTTGAGTCAGCCGCAACAACGCCTGCCGCCATTTAGGTAATAACTCGTGTCCAGGGTGCTTGGAGGGCTGGTGCAGGCCGACAGCGCCATGTCCATCGGACTCCCGGCTGTTTTGAACCTGCTTTTTGGCAAGTGGGCGTTTCAACGCCTTTGCAGAGCCAACCTTTCTCCCCATTTTCGTTTGCGCCTTCTATCAGTGGGCTCGTAAATCAGGCCAAGGGCAAGATACAAGGTTGCTTTGGCGTACTGATTCAGTGACATGTTGAAGAGTTTGGCGACTTGACAGCCTACCGCTTCAGCCTTCGGTGAAATCCGAAACTCAATATGATGGTCTCCTTCATGGATTTCTGGAACCTCGATTTTATTGAAGTCACCGTGCATCGTACGGAGAAAATGTTCCTTTCTCCGATGTCGCTTGTCTTCATGATTGATGTATTCGACGGTCTCTGGGGTAGATGTTTTATCGCTGTTTTTTGCTGTCATGAGTCGTTTTCCTCTGTAGTTTTAGGGCTAGCCCTGAAATTCGGTTGGCACAACGGCAGAACATGTTGTTTCATTGCAGCGAGAACTTGCCTGTAGATTTCGCTTTTTTCAATCGCTTGTTTACCAAGTTTAACAAGGTCTTCTTCGATGCCTTGGACATCGATTATTTCTTGGGTTTTATATTCCACGTAGCCCTCAGCTTCTATCTTGTCTTGTATCGCGTTTCTCCCAGGCTCACTTGCCGCTTCCTTTATTGCCTCAAGGATCTCGTTAAATTCAGGGGGAAAATCCCATTGTGGGTATATGGAACGGATTAGCCTTCGTTTCGGGTTGATTAGCTCCATTCGTTGCTTCAAGTATTCCCAGAGTCTTCCGGGCTTCACGTATGCCAAAACCGCATCTATCTCAACCCTCCTCTTAGATAGCCATTCTATGAACTCAGCGGAGTAGTGATCAGTGTCGGCGAGATGTTTGAGATGGGTGTACGCGTCGGATTCTGTATTTTCCTCGACTTCCTCGATTGGTATTTCCAAGTCATTGAGCATTTGTTGGTCGACGCCAAGCCTAGGCACGTTATAGGCATTCTCCTGCATGACAAAGCCACTGGCATCCATGTCACTCAGCACGTAGACGTTTGCCTTGTTGTCCTCGGCCTGCGCTAGCTTCACGAGCCATTTCACGTAGTCCGGCGAGAACCCTCTGGAGTTAATGAAGGCCACTCCTAAACGCCAAGCATAATTCTGTAGCAACTCCACAATGCCCTCTTTCTCGCAAAGAATGATATCATAACCCTTCGCAGCTAGCTCAACCACGTTGTCATGGGCTACGGGCTTGGTTATGCCTCTGTGGAAAAACTGCGCTCTCTCCGACGCTATAATGCCTAATGTCTCTCGCCAACCCGTGCAACGTCCCTCACCTATACATCCAAGTTTCTTAACTTCCTCTCGCAACATTTGCCCATAGGCTTGGTACATGTCTTTAGAATTGATACCTATCAGCTGGCCACCCATCAACTTGCGAAGCTTGTAGAACAAACCACGCTGGGTGACTATCTCATCTGTTGGGATTTTTCCCTCTTTCTGGAACATTTGGTATCTTCGAGCAAGCTCATTCCTAATTTGCCGTCGCGTTTCACTTGAGGGGCGTCCAACTGCGCTGAGGATTTCCAGACTACTCATTTCGATGACATGCCCCCTTCAAAATAAGCTTTTCACGAGGCGACAAAGTCAGACCTGTCTCAAAATCTTTGGAGTGTTTGTGTGTGCTGCTTAGAGACTCTTCTCTCTCTTCTGTCTGTCTCCCTACAGTCTCTATGTTAGCCTCTCCGTTTAGTGAGACACCTCCGAAACGGTTTCTCACACTCTTCCCTTGGAGAATAGGACTCACACACAAACCGTCTTTGGACGCCTCAGCTCTCAATGCTTCACTCTTCTCGGAATCAAATAGCGGCTTCTGGGTCAAGTGGTAAGGCAAGGGAACTCCCACGTGGTTGAAAATCAGCAATGGAGTCTCACCGCGATACTCAAACTTCATATAACCCAGTTGTTGACAGAGACCCTGTTTCTCCCGAAGGATACGCTTTCCAGAGTACCTCTTGAAAACCCGGGTGCCAGTGTTCCTGTATGTGATTGTCACTTCAGTTTCTGGCAGCTTATCTGAGTCTAAAATTGTCCTTGGCCTTCCAATGTAACCTGTCAGGGTCCTTTCATCCAACCCAATGAACGTAGCATTCCTTATGATAGACTGTTTCACAACATCGTAGGGAGCCTCAACGAGAAAATCATTCTGAAAAAGCAATTCCATAAGGTGAGCTGCATTCTTCCTGGTCTGGGTCAAACCATAAAGATGCCTACGAGTCTTGGGCTCCGTTGTGAAGACTCGCTGCGGCGCCTTTTTCGATCCACTCATTGTTTTACTTCCTTGATAGGCGCTCGCCCAAGGAACTGCTTTTTGTCTCCGGAGAACTTGACGACGTAGTTTTGAGTTCCAATTTGCACTCTGACTTCTTTGCCTTGTTTCTCGAGGAGGTCAACTAATGCCTCTGCGCCCTTCGTATCTCGCATCGTCCACGCAGCTTCTCCAGGCTTGGCTGTTTCCTTTGTTCTATAGGTTTTCCAAGGCAATTTCTCTAACTCGTCTGGATCCAGCTGTGGCAACGGCTTAACTGGCGCCGGTGCTGGCGGTCGCCCTGAACTGAGCCAGCCATCGAGAAGACCCGTTAGATTCGCCTTCGCAACTTCAAGCTCTGACGGATCCTCTATGACAGCCTCAACTTCATAATACTCCTTGTTCCACTCTTCCGCGTCGCCGGGTCTGGAAGTCTTTCCTTTGCCCACGACCAGACGCTTCAGCTGCACTTTTTTAAGTGCCTCCTTCACTTTCTGTTGTTCCTGTAAAGAGTTTTTGTAGCTCTGAGTGCTCCTGCATAAACGTAGTCAGCGCTTTTTCAGTAAAACCTGGGATCTTCGGGAATGCTCCGAGTCCTCTGTTGAAAACGATGAAGAGGGAGTTGACGCCTTCTTTCCTGAGTGCTTCAGCATACTCTTTTGGCAGCGTCAATGTGTACTGTGTTGATCCGTCGGATTTTCGCATCGTGATTATTTTGTGTTCAACGATTTTGGGTATGCTCATTTCTTCATCTCAGTTTGATGCTGAGATAATATTCAGCGATAATTATTTAAGCGATGTTTCAGAAACGTCTCAATAGGGAACTGAGATATGGACGCTTACGAAGAGGAAGACATGACAAAAACAGATCTCATACTCTCTTACATAACTGAACACGGTCCTAAAA
>Ga0315280_10001155_pt1 | contig 46580 bp, 32 predicted proteins | sample YL17G06_40_MG_FD_203697 | JGI IMG/M metagenome (GOLD analysis project Ga0315280, IMG submission 203697) | Sediment microbial communities from Yellowstone Lake, YNP, Wyoming, USA - YL17G06_40 | ecosystem: Environmental > Aquatic > Freshwater > Lake > Sediment | place: USA: Wyoming | collected... | reverse complement strand
GGAACTATACAATGCGGGGTCGGTGGCGGTGGATTTGACGGGGTGGGGTTTTACGCGGGGGATCAGTTTTGATTTTCCGGCGGGGACAGTGATCGGTCCCCGCGAGTATTTGGTGATTGCGAAGGATTGCGACCGGCTGCTCTCTCAGTATGGTTTGTCGCCATCGAAGGCGCTGGGCAATTTTGGGGGGGAATTGAGTGACGCGGGGGAGAAGATTCGTTTGCGCGATGCGAGCCAAAACATAGCGGACGAAGTGACATACTCGGAAGGTGGGCATTGGTCGGAATATGCGGATGGGTATGGGTCGAGTTTGGAATTGATAGACCCCCGCCAGGACAACAGCAACTACCAGGCCTGGGCGCCCAGCGACGAGACAGCCAAGTCTGAATGGACATACTTTTCGTATTCGGGTGTGGTGAATACGCGAACCAATACGGAGCTACAAGAGCTGCAATTGTATCTCACGGGGGCGGGTGTAGCCTTGATTGATGACCTTCACCTCACGCTTGGCGCGACAGAGTATATAGCCAATGGTACGTTTGAAAGCGGAATCGGCAATTGGCTGGCGATGGGCGACCATATCCAGAGTCACGTGACGACCGAAAGCGCGCACTCTGGAACGTGTAGCCTGAAGATCATTGCAACAGATGGTGGCGATACCGGCGCCAACCATATCGAGCAGGATGTCTCGGGCTACATGACGAGCGGCTTGACCTACACGTTATCGTTCTGGGCCAAATGGCTGTGGGGTAACCGAGTGCTGGTTACCCGCTACTTCGACAACTACTTGGCGGAGACGCACTACCTGGCCGTACCGCTCCTGACAGGAACGCCCGGCGCTCAAAACTCGGTTTACCGGGCGAATGTCGGACCAGTTTTCCGCGACGTGATTCATTCGCCCGTGATTCCCAGACCGGGGGCGGTGGTTCACGTCACGGCACGAGTTTACGACCCAGATAGGGTCGCAGCTGTGTTTCTGTACTACAAAGCCGATTCAGACGTCGCGTATTTCGACACCCCCATGGAGGACGATGGTTTGCACGGTGACGGAGTATCGGGAGATGGTCTTTACGGCGGCGATATTCCTGCACGCGCCGCGGGCCAAACGGTTGCTTTCTATTTACAGGCGAGCGATGGTTTGGGCGCGATCGGTCACGGGCCTGCCGACATTTCACGTCCTGCTCTCTACCGTGTGGAAAATGCGCCGCTGGCGTCTAATTTCCCCATCTATCGTATCCTCCTGACGCAGGCCGATGCAAATACTCTCGCCAGCCGCCCGCATCTCAGCGACGAGCCATTGAATTGTACTTTCATCTTCGATGAAGAGGACGTCTATTACAACTGCAAGATCCATTACATTGGAAGTCCATTTCACCGAGGTGACACCGGCTACTCGGGCTACAAAGTCCTCTTTAATGCCGATGAGAAACTTCACGGCGTCAAAAGTCAGGTACGGGTGGACAAGAATCCCGGGACGGGAATGTACGCCGACCGGATCGGCTTTACCCTTCAGCGGTGGATGGGGCTTCCCAACTGCCCGGTCGAGTACGTCTATGTGCGGTTTAATGGGACGTCGCATGGCGTATGGGAAGACAATGTAGCGCCGACTCGGCTCTACCTCTCAGAGTTCTACCGCGGCGACGACAACGGGCATTTGTTCGAAGTGGACGATCGCTTCGAATTCACTGACAACGATGATCTGGTCTTTAAGAGTTTTAGTTCCTACAATGCCACGTTCGAGTGGCGGGGACCGGACAAGGACGCCTATCGCAACAATTATGAGGTTCGCAATCACGACAACGAGGACGACTACACGTCTGTCGTGTTGTTGCTCAACACGTTGAACAACACGCCCGACGTCCAGTACGACGCGGCCGCGGCGAAAGTGATCAATGTCGAGCAGTGGTTCCGCTTATTCGCCGTTCGCGCTTGTCTGGCGGATTGGGATTTCATGGCTTTCCAACGTGGCAAGAACTGCTATCTTTACTGGCCAAGCCGAACGGGCAAATGGGACCTGGTCGGTTGGGATAGCGAATTGACGTTTCAGCTGAACAGGGTCTCCATGTCCCTCTGGTCCAAGTTCGCTCCTGTTTATAGATTTCAAATGCGGCCGAAACACCAACACCTTTACCTCAGCGGCCTGAAGGAAATGCTGGACAAGTATTTTACTCACGCCGCGTTGGATCCCTGGATTGACTACTACTATGCACATGTCGGCGGACAGAAACCGACCGATGCCAAGTCGTTCATTGACCAGCGGCGCTCCTACTTGTTGGGGCAAATCACCAGCGCAACCCTGACGATTGTGGACATCACCACCAGTGGCGGCAATCCAATAACCACTCCTGACCTGGTCGTCACACTGGAAGGGACGGCGCCGGTGCAGGTTCGGTGGGTTCGGGTGGACGGCATTGACTATTACCTCGATTGGACGGGGGTAACCACCTGGCGAGTCACCCTGCCGGTTGTGCCAGGAATGAACCTACTTATCCTGGACTTTCTCGATTATGACAAGAGTGTGGTGGGAGCCGATTCAATCGTGGTCATCTCGACGGCCAGCGCAGCAGTGAAGAGGTGGCGGGACTATTGATGCAGAACGATGAATGGCAGGACATGGATCGGTCTGAGTGTAGTTGATTGTCACTGTGTCGGCAACGGCCGACGCTCGCGAATCTCAGTCAGCAGTTCGCCGAGGAACGCATCGAGTGTTCGCACGCCGCGGTCGCCCAACTGATGCCGGCGCATCGCAACGCTCTGCGACGCAACCTCACGATCTCCCAAGACAGCCATCACGGGAATCTTCTGGAGTTCCGCCTCGCGAATCTTGTGGGCGATGGTTTCCTCGCGATCATCGAGCCGTGTGCGAATTCCAGCCTGGCGCAAGCGCTCGGTCACCGTTTGTGCATATTCCAACTGCCGCGCGCCAATTGGGAGAATGGCAACCTGCACTGGGGCCAACCACACCGGGAAATTACCCTCGCAATGCTCAATCAAAATGCCGAGGAAACGCTCGATGGAACCAAAAATGGCGCGGTGGATCATGACCGGACGATGGCGTTCGCCGTCCGGGCCGACGTAGGTCAGGTCGAATCGTTCGGGGAAATTGAAGTCCGCCTGAATGGTCGAACACTGCCATCGCCGGCGCAGGCAATCGCGAATGTGGAAATCTATCTTTGGCCCGTAGAAAACGCCGGCCCCTGGGTCTTCCTGGAAAGGAATTCTCAATCGTTCGAGTGTGGCCCGAAGCACGCTGATTGCCACAGCCCACTGCTCGTCCGATCCGATCGAGTCTTCGGGGCGAGTGCTGAGAAAAACGTCATACTCGTCGAACCCAAATGTGCGGTAGAAATGGCGGATCATGTCAATGATCTGCTCGATCTCGCCTGGCAGCTGCTCTGGGGTACAAAAATGATGCGCATCGTCTTGCGTGAAGACGCGCACGCGGATCAGGCCGTGTAAAACGCCCGACAGCTCGTGGCGATGGACGCGACCGAATTCTGCCACTCGTAGCGGTAGATCGCGGTAAGAATACAGGCGTGTCCTGTAAACCAGCAGCCCGCCTGGGCAATTCATCGGTTTGACGGCAAAACCGCGCTCGTCAATGCGAGTGAAATACATGTTCTCGCGGTAATGATCCCAGTGGCCGCTTTGATGCCACAATTCCTCATTTAGGATGGTCGGCGTCATGATTTCCTGATAACCCCGACGCGCCAGTTCCTCGCGGCAAAACGCAATCAACTCGTTATAGAGAATCGTGCCATTGTGGTGGAAAAAGGGAAAGCCGGGACCTTCTTCGTGGAAGCTGAACAGGTCCAGTTCACGGCCCAACCGCCGATGGTCGCGTCTCTTGGCCTCTTCGAGAAGCGCCAGGTGCTCCTTGAGTTGCTTCCTGTTGGGAAACGACGTGCCGTAAAGCCGCTGCAATTGCTCGCGCCTTTGGTCGCCTTTGCGATAGGCGCCGGCGACCGAGAGAATCTTGAACGCTTTCACATGGCCGGTCGAAGGCAGGTGGGGGCCGCGACAGAGATCCACAAACTCGCCCTGTTCATAGATCGAGATGGTCTCGCTATGGGGGAGTTCGCGCAGAAACTCCACCTTGAATTTCTCGCCTCGTTGCTCGAACAGAGCAATGGCCTCGTCGCGCGAAAGCTCGCGCCGACGGATCGGCAGGTCCGCCTCAACAATCTTTCCCATCTCGTTTTCGATCGCAGCAAGGTCGTCCGGGGTCAGAGCACGTGGGGTTTCGATGTCATAGAAAAAACCATCCTCGAGTGCCGGGCCGTCCTCGAGATGTGCTTCGGGCATGAGGCGCTTTACGGCTTGGGCCATGATGTGCGCCGAGGTATGCCGAAACGTCTCACGCCCTTCGGCATCGGAGAATGTGACCAGCCGAACGCTTTCGCCGTCCGTCAGCGGCGTTGTAAGGTCCACCAGCCGGTTGTTGACCTTGCCGGCCAGGGCAGCGCGTGCCAGGCCCGGCCCGATCGCCACGGCGACGTCGCGCAATGTGGCACCCTTCGCGACCGTCAACTGTGAACCATCAGGCAAACGGACCGCAATTCCCATGGTTTGTCTCCTTACGGCTTGGCCATCGTGGCCGTCCGTTGAGGTTCAAAATCGTTGAAAGCCAGGTCAGGGAAGTCAAACACTTTCCCGTTTAGCCGCGCGAAGGCAGCGGTGCAGGAAGCTGATTTCGAGAAAGTAAAGCGTAGGTTTTGCAGATTCCGTTTTTCAATCTGCGAAAGACGTGCAATCTGTGGTTGAGGCGGGAAAGGTGATCGAGGTTGTCAAGGTTGTAACCATCACGCTTGCATCTGACTTTCCAGGCGTCGAATCTCGTCGCGAAGCTCCGCGGCATGTTCGAAGTCTTCGGCCGCGATGGCTTTTTGCAGTTCCCGTCGCAAATCCTCCAGTCTCGCTTCGGGCACGTGTTCTTTGATTTCCGCTTCGAGCTGGCGCAAAAGAGTGAGTTCAGGCGAATGCGAGATCAATTCCTCGCGGCCGAGTTCGCGCAGGAACTTTTCAACTTTGGCTATCCCCTCGCGGACCACTTCGAACGCCTTGCCGCGCAGTTGACGATCGAGATAAAGATGCGCTCGCGCCCGTGTATTCATCATCAGAATGTAAGGGCGAAACTGTTCGAGCGAAACGCGATCGCCCGAATCATCGGCATAGCGCTTGACGAAATCCACCACGCGTAAGTTGCGCGTCGTGTCGCGCACCACTCCTTCGAACTCGTGAAGATGGAACAAGCTGAGGTAGCGGTGATAGTACATCGTGGCCTCATCCCGCAGCCTCGCGCAATCGTCCGGGTCGAGCGAGAACGTTTCGGGGCTCGTCTGGCGTCGCGCCTCGTAATACTCCAGATAAGATTCGTGGCCTTCGGGACGAAAACCGTCCGGCCTCCCTTCCGTCTCCATCTGAATCATTCCCATCGGCAGCCGCATTTGAACCTTGGCCTTGCCGTCGAGGCCGATGATCTTACGGACCGTCACCTCGTCGGACCGGTATTCCCAGCCCTCCAGAATCGGCGTGATGTCCATGCTGTCGGAAGTCATGTCCACGTTGTCTGACCCCCAAGTCCCTGCACGACAATCCTCTCGCGGTTGCCCGCGATCATCGTGCGCGCAACCACCGGCGAAGCACCTTTCGTCAACTCAATCCTTTGTTAAACTGCGCCCAATCCCAGCGCGATGTAAAGCACATTCGATTCTCGTCCAGTCTCCGATCCAATCCCATCGCCGACCCAACCGCGTCCTTGGTATGGTAGAGGTACGGACTAAGAGCACAAAGTCATGGACTTTTGGCTCGGAAACCGCTATCCAGTAATCAGTCCTGTGAGGCCAAGAGCAATGTCGGTATCGGACCGAGTGCGCTACCAATTCACGTGATCAAGGAGAGATACCATGAGTCGGTTTCCTTCGCTGATGGTTGTGTGTGTGTTATTGGGGTTGTCGGGAAACGCTTTGGCCGCCGAGTCAAAAGCGGTTGCACGCTCGTTTCGGCCACCCGCCGTTCCGCTGGTTGCATGCGATCCCTATTTCAGCATCTGGTCGCCCGCCGACTGTCTGACCGACGCTCCGACCTGCCACTGGACTGGAAAGACTCAGTGGCTCGAAAGCATGATCAGGATTGACGGCAAAGTCTATCGGCTGATGGGTCCCGAACCCAAGGATGTCCCCGCGATGCATCAGGTCAATGTGTTTGTCCTACCAACGCGGACGGGTTATAACTTTCGGGCCGAAGAGGTCAACGTTTCGCTCACGTTCACGACGCCTTTGCTGCCGGCCGATCTGGATGTTCTCTCTCGGCCTGTGACGTACCTGACTTGGGAGGTGTCGTCGGCGGACGGCAAGGAACATTCCGTGTCGCTTTACTACGACAACTCCGCCGAGCTGGTCGTCAACACGCCCGATCAACAGGTGGTCTGGGAAAGAATGAAAATCGGCAATCTGAACGTGCTGAAAATGGGATCGAAAGATCAGCCCATCTTGGCCAAAAAGGGAGACAACCTGCGTATGGATTGGGGCTATCTCTATGTGGCCGCACCCGACGACAAACCCGTTCGCCAGGCGATTGTCGCTGACAAAGTCGCTCGCGAATCTTTCGCAACCGGCAAGGCGCTTCCCGAGGCCGACGATCAACGAATGCCCCGCGCCGCCAACGACCAATGGCCAGTCATGGCATGCACGTTCGATCTGGGGAAAGTCGGGACCACGCCTACTACGTGTCATCTGATACTGGCTTACGACGATCTCTACTCGATCGAGTATTTGGGAAAGCGGCTGCGTCCCTACTGGCGGCGAAATGGCGCGGAAGCCGCCGATCTCCTCAAAAATGCCGAGCGCGATTATTGGTCAGTGGCGACGCTGCACTGCCGATCTTTCGATCTAGAGCTGATGCGCGATCTGGTGCGGCCGGGTGGCGAGAAATACATCGGGTTGTGTTGCCTCGCCTATCGGCAGTGCCTGGCCGCCAACAAACTCGTGGCCGACGACAATGGTCAACCGTTGCTTTTCCCGAAAGAGAACTTCTCCAATGGCTGTATTGGCACGGTTGATGTCCTCTATCCGCAGTCGCCGCTATTGCTGTTTTTCAGCCCCACGCTCGCCAAAGCGTCGCTGACACCGATTCTGGAATACGCAAGCAGCGACCGATGGAAGTTCCCTTTCGCCCCGCACGATCTGGGCACCTATCCGCTGGCAAATGGCCAGGTTTATGGTGGCGGCGAGAAAACCGAGAAAAACCAGATGCCAGTCGAGGAATGCGGCAACATGCTCCTGATGGTCGCGGCCATTGCCAAGATCGAGGGTAACGCCGACTATGCAGTGAAGTACTGGCCCCTTATGACGAAATGGGCCGAGTATCTCAAAGACAAGGGATTGGATCCCGAAAACCAACTTTGTACCGACGATTTCGCCGGCCATCTCGCGCACAACTGCAATCTCTCCCTCAAAGCCATCGAGGCCCTCGGTGCTTATGCGATGCTCTGTGACATGTTGGGCAGAAAAGAGGAAGCAAAAGTGTATCGGAAGTTGGCCGAGGAGTTCGCCGCCAAATGGGTGAAGATGGCCGACGACGGCGATCACTTTCGCCTCGCCTTCGATAAACCCGGCACCTGGAGCCAGAAGTATAATCTGGTGTGGGACAAAATCCTCGCCCTTTACCTTTTCCCCGACGAGGTGGCGCGCAAGGAAATCGCCTTTTACAAGAAGGTGCAGAATAGGTACGGCCTGCCCCTTGACAATCGCCAGACCTACACGAAGCTCGACTGGACGATCTGGACGGCCAGCCTGGGCGATGGGCCGTCGGATTTCGATGCAATCGCGTCGCCCGTCTATGATTTCCTTAACGAAACACCCGACCGCGTGCCAATGACGGATTGGTACATGACGCTGGACGCCAAGAAACGCGGTTTCCAGGCCCGCTCGGTCGTCGGTGGTGTCTTTATCAAAATGTTGTATGATTCAGCGGTCTGGAAAAAATGGGCTGACAAGAGCCGAAACACTGCCGCGCGAAATTGAGGGGCGGAATTTGCCCCGCAGGAATCAAGGTTCGCAGTCCAACCCTTCGGTTCAACATTGCCCACTTAACCATCGTGGCACGGGCATCCTGCCCGTGATTCCTGGGCAAGCCGCCCGAGGCGGACATGCCACATCGCGCGCCCGGCCTCAGTGAGGAGCATTACCCTTAGGTTGAATGAATAGGTACGCCGAAGCGTGAAGGGCAAACTCATTACCACTTCGAGTCAATGCCGGGCGAGAGAATATCGGCGACCGCTCGGCCCGTCAGAGAAGTGATAATATCGTTTCCTAGGTATGCCTTTCCAGTCTTCGGATCGAGCGATTGTCCGCCTGCGGTGAGAATTCCGAAGGCCTTTGCCCGGTCGGGAATCAGCAGGAATTGGTTGAACTTGCGCACTGCCGCGACGATGCGCGGGTCCTTGTCCACATTCTGGTGATACCAGATCAGAAAATTCACAACCCCCGGGCTGCGTTTCTGATCCTGGCTGCCTTTCACCGTCCAAGCGCCGTCGGGATTCTGCGTGCGGAGTAACCATTCGATGTGTGGTTTGATCTTCTTTCGGATTTCCGCTTTCCACTCCGCCTGCGCGCAATACAGATCGAAGGAAAGCAGACCTTCGCCGACATAGGCCGACGTACAATAAGGCCACCGTTCCCAAAGACCTTGGTCATTCTTGGGATCGCCCTTCTTGCCGAGAACGGTTCCCTCGCCCGCCAGTACGTAAGGGATGACCCCGTCTTCGCGCATGGTGCTCAAAATCCAGCGCAGAGCACTTACGGCCACTTGGCGGTATTTCTCATTTTTTGTCGTGTGATGCATCCAGGTAAAAATCTGAGCGCCTGTCAGTCCGGACGAGATGGTGTATTCATCCTTGTAAGGGCCGGTGATCGTTCCGTCCTTGGTCGCTCGCCAGCCTGTGCCAATGGCGCCGGATGAGTTGATGAGGCCGTCCGTCTCGATGGCGGTGACATATCGCTGAATGGCATCAAAGTATTCCTTCTGCTTCTCCTTGGCGACGTGCTTGGAGAGAACGAGGAACAGCCCGAGGGCGCTGCCCGTGTCGGCCAAGTAGATGTTGCCGTAGCCGGTTCCCCAGTAACCGCGCGGCGACTGTTTCTTCAGCAGATTGTCTGCATAGGCGATCGCCACATCCAGATAGCGCCGCTCGCCGAAAATCTCATAGCCGGCGACCAGGGTGCGCATGTAGTAGCCGCCGATAAAGATGGTCGGAACGTCCTGCTTTTCCTTGCTGATGAAATCGCAGAGTTCCTTCAAGAAACGCCGCGTGGCCTCGGAATCAGAACAAAAGGGGCTGGCCTCTTTTGGAGGCGCGGCGGATGGCAAGGGAGAAGCCAGAAGCCCAACAGGCAGAAGACAAACCCATATCCCCCTCATTGTCCTTTACCTCCGTTGAGTACTGCGGGCAATTACGTCGGCGTTGCTTCTGTTCTTCAAGGGTTTTATCATCCAAACGGCACTCGTGCATGTCTTCACGCTTGACAGGCTGGGCCAAGATCGTCGAATAAGATGGCGACCGCAGTGACCAACAGAATTGCGTTGCATATCGGCTTTGGGGGGCAAATGGACTAGTGAAGATTTCCGTCGTTATTCCCGCCTACAACGAACGCGCCACGATTGAGGAGATTCTCCGACGCGTGGCCGCCGTGAATCTGGACAAAGAGATCATTGTGGTGGACGATTGTTCGACCGACGGCACACGCGAATGGCTCAATAGCGAGCGCGACCGGCTTGGCTTCCGGCTGATCCTTCACGAGCGGAATATGGGCAAGGGCGCCGCGCTTCGCGATGGCTTTCGTGAGGCAACGGGCGACATCGTCATTGTCCAGGACGCAGACCTCGAATATGACCCCCAGGACTACCCCCGCCTGATCGAACCCATCGCAAGCGGTCGTGCCGATGTTGTCTATGGCTCGCGCTTCCTGGGCAGCGCTCCCCACCGCGTTCTCTACTTCTGGCACTATATCGGCAATCGTCTGCTGACGCTCTTGTCGAATATGTTTATGAACCTTAACCTCAGCGATATGGAGACGGGCTACAAGGTTTTTCGGCGCGACCTGATTCAAGCAATCACAATTTGTGAGGACCGGTTTGGCTTCGAGCCGGAGATCACCGCCAAGATTGCGCGCAAAAAGGCGCGCGTCTATGAGCTGGGCATTTCCTATGCCGGTCGCGAATACAGTGAGGGCAAGAAGATTACCTGGCGGGACGGCCTCTGGGCCATCTGGTGCATTGTCCGCTATTCCCTGTTCGATTGATGGTAGAACAGGCATCTTGCCTGTTGAGAATTGCAGGCAAGGCATTTCTACCGCCAAGAGGCTGTATGATAAACCAGCGGAGATGTCTTTCAAGAGCCACAGAGAAGATGTCTGTGCTAGGGGAGGAGCTCGAGATAGAGTCGGCGCGTCTCGTCGAGCATACGGTCGAGGCTGAAACGCTGGGCGCTGCGGCGTGCGGCCTCGGACATGTGCACCCGCAAAGATCCATCGTCGAGAAGTGTCTTGAGGGCGCGGGCGAGACCCGGAATGTCGTCGGGTTCGACCAGTAGGCCATTTTCGCCGTCCACAATCGCTTCGCTATTTCCCCCAACATTGGTTGCCACAACAGGAACCCCTGCCGCCAGCGACTCCACGATAGCGTTCGAGAAGCCTTCGCGATCAGAAGTGAGAACGGAAAGATCGGCCAGAGCGAGAATCTGGGGAACGTCTTGTCGGTGTCCGGCGAATGTGACCATATCGCTGACCCGGCGTTCGCGGGTCTCGCGCTCAAGCGCGTCGCGCATCTTCCCCTCACCCACAAGGAGAACATGTGTCGGCGGCAGTTCGTTCCGAATGAGCTCGAGGGCACGCAATAACCTGCCGTGCCCCTTTTGGGGCACCAGTCGGCCCAATACTACAATCAGCCGTCTATTCTCGGGAACGCCCAGTTGCGCGCGCAACTGGGGATCGGGCCGCATGGAACCATATTCCTGAAGATCAATTCCGTTATAAATAACGCGCACGCGCTTGGGCGGACATGTTAGATTAGCGACGATGTCGCGCTTGACTTCCTCGGAGACAGCGACCATCGCCGTTCGCCAGCGAAGCAGCAAGCGATCCATCCATCGCTGCCGCCGAGTTTCCCACGTGTTGATGTTATGAACCTGGCAAAGAACGACGCGCACGCCCGCCATTCGCGCCGCGATCGTCGCTGGAATGTTGCTCCGGTACATGTGGGAATGGACCAGATCCACGCGCTCGTCATGCATCCGCCGCGCCAGGGCACGCAGCCCGCGTGGGTCGAGCCGGCTTGACAATGGGAGGACCGACACCTTGACGCCTGCCTGTTCGAGCGAATCGGCCAGTGGCCCGCGTTCGCGCAAGCAGATAAGACTCACGCGAAACGGTGGCTGATTGAGGCGCGGCAAAAGCGCAACCAATCGCCGTTCGATTCCTCCCGGGGGTAACCAAGTGATCACACGCGCCACATGGTAAAGTGGGCTGGACAATTTGCTCATGGCAGTTTTTTCAGAAAGTCGGCAAGCAGGCCATCGCGAACGCCACGACTTGATGGCCGAAGCTCACCGACTTTCAAGTATTTCATCAAGGACAGGAGCGCAACCGCACCAGGCACAATAATCTCCGCCCGTTCGTGGTCTATCCCGTAATGGCGAACAATCGAATCGGTTGTCATCGGCCAAATGGCTTGGCAAAGATGGTCGAGATGGTCAGATCGCATCGGTTGGTTCTGCGAAAGATTGCCGCGAAGAATGCCGCACATGGCATGAAGAAATCGCACCCCACCGCCGCAGCCGAATGCGCAACTTGGCCGCTCTCCCGGCAAGCTCTCGGCCCCCCGAGCCGCTATCTCGTCGGCATGTGCTTGTAGCGCCTTGAAATCGGCTGGGGCGATTGGGTCGCTTCGGATAAACATCTCGCGCAATCGAACGGCGCCCAGCGGCAGACTGATCGTGCGAACGCGGCTTGCACGGTCAGGTTGAATGATCTGGACACTTCCGCCGCCAATATCCAGGATCAGGAACCCACTGCGGCGCTCGGGATGATCGAGCAAGACTCCCTCGGCCACCAGCCGTCCTTCTTCCTGGGGCGAGATTATCTCCGGCTCAATGCCGGTTTCCAGCGCGATGGCTTCGACAACCTCGCGGCCATTGCGCGCAGATCGAAACGATTCCGTTGCGACCGCCCGCAAATGCTGCACGGCCTGGCGGCGACAGAGATCGGCTATCTCGGCGAAAGTCTCGATCAGGCGGACAACCGAAGGCGGTTCGATCCGTCCGGCGCGAAACGCGTCGTCCAGGCGTAGCGCATAGCGTTTTTGAAACTGCTCGCGTGGGCGCTTGTCTGCGGCAATTTCCCAAACCAGAATCTTGGTGGCGTTGCTTCCGATGTCCGCGGCCGCCACGACCACAGGCTGTCCGGCGAGCCCCATCGAACTCCTATCCTCAACGGAAGATTCTTACTTCAATCCGTCGGCACTCGGTGCAAGATTGGCCGACGGCAAGAGAGAAAACCTTGCATTGTCACACAAATCCTGGCGCGGATTCCAGATGAGACCATTCCAAACAACACAAGCGCCCGCAATCGAAAACTCCTGCGAGCACGAAAGGATGCACTCGCAAGTGGAGCTGCCGGCGGCTTGGTGGTGGACCGAACGAGGTGGTACAAGCTACCCAAGCGAGACGCTGGTAGTCTGTCACGTCCATGTCGATGGATAACTTCATAGCGTTTGGCACGGCCATCTTGGCCGTGAATCTTCATGGGCAATCCGCCCGAGGCGGACATGCCACGTCTTTCCATCAGTTACGACGTGAAGGACTACCAGCGCCGGAATGGAAGGCGTGGGAGGGGTGTGGCGGCCAGCCCTTTCCGCTATTCAATGGGGAGATTCCAATAGTGATAGTCCACGTCCCACACCTGCCAATTGCCACCCTTATCGGCTAGCCGGTCGCGTTTCCAATCGCCGCCCATTTTGTGGATGTTCCCGAAGCTGACGATACCGTTGGTAGGATCATAAGGACGCATGCAGATGGGCCCGGTGTACATCTGGCCTTTTTGGCCGGGTCTGCTATCAATAATCCCGTCGGGCCACTGGTCGCTGGCGGTGAACCCGTGCATGCCCTCCGGCCCGAGCGAGAAAATGCAATAGGCATATTCGCAACTCGCACCCTCGAAATGCGGCGCATATTCCAGGTGGTGATCGGGAAACCGCATGACGGAGAACGGGTCAACGGGAAAGGCGCTGAGATAAGCTATCGGTGTTGTGACTTGGACCATGCCGATCTGCGTCGTCTCGCCATGGGAAGGATCGTTGTCCCAGTCCACCGGATAACGGCCGTTGTCCACCGCGTAGGCTTCCCAGGCCATGGAAACCACGCGGAGATCGGCTTTGACGCGCGCCGCCTTGGCCCGTACCTGTGCTTCGAGAAAATTGGGCAGTGCAATCGCCGCCAGGATCGAGATAATCCCGACAACGACCAATAATTCAATCAAAGTGAATCCGTGGCGAAACCGTCTCATCGTTGTTTGCTCTCCTTGACGAAAACTTCCTGCACACGTCCGTTACTTCCGATCTGGCGAGGGCGGATGGCACCCTTTCTTTCTGTTTAGACCCCGCTCACCTCAGGAAAGCTTGGCCCGTCCAGAAGCAGAACACAAGGATGGTTTGCGGAATAGCCTTCCTCCACCTTCCTTGAGTCATCATTTTTCATATTGCTCAAACTTTTTCAAGGCTTTTGAATTGAGGCGGCCTTTGGATGATAAGTCTCTCAAGGCCAGAAAAGGGCAAGGCCCGCAAGTCAAGGAAACGCGCGATTTGCGGGCCTTTTCTTTGGGTTCCCCTCGGCAAAAATCCGGCGAGAATCCGGCGAGAATCCGCGGCTCGGTGACACTGGGATGTCACTGGTTTTGTCACCGGCTTGCTGAGAAGAACAGAACACGGAAGGTGCACTGACCGCCCGCCGTTGCGACACGGAAATGTGAAAGAAGGTCGTGCCTTCCGAACATCACCGATACAACGACCATCGCCCCACGCCCGTTGGGAGCGTCAGGATTCCAATTGCCTTCCAATTGTTCTGTTCATCCCACTCGGCAACCTCGTTAATGATGTCGCAATGGGCAATCACGTAGTATGACGCCGACGCCACATTCGGGATACGCGCATAGAGCACACCGCTTGCTTCCTGATCTCCATTCAGGGGCGGAACCCAGTTGCCGGGAATCCACAGGTAGTCGCCTCCATCATAGAACTGATCGCGGGACAAGTAAACGTGCGTCCAGTTGCCTCTGCACCCGCACACACCGATGTTCTTCACGCCCAAGAGCACGTCAATGGGCTGTCCCGGACGGCCCACAGAAGGCCGGAGCAATCCGAATGAGATGATCAGATCGGCCCCAGGAGCGAAAAACGTTCGAGAGCGGTAGGCGCTGTCAATCGGATTGCCGGCACGGTCTTTCATGGTCGCCTCCACTGACAGCGTGTAAGTGGTAGCAGGCCGCAGATTCGAGACGCGAAGAAGATACTGGCTGTCACTCAGGCGCAACGCGCTGACAATCGCCACGCTGCCGGAACATCTGTAGCTTCCCGCTTGGTCTGCGTTCCTCACGGGTTCGCAGAACCCAACGATGAGGGAAACGGGGTTCGACACAGCGACATTCGCCAAGCGCGGCGGAAGCGTGTCTATAGTGATCCCATCGGAGCTGCCGGACCACGAACCGACGTTCCCGACCCTGTCCACGGCGCGCACGCGAGCGTACAGCGTTTGGCCATTTCCACCCGTAACCTTCGCTGTCAAGAGATCCACGTAGCCATCGAACACATTGCCAGCCCCAGGACTTGTGCCGACCTGCAGATCATAGTATGCAAGACCAGAATCGGCGTCGGTAGCAGCGGTCCAGTTGAACCTCACCGAGGTGGACGATGTAAACGCTCCGGAGTCTCTCGGTGTCCCGGGAGTGGTTGGCATTCTATCGTCCTGCCGAGAGCTAACTACGCCCGACCAAGTGCTCTGCAACATCAAGACGTTTCGGCAGCAAACGCGGTAGTAGTACGTTTGTCCATGGACAAGACCCTTCACAACGTAGCTCAAAGCCGTTGTCCACCCGCTGTTCCCAAGAACCGGCGCGAATTGCTCGTTTGACGCCCACTGTAGCCAATAGCCCGTTGATCCCGGCACGGCGCCCCAGGACACTTCCTTGCTTGTGCCGCGTGAAAACTCAGCCAGCCCTGCCAGGATTGGCGCGCGCGGCGGGACGATGAGTTCATACGCACCTATATCGCATATCGCTCGATCATCAAGGTCGCCGTCATACGGTCGGGGATTGCCGTCTTTGTCGGTCGGCGGGCAGTCGGAATTGGTCCCCGCATCTATGCACGGAGACCCGAGATGAAGGTGGAAATCAGGTGGTCCGAAAAGGCCGGGGTCCAAAAAGCGGGGGTCAGCGTATAGGCAACAGTATGCGACACTCGTAAGCCATTCTTGGTCTCCATTCGTTTCGGCACTGTTATTCCATATGATGGAGTTCACAGCGTGGCAGTCACTCAGCCCCCCTCCGTACCCCTCGTAGCGGTACCACCAACCTCCCGACCACTCCACCCGGCAGATCGCCGAATTGCTCGTGACGGTATTGTTCCGGCCCCCGCAAAGGTAAAGGCCGCCACCCCGGTTCGCTTGATTCCCGTAGATGAGGTTGTTCTGGATCGGGCCAGTGCAGTTTGCAAGCCCGCCGCCGAAGTTTGCCCAGTTATTCGCAATGGTGTTGCCTTCGATTGTCCCGTTACAAAGCCAGAGTCCACCGCCTTCGCTGCAAAGGTCTACTACCCAGAATCCAGTCCTTCCGCATGCTGCATTTTCGCAAATCGTGTTGTTCCGAATTAGGCCGCTGCATTCGCATAGTCCACCGCCAAAGCCGGCGGTCGTTCCCTCCGCGTTCACGTTCGCCTCATTGTGCGAGATAGTGTTATTCTGGATTATACCGTCGCAGCTGCACAGCCCGCCGCCGTATGTGGCCCTGTTCCGCGTGATCACATTGTATTCTACTCGAGCTTTGGTACCCCTCCCGTCGATGCCCCCGCCGGCCCAAGCGCTGCCGTTTCTGATCGTAAAGCCGGTCAGGACGCACCCGCTAGTTTCGGCCCCAGAGAATCGTACGATCGAATCCGCAGCATTCCCGTCAATGATGGTCTGTGCAACACAGCTCGGGTCGCGCGGGTCGTTGCTTCGGAGAACGATGTCCTTGCCCATGAAGTTCACGGTCCCGACATACACTCCAGGCGCGACTACGATCTCGTCCCCGTCGAATGCCCAGTTTACCGCATCCTGGATTCTCGCGTAGTCCTGGGGCACGCGGATTGTCCGTGCATTAACAAACTCTGTCAGGACCATCGGCCAAACGAGAGCAGCACACGCGATGAAGCTTCCGAGACGGTGAGTCCTTTGGGCCGCCATTTCCCGTTCCCCCTATCGTGAATGGCATCCCTGCCGAACGCAGATCGCTTGCCTATCCTTGGCTGAGCGGCCTTCATGGTTGGACAGACCCCAAAGGCTGTCAAGTTCGTTCGGCTTCCCACCGTTCGGTTGAACTTCTCACTTGACTGGTCGCTCGACGAGGAGACGTTGGCATTCCTGGATCAAATGGCCAAACGCGGCGTTCTGGAGGGTGAGTGGAAAATCTGACGGTGGAGCTCGCGCCACTACTTGCGAGCGGAAGCCAGGCTCGCCCAAAACGATCCTTGTCCTTTCCCGGCCCGTGGCCGAGAAGGTTGCTAGACAAGAGTTACTTCCTTGGTACCGGCTTCACCTGGATGATAAGGGAGAGGTGTTGGTGTTCGGCTGCTGGCAATGTTGGCCAGGCGGGCGATCATTGGCTCGGCGCTGCCAAGGACGGGTACGTCAATGTGATATTTGAGCGTGGGGATGAGAGGCAAAAGTGTGACCTGAGCCACGATGATCACGTCACACTGGCCCGCCAATTGACGCACTGCTTCGACCAGGAGACGATTGTGCATGTCCGAGTCGCCCATGCCCAGATGTTCATTGGCTTCCGGGACGTGCTTGGTTATCATCTGCAATGGGCGGTTCTGCCGCCCTGCCACTTCCCGCAGTAAGTCGGCCACGGCGGTAATGGCCTGATCCATGCTCCCCAAAACGCAGATACGGTGGCCTTCCGTGAGAGCCTGCTCACACATCGGTTCGTTGAATCGCAGAATTGGGGTTGAAACGAACTTTTGGCATATAGGAACGGCCGGTTCGAGAATCGCCGCCGTATTCACAATGACGTGGGCCTTCATTTGCTCGGCCCAACTGAAATGTTGAACCAGCCGGGTAAGGATGCGGGGGGTCAGGCCGTTTTTTATTACCTCAAAAAAGATCGTTTCATCGAGAATGTTGAATTTGTAACAATGCGGTAAATGGAAGCTGATTTCGCGGTTGATCAGATCCACCGTTTTCAAATGAGCATGAAGCAAAGCCACCGTGAAAGGCATTACTCTCTCCTTGAGCGCGCCCCGGTTAGTTTTTTCCACCCCGAGCGGCGATGGACGATGAAGAGCGGGTCAGACTACCAAAATCACATTGCGAGCTGCGGGCGATTCTTTGATCCCGCCAGCCGCCCCAACGATGGATTCGGTGGCGCGCCCTACTCTTGGAAACGTATTCTGTATGACTAATCATCCCACTCTTTGCAATGGAAATCTTGTAGGAACGCAGAATGAGGGGTATGAGGACATCCTGTGAGGTGAGCAGTTCGTGGGTCCTGCGACTGCCCGACATGCCGGTGCTTTTTCACAGCGATGTCCTTCCGGAGACAAAGATCGAAGCACCGCCGAGGCTGGCGGCGCTCCATTTCGCCAGTCCCTTGAAATGCCGAATGTGAATCGCCGTTGGCTTTTCGGTTGAAATCAACCTGGGACATCCGTAACCATTGAGGCAGAGGATTCTCTATCCGAGAGGCGAACCGATGGTCCAATCCCCGAGCGCGTCATAGTGGGCTGCGGGGGAGCAACCAATGGCCGGTAAGCCAAGACCAAGGTTTGTTTCCATTGACGGACAAGGGTACGATCGCCATCCGATTCGTACCCATTGTCTGAAAGCCGGGGATGACATCGCAAAAGTTGTCGAGGAATATACCCGTCCGCATCGCCAACCGGGCGATTGGCTGGCTGTGAGCGAGAAGGTGGTCGCTGTGTCGCAGGGACGGGCTGTCCCCGAAAGCCATATTCGCGTCGGTTGGCTGGCGCGGTTGCTGTGGCGTGGGGTCCGAAAAGTCCCTTATGGCGTAGGGTTGCGAAGTCCGACTTCGATGCAATGTGCGATCAACGAATGCGGCGCGCTGCGCATTCTTTGCGCTGCCCTTGTCGGTTTTCTCGGCAAGGTGGTCGGCCGTCGTGGCGATTTCTATCGGATCGCAGGAATGCAGGCAGCGACGATTGATGCAGCCCACACAAGTCCCCTCCAGGCCGATTGCGTTATCCTCGGCCCGAAGGAGCCTGGCAAAGTGGCCGAAGCGATTCGTCGTGCCACGGGCTGCGAAGCCGCCGTAATGGATGTTAACGACATCGGAGGGTCGTGGGTGTTGGGGGCGACCGATGGTGTGGATCGTCCCTTGCTCGAGCGCATCATGCGGGACAACCCATGCGGCCAGAAGGACGAGCAAACACCCGTCGCGATCGTTCGACGCGTCCAAGAGGCCAGCAATGAATCACGTGCCTGATGAGAAGCGCGTGGCGGCGAATGCCCAGAACCCACCCCCGACAATCGCGGGAATGGCCTTGGATCGTGACGCAAGCCACGAAGAGCGCATTATCGGTGCCCTATATCGTGTCAACAGTTTAATGGCCAGCGTCACCGACCTCAAGCAGCTGCTCAACCTGATCATGGAGGAAAGCAAGGATGTAATCGGCGTCGAAGCCTCGTCGCTCATCTTGTATGATGAAAAGAACGACGATCTTTATTTCGAGGTCGCGTTGGGGGAGAAAGGCGAACAGATCAAAGTCATCCGCTTGAAAATGGGAGAAGGAATCGCGGGTGTATGCGCAAAGGAAAGACGAACATTAGTGGTGAATGATGTTAGCCAAGATAAGCGCCACTTCAAGAAAGCCGACGAGCAGAGCAAGTTTCAAACCCGCAACATCCTGGCCACGCCGATGGTGCGCAATGAACGGTTGATCGGGGTACTCGAAGTCCTGAACAAGTTTGACAATCAGGCGTTTAGCGATGCCGACGCCAAGGTCCTCGAATTCTTCGCGGACCATGCCGCTATTGCGATTGAGAATGCGATGTTGGTCGAAGCCAATGTGCGCGCCGAGCGACTTGCTGCGCTGGGTCAGGCCGTCGCCAGCATCTCGCATTATGTCAAAAACATTCTGGCCGGTATCAAGGGAAGCGCCAGCCTGATTGATCTCGGTTTGTCCACGGACAACGCCAAACTCGTGCGGGATGCCTGGCCGATTCTTCAACGCAGCAACACGAAAATCTTCTCGCTCGTGCAGGATATGTTGACCTACTCCAAGGAACGCGAGCCGGAACTCACGCGGGCCAATCTCAACACCCTGGCTGAAGATATTTGCCGAATGGTGGAGGTGAGCGCCGCCGAAATCGGCGTTTTGGTCAAGGCCGACTTCGCTGCCGAGGTGCCCGACTCAATGTTCGATGCCAATCGCCTGCACGATGCTGTGCTGAACATCGTATCGAACGCCATAGATGCCACGCGCGAGCAACCTGATGCCTATGTCTTGATTACGACGAAATATGATGGTGTCGCGCGTCGCGTCGAAATCACCATCGAGGACAATGGTGCGGGAATTCCGGAGGCCGCTCAAAAGAAAATCTTCGAGCCGTTTTTTAGCACGAAGGGATCGAAAGGAACGGGATTGGGGTTGGCTGTGGCCCAAAAGGTCGTCCGCGAGCACGGCGGCGACATCCTGCTCGAATCGCAGGAGGGCAAAGGGGCGCGCTTCATCATTCGCTTGCCGTATATCGAACCGAAGAACGAGGAACTCGCGCAAGAGAGTACGTGAATGGCGAACGTTCCGGACACGGGGAATCAAAAAGCCGTAGCCCACAAGCGCCGCGTGTGCGTCCTGTGTGGCGGGCGATCAGGGGAACATGAAATCTCGCTTCTCTCCGCACGCTCGATCGTCGAGGCCCTGGATCGCGAAAAGAACGAGGTCATCCTCGTTGGCATCGGCAAGGATGGCCAATGGCGCCTGCAACGCGATCCAGAGTATCTTCTGGAACAGAGCGACCCGCGCACGATCCACCTCGATCCATCGGGACCGCTTGTTGTCTTGTCCGCCGACCCGGAAATGCACGGTCTGCTGGTTCTCCATGACGATGCGACAGGCTGTTCGCTCCTTCCTCTCGATTTGGTATTGCCCGTTCTCCATGGTCCCTGTGGCGAGGACGGGACGGTCCAGGGCCTGCTCGAACTGTCGCGGATTGCCTACGTTGGCGCCGGAGTGCTCGGCTCGGCTGTTGGCATGGACAAGGAGGTGATGAAGCGACTGCTGCGCGATGCGGGAATCCCGAATCCGGATTTTATGGTTGTGTATCAGCGGAAATGGGCGCACGACGCCCAACGGTGCCTCGACGCCGTCTGGGAACATTTCGTGCCGCCGGTTTTCGTCAAGCCGGCTAACCTCGGCTCCTCGGTTGGCATCTCAAAAGTCAAAACGAAAAGCGATCTGCCGCGGGCAATGGAATTGGCCTTCCAGTATGACACCAAAATCCTGGTCGAGGAAGGAGTCGAGGGGCGCGAACTCGAATGCTCGGTTCTCGGAAACGACGAGCCAATCGCGTCGGCGCCGGGCGAGATCATCCCCCGACACGAATTCTATTCCTATGAGGCAAAGTATCTCGACGAAGACGGCGCCGCCCTGGAAATACCGGCCAAAATCCCCCAAGAACTTGCCGAGCAGGTCCGCCGGCTTTCCATCGCCACCTATCGGGCGCTGTGCTGCGAGGGAATGGGGCGGGTGGACTTTTTTCTTGGCCGCGACGGGCGATTGCTGGTCAGCGAAATCAACACCATACCCGGCTTCACTCGCATCAGCATGTATCCCAAGCTCTGGGAGGCAAGCGGTCTGAGTTTTCCCCAATTGATCGAGCGGTTGATCGAATTGGCCATGGAACGCCACGAACGCCGTCGTCGCTTAAAGATAGACCATTGACACCAAGAGCCATGTGAAGCGGAGTAGGATTAGTGGAACAGACACGCAGGATTGATTTCGGCGCGGGCGCGATTGGTGGCGGCGGGCCGCTGGCCTTCATCGCCGGCCTTTGCGCCATCACGACGTCTGACCACACGTTGGCGATCGCGCGCCTGTTGCGAGAGATTTGCCGAGCCGCCCGAGCGCCCTTCGTTTTCAAGGCATCCTATGACAAGGCCAACCGAACCAGCCATGAGTCCTATCGTGGACCGGGACTTGAGGCTGGACTGGCGATTCTTCGCCGCGTCAAGGACGAGACGGGGGTTGCCATCCTGACCGACGTGCATCGCTTCGAGGAGATCGCGCCAGCGGCTGCTGTGGCCGATATCCTTCAGGTGCCGGCGTTCCTCTGTCGCCAGACGGACTTCGTCTGCGAGGTAGCTCGGGCGGCGCACGTCGTCAACCTCAAGAAGGGCCAGTTCCTTTCGCCGTGGGATATGGGGAATGTCGTGGCCAAAGTGCGATCGGTCGGCAACGAAAACGTCCTACTGACGGAGCGAGGGACATGCTTCGGTTACAATAATTTGGTTGCCGACATGCGGTCGCTTGTCGTCATGCGCCATCTCGGCCATCCAGTGGTTTTCGACGCGACTCACTCGGTGCAATTGCCGGGCGGTCAAGGTAAGAGTTCGGGCGGACAGCGCGAATTCATCTTGCCCCTTGCACGAGCTGCCGCCGCGGTCGGCGTGGATGGTATCTTTGCCGAGGTACACGACGATCCCGACCACGCGCTTTCCGATGGTCCCAATTCCTTAACCCTCGAACAATTCGAAAGATTGGTTGACGAGACACAGCGAATTGCCTCGACCGCTCGACGATGAAATGACAGGCGGTTTTCAAGAATAGAAAGGAAATCGGCTTGGATAGAAGCCCCAACTTCGTCAGGAGATGGATCCATGAATGAGAGGATCGCCCAAGCGGCAAGATCGTGCCGAAAGATCAACTGTTCAACCACACTTTTCCTGGTCTGTGGACTGCTGGCGAGCGGGATGATTGTTGGCCACACAGCGATACAGCCAAAGCGACGCGTGCTGAGCGACATCCTTCTTCCATCGCCGCAGACCAAGGGCAGTCTTTCGCTCGAAGAAGTGCTGGCAAAGAGGCGCTCCGTTCGGGAATTTACTGAACAACCGTTGGCCATTGCGGAAATCGGCCAGCTCATGTGGGCGGCCCAGGGGATCACCGATGCGGTGCATGGTTTTCGCACGGCGCCATCGGCGGGAGCAAAATACCCGCTCGAAATCTATGTGGTGGCGCGCGACGGGCTTTTTCACTATCTTCCGCAAGGCCATCGTCTTGAGCGGCTGGGCACCGAAGATCTTCGCCAGGCACTGGCCATCGCAGCGGTCAATCAGGACGGTGTGCGCGATGCAGCCGCGAACTTCGTGATCGCATGTGTGTTAGAGCGTACGGCGGCCAAGTATGGCGACCGGGCCGAACGCTATGTTCAATTGGAAGCGGGCCACGCGGCCCAGAATATTCTTCTTCAGGCGACAGCATTGGGCCTCGGCGGTGTCTCTGTTGGTGCCATGTCTGAAGAGAAGGTTAAGCAGGTGTTGTCGCTGCCCCCCGGCCAGGCGCCGTTGTATATCATCGCCGTGGGCCATCCGCGCTAGGCGGCCATCCCAGGAGTTCTACTCAATCCGCACCACACGAGGGAGATAAGCATTGATCCTTGTTTCGTAAGGCAGGAACGAACACTTGATGGTATAGTGCTCGGGCGGCGCCCCTGCCGGAATTCTCGCTTCATAGTTGTGCTCCATGACATACCAACCGTCTTCGCCCAGAAGGATTTTCGAACGGGTCAAAGTATTGAGAATTTGAAACCGGCCGTTGGAGCTGTTGTAGAGAACGGATTTGAACCGGGGTTGCAGATAGGTACGGTCTTGGAACTTCCAATAGACACGCTGTTGGAACGTTTCGCCTGGACGAATCTGCCGCGCGGAAACCGCATAGGCCCAGAGAGCCAGGAGAGAAGCTCGCTCGGGCGTCGCGCGGATGCGCGTCACTGTCTCGTCGGGAGCCGGGACGTACATTCGCCCAACGCGAATGGAAAGCATCGGGGCAGTATCTGATCCGCTTTGGACCTGGTGGAAAACGACGCCGACAGTATGGTTACCGGCGGCCCACTTAGGTCTTGCCAGACGAGGTTCGCCACTGGAGGCCGCCAACGAGAGGACGGTAACGCCGTCAGCAAGTAATCGTTCGACGGCCACACCACTGGTGGTGCGAACGACAACCACATAGTCGCCGTCTTCCTCCACTGTGAGCGCCCGTGTAACCTGCGGTGACCCTCCACGTTGCAGTTCTTTGGCAACAGGTAGGTCCCATCCCCAAATCTGCGGCACGTGGAACATCTCCTTCTCCGCGGAGCGGTAGAGAACGGGGTATTGTCCAAATCGGGCGACACGGGTGAACAAAGTGTCCAACATCGGTGCGACATCTGCTTCTTCCCGAAATAGCCGATCATACACCGAGAACAACCAGACTCTCCTGGTTTGACCCGCTGCGGCGAGAACGGCATAAACCCGCTCGACCGTCGGACGCTTGTCGGCTTCGGCGGTCAGACTGAAAATATGAAACTGGGGATTTCGAGCATACCAGCGAAAGAAATCCGAGGCGAACATGCTGGTTCTGCCGATTAGCAGATAGTCGCCTCGAGCGCTGTGACTCTGGACATACTCGGCCGCGGCGCGCCAGTCCTCCTCAGGCTGGCGATGAAGAAAGCGCCTGACGTTGTCCGCCCCCCAGGCCATGACTCCGACCGCAAGGATCACGAAGACCACCCGGTACTTAACGGCCTCGCGTCCCCAGGGAATCCGCCGAGCGACGAACCGACCGAGCGTGACGAAAAGGGTTGAGACGGAAATAAGAAGCAGTGGCTGGCAATAAAAAATGTACCGTGTGGGCAAATCTTTCCAGATCCACTTGCCTCGCAGAAGTCCCACCAGCGTGACACAATAAAGCAGCACCGTGAGGAGGAATATCTCGCGGGACTTCTTGAACAACGCAACTAGGGACAGAACAAACAACGCAACCGCCACGTATTTCCATCGCAGTACGAGTCCCAGGAAATCCGCCGTGCTGGTAAGAAAAAGACGCACATTGCGCGCCGCCATCTCGGGCAACTCGTCTTGGCTGACCAGAGGAATGAATTGACGCACCACATTCCCGAGCAGGAAGAGTCCGACTGCCCCAACAACGCACAGGCCCGCCCCGGCGAGAAGCAGCCGTTTTCGCCAATCGTTTCGATGCGCGCGTATGCGCCATAGGGCCACCATCGCCCAACACAGTCCTTCGGCGGCAAAGACGAAAAACGCAACGACATGGTTGAGCACGTTGAGCACGTGAACAAGGAGAAATGCAGGGAGAAGCCACCAGCGAAAGCGCCGCATCAGCTCGAATAGCACAAGCAGCGACAGCAACGTGACCAGGCCCATGAAACCATAGTAGCGTGCGTTTTGCGACTGGACGAGATGAGCATAATTGGCGGCCAGCAGAAACGTGGCGAGAAAGGCTGTCGCGCGATCGAGATGCCGCCGAGCGAGAATATACATCACCGGCAACGACAGCGAACCGCAAAGCGCAGTCGGGAATCGTAGCCACCAGTCGTTCTGACCAACATGAGGCAAAAACCAATGGAAGATCAGATACTGGAGCATGATGGGGCGCCGGTAGGCCACGATCATTCCGGTCGTCCAGCCGGAAGCGACCGCTGTTTCCAGCTCATCGCCCCAAAGACTGAGGTAATCGAGGCGAAAGAAACGCAGAAAAGTCCCCGTCGCGCACAGAACAAAAACAGCGGCCAGCTCGTACAGGTTGATTGACCGAAGCAAGATGGCCGCCTTTTGACCCGCATCGCTGCGGGGAAGGCTATCTTCCCGAGATATGACGCTCTTTGACGGCGGTTGCAAGACTTTGCACCCTGAGGCACTATCGCGCAGCGGCCGCTTTCTCAGCCAGTCGCCGAGCCAGAATCTCCGCCACACGCACTGCCTGAGCCTCCCATGTGGACGCCCGCAGCCATTCCTGAGCGCTGGCCAGGTCTTTTCTTTCGCCGCGGTCAACAATCGCTTCGAGCGCCGCCAGAAACTCTTCATGGCTGCGCGCCACCCAAACCCACTGCCGGCACTCGGCGACTTCGTCGTAATGCATCGTGACAACCTGGCGTCGCGCGGCCAGATACTCTTTCGTCTTGATCGGATTGCAGTGGGCAATCCACTCATCTTGCTTCCAGGGCATCAAGCAAACGTCGAAACTCTTCAGATAGGCGGGAACCAAGCGATAATCGCGGGGACCAAGGAAATGAATGTTTGGCAACGACAGAAGTTCGTCGGCTTCGCCTGAGTAGGAACCGATCAGAACGATTTGCCAGTCGGGACGTCGCTGTGCAACATAGCGCAGAAGGTTATGGTCCACAACTTGGTCGAGCGAACCGATGAAGCCAAGCCGTGGTGGAGCAATTGTCCGAAGGTCATCGGACGGCTCCAGGTCGGCTTGCTGCGCCTGCGCGAAATGGTCGTAGTCCACGCCGTGCGAAATACGGTACGTCGAGCCGTTCAGGGGCCGCAGAAGATCGTAGAGTCGGCGCGACGAGGCAAGAACAACGTCACACTGGCGTGCCAGAAGATCGAACGCTTGGGAAATGTAGGCGTTGCGGACCTCGCCGTAGGCGTCGTACTTGTCGGTGACCTGAAAAACGGTGAGGCGGGCGCCAAACTTACCCATGAGGTCGGTGTACGTCGGCAGAGCGATCCATAGGATCGGCTGGTACATGCCCAGGGCACGCAACACGCCGCCAACTTGTGCGCGCAACAACAGGGCGTTGAGGCGGCGGATCGCCCGGCTTCCAAAAAAAGGAATGGCGATGGGACTGAAGACATAGAGCGAGGGCTCCACGCGCCGGACGAATCGGCCATAGCTTCGCAGTTTGTTTCCTACACGTCGCAAGAAATCGGGATGGCTTAGAGACGGCAAGCGCATTCCAATCGAGTTGACGAATAACACGCGATTGTAACGTGCGAAGACTTCCATCAGGCGACGGCGCGAGCGCGGCGGATGATACCACCAGTCCTCCGCCGCCAGACAGACTATGGAAGTATTGCGAAGTGGAAACTCAGCCATATGGGTTCACGTCTTGGCGGCACGTACATCCCACGCACCGTTTCCAGGCCTCTTCAGTTTGGGTCGGGCCGGATGATCACTTTGTCGAGATACAGGTTGCGGTCACCCTGGATACCCGGCTCGAGAGTGTTATTGACATAGATGACGCGAAGCCAATGGGTGCCCGCGAGAAGTGGCACGTGGATTTCGAAGAGGTCATAGACCGGCGAATTGATGTATTGCTCTCCGGCCATTTTACTGTCCAGGAGAAGTTCGACGATCGGCCAAATTCCCCCTGCGGCGTCGCCACGCGCTATCAGGTCAATCGCATATCGGCCGGTTGAACTGACCGAGAATGTCTGCCAAACCTCACCCGATGAGGTGAGAGCCCATCCGCGACTGGCCGGAGCACCAGCCGAGGGATTCATTGTGCTGGCATCAAAAACCACTGATCCTGCCGTCAGGAATTTCTTCATGACGGCCTTTTCCGGCGCCGTGGCAGGGGAGGAACCAAGCGTAGCCGTTTTGTAGGCCGCTAGAAAGAGCCGGTTGGATTCCTGGCGATAGAATTTGAGCGCCATGTCCGGATGGCCCTCGCGTTCGTAGAAAAGTCCCCTACGTGTGGCGGGGCCAATACGTTCGGGAAAATCGTGACTCAGAGCAGCCAGAATGTCGAGTGCTTCGGACTCGTGGTTCTGGCGGCTTTTGACGGCGGCCAGAGCCAAGCGAAGGTTGAAAACCCTAGCGCGCTGAATGGTTTGTTCGGTGGAAGAAAGGAACGGGCCGGTGGCTTTCGAGGACTCCAGCAGGGTTTGGATTTCCGATCGCGCTTGCGTATAGGCATCATGGCCCTCGGCGGTAAGCTGGTCAAGGAGGCGTTCCATGTCAGACAAATTGCCCTCCATAGCCATGCAGGCGGCAAGCAGAAGACGCGTGCGGGGATTTTCGGCGCCCAACTTGACCGCATGTCCCAGCTCGTCCGTTGCTCGGACGACATCACCTTGTGCGAAGCAGACCCGGCCAAACAGCGAGTGATACAAGAGGGTATTCTCGAAAAGCGAGCCGGCCCGTTCCAGTTGAGAGCGGGCTGTTTCGTAATCCCCACGTGCCATGGCCAGATAGGTGTGGACCAGCGGTGTCGAAATCTCGGTGCTTTGCTTGGTTAGCGAGGTGAGCGTTTCAAACAGGCCCACCACCTCTTTGGGAGTTCCTTTCTCATAGGCGCAAATGGCCAGGTGGTATCGGGCGAGAGACGAAAGTGTCAACGTGGTCGCATAATCGCGCGCCAACGCACGAGCGCGGTCGAATTGCCGACCCCTCGCAAGCCACAGGATCGCCGCCTCCAGCGCCGGCTTGTAGTTGGGTCTGCGTTCGAGGAGCCCAATCACCCGGTTGATGGCCTTCTCTTCCTTGCGATTCAGGAACTCGTAGCTAGCTTTATTCAGAATCAACCGACAATAAATGCTATCGCTGTATCTGATCCCTAACCAGACAATTGCCACGAACAAGACCAACGCCACCAATGAGAAAAGCGCTCGCATGGCCCTCGTCCACCACAGTTTCTTGGCCGGGACAAGCCGCATCTGGGCGAATAGAATATGCAGCGCTTCGACGGCCGCCTCGGCGTGCGGCCCAGCGCACCTTCGGCGCGCCCGGCCTTTTCCAGCATGAAACAACTTGCGGAAGTCTCTTGGAGCAATCGAGCGAGTTCAACATGTTTCTCTTGCATGGGCCGGGTCACAACGACCGAGCAAGCATGGCTCGGAGACGAAACCCGGTCTAGTTGGAAGACGAGGGTTGGATCAGGCGGTCGAGGACTTCTCGCACTTTCATGGCGCGGACTTCCCAGGACATCGTTTCCACGCGCGCTCTCGCTTGTTTGCCAAGGGCGTCGGCCAAATCGCGGTCGCGCAGCAGTCGAACAACCGCGTCGGCAAGAGCGGCTGGCGATTCGGGGTCCACCAGGATGCCGGTCGCGCCATCAACGACAGCATCGGGCACGCCGCCCGTACGCCCTGCCACAACCGGCTTTCCGCACGCCGCGGCTTCCAAGAACACGATCCCAAATCCCTCGACGGGACCGTCGGGAAGGTCTCGACAGGGGAGAACGAACACGTCGCAGATCTGATAGAGCGCTTTCTTCAATTCTCCACAAACTTCTCCGGCAAAGATGACATGTTCAGCGACCCCAAGATTTTCCGCTTGCCGCCGAAGCGCGCTTTCTTCCTCACCGCCTCCCCCGATCACGTAAACACATTGTGGAAACTCCTCGAGTACAAGAGGAAGCGCGGCCGTCATTGTCGAGATCCCCTTGATAGGAGCAAGCCGGCTAACACTCAGCACGACCCTTTTCCCCTCGATCTTGAGCGACCTCGCGATCTCCCGACACCGCTCGGCGGGAACCGGCTGCCAGCTGTCCAGAGCGATGCCCGGCGGGGCAAGGAAAACACGCGACTTCGGGACACCTAGCCGCATCACAGCGTCGGCAATGGCGTGGCTGACCGCGAAAACAGCGGCAGCGCGTTGGAAGGTTCTGCGGCGGGTTCTCGACAGCAGGAACCCCCGAGAACCGCGCAAGCGGTATCCAACATCTCGTCCATGAGTAAAGACGACATAGGGAATGCGGAATTCGCGGCAGGCCATAGCCCAACAATCGGCCAATCCTGACCACACCCCGAGGGCGGCAACTTGGGGGTTGTAATGTTGCCTGAGTTGGCGGACCCAGTAGCGTGCCCACTTCCGAGCGCGGATGGCCTGCCGCACGGCTAGCAAGATCTGCTGGGCAACGGTCGCGCGAGCGTCGGCAGGCGCTTCCTCATAGGGAGGTGGCAGACGACGAACAATATGCCATTCGGCAGTGTAGCTGCCATCACCCGGCACGTGGGTGGCCAGCACGGTATGGACGCCGCTTTGCGCAAGATGTTCGCAGAGGTGGTGAAGGTATTCGGCGACTCCTCCCGGAAGGGGCTTTGCGTCTTTTGAAAACACAAGCAGTGACGTGACCCTACCCGTCTCTTGAGCGGGGTTGTTCAACATGCCTCTTGGCTCGGAAGATTCACCATTCATCGGAGCCACGTCTTTCCGCCAGAAACCCCGGCTAGCTTTCGCCGGAAAGGGAGCCGAAAATGTGGCTGCGCAAATCCCGCAATCGGGCCATCTCCCCGTGCGTCAGGAATCCAAATGCCCAGAGCAACAAGGGAAAAGCCACGATTTGCGCAAACCCGGTTGCCAATCGCCCGCCCGGCATGATGCAGAAAGTCTGCTGGCCCAGTCCATAAGGAATGGCAAATGCAAGGAGAATCTTGCCGACTCGTACTTTCTCCAAGGTGAACCCAAGCAGATGGTTCCCGACAACGGCCGTCAGGCCGGCATGGACCGCCATCGCCGTTAGGAACACAGCACACGCCCCGCCAACGCCATGACGGGGAATTGCAAGCCAGCCGCCCACGAGCGCGATCGCGAAAGGCGCCAGGGAGATCAAAAGGATTTGCCCCGTCATGTTGCGTCCCACCAAAACAATGTTTGCCCAATAGAAGAACAACAACATTAGATAGCCCGCCGCCAGCGGGTCCACGTAAGGCAGAGCAAGCAAATAGTTGCCTTTGCCGAACAGAAGGATTACCTCGCGTCCTACAGTCGAGACCAACAGGAAGGTCCACAGCCCGATAAGCAGCAAATAGGTGAAAACGCGAGAGAGAATCTCGCGGGCATCGGGGCGGCGCAGGCAGTCCAATCCCAGGTAGCCCCAGGCAGTCTGGAATGGCGTCACAGAGACGAGCATCAGGATCAATGCGACGCGGTTGGCCGTCGCCAAGATTCCCACCGCTTCAGGCCCGACTGACTCTAGATCGCGGAAGTGTTGCAGGAAAAGCCGCCCAGAGGCGACCAGAAAAAACGACACCAGAGTCACGGGCACAAGAGGAAGTGCGAAGTGGAACAGTCGCCGCGCGATCGTGCTGTCGAATTGCCACCGCAAGCTACGCACATTTATCGCGCCATATGCCAACGCCGGAATTCCTCCTCCGAGGACCGTACTCCACAACACGCCCTCCAGCCCCATGCCTCGGATCTTGATGAAGTAGATATTAAAGAACATCAGCAAAAGAAACTGAACCGATGACAGGAGAGTGTAGGTCACCGCCCGGCCTTGCGCCCGCAGAGTGCTCTGGAGCATGAGAGATGCGATATTGGCAACGACTGCGCCACCCGCGATTGCGTATAGTAGCGGATAGCGCCCTCCAAAGAATAGCCACGACAGAGGGCTCTGAAAACTTGCCATGACCAGGCCAAGCAGAACAATCCCGCCGATGGAAAGCACGAGTGTCGTCCCTTGCAGAATCTCGGCCGCAACGCCTTCCTTCACGTCAATTCGGTGGAATTTGACGTAAGCCGATGGGAGAGCAAACGAGAAGGTCAAGGTCATGACCCAGATGAAGACGTCGAACAGATCCAGCAGACCGAACTGCGCGGGGGGAAATACCGACCAGTAGAGTGGAAGAAGAAAGAAGCGAGCGGCGCGCTGGAAGATCAGACCGACCAGAAAGATGGCCGAGTGTCGGAATAGCTTTTCGAGCTCATCCCTCACGGTTGGCCTGTGCCTCCCGATCGCCCATATGGGCCAAGCGCCGGACAATTCCCATGTGGAAATACAGCGCTATCGCGGGCGCTGACTCCTCCAGCATCACATCGAACAGAGCGACGACCATGAAGCCGATGTAGAACGCCAGATAGGCGAGGACAAGACCTCTTTCGGGGCGATCAGCGAGCGCCCTTGCTTGTCGGGCTGCTCCGAGAAAATACGTGGCTTGAAGCGCCAGGAAAATGACCAGGCCGACCAGACCTGTCGTATATCCCACCCAGAGAAAAGAGTTATGTGTCCGGTGATCGAACTGAACGATCTGCTGGCCGCTGGAATTGATCGAATGGAAAACCAGCTTGCGTCCCAGCCCTACACCAAGCCAGGGATGGTCGCGCCAGATTTGCCATGCCGCCCGGTAGGAGTGAAAGCGCCAAATGACGTTCGGGTCATTTTTCCAGTCGAGCAGATTCCGCAACTTGGCCCCCACCGTCTCCTGAACAGTTTCGCCAAACTCACCAATTCGCACATTGCGACAAGCATAGAACACCAGCGCTGCACCGACCAGGATGGGAATGGCGGCGGCGACCGCCCATCGTCTTTTGCGTGGCGGCAGCAGAACGACTGTGACCAGTCCGGCCAGGACAAACCCAACCCAGTTGGCGCGAAAATTGCCGAGAACAATCAGGACTAGCGTGACCGGAAATAGCATGACCCAAGGCCAGCGCTGCCGTCCCGGGGTTGGGAACACCATACGCGCCAGACAGTAGTAGGATAGAAAAGTCACGAACATCAGGTCGCTGTGACCCAAAACGTGAAACACGTCGAACCAGCTCATCTGGAACAGACGCCCGAACGCGAGCCGGTAGAAGCCGCGGGCAACCACGAGCAGCGATCCCAGAAGAAACGCGCCGTGAAGTCGCCGAAGTCTCTGCCAATCGCTCGATTCCGCCAAAGCCAGGTAATAGACAACCATATAGAGATAGCCACGGCGTAGATCGCCGAACGCGGAGTTGAAGTCATTGCCCATCCTCAGACCGTGGGTTGCCTGGAAGGAAGCGAACAGGATCACAATGCCTATCCATTTGCCAAGTGCCGTGGCCTTCCAACGCACCGCCGTGGCAGCCCGGCTTCTCAGAACCGCGACAGCCACCGCTGCGGCAAGCAAGATGTCCTGCGGATAGAGACGGAAAAAGCCCAAAGGAAGATAGACTCGTTCAATGGTTTCATTAAACAGGACGCAGCTAAAGATCAGGCCGCAGGCAATCAGGTCGGGCCATCGCAGGATCGCGAGCCCGAGAATCGGCAGGCCGATGGCCGCCAGAACTATGAACAAAAACATGGTTGTGGGTGAGCGGGTGATCGCGCCGGCCGGTGCGAACCGTCCCGAAATCAGAAAGCCAAGGAAAACAGCCATAGCCGCCGCAGCCACTCCAAGCGGCAAGCCCGCCGCGGCGACCAGGGGCGCGCCTCTGACGGGCGATTGCGAAGATCGTTCGGAAGCGGATTGGGCCATGGAGGGACGCTCACTGGGCGCTGACCGACGTTCAGTAGAAGTAGATTTGACGGATTTCGAGATTGCGGTCGCGCTTCAGGAACGGATTGACCGCGTCGTTCTCGAACCCGACCCCAATCGTATGGCTTCCCGATTCGAGTTCGACGGGCAATGTGTAGGCCTGAAAGGTGGCTGAGCAAATATAGCGCTGCCCGATGGTTTTTCCGGAAATCCGGATGGAAAGAATCGGCCAGACACCATCACACACCGTTCCCCTGGCGACGATGCAAATCACGCGACTTTTGCGCGACAGCACGGCTGTCCCTGTTGTCACGGTCGTTTGAAACAAATGGGCCCAATACCACTCGGCGAGACAGCGATCGAGATCCGTCTGTTTGTTGAAATCGAAATACCCGGCCGTCAATTGGTTCAGTTCCGAATACAGGTTCAGGAGATCCTTCCGTTCCGGCCAATTGCGTTGCTCCGAGAATAGACAATGCGCCAGCAACGAAGGCAACTCGTGCCCGTGGTGGAGAATCTCCTGGTTATCCAAGGAATAAGCCGTCCGAATCTGCTGGCGATTGGCCGCAATTTGGGCAAGCCGGGTATAGAAATTCGGCGGCGCGCTAAGATGGTTCGAGGCCATCTCTTCCGGGATGCGGTCGAGCGCAAACGTGGGGTCAACAATCGCTCGTGCCACATAGCTCCAGGGGGCAAGAGCTGCATTCACGGAATCCTGTATGGCAGACAGGAATTCCCCGCACTGTGCAGTGATCTTGGGATCGTGCCAGTCGAGCGCGACCTGCAATTGGTCGAGAGCCTCTTCGGGTCTGCGGAGGTCCCAGAGCACGCGGGCCAGAAGCAAGTGCATATAGGCTTCGTCCCAGCCGCGTGACGGTACGGTGCGCGCCCGCACAGCCCGGTAGGATTCGGGCAGATTCCAGAGGCGCTCGAGCGCCTCGCTTCTCCGGCCTGCCTGGCGCAGAATGTCTGCGAGCAGATAGTGAGCATGGAAATTGTATACTTCGTCGGCAATCTCGCGCTGACAGGCTTCAATGGCGCGATCATAGTCTCTGCGCTCCAGAAAGCGGTGGGCGAGATACTCGTAATTCTCCGGCATACGCAACAGGAGCGCCGAGACCAGTGGCTGTCCGACGAACAACGCGACGTAGAAAACCCCCGTGGCGGCACCCGCCAGCACTATGGGGATTCTCAGACCGTCAAGCCGTCGCATGACCATGCAGAACTCGATTGGCTCTCAAGGCAAGTCTTCTCTGGAGTCCGGTTTCTGTCGAGACGTACTTTCGGCGGGCGCGGCTTGGGTGTCAATCCCTTTCAACCTGCGTGTAAGCACCTTGACCAGGAGACTGAACAGGAAGGGAAAGTCTTCGATGATGTAGCGATGGAACAGACGGCGCGGTTCGTGCGCCAAACGCCATAACCACTCTAAACCACGGTTTCGCATCCAGAGCGGCGCTCGGCGTTTGCGACCCGACACAAAATCGAACGCCGCGCCAACACCCATGCAGACGATAGGGCCAAGGTCCTGCCGGTGGCGCCACAACCATTTCTCCTGCTTCGGCGCTCCCACAGCGACGAAAAGCACGTCAGGGCGCTTGCTCTTGACCATCTCTATGATCTGACGGTTCTCATCCTCTTTCCGCTCAAATCCCAGGGAGGGCGAGTGAGTTCCCACGACAATCAGCTCGGGGAACCGCTTTTGCAGAACCTCGGCGGCCTGCTGTGCTGCGCCATCGAGTCCGCCAAGAAAGAAGATACGCCGGCTTCGTTGGGCGGCGACCCGACAAAACTCCACGACAAAATCCACACCCGTAACCCGGGTCTTGAGAGGTGTTCCTTGCAGACGCGCCACCCACAGTAACGGAGCGCCATCGGCAAGGACCAAGCCCGCCTTGGCATAAGCACGCCGGAATTCCTCGTCCCGGCCCAGGCGAAGAAGGTTGTCCACATTCGTCGTGACCACCAGAAGCCCTTCGCGGCGTTCGATGTGATCCTCGACGACGTCAATAGCCTCTTTCATGGTGACATTGTCAAAGGCGAGGCCGCCGATGATGACTGGATTGCTATCGCCTTGTCGGGGCACAACCATGTTTGATCCCCTTAACCTCAAGAGGATTGCCTGCTGCGCGCTTGTTCGAGCAAATGGCGCACACGTGGTGGAACGTAAACCGTGTCGAGGTCGGTTTGAGCCAAGCCCTCTACCAGAATATCAGTTTTTTCTTCGTCGGTCAAGTCGTCGTTGATAATAATTTGCAAACGGCCATGCAGGCGACATAGGCCGCCGCGCATTTCGCCCTTTTCATAGCGAACAGGGATGGAAAGTCGCGCGGCCACCGCCTCCAGCTCAAGTAAAGGGGACGACGAATTCTGCTGGCCGATCCGTCGTTTTCCCGAATTCACGTTGGCCCTCCGCCCGCCCCGGCAGAGTTGCTATGGGGCGACTTACAAAAGACCAGTTAACATCCTTTCCCTTCCTGCTTACGCAGGCCACACCGCCACGAACCTCGCATCAGGACGTATTGTCCATTGGGGGCTTTTGACGAACAGTAGGTTCCACCTCTCGACGAGAAATCTTACTCGTTTCTCGTCCCGTGGCATCTGTCGCATTCTGTTACGCGGCCAGACTAGGGGGTTTGCTCGACACTTTCCTCCGTCGCTTTTTTGAGCGTCCCGTCGCTGTCGAGCAAATCATAGGGAGTCAATCGCTCGGTAACAATGTTGCGAGAGCCAAGCGGGACAGTAGTCAAGGGTTTTTGCGAAATCAGATACTGCACGCCGTCAATGACGAACTCTTCGCCTGCCAAGCGACGGCGATAGTCCTCCGCCATCTTGCGAATCTCGGTGGTTTGATCGTTGAGCCACTCGCGATAGCGAAAACGGCGCTCTTTGCGCGTGTCGAGATGGGCCACGAATTCCCGGCTTCGATCGGAATCTTTCTTGGCATTCTGTACGGCCAAATCCTTCATCACGCGAGTGATCTGATCGAGGGCCGGTTGGATGCTTGCGGGCTTGACGGCGCCCAGACGCAGTGCGACCGGTGTCTCTTTTTTGTCCAAATGGATCATATTGGGTGGGGCGTTGGGCCCCTGGGACGGTGCAAAGTAGAGCTCCTGAGGCTGGATCGCTGTGTCCAAATCATACATGTTGGTTGGTTCGCCCTGTTTCAGCATGAGAACCTCTTCATTGGCATATCGTTCCCAAGCGACCGCCTGCTGGTAGTAATAATACCACTCGCCCATCGCCTGTGGATCAATGGGTGGGGGCCCTTCCGGCGGCTGGCCAGGCGGAGGAGCGGGTGGCCCGCCCTCCCCTTCTTCGTCGCTAGCATACGGCCCGCGCTGACCGAACTGGATTGGTGTTCCGCCAGGACCAAGCGTTTGGAAGGCCTGCGCATAGATGTTCGCAATAGCTTTTTCCAGTTTCTGCTTTTGAGTGGTTTGGAGCGGAAAACGACCCACGCGCTGCCAGCCAGGTAGATCTTTGACAAGTTCGACCAGTTTGGCCAAATCCTCGTTATTCGTAACTGTAATCGCGCTGAGCATTTGCCCGCTGTCTTCTTCCGCGGGAGCGGGGACCGTTCTGACGTTTTCCTCTTGGCCGGCGAGGTATTGCGCCCCCCGCACTGTTCGCCGTCCGCCCTCGGTGGAGCCGCTCACCCAGACCGTTTCTGTCTCATAGGACCGACCGGACCCGGACCGCGAACTTCGCTGTCTGGTTGCTTGGGTCGTACTCGGCGATGGGGTTCCTCCAACCTCGACTTCGTACAGCTGCGGAAGGGCATCCGCATTAAACTGTACCCCCGGCACGCCCAACGCATTGGCCAGGACGAGCAGCTGAAAGACAAACTCTTTCGAGAGATAAATGAAATTCATTGGGTCGGTCAACGTTCCCGCCGCCTCGGTGATGTCAATGGCAGGCCTACCTGCATCTGCCGGAGTGGTTGTTGTAACGGATGGAGAGGTCGGCGTGCTCGTCGGCAGAAACGGTGCCGGCCCAGCGTTGAAAGGCGTCACCGCACCCGGGCCGCCAGGTGCGAGGCCAGGACCTAGGGCGCCGGGAGGGGTCGGGCCTATACCCTGAGCGAACACCTCGACGCCCAAAACGAGGCAAATCACGATTACGGCCAACTTCATAATGGTCTGCATGTTGTCATCTCCTTTCCCTTATCTACCACAAGAGCAATATGCACAGGTCTCACTGAACCGTCAACTCTTTTCGGCGCTCGGACCGAGATCTTCCTGTCCCCGTAACGATGGATAGACGGTTTCCTGGTTGGCCTTGTCCGATCATAGTCTCCGTCATACCGACCCGTTTACTCTCAGGCCGTGTAGCCCAGTTTGTGGCGATAAAAAAGTTCCGAATATCGGTTACAAATCTCGTTCAGTTCCTTATCGGCCTCTTCCGCTGTAGCAAGATTGTTTTCCGTCAACGCGATGTCGAGGCGTATCATACTCTTCTTGATTTCGGCAAGGTCGGACTCGTCGAGTTTGCCTTGGTAGCGATTTACAAACGAGTTAAACATCTCGAGCGAACGGATATAGCGCATCTTCTGGCGAGTTTCGCGCAGAAACCGGCGATCTTCTTCCGCTTTCCTTTCGGCCTCTTCGATCAGAGCGTCTGGATCGCCGGCAATGGTTTGCAGGTAGCTTTCAATATTAATGCTTTTGCTGGCTCCCGAGGTCACATCCATTGCCGAGACGCTGAGAATCCCGTTGGCGTCTATGCTGAAGGTGACTTCAATTTCGGGGATTTCCCGCGGAGTCGGCGGAATTCCTGTCAGGCAAAAATGCCCCAGCGTGCGATTCTGGCGCGCTTGTTTACGCTCGCCCTGAAGAACGTGGACCCACACTGTGGATTGGTTGTCCCGCACCGTCGTGAAGCGTTTCTTGGCCGCGGTCGGAATGCTGCTGTTGCGCGGGATCAGCGCGGCAAAAACCCCGCCCTGGAGCTCGATGCCCAGCGACAGAGGTGTGACATCGAGAAGAAGGACTTCGCGCAGGCTTCCCGTCAACACACCCGCCTGGATCGCGGCTCCCACCGCGACCGCTTCGTCGGGGTTGACGCTGCTCGAAGGTTCGCGTCCGAAGAACTTGCGGACGAGTTCCCGAACCGCTGGAATGCGGGTCGAACCTCCCACGAGGAGAACCGTAGAAACCTCGTCGGGCCGCAGTCGTGCGTCGCTCAGCGCCCGCTGACAAGGGTCGAGCAGACGCTCGAAGAGGAGAGCGCACATTTTCTCGAATTCTCCGCGCGCCAACGTTCGATGATAATGCCTGGGTCCCGTTTCGTCGGCGACAATAAAAGGCAGGTTGATTGTCGTGGATTCAAGCGTCGAGAGCTCGCATTTGACTTTTTCGGCCATTTCCATGACCCGCTGGACGGCCGTCGGGTCGTTGTTGATGTCCAGAGCCGTTTGCTCGCCGATCTCGTTGCGGATAAATTCGAACAGCAGACGGTCTATGTCGTCGCCGCCGAGCGCCGTGTCGCCGCACGTTGAGCGGACCTCGTAAATGTCCTGGTCGAGGTCAAGAATCGAGATGTCAAATGTCCCGCCGCCAAAATCAAAAACGGCCACATGCTCCGTCCTCTCTTTGCCCAGCCCATACGCCAGTGCTGCCGCCGTTGGTTCATTGATAATGCGTAGAACTTCCAATCCGGCAATCTCACCGGCCCTTTTCGTGGACTGACGCTGACTATCGTTGAAATAGGCGGGCACGGTGACGACGGCCTGTGACACGTCCTCGTCCAAAAACGCCTCGGCGCTCGCTCTCATCTTTTGAAGGACCTCAGCCGATATTTCCTCGGGCGAGCGCTCGACATCGTGAATCTTCACGCGAATCTGATCCTGGCTGTTGCCGACGAGGGAGTAAGGGAACCGTTCTAACTGGCTTTGAATCTCCGAAAAGCGCCGGCCAATGAGTCTCTTAATCGAACGGATGGTTTCGGTCGGGCGCGCCAGCATCTGTCGTTTGGCCAGCTCGCCTACAATGGTTTGTCCATTTGGTTCGCACAGCACAACCGATGGGGTGGTTTTGTTGCCTTCGGCATTGGGAATGACTTCCGGTTTTTCGCCGCGCAGAATTGCCACTACAGAGTTCGTTGTGCCCAGATCAATTCCGACAATTGGGGCAGACATGGATCAGCGTCTCTTGAGGCGTCCAATGATTTTGCTGAAGAATGATTGGCCCGTACCGGCGCCCAATGCCACGAGTCGTTCTATGGCCTTCGCGTTTGTGGCATCCCACTTCAGGAGGTCCTGATAAGCTTTGATGGCCAGCGACGTGCTGCCAACTGTCTCATAGATTTCGCCCAAGGCCAGACGGTGGTCCACGTTGTAAGGGTCCAATTCGATAGCGCGTTGGATGGCGCTTACGGCACGATTGAACCCCCCCTGGCGCGAGCGCATGACCGCCAAGCCGAGCTTAACGTGGTACAGCGCCTCGGTCTCGTTGTTTTTGATCGCGGCCTCGAAGAATTCGGTCGCGCGCACATAGTCGCCAGCATTGAACAGCTGCGTCCCTTTGGCAAAAGCGCGCTGCGCGATCGCAATCCGCTCTCGTGCTGGCGCGCCCTTACCCGCCGCGACAGCCGTGGTTCCACCCGCTGCCGGCGCCCTGATAGGAGCCGTTTCGCCGCCTTCCTGTGCGCGTTTGGTCTCTTCCTTTTGCAATCGCGTATCATATTCCGCTCGCTTGTCTTTGTCTTTCAGCACATTGTAGGCGGTTGAAATGAGAGCGAATTCCTCTTGCAGATGCTTGATTTGCTGCGGCGTTGTCCCTTTGTCGGGATGGCGCTCGCGCGCAAGCCGGTGATACGCGCGCTTGATGTCCTTCTCCGAAGCATCACGTGAAACTTCCAGGATCTGATAGTAATTGCGCTCCATATTGCCTGACTTTCTATCCCAAGCAAATGACACTGGCTTGTAACGGTCGGCGCACCAGCGAAGCCTTGCACGAGAAGCCCAACACGTTTCCTTCCACTCACATCACCTGTTTGTGTCTTAACTCTAAGCGCCCACAACGGGCTACGCTGCCGTGGGGATACAATTCTTTAGCGCGCTTTACAGCCACTTGTGAGCGTTGCTGCCCTTTTTCCCCTTCAGGCCTCATTTTCGATCCCAAATAAGATGATTCGAGGTCATCTTCAAAGTCAAACAGTTTTCGAGATAGCAAGGAGCGCAACCGCCACGAAGGATTGCCGCGGAAACTCCAAGGCCACCGCTTATCCACCCTCCAGTTCGGCGCTGGTAGTAGTCTGTCAGGTTTGGTTTGATGGACGATATGGGGGTTCGTAGTTCCCGCTTCAGCGGGGCATTTCGGTGTTTTCCCGCCTAAAGGCGGCACTACAAACCTTTCTCATTCCTCCCATATGACCTGACAGACCAGTAGTATGGCCCCGAAGTTTCTTCAGTCACCCGTCTCAATAAACCCCAATTGAGGCGGGTAAAAATAGCCCATGGTTTCCACGGCAACACCCGTGCGATACTGGCGATTCTGCAACAGGCACGTCTGGCGCGTCGTAGCCAGGATCATCGTCGTATAGATGCGAAGTTCATCTGGCAGGCAGGTGAGGATCTCCTCACGCCAATCACCCAGGCAGTCGGCAATGCAGATGACATTGCCTTCGATCTTGCCCACAGTCGTGCCTCTGTATTTCACCAACCGGCCGCCGTCGCGGTCGCCGGCGATCAGGGCCTTCTGGGCTGTGGCATCCCACCAGACCGCTCGGCTGCCCTCTGGCTTGTCGCGGAGCCGCTGTCCTTTAGCGCTGTAAAGCCACCACGTGTCAGAGTCCCGCTCATGGGAATGGGATTCCATTCCCGGGTACTTGGCGTCAATATCGGCGCACATGCCTTGGCCGTGGACATGCTTGGTCGGTTCCGGATTCTCCCAGATGATTTCGCCTGTCCTGGCATCCGCCATGCAGACTGCGCCGCTCTTTCGGGCCCGCTCCAGACCGAAGAAGACCTCGAGTCCCGGACGATCGGGGTCTATGTCGGCAACATAGATCGCGTCCGGATGGCCACGACGAGTGTTCCACAATGGCTTACCGTCGTGGTCAAGGCAGGCCGAACCAATGACCAGCTCGTCGCATCCATCGCCGTCCACGTCGGCGGCGTGAAAACCATGCGATCCCTGGCTGCTATAGTCCTTGTAAGCACCGCTCGACTCCCACTTCCACAGCAAGTTGAAGTCGCTGTCATAGGCAAGTATTTTGATCAGCGTGTAGGTCCCTCGCTCGACGATTAACGAAGGCTTCTTGCCGTCGAGGTAGGCGACGGCGAGGAAATTGCGGCTTTGGTGATTGTAGTCATCAATGCCGTCGCGACTGGGCCAATCAATCCTCTTCTCAACCTTGCCCGTCATGCCGTTCAGCTTGATCAAATACTCCGGTCCCGTCGTCACGCGGCCATCGGGATCGCGCGGATCGTCTTCGCCGGCTTTCGTATAGATTTCTGCTTTTCCATCGCCATCGAGATCATAGACAACGATGGGCGAATACCAGATGCCCTCCTCGATCGCCCAGCCCATATCATACCGCCAGAGGAACTTTCCGTCGTGGCGATAGGCCTCGATCTTATAGGTGTCCTCACTCTTTTTCCAATAACCGGGTCTCTGGTAGGGGTCGCTGTTGAAGTTGGGTTGCTTGATAATGTAGTCGAGGGCCCCATCGCCATCGAGATCAGCTACCGTCGCTTTCTGAGCGACATATTTTCCCTGAAGCGGAATGGAAACGTAAGCCGCATCATTGGCGGCGGCGAGGGTTGCGACGTAGGTCAGGGGCATCAATCGAAGTGTGACATCTGTGGTCGTTTTCATCGGGACCGCAACCGCATAAGAGTAAGCCCTCCCCTTGACGGCCGTGCGGTCAACGAAGTTGGTCGAATCGGTGATGGGTTTGGAGTTCAACCGTTGCGCCGGTTGATCCCCTTCGCGCCGCCACATCTCGAAACCGGCGTCCTTCGGGTCGGACTTCAGCAACCGCCAGCCGACATAAACGCTGCCGTCGGACTGGGCGATCGCCACAACGCCTCGATCAAGTTGTTCGCCCGCCGCCGAACGGCTGACGCCCAGGCTGGCCATGAGCAACAGCATCATCGCCGGCCCGCAGACCACTCTCGCGCGAATCATATGGTTTCTCCTCGCTCAGTTCAGTTTGTAGTCCCGCCTTAAGGCGGAAGAAAAGCCCCACTAAAAGTGGGGACTACGAACAGTTTGGAATCCCGCCTTGAGGCGGAAACACACACGCTGAAGGGCGAACACCGAACTTCAAACCTGAAGCTCGACACTCAGCACGCAGGACTCAGCACTTCCTTCACGCTTTCAACGCCTCGGCCATCCGCGTGATGCCCTCCTTGATCGCCTCGAGCGAAGTGGCGTAGCTCAGGCGTATGCAGCGGTCGTTGCCAAACGCAATGCCCGGAACGACTGCCACGCGAGCCTTGTCGAGCAGGTAGTCGGTCAATTCGAGCGAACCGTTGACAGTCTTGCCGCCGCCGAGCTTCTTGCCATAGATGCCGCTGACATCGGGGAAAACGTAGAAGGCTCCCTTGGGCATCGGGCAGCGCACTCCGGGAATCTCATTGAGCGCCTTGACGATATACTGGCGACGTTCATCAAACGCTTTAACCATTTTGGCTGCCGCCAACTGGTCGCCCCGCAACGCCGCCAATGCCGCCTTCTGGGAAATGGAGGTCGGATTCGATGTGCTGTGATCCTGAAGCCGCTCCATCGCCGCGACGATCTCTCTTGGTGCCGCCAGGTACCCGATCCGCCATCCGGTCATCGAATACGTCTTCGAGACACCGTTGACCAGAATGGTCGAGTCCTTGAATTCGGGTTGCAATGCAGGAACACAAGCATGGCGCAAACCATCGTACAGAATCTTCTCGTAAATTTCGTCCGAAATGACCGAAATCCCGTGGTCAATCAAAACATCCATGATCGCCGTCAGTTCGTCGGCATTATAGACGGCGCCCGTGGGATTGCTGGGGCTGTTGATAATGCAAAGAGCAGTCCGGTTGGTGATCGCGTCATGCACCTGGTCGGAGGTCATCTTGAATTCCTGCTCGACGCCGGTTTCGATGTAAACGCACTTGCCGCCCGCTGCCTTGACAAACTCGGGATAGCTCACCCAGTAGGGCGCCTGGATAATGACTTCGTCGCCGGGATTCACAAGCGTCTGCACGGAATTGTAAATTGAATGCTTGGCGCCGCACGACACCAGAATTTGCTCGGGCGGATAGTCCAGTCCGTTGTCGGTCTTGAATTTCTCGCAAATGGCTTTGCGCAATTCGGGGATGCCCGCCGAAGGGGTGTATTTGGTAAACCCCTCGTCAATGGCGCGTTTGGCCGCTTCTTTGATCTCATCGGGCGTGTCGAAATCCGGCTCGCCGGCGCCGAAGCCGACAACGTCCACCCCTTGGGCCTTCAGTTGCTTGGCCTTGCTTGTTACAGCCAAAGTCATCGAGGGGGAAATCTGCTTTACCCGCTCTGAAATCCTCATCGCTTTCCTCTCCTGGTTTGAAATCAGAAAAACACAATCCCGATACACGGTGATCGCATGCTCTGGGAAGTGTTGGTATAGAATCGCACAGATCGTCGTTTATGGGATGTTTTCGAACGCAGGATTTCGTTAACAGTGGTGACAGGGCATTGTCGAGGTCTTTTTTGGACATGCCCAGGGGTTAAAGGTCGAAGCCAGAATAACCGGCCCGCAATCCGGTCACTGGCCGTTGAGAATGAAGTATTCCGGGTCCACGAAATTGTCGTCCACGAGCACTTCATAATGACAGTGGTTTCCCGTGCTGGTCCCGCTCGAACCAACCAGGGCGATGACATCGCCCCGTTTGACCTTCGTGCCGGTTTTGACCAACACCTTGGCGCAATGGAAATAGCGGGTCTTGAAAGGCCTTTTGCTGGGCACTCCGTCGTGTAGATAGAGTCCCGCCCCGTGATCAACCGTCAATGTCGCCCCCTTGCTTTTGTCATAGCCCGCATAGGTGACCTTTCCGTCGGCTGGGGCAATGATTCGCGTTCCATAGGGGGCGGAAATGTCAAGGCCGGAGTGGAAATCCGTCCGGCGATAGAGCGGATGCAAGCGCTTGCCGAAGCGGTCGGTGAAGACGCTGTCACCTGAAACGGGATTCACCAGTGGGGTGGTGGCCAAGAGGGCTTCCTGTTCGGCGAAATGACGGGCGACGCGCTCGAGTCGCACCACAATCGAGTCAAGATCGAACAAGAGGATCTCTCGCGCCTTTTCATAGCTTCGGCTTCCATGACCCAGGAGATCATCCGTCTGGACCGACAGCAGGGGAGAAAGCGGTCCGCCGCGCCCAAGGGTTTCCGGGTGCACGATCTGCGCCGATTCGCTCGTCAAAACAGCGGTTGACGTTGTTGGTACCTCAAGGGGCAAACCCGTGAAAGCCGAAATCTTGCTGATGAGGCGGTTGACCCTTGCGATCCGCTGCCGCGTTTGCTCGATCTGTTCGCGCAGGTCGGCTTTGAGTTGGCGGTTTTCCTCTTTCAGGGCAGCTATCTCAGTCTGATGTTCCACTTTGTCTCGTTGGGGCGGACGCTTACCAGGACCAAACACTACCGAGACGGTTAGATAAATAGTTCCCACAATAACAAGGACGAACGAGACGGCCCCAAGTGACAGGATCGCCAGGAGCGTGCTCTTTGTCGTTTGAAACTGAAGCGGTTTTCCCCAGGCAGCCGACGGGACAAGCATCACGGTCACGCGCTCATGCCGAACCGTCCGTTCGCTGGTTTTGCCACCTATCCGGCGACGATACCACCTACGGGTCCATCGCTTCAGGGCCGATTTGATACTCAGCATAGCGCAATCACTTACATCTATCAGATGCAGGTTCCGAGGCTTTTGGCCTCAGTAGCAGACCGCAAATGATGTCTTTATGACTTTTGAAATGTCAAAGATTTAAAAGCTCGTCCCATTTCGCAGGGCAAACGGGTGCTTTGCGCATTGACGAAGCAGAAAATCAGTAATAACAGAAATAAGGGTGAGCGCTTTTGTGTTCTGCGAAGGTTGTGGTCGAATGTCTTGTCCAAGAAAGCACTTTGTGGCAGTCGCGTTGTGGCTTGCGGCTTCAGTTGGTTTTGCTTACGACATTACGACCGATACACTTTGGTCGGGCGACCATCGGGTGACCGAGTCCGTCGTCATCCAATACGGCGCGACGCTGAGAATTGATGCGGGAACAACTGTCCAATTGCCAGCGGACGCGTATATCCACATCACCCGCACGTCAATGGCTAAAGGTCGCATCCTCGCCGAGGGCACGAGCGCCCGACCGATCATCTTCACCCGTACAGGCCACAAAAGTGGATCGGGCTACTGGGGGAAAGTAAGCCTGGTCGAATCCGCCCGCGAGAACCGCTTCACCTATTGCCAGTTTTGGTACGGGAACGGAAATGCAACCGTGCCGGATTGCTCTGGGAAAGGTGTCATCACCTCGAACGCTTCGCGCTTCCTGGCCCAGGATTGTGGCTTCTATTGGCATCTTGGAGACTCTGCATATATCGAGAACGGAAGCACTGCGACACTGCGCCGCTGCTATTTCCATGCCTGGAACAGTGGGCCGCCTTGGGAGTTCGGCACGTGCAGTGAAGAGGGTGTCACGGGCTGCTATTCCCACGTCGAAGAAGACTCGTGCATTTTTGCTTACCGAGAGGGCCGCTATGACGCCAGCGACATCGAAGGCACAGGCTTCCATGTCTGGGTCCACGACAGCATCTTCCTGGGTTCGAATCTCGACGATGGTTGCGACTTCGACAACTCCGACGGTATGGTCGAACGGTGTGTGTTCTATAACTATAATGGGTCCGTACCGGGCTGGGCGACCCGTTGTGGCGGCGTGACGATGAATGACGCTGGTACACGAATCGTTCGCAACAATATCTTCATCAGTTGCCGCCAGGGAATCATTAGCAAGGGGGATACTTACCCTAACATCACCAACTGCACTTTTTTTAATTGCTTCAACGATATTGCAGCCTACGAGTATGGCGAGCCTTCGCCGAAACAAGTCGGCCATCCCACCGTGCGCAATTGCCTCATGTGGGCAACAACAAGCCAGACGTTGGTGCTTGGCAATGACAGCGGCACTGGCGAACCGTGTAGCGTGGATATTGACTATTGCCTCGTGGACTCGACGCCGACGCTTCACCGCAGTGACCCTCGTGTGAAATGTGGCTCGCACATTTTCAAGGCCGACCCGCTTTTCGCCAACCCCGCAACGACCATGACGGCCAACCCGGATTTTCATCTCCGATCCAAGGCGGGGCGGTGGGACCCCAAGGCCAACGGCGGCGCCGGCGCGTGGGTCGTGGATGCAGTCCACAGTCCGGCCATTGACGCGGGTGACCCCGCATCCAGTTATAGCCTCGAGCCTTCGCCGAATGGCAACCGGGTCAATCTTGGTGCCTACGGCAATACGGCCCAGGCCTCCAAGTCCATACCACTCTATTCTTTGCAGATCCGCGTAACCCCAACCACCGCTGGGACAGTGACGAAAACGCCTGCCAGGACGACTTATTTCTACCGCGAGACGGTTGGACTTCGGGCTGTCCCCGCGCCTGACTACCGGTTCGTACGATGGGAGGGATCTGTGACCGGCACCAAGGACACTCTATCAGTCGTGATGGATGCGAACAAATCGGTGACCGCCGTTTTCGCTTACTCGCGCACCGCAGTTTCCCGCTGGGCCAAATACTAAGAGGCTCTAAAAGAATGCACGACGAAAGAAGCGACAACCACAAAGACACCAAGGCACCAAGACCTCTTCGAGACTCTAAAGAAATGATCTCACCACGGAGGCACGGAGAACACGGTGAGCGAAAAGCGCCTGTTTTGCTTCGGCTCCTATCACGGCTTCTGTGCGCTCGGTGTTCCTGTGGTTCATTATTTTGGGTGCTCTTATTGAGCTTCGTGCAATCTTCCGCCTAGCTTGATCGCGCCAAAAAGCAGCTACCCAAACCCCTCAGAAAGGAGCTACCCAAACGCGCATGGCCGCTTAACCTTCGGTAGCTTTTTCTTTTGACGCAACAAGTGTCTGGGTGCATGTCCAAATTCCAGAAGAGGCGCCGTTCCGCACATTTGTCGGTTTCCCCGACAGGA
>Ga0315280_10001154_pt1 | contig 46595 bp, 49 predicted proteins | sample YL17G06_40_MG_FD_203697 | JGI IMG/M metagenome (GOLD analysis project Ga0315280, IMG submission 203697) | Sediment microbial communities from Yellowstone Lake, YNP, Wyoming, USA - YL17G06_40 | ecosystem: Environmental > Aquatic > Freshwater > Lake > Sediment | place: USA: Wyoming | collected... | reverse complement strand
GTTTGGCTTGTTTTGGGCTTTTGCACCAATTTCTCTTTACAGTTTTGTCGGAAATTTTGCGCCGTTCTTTGAAGTGGGAATCGGAGCATATTTAGACGGCAGAACCAGAGCCCAATGGTTAATCCCCTTGCTGATTTTCACGTTCTTATATAACATACCAATATGCACAAAAGCGCTCACAGATTTGCTTCTATCAAAAATCAAAAGAAAAAACAGTAACCATTGGGCAAAAACTGTCCATTCTGGAAACGGAAACGCTTATATTGCTATTTAAGACATAGGCTTTCAAAAGATAAGAATGATTCCGAATCCGACCCCAACAACATTTGTTATGTTAATTCTAGGAGTTTCAACCTTCATCTTCATAATGCTTTTACCAGCAATTCTAGAACTAAAAAGGCCTAAGGATGCTGGACCTAGAATGATTGCAGACGATGCCAATTTCACACAGCCAAAAATAAGAAATATGCCGATAGCAAACGTTGAAGAAGAACAGAGATTTGATCAAATACTTATCAAGAGAATAGCGGATGTTATTGCTGTTTTACCAAATTTAGAGGTGTAAAATTGTTTCTTTTCAAAAATAGTTTCGCGTTTTTCCAGCGCTCTTGAGCTATCTGTATGTTTCCGAGAACACTGCCGTGAAGAGAGTAAAAAATGTAACAAAGGTAAGTGCATTGAGTGCATTCGCTGTAAATTTTGCGCAAATCATTAAGCTTTTCGCTATTCCACACGCTAGGCAAGTCAAAAATTGACGCTGCTGGTTTATGAAGATGGCAACCTGCAACACGGCCTAAATGATCTATGATAAAGAAGTTTTGAAGTGCATGACACTTCCATGTTCTTTTGCCTTTCAAATAAAGGTTCTTGACGGCTTCTAATATTTTAGTTGTCATGAGGATGTTGCTGTTTTTCGCCTTCATTTCGATGAGGGAATTACAGAGTTTAGCCATTGCCTTTTCATCGGTTATCAAGAACTCATCATTTTTCTTACCGATTTTGAAAAGCTGGCTTGAGTCATCAGAAGAATCGTAAGAATATAGACAGTACCAAAGTGGAATTCCTTTTCGTAGGAAGTACTTGGTGAAATCTATGATTTCGTATAGGTTAAATTGCGAAATTGTTGGTGTTACACTTACGCTAATTCCTTCACTGTCCAGTTTTTCAACAGCTTGCATGGCTTTTTTCCAAGCACCGTTGACGCCTTTTATATGATCATTCTTTCTCGGGTCTAAACTGTCTATTGAAATCGCAACAAAGTCAGCATTGCGTAAGGCATCAATCTTTTCTGCAGACATGCTACCGTTATCGTACACTGTGGTGATGAAAAAGCGTGAAGCATATTCAATAATCTCGCCGATGTCTTCTCTTAAAAGCGGGTTTCCTCCAGAAATTGTAATTTCTATGGCGCCAAGTTCTTTAAGTATATCCAAACCTCTTTTGATCTCTTCTGTTGATAATTCCTTTGCATCTTGTTCTCGCCAAACATCACATCCTTTACAATGGTAGTTACATTTTCTTGTAACCATCCACTGGACATGATAAGGTCTATTAGGGGTCAGAGAACGAACCATTATGCTGGCAGCTTTTTCTAAAGTCATAACCAACTAGTGTACACCGCATGCCATGTGTAGTAGCCATTTAATAGAATTAAAGAAACTATATAAAAATATGATGTGACGCTGAGCAACTCTTTGTAACCAGTCCTACATTTCCTTCTGATGTTCACCAATATTTTCACTTTCTACCGCCATCTTGATCCCAATCCATTGGATGGCGCCAAAGCCTACGACGAATCTAAGCAAGTCTGTCACGATTCTTATCAAAATAGTCGCTGCAGCACCAATGGGAAGCCACTCTGGTCCTAAGAATGCCCCGAAAAGAGTTGTCATGGCAATTTCAGTTACGCCGAATTCCCAAGGAATTCCCACTGGAATAGACTTTAATGCTACAACGAGAGAGTAGACAACAATGAGTATTGCCCAATTTAAAATATAGCCTATTGCAGCAAAAACTAGGTAATAGACTAGAATGCTGAAAAACCATGACAATATTGAGAACCCTATAGGGAGAACAAGTTTTCTGGGACTCGCACCAAAAGAACGTATGGATTCATAAAATGTTCTTGTGTCTTTTCTGGCTTGATCCCTCCATGCATTAAGGTTCCATCGCCCGCGAGTAATACGCTCTACAAAAACAATAATTTTATCAATCAAATTTTGTGTCCAATTTTCTTTGAACCACACAACAGAAATTAGGCAAAGAAAAATGGCAGCCGCAGCAATCACAAAATATATGAGACTTTGTATTAGACTTGGGAAGGGAATTTGAAAAATCAACAGGTACAAGGCGCCACTTATTAATGTGCCAATAATCAAAAACGTACCTAATATCCTTTGGGTCACAACGGACGCTACTGCCTTTCCACTGTCCACCCCATCATGCGTAATAAAGTAAATCCTAGAGATTTCGCCGCTAACAGATTCTGCAGGAATAAGCAAATCTATAAAGCTGCTCGCCCAAACATACATGAAAGCTTTCTTGAAAGGCAGTGTGGCTGAAAGAGGCTTTAAAAAATAATGCCATGCCGATGAGAACAAGCCCACTTCTAGCACAGTTGCAACAACCGAAATCAAGTATATCGGAACGTTTGTTTGCTTTATTGTGGCTATCATTTCATCGATGTTGACGAAAAAAACTAGGTACAAAACGAAAGTCAATAGTCCGATAATTAAGAAGGGAACTGTTCTATACAACAGGGTTTTTCTTTTCGGCATCATGAAGGGCTACACCAATACGTCAGTGGATAGAGTCAACAACGTATTACATTATTATATTTTTTCTAACTTTGAGACTTCGCGTTTCATCCTGCCTAACGCATTAGTGATCAGAAAACAAACTAGGACGCCTATAGCTTTTTCAAAGATCATAATCAACAATGCACACTCCTGTTCTTAATATGGTTTATTACTTAAATATGGATTAAAGAACCACATAAAAGAGTGGGGCACAAAACGGCACCACAGCTAAAAGGCGATTGCTCTTGCAATTTGGTGAGGAGTACTTTAGAAATCTTAAATATTCACAAAGAAAACGTGTGATAAAGAGGCATATCTTAGAAACCCTTAAGTGGGGATCCAAAGTTTCTAACTCCGATCTTCTGAATGGAAAAGGCAAAACTGCATTGGACATAGGTTGCGCCTATGGATATGCTGTTGATGTTCTAGAAAAGCTCGGCTATGATGCCTACGGCGTTGACATATCAAAATACAGTTTAAAAAAGGGAAAAGGATTTTTCTCAGCAGATTTTCTTGTCTGTGACGTGCAAAAAGGTCTCCCTTTTAAGGAGAATGTTTTTGATTTGGTAACATGCTTTGGAGTTATAGAGCATCTTACGTATCCCTTATGGGCAATAAAGAACATGTTTACTTCGTGCAAAGGCATGATTATCTGCACAACGCCTAACAGAATTGTGGAGAAACCAGTCAAGAAGATTATGAGAGATTTTGACGAAACACACATCAACGTTAAGACTCAGAAGGAATGGAAAAGATACATCAAAAATCTAAACTGTAGCTTTTTCAAAGTTGAACCATTTCTCGACGCAAGTCTAAGGGTTAAGGATAAATTATTATTTTTTAAATCGTTTAAAATACCTTATTTCGGCTTGGACTTGAGAATCTTAATTAAGAAATAACGGAGATTAACCTTTATGGAAGCAGTGGACGTTGTCATACTCACAAAAAACAGTGAACGCTTACTTAATGCATGCCTTAAATCAGTTTATGAAAATGTGCCAATCAAACGTTTGATTGTGATTGATGCTTTTTCAACGGACAACACGTTGAAAATATTTAATGAATTTGACAAGACATATGGAAACATCAAGATCATAACTGAAAAAAGTTCAAGAGGAAAAGCTAGAGAACGAGGCATACGAGAAGTAGAAACAGAGTGGTTCATGTTTGTTGACAGCGACGTTATCCTATGCAAAGATTGGTTCAAAAAAGCAAGCAGATACATCGGAGAAGATGTTGGTGCAATATGGGGCGTTGACATTCCAGGAGACGTAAAAAGCAAGTTTATGAAGAAAATGTTGCAATGGATTGAGGCCAGAACATTTGACATCAGAGGAGGATGCCATGACATACTTATACGATATGACGCAGTTAAAGACATTAAAATTCCGAGTGAACTACACACATTAGAGGACGCGTTCATAAAAGAATGGATTCTCGCAAAAAATTATAAGGTCATCGTTAGCTACGTATCATACTGTAGACATTATAAAACAATGAACAACTTACTATCCAAGGAAAACAGAGTCTCCACAATTTTGGAACTCAAAAACATGAAATTAGTCAGAGAACGTTTACTCTATGCAATGATTTTTTCGTTTATGTGGCTTCTGCAGGAAGCAAAATCAAGAAGCTAGAAAGGTGGGCATTACCGACGAAAATGCAAATTGACATTGTTGTTCTGACGAGAAACAGTGAAAGAGTTTTAAAAGAATGCCTTACCTCTGTTTATAAAAACGTCCCTGTTAACAATTTGATTATTGTTGACGGTTACTCAACTGACGCAACCCTAGAGATAGTGAAAGAGTTTCAAGAAAAATATAGTAATGTTGTTTTGATTCAAGAAAAAGGAACACGGGGCAGTGCAAGACAAAAAGCAATGAGCAAAGTGAAAACTGACTGGTTCATGTTTGTGGATAGCGATGCCATTCTATGCGACGATTGGTTTGCAAAGGCAAAAAAACAGATGAAAGACAACGTAGGTGCGATTTGGGGAATGGAAATTTGGTCGGTGTTAAAAGGCACGCAAATCTTGGGATTGTTTGAAAGAGTTACGATGAAAATCTTTGAGAAAAGAGGGGGAACCCATGATTTGTTAGTGCGACGGAAAGCAGTTGAAGACATTCACATACCTTACCACTTGCACACGTATGAAGACTCCTACATCAAATCATGGATCTGTAAAAAAGGTTACAAGGTAATTCCTGTTTATGACCCGTATTGCATTCATTATAGACCAGAAAATGTCTGGACTACCAAACAAAGCGTCGGCTTAGTTGCTAGCGATCTTAAATTTGCTATTCGCCACCCTCAACTGTTCCTGTCATATGCTTTCTATGCAGCTATCGTTTTACAGCAAAACCTCCTGCACACGTTAAAGCCAAACAACTGAATTGAAAGTTCAGACAGCAGAGTTGACGGAGTTTTCTAAAGCCAGCCAAAGGTGATCCGATACAGGTCTAACCAATTTTTCTGAACCGCCTTCCTTACGTACTATGAATCGTTTTTCTGGGGAAGAAAGAAACTCACCTATGATTGCTGCTGCAATTTGGTTTTTCTCCAAAACTTTCACAACCTTGTCAGCGGAGTTTCGTTTAGCGGCAATCAACAAGCTTCCAGAGGCAATAAGTTGTAAAGGATCTATTCGGAAGAAATTGCATATCCTAACAGTTTCGGGTGCTATTTGGATTTTTTCTTCGTAAATTTTCACGCCCAAGTTTGACGCGTCTGCCATTTCATGGATTCCTCCGGCTAAACCGCCTTCTGTTGGGTCATGCATAGCGTGGACTGCACCTGTTTTGAACGCTGCAACTGCATCTTTGACGACGCTTATGTTGTCATAGAATTTTTTGGCATTCCGCAACATGGTAGGTTTTAATGTCTTCTTTAACTGTTCTTCTCTATCCGCCGCGAGAATGGCGGTTCCTTCGATTCCAACGTTTTTTGTTAATATGAGATTGTCTCCAAGTTTAGCTCCTCCTGCAGTCACGTAGTTTCCTTTTTCTGTAATGCCCATGGCGCAGCCGACAACTATTGGATTAGTCAGTCCAAGAGTTACTTCGCAGTGCCCTCCAACAATAGCCATCCCTAATTTTTTAGCGGCCTTATCCATTTGGGCAGATATTGTTTCAACAATTCTCCTATTCGCATTTTCAGGAAGCAAAATACATGAGAGGAAGAAAGCTGGTTCAACACCAAACGTGGCAATGTCATTTGCGTTAATGTTTACGGCAAGCCAACCAATGCGCTCGATTGCTCCTGTGATGGGGTCCATGGAAACGATTAAAGAGCTATTCCCTACCTCGATTACTGCACCGTCATATCCCGCCGTTGGGCCTAGGACGACTTCTTTGCGTTTCACACCCAGATTTTTGAAAACGACTTCTCTCAGAATGTTTACGGGAATCTTTCCAAAGGGCAGCTTCATTTTAGATCCTCATGAAATATGCCATTTTAGCTTTTAAGTTGGGGAAGACTACGCAAAACGATTCTAACGACAGGTATCGCGATGGCTAATCCAACTATTACTTGTCCGATGTTTATTGGAATTTCCAAAATCGCGGCTGGTTTGCTTAGTGCTAGCTGTTCGTAAAGGAAATATCCAGTAACCATTTCTAGGCCACCAACAATCATGGAAAAAACAGCCCGCCCGGATTCTGGCTCAACCTTGATGCCCATTAAAATAATGAGCAAAACAACGACTCCGCCTAGAAAATACCAAAACTCAGCGGGGATAAAGACAGTTAGAGTGGGAGCTGTCGGTGGAGGAATGCCCAAGTATAACTGCACATCCCCGCTTAAATAAAGAGAACCAGTTATTGCAAGTAATAAGCCCACAATCACTCCCAAAAGTGCGGTGTACATCCTCCAATTAGACCTTGAAATTTTTCTAAGCGCCTTCTTATTCAAAAAGCCCACAATAGCCCCCTCGCAACCCTTTATTACCAATGTGCCTAGAGCAAATTGAGGAGCGACGAACATGTCGGCTATGGCTGCGCCCACACCGCCAGCGAAAGCTCCTACAAGTGGACCAAAGAGTAAAGCGGCAACATAAATTACTGTTTCACCTACGTTGAAGTATCCACCGGTTGCCGGAACACTCACAACAAAAACGAGAGTGGCAACGCATACAAGGGCGGCGAAAACCGCTGCAATTGTTAACTGAAGCGCTATTTTCATCGAGCTATCTTCCACCTTCATTTAAACAGCCTCAATCCTAAAGAGGCTGAACGTGTTTTTAGCTTTTTGCACATTCACCATTGAAATCGCCACGAAAGACTAAACTGTTTGACACCTGCGAAATGGGAAAGCCTAAATGTGAGTCTAATGCTGATAAATAGCAAATTGTGAGTTGACTATCATGAGCGAAGAGAAAGTGAAAGAAGACCCTGTTAAAATGCATAAGGATGCAAACACGCTTTACGAAGTTGGTAAATACAAAGAGGCTAAGGAAATTTTCCTGCGAACCGCAGAACTATATCATAAAGTACAAAACTATTTCGACTCTACATCCATGCTTTACAAGGCTGGTGAATGTGCATATGCCCTTAAGGATTATGAAGCGGCTGTTGAACATTTTCTGAAATCCGCCGAGCTGTCGTTCCAAAAAGGATTTGACAGATTTGGAGTCAGCGCCCTAGAATACGCAAGAGACTGCTACACAGCCATGAAGAAAAAAGCGAAAGCCAAACAAATGGAGAAGAAAATAAAAGAAGTGAAAGAGAAGCTGGAAGCTTCTTTCTAAACATAAAACTTTAAAAAACCTCTTTTTCCCTTTATCCGTCAAAACAATGTTTATCTCCTTAAGTTGATAATTGAAAATTAGGTGTATTCTAAAGGTCAATGTTTATGCAAACACCTTTCAAAGCGCTGGCTGAACTATGCGAAAAACTGGGAGCCACAAGTAAGCGACTTCTAATGATGGACATTGTTGCAGATTTCCTAAAGAATTTGGAAACTCAGGAAGTTGAGCCCGCCGTTTCCATGATTCTTGGAAGACCTTTCCCAAAATGGAGCCAACAAACCCTTGAGGTCAGTTGGGTAACCCTAAGCGAAATAATAAAACGCATAACAGGAGTCGAATGGAACGTTTTTATGAAGGCTTTCGGTAAAACTGGTGACATAGGTTCAGCCACAAAAACTGTTTTTGAAGAAAGCAAAGTCAAGAGGCAGGCAACATTTTTTGAGAGAACATTAACCATAGAGGAGGTTAGGCGCAGTTTAGAGGCTATAGCCGAAACCATTGGATATGGCTCAAAGGAAAAGAAAGAACGCCTAATAGAGGCATTATTAAGCCTAGCCTCACCCCTTGAAGCCAAATATTTGGTTAAAATTTTCACAGGTGAAATGCGGACGGGGTTTAATGAGGGATTGATGGAGCAAGCAGTCTCCAAGGCTTTTCAAATTCCGCCGGAAGTTGTGGAGAAAGCAAGCATGACTGTTGGCGACATAGGAGAGGTTGCAGCTACAGCCAAAATTGAAGGTAAAGAAGGCTTATTAAAAATTGGATTTAAAGTTTTCAGACCAGTTAGGCTCATGCTAGCTCAGATGTCAGATGGCGTTGCCGAAGCCTTGAAGGAGCATAATGGAAAAACAGCTTTTGAATACAAGTTGGATGGGGCTAGGGTTCAGATTCACAAGCGCGGTAACGATGTGAGAATCTTCAGTAGAAGATTGACGAATGTAACAGAAAGCTTACCAGAAATCGCTGAAACAGCCAGAAAAAACATCCAAGCAAAAGAAGTGATATTGGAGGGTGAAGTTATAGCCGTTGATAACCTTGGCTCTCCTATTCCCTTCCAACACTTAATGCGAAGATTCAAAAGAGTTCACGCAATAGAGGACATGGCTGAAAAAATCCCAGTGAAGCTTTACCTGTTCGACATTCTGTACCTTAATGGTGAAAGCCTAATTGCAGTTCCTTACCTGCAAAGAAGACAAATTCTAGCCGAAAACGCCGGAGAAATACCGTTAACAAAGCAGAGGGTGACAGATAAGACTGAAGAAGCTGAACAGTTTCTAAAAGAAGCCATAGACGCTGGACACGAAGGACTAATGGCGAAAAAACCTGACAGCCCATACACGCCTGGAATCCGTGGAAAACGTTGGCTTAAGATAAAGCCAGTTCTTGAACCCTTAGATTTGGTTATTGTTGCGGCTGAATACGGCTATGGACGCAGGCACGAGTGGCTTTCAGACTATTATTTGGCAGCGCGAGATGCTGAGACTGGTGAATTCTTAACTGTTGGTAAAACATTTAAGGGATTGACGGACATGGAAATCATCGAAATGACGAAGCAACTTAAAGAATTAGCCATAAAAGAAGAGCCTAGAAGAGTGTTTGTGGTTCCAAAAATAGTTGTCGAAGTAACATACAACGAAATTCAGAAAAGCCCAAAATATAAGTGTGAGATGGCTTTGCGTTTTGCGAGAATAAACCGCATAAGAGAAGACAAACCTCCAGAGGAAGCAGATACGATACAGAGAGTTAGAGAAATTTATGAAAAGCAGTTCTTGAAAAAAGGCAGATATAAGACTGACTGAAGCAATCTTACATGAGGAGACCGTCTGGAATGTCTAACACCCAGAAGAAATCAATCTACGACGAGTTTTATAGTCGCCAAGTTATTTTAAAAGAACTCGGCAGAAAAGGACAGAGAAAACTTGCAGCGTCGAGGGTCGCAGTTGTTGGACTTGGCGGACTTGGAACAGCTTCATCGCTTTATTTGGCTCTTGCTGGAGTCGGATGCTTACGTTTGATAGATCAAGATACGGTGGAAGTACAGAATTTACATAGGCAGGTTTTGTACAGCCTAGATGATTTGAATTATCCGAAGGTTGAGGTTTCAGCGAAAAGGCTTATGAAAATCAACCCCTTAGCGAAGGTTGAGCCTGTGCCTGAAAACTTGAACGCAAAAAATGTTGAGAAACTTCTTTCCGGAATGGATTGTGTTGTTGACGGCTTAGATAATATGCGCACTCGCTATTTGGTTAACCGCGCATGCGCAAAGCTTAAAATTCCCTATGTTTTTGGGGCAGCCATAGGGATTGAAGGGAATCTTTCAGTTTTTGCTCCGCCAGAAACTCCATGTTTAGAATGTGTTCTTCCAAATATTGACGACAGTGATATGCTAACGTGCGATGTTCGAGGTGTGCTAGGAGTTACGCCGGGAATCATTGGAACCATGCAAGCCATGGAAACCATAAAGGTTTTGACAGGAATGGGTTCCGCTTTGAAGGGTAAACTTATGATTTGCGATTTCAGCGACATGTACTTTACCACGGTAGACATTTTCAGAAGAAAGAACTGCCCAGCATGCCAAGGCATAATAGCTTCTCCAGAAACCAAAGAAAAACTTGCTTGGCTATGCGGACGAAACACGGTTAACATAAACCCTGAAAAACCATTGAAATTAAACCTCAGTGAGGCTTATGAATTGATTAAACAGCATTTTAAAGTTCGCATAAAATCTTCACTTGCGCTTATATTTGACTACAAAGGCTTTGAAGTAACCCTATTCAACGGCGGACGCATGCTTGTAAAAAATGTTAAGGATGAAGAATCAGCCTTAAAGGTTTACAAAGAAATTGCCAAAAAACTTGGAATGAGCTAAATAATATTTATTAGGCGGAAGATTTCTTCCGAATAATAAACTGGGAGAAGACGGATTTAAGTTCGGATTTTTCTGTGTATTTTTATTCATTCTGTTTCACCTCCACTTTTATTTTACTCTTGGCGACAGCCTCTTTTAAAGAATCCGATTAGTTTTTAAGCTCCTTTGTGAGTTCCGCTAAGTGTTTTTTAAGATGCTTTTGGATTTTCGGTTTTGGAAAATACCTTTTGCATGGGAGAGTTAGCTCAAGCGTTTTCATGAGAAACTATTTCAACCCAACATGGATAAGCGATTTGAAACAAAGAACATTCAAAACAGTATCAGGAATCATACAAAGAATCTCATAACCCCCCTTTCTACACGGTTAGGGTAGCGCGCGGCCCTACTGCTAGCGCGCGCCTTCTAAACGCGCACTGAAGCAAGCGCATGTAAGCTTGCTCCCAGCGCTACTAGCAATCCATTCAACAGCATCAAATGTAACGATATCAAGTGAAGCATAGCATCTCGCATGTTTTGCGCACCTCTATCGCCATCAACGTCATATGATGAGCTTTCAATTGATACATTATACCACTGGCTGTATTGCAGGTTAGAATGCAGATATAGAGGAATATATCATAAGATTTAAAAGTGTACCGATTATATAACGCTAGAACGGTTAAAGCTAGGAGCATACGCCACATTACACGCGCGTAAATCACTGGCTAAACCCATGCCGTTGACTCATGGGCATGATAACCAAGCATGAGTCGAGCGGGACGACCCCGTGATGAGCCCTTCGCGGGAATGTAAAATGGAGAAAGGAGGAAAGACAGAAGATGATGTCGAAGAAGAAGATTGGCCTCATCGCCATTTCTTTGGTTGTATGCCTGGGACTTGTTTCCTATGCAATCGCATCCTACTGGATCGCCAGCAACGAAGTTGGGGTTACAATCACCAATTTTGCCATAACATTGGGCGACCCTGGTGGCAGCTATGCTCCTGGTGAAACAGTCACCTTCACTGGGCGATTAGTTAAAACTGGCGTCGGCGGATTGGACGATCACCTAGTGTACATACAGTATTGGGATGGAAGTGCCTACCAAACAGTAGCGCAAGGCTGGACGAGTGGCGGAGGCTTCTTCAATATAGGCTACACTATCCCCGATGGTTGGACGCCTGGAACTGTCTATTTCCTAGCCACAGTATCGGTTCCATAGTCAAAGCCAATTCGCACACCCAAGTTTCTCCTTTTTTCTATATTGGCTCGCGCTTTTTTCTTTTAAAAATACCCAGTCTTAAACGTAATGCTGAAATCTTTACGCTAAAAAATCAATTATGTCTCGGATGAAACCTGGCGCTGAAATTTGTTTTTCCAGTAGAATCGTGCCAAAAGCTGTTGCCAATAGTCCGATGATAACCAACAGAATTGCCGTTGTTTTACTCATCTTTTTAAAATGCATTCTCTTTTCTCCTCAATTTTGAGGCTATTCGCTTAAACTGCCTCGATAGACAGTTTGGAATCAAAAATAGATAAAGATTCAGTTTGGTTGCAGAAAAGAGCGGAAAATCAAGTTTAAAATAACAAAATAACACATGCTTATAGAGAATTTTTTTCACTTAAGTGAGATAATAAACTCTTTTTTTGCTCCTCTTTTTCGTTGAATGTAGTCGTATGCTTCCAGCTTGGTTAGAAGTCTTGAAACATTCATATCGTTGATTCCTAAAGAGTCGGCAATTTCTTTTTGGTTTAACTCTTGTTTCTGCTGGAGCAAATTCATTAATTTGACAGCTTGGATTTTTTGCTCTTTACTTCTGAAAATATCGCTTAATTCCAAATCCATGTTTTTTCGAAGTTTCACTTTCCCATCTGGAAGGAATTTTATGTCGGTTTCTAAGATGTCTCCGATTGTTTCTTGTGGAATCAAACTTGGTCTTAAAGCGTAGATTCCGTAGGAGACTATCACAAGTTTGTCGCCTAAATCCGCCATGTCGCACATCTTTCGGATGAATGCCTTGTCAAACAGCATTGGGTCTCTGGTGTTTCTGGATACCTTGTCGAATTTGATTTGGCGGAACATTCTGGTGCTTTTGATTATTCTGAGCTTGTGGCATATCGCTTTCACGGCACAGTAAATTATGTTCAATCCTTTTGGATTGAGAGAGCTTGTTTCTGTGTTCCATAATGAAGTCTTCGGTTAAATTCTAGATTTCCTCCAGCGGTAGTTTCTGGAATTTTTCAAAAGACAGATTTGCCCATCTTAAGAATTTTCGTAAGCCGTTGGTGTATGCTTGAACACTGGCTGCTTTTAGACCATATCTTTCGAGTTCGGTTTTTATGTCATTGACACTTATTACATGGAAAGATTCTTCCGAGCAATATTTATTACAGTCTTAGAGTTATTGGCTTGTGCTGGGGTGGCCGAACGGTTCAGGCGGCGGCCTGCAGAGCCGCTATATGTGGGTTCAACTCCCATCCCCAGCTCCAAGAGTGAGCCATTATCCTTTTGATTTTTTCCAGAAAATCACTACTCCTACCACGGCTGCCGCACCTATTCCCCCGCCTATATAGAGGGAATACTTCATCAATATGGATGGCTCCCTAACTTCCGCTGACAACCATGGACTGAGACTCTCGTACAAAGAGGAATCCCCATCGAACCTTGCCTGAACCTCCCACATTCCGAGGGTCTCAAGCTTAAAGCTTGCACTGAAAGTGCCATCCGCTTTCGTATAGCAGACTATCTGTTTGGTGCCATTTGCTGAGCTGAAAAGAACTGTTATGGGAATTACTCTAGCCACAGATGTCGCGTTGCCAAGAACGGTTACGTTTTCACCTAGAGTGATGACCTCTCGAGTCAGAATCAGGTTGAGAATTAATTCGTTCTTAACTGGATAACTTTTCTCGACAACAAGAACATTTTTCAGAGTATCATTTGCTTCGACCCTGTAGTTGACTATTGTTCCGGCGGGCTGTCTTGGAATTGTTGCGTTGCAGATTCTATTGCCTAAAATCTCCATTTCGATTAATGTCGAGTTTATCCAGCCGTTAGTTGAATATTGCAAGGTTGCACCTTCCAAGTCCGTCGAGTCTGAGACATAAGCAACAACAGTGTCGTTATTTGGATGTACTCTCTCAGGAACAGTTAAAGGTTTCAGGTATGCATTCTCGAATTCCGTTTTGACTAGGAATTCTATTGTTCCCGAGCCGACTTCCCCTATAAAAACCAGATGATAGAGACTTTTCCCACTGTTTGGAGAAGTATAGTTCAAGAACATGTCTTGCCCGGGGAATTCGCAGCTTGCATATGCTATGCCCCGATATTCCTTGCTTTCCAGATTATAACCGCCATAGCGGTTGTCTCTGTCGGCATAAAGTCCAGGCTCCCAAGCCAATGGAACACCGTTCAAAACAGTGCTCTTTCCTGACTTTGAATCAGCCATTAAGTAAATCCTAGCTTCGTACATGTCTAATGTCTCTGGAACCTTAACCCACACTTCTATATGCTTGCTTTCAGTCGCAAATTCGTAAGCCCAACTTGTGTTCAAAACAGGCAAACTATCATTGCCCTTTCCTTCCACATAGTGCTCATGCCAAACATTGCATTCAACATCCTCAATTATCATAAATGTCGCTTGCTCGGCACCATGGCTTTCTTTGGGGTCATTGTTTATAACGAAAGTATAGTTTCCCGAATATTTCGGCACAAAGAAAGGTCCATCTACAGTGGTTCCTAAGTGCTCAGGTAGCCCTGCAGATTCAGTATGGTAGCCTTCCATTTCGCCCAAGGGGTTGTAAACGTAAATGTCATAGTCTGTTTTAGGTTCTGATCCGTTGTTTACCCATTCACCATAACAGTAAACATGGTAACTATGATTCATTCTGAGTGGACATATTATGCTCCAGTTTTGACCTATCTGTATCTGAGAAGTATTGAAAAAAACCGGGAACATGGGCTTCTCTATATACGTCCAATTTCCTGAATCTTCGAAATTTAAGTAGTTGTGGACGTATTTGTTGTACTCCTGAAAAAACGTGTGTGCGTTGACTTTGAAGTTTAGACTTGTAACTAGGACCACGAGCACAAGCAGTGCTAAAGCTAGCAGTGACTTTGTTCTAGCAAGGGCGTTCTTCAAATTTATCACTAGGTTTGTTTCTTTATGTCCTTGCTCGAGCATATCTGTTATGAATATCAACTCTTGATTCTGGATTCTTGGCTAGACTATGTTGCAAAAATCTTTTATTGGAAAGAAACGGAGGAGTTACGACGCGTGCGACCCGTGGAAAGAAGAAAGAAATGCGTTAGTGTATGCTAAGCACTTGGCGAAATAGAAAAAGGAGGGAAGATGCTGGAGATCCTCCGCACGGTGGGGCGTTCGACTCCCATCCATCCTCGACTCCAAAACAAACCAGAATTTGAAATTTCTAACCAGCAATCAACCAGATTATTTGTCGTTATCCATTCGATCCTATTGCCGAAAGACTTATGCATGTAACTTAACATCTTCTAAGAGATGGAGGCAAATGTTTTGAAGTCAAAAGACGAATTGATAAATTTCATGAAGGCGCAGATTAAGGTTGAAAACGAGATTGTAGACTCGCTAAACAGCGCTTTGGTTGATGTAAAAAATCCCCCTGTCAGAGGAGTTTTGAAGGGCATATCCCTAGATTCTGTGAAGCATGCGGAAATGTATGCTGCAGCCACTGAGCTGTTGACAAGTGTCTCTCAAGCCCTTTCACAAGAACATCTCGACAAGCAAAAGGCACTTGTGGAAAAACACATACGCTTGGAAGCGGAGCTTATCGAAAAGATCAGTAAAGTGCTGCCTAGTGTTGAAAACGAGAAGGTTAAGCTCCTATTAAACGCCATCTTGGCGGATGAGAAAAGGCATCATGAACTCTTAAAAATGGTGTTGGAAATTCTTGTTCGAGGAGAAACAATAACAGAAGCTGACTGGTGGGACCTCCTCTGGAAGAATGTGCCATTTCACGGTGCCCCAGGAGGATAGTAGCAGCATAGTTTCGCAGACATTGAATCCACATATTCTTTTTTATTAATGAACGCTTTGGTTTCTTGACCGATAAGTTTTTATGACATACGGCATGTTTAAGAATTACGACACAAATTAAATAAAAACTTCAATGAGATTAGAGTATTAAAGAAGAGAACAAAAATGCATAACCATCAACACCATGCCCACCATATACAGGAATTCAAAAACAGATTCTGGATCTCCCTAATCCTCACAACACCAATTTTGCTCCTCTCCACAATGATTCAAGATTGGTTTCCGCCATTACAAGCCATAAAAATACCGTTTCAGTCATACATTCTGCTCATATTGTCTCTAATTGTTTACCTTTACGGCGGATGGCCTTTTCTAAAGGGTTTAGTTGATGAAGTAAAAGCTCGACAACCTGGAATGATGACACTCATAGGAATGGCGATAACAGTAGCCTTTTTCTATTCCGCCGGAACCGTTTTCTTTCCATTGGGCATGGATTTCTTTTGGGAACTTGCCACCCTTATAGACGTAATGCTTCTTGGGCATTGGATAGAAGCTAAAAGCGTTATGGGAGCTTCAATGGCGCTGGAAGAGCTTGTTAGGATAATGCCCACAACTGCGCATGTCTTGAAAAACGGCGAAATAGAAGATATTCCAGTTTCTCAGTTAAAGGCTAGTGACACTGTTCTCGTTCGTCCAGGCGAGAAAATACCATCTGACGGTGTTGTCGTTGAAGGTGAATCTTTCGTTAATGAAGCTTTATTAACAGGTGAATCAAAACCTGTTCACAAAGCAACAGAAGACAAAGCCATAGGTGGCGCCATAAACGGCGAAGGGGTTTTGAAAGTAAGAATAGAAAAAACAGGGGAAGAAACCTACCTAGCCCAAGTAATAAAGCTAGTCAGGCAAGCTCAAGAAAGCAAATCAAGAACTCAGGACTTAGCAAACAGAGCAGCAGCTCTCCTCTTTTATGTCGCCCTCGGAGTTGCAATAATAACATATGTGACGTGGTCTTTTCTTGGAAGTCCTTTTGTAGCGCTTGAAAGAACAGTTACAGTCTTAGTTATCGCTTGCCCCCATGCCCTTGGCTTAGCAATACCGCTGGTAGTTGCCCTTTCAACTTCCATAACCGCGAAAAGCGGCATCTTAATCCGCGATAGGAAAGCCTTTGAAATGGTTAAAGACGTAAATGCCATTGTTTTTGACAAGACTGGAACGTTAACATCAGGCAAGTTCGGCGTTAGCGACGTCGTTTCCTTCATTCCAGAAAATGAGCTTCTAAAACTAACATCAAGCGTCGAACTAAATTCAGAACACATAATAGCCAAAGCCATTGTAGAATACGCAAAAGAAAAAGGTGTAGAGATTTCTCAAGTTAAGGAATTTAAGGCGTTGCCTGGAAAAGGCGCCTATGGAAAATTTGGCAAAAAAGAGGTTTATGTGGGAAGCACAAATCTTCTAAGCGAAATGAAAATAGACATAAGCGATCAGAAAATAAAAGAGCTGCAGGAACAAGGAAAAACCGTAGTTTTCACAGTAGTCAACGGAAAACTCGCCGGCGCCTTAGCACTTTCTGATAGGATAAGGGATGAATCGTTCGAAGCGGTTAGAAAGTTGAAGGAGCGAGGGCTAAAGGTTTACATGCTCACGGGAGATTCTGAAGAAGTAGCTCGTTGGGTTGCAAAAGAACTCGGCATAGACGACTATTTCGCACAGGTTTTACCCGACAAAAAAGCAGAAAAAATCAAATTTCTGAAAGAAAAAGGCTACAGAGTTGCCATGATTGGCGACGGTATAAATGATGCACCAGCACTCGTTACTGCAGATGTCGGAGTTGCCATAGGCGCTGGGACAGATGTAGCCATCGAAAGCGCAGACATAATTCTAGTAAAAAATGACCCAAGAGATGTTCCAAAGGTCATAGACCTTTCCCAAAAAACTTATTCGAAGATGGTTCAGAACTTATGGTGGGCAGCCGGCTATAACATCATCACCATACCCTTAGCAGCCAGCAGCGTAAATCTAAATCCAGCAATAGGCGCGGTGGTTATGTCTTTAAGCACAGTTATAGTTGCATTTAACGCCCAAACTTTGAGAAAATATGAACCAAAGGGAGTGGGATTTATGGAGAAAAAACATCTAGTTACAGATCCGGTTTGTGGGATGAAAATCGAACCTGAAACAGCCTATGGCAAAATTGAGTATGAAGGTCGTATCGCCTACTTCTGTTCAAAACACTGCGAAGAGGAGTTTAAGAAAAACCCAAAAAAGTATCTGCCAAAGATGAAAAAGTAAGAACCCATAAAGCACGAACACCACCATTATTAAGAAAAGTTTAATTGCCTCTGAAAGTTTATCCAGCAACAGGCGAGGATATGGTTAGGATAGTAATTGACTACACTAAATGCGTTGGAGATGCTGATAGAATCTGCGTGGAAATATGTCCCGTCTCAGTTTTCCGCGATGGCAAGTTGGAAAAGCCAAAAATCGTGAACGAAGAAAGTTGTATCATGTGCAGGACATGTGAAGTTAACTGTCCAAGTCAAGCAATAAAAATTTTAACCTAAACCCCTAAAGTTCTTAGTAATTCGCCTTTTCTGTTTCTTATTTCTACTCTTAAAGTTTCATTAACTTGCCTTGTGGCGCATTTTATGCACGGATCATAAGCCCTTATCACCATCTCAATCCTGTTTAAAAGTCCTGGCTTGATTTCGCCGTGATGTATGAATTCCATGGCTGCATCTTTAACGTTAAGATTTATAGCTGCATTGTTCACCTGAGTCGGTATTATCAGCTTCATGTTTTTTAACCGTCCACCCCTAGTTAAAACGTACTCGTGGGCGAGTGTGCCCCTAGGAGCCTCAACAACCCCTATTCCAGTACCACCTTTTGGCTCAACCTTAACTCTGGTGTCAGTCCGTGTTAAGTTCTCGTCCTCCAAAAGCTCTTTAGCCCTTTCACAGGCGTACATGAGGTCTATTAGGCGAGCATAATCAAAAAGCAAAGTGGCACAGGCTGGGCTTCCAAATTTCCTCTTAAACTCTTCCAATTCCTTGTTGGCATGCTCTGTCGCCGTTCTCTTGGTTACGTTCATTCTGGCTGTTGGTCCAACTTGGACTATGCCCTTTGGCCATCCTAAGGCTTTTAAGTAGGCAAATTTTGCATAAGTCCACTCATAGCGTTTTTCTTCAACATGCTTCATATAGTCTTGCGCAGTAAATTCGGATAGAGTTTCGCCTTCAGGGCCTATAATGCGGATTTTGCCGTCATAAAATTCTATGGCATCGTCCTTTGTTAAAGCCATATAGTAAGTTTTGTAGTCTCCGGCCTTTCTGAAACCCGGCCAATTTTTCTCGAAAAGCTCCTTTCCAAGGGCGAGAGCCTCTCTTGTGATTGCGCAGGCATTTTTTGCCGCTTTAAGTAGTTCTTCCCGCTCCCTCTCCTTAAGTGGGTTAATTAAGCCTCCTGGTATTACGGAAACAACATGGACTTCACGTTTTCCGATAACATCTAAGATTTGGGTTCCAAAGCTTCTCAATTCAATCGCTTTTTTGCCTATTTCGGGTTTTTCTCGCATGATTTGGAAGACGTTTCTTTTTGATGGGTTTTCTTCTGGGGAAAACCAGAAATCGGGGAGTGTTAGGAAAAAGAAGACTAGAGAGTGATTGCTGATTATTTGCCCCATCAGTAGGAGTTCGCGGAGTTTTCTCGCGGTTTCTGTTATTTCTGTTCCATATATGCTTTCTATGGCTTTAACAGAAGCAATCACATGGGCAGTGGAGCATACACCGCATATTCTTGAAATTATGAAAGGAAGCCTTTCTGCATCCATTTCTCTCAGAAAGTAGTCGAAGCCGCGAATTTCTGTGGCATAAAAATGGGCGTCTGAAACATTTCCAAAATCGTCAAGTACGATTGTTACCTTTCCGTGTCCCTCAATTCTTGTTGTTGGCGAGATGGTTATTTCCCTTTTTTGGCTCAAATAACCCTCTCCCTCGCCTTGAAACGTTCAAATTTTGAGAAAATAAAAGTGTGAAATATGAAGGGGTTGCGATAAAGCTCCTCCTTTACCTTTTCCTCTGAAATGCCAGTTCTTTTGGATATCACTTTAATAAGGAATGTATAGATGTCTCGTGACCTGTACAATAGCGAGTCGGCTGGTCCCCTGCACCCGAAGCATGTGAACCCGGCTCTTGGACAAGGTGCTCCGCAACCTTCACGAGTGAGAGACCCCAAACATACGAAACCTTGACTTACTAAACATAATTCTGGGTCAGCTTCTTTCTCGTATATTCCATAAAGACGGTCAAGTTTTGCAGGAACTATTTTTCTGTGGCATTCTGTGCAGACTACGCTTTGATGGCGGATGGGTGTTTTTCCGCTTACTATGCTTTTTAAACTGTGAACTATTAGGAAGGGCATGGGCGGGCAACCTGGAATGTAATAGTCAACGTCAACAAAGTTGCATATTGGATACATCAAATCTTCAAGTTCTGGAAGTTTTCCCGAAACGGGAAGGGAGTATTCCTTCTCTAAAAGTTTCTTAACAGATTTTACATTACCTAGGCTTGTTATTCCACCGTGGGTTGCACATATCCCCAGAGCAACAAGGATTCGGGATTTGGCTCGCACTTCCTTAATTAATTCCTCATCACTGACCGTTCTGACTCCACCCTCAACTATCGCTAAGTCAACTTCTGGAATCTCCTTCAAGTCAACAAATGTAGGCGAATAAACTATCTCAAAATCTCCTGAAAGAATTTCCAATAAAGCGTCACCAGCATTTAAAAATGAAGATACACATCCAGCGCAGCAAGTTAAAGAAACTATGCTAACCTTCACAGAGATTCACTCTCAATTCTTTAGAATGTTCAAGATGCGTATAAGAATGTGTCCTGTAGTTTCCTTAAATTTTTCGACAGCCAATTAAAGATAATTTATCATTGGGAAAACTTTTAATATGCAATAGTAAGCTAGAGGGTCAAGTTAGCACTAAAAAAGAACAGCCGTAAACCTTAAAGTGATTTTTAATGAACTTTTTCGGTTGATGAGCAGAGGTTTTGCTTAGTTATTAATAGTTGCTTATGAAATGGCTTTCGGCTACCTTCTTTTGACTTTCCGTTTGAGAGGTGACTAGCGTTAGTAACTCGTGTGGTCCGTTGTTGCTTACAATGTATGATGCCGTTGCTGAGGTTTCTAGGGTCAAGTTGCGTATCCCCTTTAACATCTTGGCTATTCTAAGCCCTTTAGCTGTTAATGCGTAGGATTTCGGTCTTTTTCTTGCAAAAACAAGTTTCTTTCCTTTCAGCCTTCTTGTATACTTATATGTTCTCCTCAGGGAGATACTGGTTTTCTCAGCAAGTTTTCGTGCAGAGATTCCTTCTATAGGGATGTTTTCATATACCCTCTTTTCTGTCGGCGAAAACTTTGTGCTGTTTGAGTCTCTTTTAGTTTGGAAGTAGAATATGTAGTCATTTTCCTTAGTTGTTTCAACCAGTTTTGCTTTTTGCAATCGGTTTAGGATGCGGGCAACACTTTTTGCTGGAATCATGTCTTGGAAATCTTCATATGTTTTCGGTTTGTCCAGTAGCATACCTAAAGCTGTTTCTTCATAGCATGCAGAGTGAGGCGGTAAAACGTTTTCAACATCGGAGAAATCTTTTACCAATTCGTTGAGTCGACATCCAAATACTGTTACATAATACCGGTTCTGATTTTCTTCAGCCAATCCAACGTCTAGTAAGGGAGTGAGGTATTCTTCGGCTATTGTCTGTTGGCTATGATAATATCCCCGTTTTTTCAGTTCCTGTTGGAGCCTCGCTATGGAATGGCGCCCGTTTGAAATTATTTCCAATATTTGCGCACGTCTATCATTTTTTAACGTATTTAGCAAGTTTATCATAAAGTTGGGGTTTTTCATTTTTTTGTATAATTTTCTAAGTTCGTTCTTTTGTTTCCAGATTTTGCAGCCAGATATGCATGTGATAGGGGTTAATGGATTGCAGTTTTTGCAAGTTTCCTCCCAGTCCTTCAGCCTGTCTGCTAAGCTTGTTTTTTCTTCTGTCTCTTGCAGTTGGACTTGGTAATCTTCGGTTTTCATGCCCCGAACACTTCTGACGTACGTCATGACGGTTTCGAGGAGAAAGGAGAGAGTTTATTCAAAAGTCAATTTTGTTTTGAGATCCGACATGACATACGTCATAATGATATGACATACGTCATCCTTATATACTTTTCCCACTAAAATAGAATAAACGGTGAAAAAGCTCTTGATAGTTCCATGCGAAATCGCGGTAAAATCTGTTATACCCGCGGTAAAAGCATTACTAGCGAAAGAACTTGTGGAAAAACGTGGTCTAAAACAAGACGAGGTTGCTGAAATCTTAGGAATATCGCAGTCTGCAGTAAGCAAGTACACCCGAAAAGTTAGGGGCTACGTGATAAAGGTCAACGGCATAGAAGAAATAGAACCCTTAATAGACAAGATGATTGGCGTGCTTGATAGCGGAACATCTCAAAGAGGGGAGTTTCTAAGATTTTTTTGCCAAACATGCATGACCATAAGAAAAACAGGGCTCATGTGTCAATTCTGCCAGAAAGCAGATCCAAAGATAAAAGTAGAAGAATGCAGTTTCTGCATAACCTAGAACCTCAACCTAAAAGAATTGGACAGATTAGTTCATGAAGTGTTAATCTGGCATTTGTGAGTATTTTTCATGCAAACATCTAAAAAACTTGGTGAATGTGCGCGGTGTCTAAAGTGGCAAACAAAACTTATTAAAATCAAAGTTAAAGAGGGTTTAGAGGTGTGGAAGATTGTCTTCGTTTGATGAGAAGGTCGTTCTTGATATTCTGGAAAAAGTGAGCAAGAGCGTTGTTAACATAAGCACGATTAAGCTTGTTCATCACATGTTTTATCAGGCGATTCCTGTGGAAGGAATGGGTTCTGGAACAATAATCGACACGAAGGGGTACGTTTTAACGAATAATCATGTGGTTGGTGGGGCGGAGAAGATAGGTGTAACATTGTGGAACGGCGAGGTTTTAGAAGGAAAGCTGGTGGGTTCATGTGCAGTTCATGACACGGCAGTTGTGAAGGTTGACAAGAAAGGATTGTCTGCCGCGGAGTTTGGCGATTCGGATAAGTTGAGAGTTGGGCAGAGAGTTTACGCAATTGGAAATCCTTTCGGGTTGGCGGGCGGTCCAACAGTGACTTCGGGCGTGATTAGTGCCGTAAATAGGACGATCGAGTCGCGGAGGGGGCTTGTTGAGAATCTTGTTCAAACCGATGCGGCTATTAATCCTGGGAACAGTGGTGGTCCACTTGTGGATCTAGAGGGGAAGGTTGTCGCGATTAATACTGCGATTATCCCGTTTGCGCAGGGGATTGGGTTTGCGATTCCGATAAATTCGGCAAAGAAGTGCACGGGAGAGATGATTAAGACTGGGATTTTTGCTAGGCCTTGGCTTGGCATAGTTGGCTTAAGCATAACGGAGGAGTTGGCTCACTATTATGATTTGCCTCTTGATCAGGGAGTTCTCGTGACCAAGGTTGCTGACGACAGTCCAGCAGAGCGGGCTGGAATTGTTGCTGGAGACGTGATTCTGAGGTTGGATCGGGGAGCTATTTATAGTATTGAGGATTTGCTTAGTGAGATTCATAACAGAAAAATCGGAGACAAAGTAAGAATCACGGTTTTTCGCAGGGGAAGAGAACAAACATTCGAAGCCACACTGAGCCAGATGCCCTAAATAAAATTCCAAACTGATATCTACCGGAAGCCCAAATTTTCTCTTCTACTCATAAACAAGGTTTATGTGGTTTACAAAATACAACTGAGGGTATGGGAGAATACCACTAAAAATGGCTGAGAAGGGAAAGATAAAGGAGAAACCTAACCTCTCAATATTGGCAATGATCTCTTTCATAGCCTCCTTCACAATCGCAAGAACCTTCACAACCATAAACCCTGATACCGTTTTAATCAGCGGCAATTATCACATCCACCATTTCTGGTTCGGCATAGCTCTGCTCGCCATAGGCGGCTGGCTAGGCATCAGCTACCAAAACGAACGAACAGACCGCCTAGCAGCAATCCTATTCGGCGCAGGAGGAGGACTCATAGGAGACGAAGTTGGGCTTTTGCTTACCCTTGAAAACTATTGGGCAGAAATCACCTACACATTCATAATTATAGTCCTAACATTCGCATCAATCATAATTTTAGTAGGCAGATACCATAAAGTCATCCGAACAGAATTCACCGAATTCCTACGAAGCAACGCAAGCCTATACATCAGCGTTTTCATAGCAGCAGTCTCAATAGCCTTCATCCTAGAAACCGACAACACAACAGTAATCACCGTTTCAAGCGCTTTCGCAATAACCGCCTGCATAATTATCCTCGCATACTTCATTCAACGAATCCGAACAACACGCTAAAAGCAAAACTCTCTAAATTCTAAAAAGGCTTAAGGAACTATATTGTGTAAGGGTCTCGTTCATTCCTTTTTTAACCTTTTAGTCCAGTCAACTAGGCTCTTTAACAGTTGCCTTATCTTCTTTCTCGTTGTTTCATCAGTCAAATTACCTTTCCCATCAATCTTCTCGTCAACAGACGCCACAATAACCTCTGGCCTATTAACTGCATGCATATTAAGCGAAACAAGAACTTGCCGAAGATGATACTGCGCTCTTGCGCCTCCCAACATTCCCGGAGAAGCACTCATTACTGCAACAGGTTTACCCTCAAAAGAGTTATCATCAAAAGGTCTAGAAGCCCAATCAATCGCATTTTTAAGAACCCCAGGCACCGAATAATTATACTCAGGCGTCACAATCAATAATGCATCAGCAGCTCTAATTTTTGCTTTAAACTCCTTAACTTTTTGTGGCATGCGATCTTCTAAATCTTGATTAAACAGAGGAATTCCATCAAGATCAAAAATTTCAAGCTCTGCATCTTTTGGCATTAGTTCCGAAGCCGTACGTAGCAATGCTTTGTTGTAGGAACCCTTTCGCAGGCTACCAGCAAAACCAAGAATAATTATTGACTTGCTCATGATTAATGTTATCCCTATCCATGGATTTATATCGATTTCCCTATTAAACAATCTATTTATTTGACATTCCCTAGGGATTTAAGAATTCATGTTTAATAGTAACGAAGATAAAATACCGTCTAATGAGCACTGTTCCGACGCATGAACAATCCTATCCGCAAAGTGGCAAAAGAAATCTTGGAATCGCCTTAGGCATCACTATAGTTTTCTTTATCATTGAGTTTGTTGGGGGAATCATAACGAATAGTCTTGCCCTTACAGCTGATGCTTGGCACATGCTAAACGATGCTTCTGCCTTAGCCTTCGCTCTCGTAGCGGCATGGCTTGCAGAACGCCCTATTGATGTAAAAAAGACTTATGGTTATCATAGAACAGAGATTCTGGCAGCCTTTTTGAATGGCATTTTTTTATGGGTTGTAGCTATTTTCATTTTCTATGAGGCAATTCAACGATTTCGACATCCAACCACGGTGGAAAGTTTAGAAATGCTCATTATTGCCACCTCTGGTCTCATAGCCAACGGTCTATGCGCCGCTGTCCTTTCAAAGTCGAAGAGCGAAAGTTTAAACATCAAAGGAGCGTTCCTACATGTTTTATCCGACACCTTAGGTTCAGTAGGAGCTATTTCTGCTGGATTAATCATGATTTTCACTAGATGGTACCAAGCAGACTCTCTAATCAGTATGTTAATAGGCGTGCTAATTTTTTACAGTTCATCAAAACTTATTCGAGAATCTATAAACGTACTCCTCGAAGGAGTCCCCTATGGTATTGACGTGAGTGCAGTTGAGCGGAGAATAATTGAATTAAAAGGCGTTAAAGGAGTCCATGACCTCCATGTATGGTGTATTACTCCAACTAGAATGTGCATCATGAGCGCTCATGTAGTGGTGAAAAAGGGGACAAATAAGAAGAAGCTTCTCTCAGATTTGATCAGCATTCTGAAAGAAGAGTTTGGAATAGACCACACAACTATTCAGCTAGAAGATGAAGGCTATCCAAAAGCATTCAGCGAACACTCTTAGTTAAACTTGAAGGCTGAGGGGCAAATCCTATTCAATACGCATATTTCACATTTAGGTTTCTTGGCAAGGCACACACGTCTTCCGTGAAATATAAGAAGGTCTGTGATCTTCATCCAATAGTCTTTAGAAACAATTTCCATCAAGCTCTCTTCTATCTTGTTGGGATCTTCGTGTTCTGTAAGCCCAAGCCTTTTGGCAAGTCTGCGGACATGTGTATCCACGGCTATTCCTTCAATGACCCCAAACGCATTTGACAAAACAATGTTTGCCGTCTTTCTTGCAACGCCGGGCAACTCGAGCATTTCTTCCATTGTTTTGGGAACTTGCAAGTTAAACTTTTCAACTAGCATTTGGCAACATTTTTTGATGTTTCTGGCTTTGTTCCTGTAAAACCCTGTGCTTTTTATATCTTTTTCAAGTTCTTTTATATCCGCATTAGCATAGTCTTCCGCGGTTTTGTACTTCTCAAACAATGTCTTCGTGACTATATTCACTCTTTCATCAGTGCATTGAGCTGAAAGGATTGTGGCTACTAAAAGCTCCAAAGGATTAGTATAGCGTAAGGCTATTTTTGCGTCTGGATACTCCTTTTCAAGCAACTCAACGATCTTTAGCACTTTGGCCTTGTTGTCAAGATGCATATTATCTGAAAGCCTCTTTTCCAAGAGAATAGACTCCTTATTTATAGGAGCGCCAGTTTACTAATTAGTTTTTATAGAAAGCTTTTACTTTTTTAGATAACAAGATATTTTGTTTTGAGGTGATGCCCTTGGATGTTAAACTTCTTGTTGACGGCGAGGAAATAGACCTTAACGAGTTTGTTACGAAGATTTTGAGCGGAACCGTTGTGGGAGCAGTAACTTCCTTAAGGGGAATAAAGAAGGACTGGAAAAAAATTGAAATAAAACTAACAAGATAGAACGGGCTCTAACTATCCTAATGTACCTGCGCGTATTGTTATTTCAGCAAACATCTCCCGTTTTGCTTTGCATATAGGACAAATGTACGGAGGATCTTCGCGGAAAACCACGTAACCGCATTGCTTGCAATACCAAAATTTCAGTTTAATCTCAGAGAGTGCTTTAGCACTCACAATAGTTGCTTCTAAAGGTTTTTCTTTTTCGGCAGTAGGCGTTTCTACAGTCATTCCATAAGCTCTAGCTTGCTTTTCCAGCGATCTACGCTCTGGAACTGGTAAAATGGGAGTTTTACCCTCAAACAAGTCCTTTCTAACGTAGAGAGCGCAATAGCAGGTTCCATATTCTGCAACGTCTGGGTCTCTATAATCGCATGGACATATTATGTCTCTGTCAAACTCAAATTTTCCAGAAGCGAGTCTGCATGGACACGAGGGATAACCGTATCGCTCTTCATTCTGCTTGAGCCCTTCAAGAAGGTCTTTAAGAAAATCGGGGTCGGGGTTTAGGTAGTAGCCATAGGTTTTTGCGTCGCTTTCTGCTCTTTGCCGCACTTTTTCTAAAGTTATCAAATCTCTAAAGCCTCCTTTATCTTGTCCACATGGAAACCATTGATCAGAATCCTGTTGTCTATGATTATCGCAGGATAGCTAAGTCTGCCTCCCTTGCTCAGAATGTCCTTGCTAACTTTTTCTTGATCTTCCTCGTTGCAAAGGTCAACGTCCACATACTCGTATTCAATACTGCTGTCCTTCAAGAACTTCTTTGCTTGTTTACACCATGCACATGTGCTTATTGCGTACAAGAAAACTTTATGTTTATTGTCTTTACCCTGAACTTTAACTATTTTCATTCGCTACACACCCACCATTTTACTTTTGCTTCTCATTTAACCATTCGATTTTAATAAAGATTAGAGTTCAATTCGTTATCATTCTTAAGCTTCTCTCAAGTTGCCAAAGGCTTTTGGGACGACTTCTGGCATTGCAGGGTGAGTGTGCATGGCTCTAATAATCGGAAGGAACGTTTTATCTCCAGAAATCATGGTGTTTATAATTTCTTGTATGAGTGTAGATGCAAAAGGTCCTACTATGTGTCCCCCCAAAATTTTTCCAGTTTCTTGCTCTACAATGACTTTCACAAATCCTTTTGGTTCACCCATTGCAGCTCCCATGGCTGTATCTTTATAGAAGGCTCTTCCAACCAAAATTTTGTAGCCTTTTTGCTTTGCTTCTGCTTCTTTCAGGCCCACTGAAGCGACTTGCGGATGTGTGAAAACAGCGTGAGGCGCTGTAGAATAATCCATTTCCACTTTATGGTCATGGATAGCGTTGTGCCATACAATCTCTGCTTCGTAGTTGGCTACGTGCTTAAACATTTGTTTGCCAATGGCGTCTCCGAAGGCCCATATGTTTTTCTTTCCAGTTTCAAGATACTCATTAACCTTCACATAACCTCTCTCATCTAATTCCACACCAGTTTTCTCAGGCTTTAATAAGTCAGAATTGGGAGTGCGCCCTGCAGCTATTAGCAAGGCTTCAGCAGAAAACTCTTTCAAAGTGCCATCTGCCCGATTTTTAGCTGTAACGGTCTTGATGTCATTTTTTTCTTTAATTTCAACAGCTTCATAGTTCGTGAATATGTTTATCCTTTTTTCCATTTCTTCTTTAATTAAGTCAGATATTTCTGGTTCTTCTTCGGGCAGAAGTCTTGGATTCCTTTGAACTACTGTAACTTTGGTACCTATGCTTGAGAAGAAATGACCATACTCTGCTGCTATGTATCCTCCTCCAATGATAACCATGCTCTTAGGCTGCTTTTTAAGTTCTAAAACGGTGTCGCTTGTTAAGTAGTTCACACCGTCTATACCTTTAATTGAAGGAATATCTGGTCTAGCGCCCGAGACAATGAATATTTTGTCCGCTTTTATTACATGACTTCCAACTTTCATTGTATAGTCTGAAATGAACTCACCTACGCCTTTGAACCATACGAGATTTGGCGTGGCTTCCACAGCAGCAACTTGATGCTGAGAATCTTCAGTGACAAATCGGTGCATTCTACTCATTATCCTTTCAAAGCTGATTGAGTTGATTGTCACGTTTACATCCACACTCTTTGCTTCTTGAATCAGGACAACCACGTCCGCTGGGTAAATGAGCATTTTTGAAGGAATGCACCCTCGGTTTACACATGTCCCTCCCATAGGACCCGACTCAACTACGGCCGTTTTCAAACCAATTCCAACAGCATTTGAAGCAACTATCATTCCAGAGCCTGAGCCGATAACAAGGACATCGAATTTTTCCATAACATTACCTCTAAACATATTTGTGAAACTGTGATTTAAATAGGAATCATCATTTTCATCTTGTTTTTGACAAGCAACTTCAACGCATGTAACATGCCTTGACCATATTCAACTGCAGATAAAAAAAGTGGACAAAAGATGACTAATTTTCCATGATGAATGCTGTATTACTTCATTGCTTCTTCTAGTCTTTTATTCACTGCGTCCCAGTTGACAATGTTCCAGAAAGCATCAACAAATTTGGCTCTTTCATTCTTGTAGTCAATGTAGTATGCGTGCTCAAAGACGTCCAGAACCATCAGAATTCGGAACATGGGATAAACGTTGGTGTTATGCTTTTCTATCTGCATTATTATCGGCCGATTAGTTTGCCTACAGAAAGTCAACGCTGCCCATCCGGAACCTTCTACACTGACAGCAGCCAGTGTGAATTCCTTCTTGAACCTTTCAAAACTTCTAAACTCTTTTTCTATAGCATCGCCCAAAACTCCTCCTGGCTTTCCACCGCTTTTGCCAGCGGGCGCTAAATTACCCCAAAACAGCGAGTGTAGAAGATGCCCTCCTATGTTCCATGAAAGCTCTTTCAAAGTGGATTTAATGTCTACCTCGGTGCCGTCTTTCCTTGCCTTGTCCAACCTCTGAAGTATTGCATTGGCGCCATTAACGTATGCTTGATGATGCTTGCTGTGGTGTATCCTTAATTGCTCCTCAGACATGTATGGTGCTAAGTCCTTGTAGTCATAAGGCAGTTTTGGCAAAACGTAAAACTTTGCTTCTTCCAATTTCATCACCTCAAACTACTACTTATTTTAGATGTGAACCGTTTTATATTTTGCCATTTTGGACGTTTCACGGTAGAACTTAAATATGTTGAAATGGCAAGATTTGTTCTTAAGATGGTGAATAATTTGGAAAAGTGGGAGTGCACGGTTTGCGGTTACATATACGATCCAGAGATAGGAGACCCAGAACACGGAATAGAGCCAGGAACGCCTTTTGAGGCTTTACCCGAGAATTGGGTTTGCCCAGTTTGCGGCGTCCCTAAAGATCAGTTTGTCAAAAAACAATAAATGGACCAGCCTAATGGTTGGAACGTTAAAGACTACTGCTTGGCTAAAGCCTAAAATTTCAAACCTTTTATACCATAATTCAACTAAATTTAAAATGATTGACTATGTCTATCACAAAAATAAAGAAGAGAGATGGAAGAATCGTCGATTTCGATTCCAGCAGAATCAAGGATGCAATCCACAAAGCTTTCATCGCTGTTGAACTTGAGGATGGAGAAAGGGCTGGAAGCATAACTAGAGAAGTTGTTAGGCTTTTAGAGGAAAAGTTTGTGGATAGAATTCCATCAGTTGAAGATGCCCAAGACCTCGTCATAGAAGTTCTAAAGAAAAATGGCTACGAAAAAGTTGCAACGGAATATCAAGATTACAGGAAAAAGAAAGATGAAATAAGGGAATTAAGAGGGAAACTTGGAATAGTAGATCCAAAACTAACGGTCAACGCTCTTGAAGTCTTGAACAGAAGATACCTTTTGAAAGATGAGACGGAAAGAACCGTAGAAACTCCTGCTCAACTTTTTATGAGAGTCGCCGAAGCAACGGCGAAAATCGACGAAAAATACGGGGAAGAACCGAAGGAAAGCGAAAAGGTTTTTTATGATATGATGACGAGGCTAGAATTTATTCCCAACTCTCCAACCCTTTTCAATGCGGGAACAGAGATCGGTCAGTTATCAGCGTGTTTCGTTTTGCCCGTCGGAGATTCTTTGGAAAGCATTTTCGATGCAGTGAAAAGTATGGCTTTGATTGAAAAGAGTGGTGGAGGAGTTGGCTTCGATTTTTCAAAGCTAAGACCAAAAGGAGACATTGTCAAATCAACCAAGGGTGTTGCATCTGGACCTGTGAGTTTCATGCGCGTTTTCGATACATCCACAGAAGTCATAAAGGCTGGTGGAAAGAGAAGAGGCGCCATGATGGGAATTTTAAGAGTTGACCACCCAGACGTTATTGAGTTCATAACTTCTAAACAAAAATCTGAATTTCTTTCAAACTTCAACATTTCGGTTGCCGTTACCGACAATTTTATGAAAACTCTTGAAGAAGACGAAGAATATTGGCTAATCAACCCGAGGAACAAAGAAAAAGTAAGAAAGCTTGAAGCCAAAGATGTTTGGAATTCGATGGCAAAGTCCGCTTGGGAGAGCGGAGACCCCGGGGTTATTTTTATCGATGAAATCAACAGGCATAATCCAACTCCAGAAATTGGAAGGATAGAGGCAACAAACCCCTGCGGCGAACAGCCCTTACTTCCCTACGAATCTTGCAACCTAGGTTCAATAAATCTCTTAAGAATTGTTGAAGAGGGAAAGATAAACTGGGAAAAACTAAGAGAAACCGTGAGAAACGCTGTTCACTTTCTTGACAATATTATAGACGCAAATAATTATTCTTTGAAAGAAATAGAGGCTATTACAAGAGCCAACAGAAAAATAGGCTTAGGCGTTATGGGATTTGCAGACATGCTCATAAAACTTGGAGTTCCCTACAACTCAGAAGAAGCCTTGCAGCTTGCTGAAAATCTAATGAAATTTATTGAAGAAGAGGCGCACAAGAAATCTGTCGAGATTGGTGAAGAGAGGGGGTCGTTCCCGAACTTTGAAAAAAGCATCTGGAAAGACAAGTATAGTGCCATGAGAAATGCTACGGTAACAACCATAGCGCCAACAGGAAGCATAAGCATAATAGCTGGATGCTCTTCGGGAATTGAACCCATATTCGCAATATCCTTCATAAGAAACGTGCTAGGCGGAACTAGGCTCTTCGAAACTAACCCTCTATTCGAAACAATGGCAAAAGAGAGAGGATTCTACAGCGCCAAGCTTCTCGAAGAAATAGCGAGAACAGGATCAGTTCAGAAAATTGACGGTGTTCCAGAAGACATTAGAGGACTTTTTGTAACAGCCTTAGACATTAAGCCGGAATGGCACATCAGAATGCAGGCAGCCTTCCAAAAGTACACGGACAACGCCGTGTCAAAAACGGTCAACATGCCCTCTGACGCAACCGTCGAAGATGTTAGAAAAGTTTACGAGCTAGCGTGGAACCTAAAATGTAAAGGAGTCACTGTTTTTAGATATGGAAGCAAACCTGAGCAAGTTCTATACATAGGAGAAATAAAAACTAAAGAAACAAAATTTGTTGTCGCAGAATCCGAATATGCGGGTGGCTGTCCAACAAAAACTTGTCCATTCCCAAGTTAATAATTTCGTTTTAAAGTACGATGCCACTATAAGCTAGTATGGTGATATAAGTGAGCTTGATACCTGACGAACACAAAGAACACTTAAGAATGGAGCTTAACGAGAAACTGGAAAAACCAGTAAAAATTATCATGTTTACTCAAGAAGTTGAGTGCCAATTCTGCACGCAAACTAGGCAGTTAATCAACGAATTAGCAGCTTTAAACGACAAAATCAAAGTTGAGATCTACGATTTTCTTAAGAATTCTGAGAAGGCTAAGGAATATGCTGTGGATAAGGTTCCTGCACTAGTCATTGTGGGTGAAAGGGACTATGGAATAAGGTTTTATGGAATACCGTATGGTTATGAGCTTCAAACTTTTTTAGAAGCTGTGATAAACGTTTCAAAAGGCAGAACAGACGTTTCAGAAGAGACCAGAAAGAAGCTGAGAGAAATTAAAACATCAGTTCACATTCAAGTTTTCGTGACTTTAACATGTCCATATTGCCCAGTTGTGGCGGGGATAGCCTACAAATTCGCGATAGAAAGTGACTTGATAAAGGCAGACGTTATAGAGGCAAGCGAATTCCCACAGTTAGCCGTCAAGTATGCTGTGATGGGAACGCCGAAAACTGTTATAAACGAAAAAACAGAGTTTATCGGAGCATTTCCTGAAGACCTCTTCTTAGAACACGTGTTGCTTGCCACTTATTGAAATGGCGATTTTTGTTGCTTATTCAAGTCGTTTGATTATGTGATATCCAAACTTTGTTTTCACTATAGGCGAAATTTCTCCTTTCTTGAGCGCAAACGCAGCAGTTTCGAACTCTTTCACCATTTTCCCTCTGCCGAAAGTGCCTAGATCTCCGCCACGCTTTCCAGAAGGGCAAAGTGAAAATTCTTTGGCTATGTTTGCGAACTTTTCACCCTTGTTTAGACGCTCTAAAACTGTCTTAGCCTCTTGTTCTGTCTTGACGAGAATGTGAGCGCAATGAACTTTATCTGGCATAAACCAAATGATAGCTTCAGCTTTATTTATAAATTTCTTCCTAGATTTCTGATTTGTCCATAAAGAAAAAATTTCAATGTTGAACAACAAACGCCATCTGCTGCAAATCTCCACTAGTTTCAACGGTTTTGCAATATTTTTAAATGGCGCTTTGGTGTAGACTTTTCTATGCATGAATGGGCTTTGGCTGAGGCAGTAATTGCTGCAGCTTCTGAAATTGCTAGAAAGGAAGGTTTGAAAGAAATCAGAGAGGTTAAGATAAAGGTTGGTGAGCTGCAGCAGATAGAGCTTGATATACTGGAATTTGCCCTTTCACAGCTTAAACCTGCCAAATTCAAAGACGCAAAATTCAACATAGAAGTTGCCAAGGCTGAGTTGAAGTGCAGAGTTTGTGGGCAAAAATGGATTTTTAAAAAAGGAAAATTGGATGCAAGCACAGCGGAAGCCATACATTTTGTTCCAGAAATTGCTCACACGTATATTAAATGTCCAAAATGCGGAAGCCCAGACTTTGAAATACTGCAGGGACGTGGAGTCTGGCTTGAAAGCATAAAAGGAGTGAAAAAAGAAGATGGTTGACCCGCGGACAAGCATAATAGACGAAAGAATGCGTGGAATAGGCAGAATTATCGCGGTTTCAAGCGGTAAGGGCGGCGTAGGCAAAAGTCTTGTGGCGGCAACGCTTGCTTTAGCGCTAGCGAAAAAAGGCTTTAATGTAGGCTTATTTGACTTGGATTTCACAAGTCCATCCACGCACATCATTCTAGGCATTGAAGGTGTACAGCCGAAAGAAGAGAAGGGCATAGTTCCACCAATAGTGCACGGCATAAAATACATGTCAATAGTTTACTATTCAGGCGAACACGCTACTCCGTTAAGGGGTGTGGATGTTTCAAACGCCTTGATTGAATTGCTTTCAATTACAAGGTGGGGCAAGCTGGATTTTCTAGTTATAGATATGCCTCCGGGAATCGGAGACGCAACGCTAGACCTGGTTCGGTTGATTAGGAACATCGAGTTTCTCATTGTGACGACGCCTTCACAGCTAGCCTTCGAAACTGTTCGAAAACTAGTAAGTTTGCTAAAGGAATTAAAAATTTCTGTGGTAGGTGTTGTTGAAAACATGAAAATGAACTGTTCAAAGACTATTCAACAGCAGACAATGAAACTTGGCGCAGAGTTTCTGGGAGAAATCCCATACGATCCGACGGTGGAAGAAGCCATAGGCAACACAAACAAACTCCTAGACACTATAGTTGCCAAAAAAGTGGAAAACATCTCAGATCTATTAAGATATTCAAAACCAAAGAGAAGGCAAGGTTCAATCTATATATAAGGGAGGGGTCTAGGCTCCACAGAGAGCAAGAGAAAACAGCGTTAAAAGCTAGTTTTTACTTTTCTTTTCCTACGTGCATTTGTGTTTCTTCCCGAGTTGCTGTGTATCAAAGCATCTTCCGCAGAGTTCGCCTTGCGCAGCTCCTCCATGTACCAACCTCTATCACGGGAATAAGTCAAGCCAGCAACTATGCCAAAAACTATCAAGGAAAGACCGCTAATTATCAGGGTCAAGCCCAAAATGGCTCCAGCAAATGGTTCGGTGTAATATGGTATGAAAATAAACCAGTGCGGGTCTTCACCCACGTTTAGGGTTTCCAATATGCCGCCTGTAAAAAACATGGTTCCCGCTAGAAACATAAGATATGCACATGTCTCATTATGCCTTGACTCTTCCGCTTTCTCGTGTAAATATTCTCTGAAAGACATAAAGTTCAATATGTAAAACTACTGAACGTGTACGTAAATCTTATTATGCGAAAATAAACATTGCAGAAATGAATCAATGATAACTAAAGCCAAAGAGGACAGCACCTTGCCGCGTGTCAAAGCAATAATTTTTGATTTCATCGGCACATTAACAAACGTTAAAAACTACAGTTTAGAAGACTCGAAAACAAGGTTGTACAAGGCTATTGTGGAAGCAGGCTTCAACATTAGTGCAGAAAGTTTTTTAGAAGCATACAACCAATTCCATGAAAAATACCGCGTTGTGCGCTACCAAGAACTAGTTGAGGTGACAAACGCCATTTGGATTTCAGAAGCCCTAAACAGTCTAGGATTTAAAACAAACCCAGAAGACACACGCATAAAAACAGCGGTCAACGTCTTCTTTGAAGACTATCTGGACTCATTGGAGCTTAGACCTTACGTAAAAAAGTTGCTAGACAAAGCTTCAATGGAATACAAGTTGGGTTTGATTTCAAACTTCACGTACGCTCCAGTGATTTACGCCGGAATCAGAAAATTGGGCATAAACCAGTTTTTTAACGCTGTTTTGGTTTCGGAAGAAGTTGGTTGGCGCAAACCTAACACAAAAATCTTCGAAGAAGCCTTAAGAAGACTTGAAGCCACAGCAAAAGAAACAGTTTACGTTGGAGACAGCCCACTTGAAGACATAAAAGGCGCAAAAGCCGTAGGCATGAAAACGGTTTTTATTCCTTCACAGTTTTATTCGATAGAAAATTTGTGTGAAAGTCAACAGAAACCAGACATTATTATGAAGGACACACAAGAACTATACAAAAAACTTCCAATCTTCCTTAAGTGACTTAATGGTCCATGGTTTATGGTGGGATCAAATAGGTTAGAGCCCACATTTGAACCCTTGAGCGTGTGCTACAGAAAACTAAAAGAGAAATGAAGTGTATCGGAATAGACACCCTGAAACGCTTCATCGACAGCTCAAGATCGATCGAGCCTAAGGATTTGAGTTGAGGTCAAGGTTTACTTAGGCGCGCACTCGACCAGTTCGCAAGCGCCGTCCAAAAACTATATTTCCAACATTGCACGAAATCTTGTGAAGGAGAATGGCCGAGTGAGGCTGTGGTTTGAATGATTCCAGTTGAAGTCTCTTCTGTTAAAAAGTCGTATGGCGATGTGAAGGCGGTTGATGGAGTCTCTTTTTCGGTTAACGAAGGCGAAGTTTTCGCTCTTCTCGGCCCGAACGGTGCGGGTAAGACAACATTAATAGAGATATTGGAGGGTTTGCGGAAACGAGACGAAGGTACTGTGAAGGTGCTCAGTCTTGATCCGTGGGAAAACGGCTACGTGCTTCATAGGAGAATTGGGGTAATACCGCAGGATTTCACGTTCTTCGACAAGGCAAACCCGAGGGAGGCAGTGAAGTATTATGCGGATCTTTTTGGTGTTAGTGTTGACGCTGATGAGATATTGCGAGAAGTGGTGCTGGAGGATTCTGCTGGTGTTCTTTTTGAGAATCTTTCTGGAGGGCAGAAGCAGAAGATGGGCCTCGCGCTCTCGCTCGTGAATTCTGCCGAGCTTCTTTTCCTCGATGAACCGACCACGGGGCTTGATCCGAACGCGAGAAGGGCGATTTGGGACGTGATTAGAGGGTTGAGGAGCAAGGGCAAGACGGTGATTCTGACCACTCATTACCTCGACGAGGCTGAGCAGCTTTCTGACAGAGTTGCCATCATGAATCACGGGCGCATAGTTGCAATGGGAAGTTCTGATGAGATCATTGAGGCTCACGGTTCGGGGGAAAGGTTGGAAGTCCATGGAACAGAGGAGTTAGCAGCCTATGTCAAAGCGAACACGAAGCTGAAGGTTAAGTACAACGGCAAGGGTTTGATCAGCATAGCGATCAGTCAAGAACACGATGCGTTGGCAGCCTTAACGGCTATTGAAGAGTCAGGTCTCGAATGGCATGATCTTCACACCCGTCGTGACAGCTTAGACGACGTTTTTGTTAAACTTGTGAGTGGAAGAATTGATGAGAAGGGTGAGATCAGAGTTGAAAACATTGGCGACAATTCGCATGATCAGCGAAGAGGCTAGGACAGATGGTTAGCGTAAGAAGAATCATGTCTGACCTTCGCTTGTTCGGTCGCGGATACCTGAGAAATGCGGCAGGATTGTTCTTCGGTCTAATATTCCCAGTGATTCTCATACTCATTTTCGGTGCCATTTTCTCATCAGGTTTTTCAGGAACGATAACACTTTATGTTCAGAATCAAGACGACGATCAAGTCTCGACCTCCTTCGTGGACGCGCTTAACCATACAGGCACGATTAACACTGTATTGGTGAGTTCTTCGGAAAACTTTTCTCAATACCTCTCTGCTCATTCTGCGTCCGACGGAATAATCATTCCCGCAGGTTTCTCTGCAAAATACATAGCAGGGGAACCCGTCAACGTGACAGTCTACGGCAACCCTTCCCAGAGCTCCAGCGCCATCATAAGCGGAACGGTCATGGGAGTAGTAAACGGCTTTAACCTGAAACGTTACGGCGGTTTACCGATCATCGGCGTAACCCAGACTACGGCCCAAGCTCAGGTGACGAAGTACATTGATTTTCTTGTTCCGGGACTAGTCGGTTTTTCCATACTCGTGAGCCCGATGTTTTCTCTCGTGAACATATCCTCCGAATACAAGAGGACAAAGCTATTCAAGCAGCTATCGTTGACCCCTCTCACCAAGATCGAGTGGCTCGCCTCAAAGGTGCTGTTTTACATTCTCTTGTCAGTGGCGTCGTTTCTGTTGATGGTTGCCGTGGGAGTGTTTGCTTTTGGCGCACACATCGTGCTTTCACTCTGGCTGATACCGTTTCTGATACTGGGTCCGATGCTTTTCGCCTCGTTAGGCATGCTGGTGGGAACCGTCTCTAAGAGCACCGAGACAGCCAGCGTCGTCGGAAACATAATAACCTTCCCGATGATGTTTCTCGCCGGCACGTTCTTCCCAATCTCACTCATGCCTACGTACCTGCAACACTTCGCGCATGTCCTCCCCCTCTTCTACATAATTGATGGACTCAACGGGGTAATGATATACAGCAACTACGCACAGGCGGCAATAGACCTTGTTGTAGTTACGGTGATCACGATTGTTTTCTTCGTGGCTGCTGTGAGACTGTTCAAGTGGAGAGAAGACTAGCTTCAGAAACAAGCCACAACAATTGCAGATATGTTCTTTCTGGCCCGTTTCCGTAATATTTTTCAGTCAAAAAGCAAGTTTCTCGCCTATTTTAGGCAAGGGGCGTTGCTCACAAGCTGCTCAGAACTTGCTTAAAAATGTGCGGTCGCCGGTACTTATACCCAAATGGGTTCAAGTCCACCTTCTACAATGATTATCCTGCTTAATAATTCGTGGGTTCAAATCCCTATGACCCCACCAACAGCCTATTTCGTGAAATAAAGATTGTTTCGACGAGTATTTGTGGAAATAGTGGCAATTTGGCTAGTTTTTGCTTTTGCTTCAGTGAGCGCATGCTCGGCTCACTCTTATTTAGGTTCAAATCCGTAGAAGCTTGCTACTCTTCGGGTAAGGATCTCTTCAGTTCCACTGTTATGCGTATGGTTTGAATTGCCACGTGTCTTTTTGTGAGTAGATTTTTCTTAGCATGTCTGTAGCTTTTTCCTTGTCCAATGACAGAAACAGCTTTCCAATATGTTTACAAAACGTCTTAGCAGGCAACATTTTACTCCAATCCGCACAATCATGTAAAATATTTCTTGCTTCAAAGTCTATGACTATGTGATACTCTCTTATCGAAGCCTGCAATTGTACATCTGTTTCCTTCTCAATCCTCAAATCATTATCCTTAATGCCCTTCGCCCTCTTCAACCTACCAGCATCCAAAAAAGCACGCAATAAACTCTCCAAATCAAGCTCAGAAGGCTCAACAAACGCCTCGATTTTGGTTTCTTTGTTTGCAGCTGAGGTTTTGAAATAGTCTTCCACTCTATTCTTAGCTTCTACCTGTTCTGGTGTTAAAACTCCTAACATCTCTAGGACTTGCAGGCAATTTTCAACTGCATAACCATGATAATGGTTATTGAAATAGCCATAAACCGTCTTAACGTTCTCTGCAGCCTGCTTAACCTTAGGCACCCAGGGCTCCAACTCCTCTACACCGTACCTATAATTATACCAAGGTCTTCCACCCTTACCGTGCCACCTAAAATACGCAAAACTCGCCGTAAAATGCACCTCCGGCGGAAGCAAAGGCTCATCAACAATTGCATAAGCCACACCATAATTCTCCAACAAAGCCCAGGTCTCCCTCCTCATCCATGACAAATCCCTAAACTCCACTGCAAACTTGATGTGCCTTGGCAAAATCTTAAGAAACTCCTCAAACTCCTTCGGTTTGTAATCGTACTTTGGCGGAAGCTGAATAAGCAAGCAGCCAAGCTTCCCACCAAGCCACAAAGGCTCCATAAGCTCAATAAACTTTTCCAAATCTTCTTGAATACCTTGAGCCATATCCAGCTTCTTCTCATGAGTAATCAGCTTGGGCAGTTTAGCTGTATAGACAAAGCCTTCAGGCGAATATCTTGCCCAACCCATAACAGTGCCCTTTGGCGGATATCGGTAGAATGTGGAATCAATCTCGACAGTCTTGAAAACTCTCGCGTAAGCCTTGAGCAGGCTCTTGTCCTTCTCCGTGTAGAACGGCCCCATCCATTCCCTGTAACTCCATCCAGAAGTGCCAAGAAGAATGTTATTCTCGTTCATGCGTGAACCTCCAACTCTTGGACAACGTCTTCAACGCTGCGGTATGTCTTTTCGGGCAGCTTGGAAAGCAATTCCGACAAGTGTACCCGCTTATCAGTCTCTAGGTCAATCACTTTCCAACCTTGATGCTCAATAAGCTCTGCCTTTGTCGTGGGAAACCGTGCGTCCTCGCTGAGGACAGCCCGTGCAGAATCAATACCCGTAAAAGAGGTTACAGGAAGAAAAACTCTCTTTTCCTTGTACGCCTTGAACCTCGCGGCGTCAGTATTCATCCTTAAGCCGTGGAAAGTCGCAACCGCAATCTTGGCTTCAGACTTGACGATTTTATGGTCGATTTCTTCCAGTTCCTCATCAGTGAACTGGTAAATGTTATGCTTCCCCTTGCCAAAAAGCCTAGTATAGACAACATCCGACTGGAATGCCGGCATTTCCTTTGACAGGTCCACAGAGTGAACTATGCTAATGTCCTCCATAAGATTCACAACTTCCTCCGTCAACTTTCCCCTAACCTCCCACACAAGACGTACACCCTTCAGATCAACAGTTGAGAAGAACTCCCGTGCTTCACTTACCTTTTGCTCGTCGAAAGTATATCTCGCAGGAGTCTCTAAATGCAAAAATGGAGCTCTTAAAACTCTACAAACTCCAATCATCTGACTGAAAACCACATAAGCCTCTTGGATGGGTTTCAAACCTATTCGATGTGTAAGGTCTTGGTGACATCTGACAGTGAAGGTGAAATCAGCCGGCACGGTTCTCCGCCAATGCTCCATCATCCTCGTGTCCGGGTACTTATAAAACGTGTAATTTACCTCCACAAAATCAAAGATTCGAGAGTAAGCCTTAAGAGAAGATTGCCCGGGAACCGTGAAGTAAGCCCAACCGCCTGTTCCAATAAGATAGTTTGTCAACAACTGCACTCTCTAAGAGCCTATTTTACAAATAGACTGATTAGCTTTTATCTCCATTCTTGTGTTCACTTTCACTCTACTCTCTCCACTTTTCAAAGATGTCGTTCTGGTGATAGCTTAAAAAGGCAAAAAGACGCTTTTTTCATTTCCTCAAGACGGGGGAGAGTGAGAGTTCTGTCTCAAAACGCATTAGTTAAGTCCTTACCATCTCGAGCACTTCTCACACTAAACATACCAAACATAGACGAACTGTTTCCTGGCTTCGCAACAGGGGACTTCGCGTTGCTTTGCGGCACATCCGCTGTTCTACCTTTGTCATCACTGCTTTGTGCGAGGGCTCAATTACCGAATCAGTTGAGAGGTCTAGGAACTGATGTGATCTTTGTTGATGGCGGAAACACCTTTAGGCTCTATCAAGTGTCCCGTATAGCTCAAATTCATCAACTCGATCCTAGACAAGTGCTGAAGTGTATTTACATTTCCAGAGCGTTTACGGCACATCAATTGACATCAATCGTCTTTGAAAGACTGAAAGACACCGTTGACAAATTCAACTCGAAGCTCGTAGTAATTTCAGACATTGCAGGGTTGTATCTAGACAAAGATGTTCCAGCGGAAGAAGCAAAAAGAGTGTTCAGTCAACTTACGGCTTTTCTCTCTACGTTTGCAGAAGAGAACCAACTGATATTAATAGCCACGTATCCGCCGCACCATTGTTCACGACGAAACAGTTTCCTGCATGCACTCGCTTGTGGGAGAGCAAACGTAGTGATATCTATCAGACCGTCCAAGTATGGTCAGGAATTCGTATTAGAGAAGCATTCACACTTCACGCTGGGACATGCAGAGTTTCCTTCCGAAAACCTCACGTTAAATGATTTCATTGGAGGCTGTTGAGCAATGGGCAAGACTGTTGAGTCTTACAGAATGGCTTTGGAAGATGAAATTCACAGGTGGGATGGATTCGCAAAGGCGTTACGCAGTGAAGACAGAATTGCCTTTGAAGAATTGATGGATGCTTGCAGAGTTTCCGCTTCGGCCGGAAGTAATGCTACACAACCAGTGATATTCGAACCCATGGTAATGTCCATTCTTTTGTTTCAGCAGAAGAAGCTGTCTAAGTTAGAGAAGGAATTGAATGCAATCAGACAATCCAGCCGGCCCTAACCATGTTAGAGGCTGGATACTGGATGTTTATCCTTCTGCACTTGGTGAGGTTGCGGTTTGGATTATTGGAGAGAACGGCGAAAGAGTTAGGTTAACAGACAAATTTGAACCGAAAGTCTACGTTTCAGGAAAGGAGGAGGATATAGAGAGACTGGCGAGTCGCTTGTTTTCCAGCAAGATCATTGCGTCATGGAATTTCACATACAAATTTGCACATGCAACTGACGCAGAGAAGTCTAAAGTTCTGGAAATCACTCTTAAAGACTGCAGAAAGACTTCCTCGTTCACTCGCTATGTTTTGAAGATGGGCGATTATCTGCAATATGGGGTCAATAACTGCGATTTGCACGGAGATCAGAACTACGTCTTCAATCGTAACATATTTCCGCTTGCGTTTGTGGAAGTCGAAACTGAAGGAACTGGGTTAAAATACACACTCCAGGACTCCGTGGAAAGCATAGACTATGCTATTCCACCACTGCGAATAATGAAGCTACGTGTGGAGATTGCCAAGAAGGGAAAAATTGCAAATCTCAAAGATCCAATTGCTGCGATACTGGTTACTCAGGCAGACAAGCAGGTAAGCATCGACTCCGGAGAGGAAGGCGAGAAACTACTAAAACTTGTGAAGACAGTTAAAGAGTTTGACCCTGACATAATCTTAACGGTCGGGGGAGACTCTTACCTTTTCCCCTATCTCATTCGAAGAGCAAGAATCAACAACGTTCTGGACAGATTTATCCTAAGCAGAGACGAAGTCCCCTTTGCAACTAAGAACGTGCGTGGCAGAACCTTCTTTTCGTATGGGCGAACGTTTTACCGAGCGCCCACTAGAAGACTGTTTGGAAGAATCCACGTTGACGAGAGCAACACTTTCATCTTGAGTGAATGCGGATTCGAGGGCCTTATTGAAATAGCCAGAACATGCAGAGTCCCATTACAAAAGGCTTCTAGGTCGTCGATAGGTTCAAGCATGTCTTCACTCCAGTTCTACCAAGCCATAAGAGATGATGTTCTTATCCCCCGGAACAAGAGCATACCTGAAGCGTTCAAATCTGCTTATGAGCTTCTTGTTGGAGATCGCGGAGGTTTTGTCTACGAGCCACATGTTGGGATTCATGATTTGGTTGGCGAAGTGGACTTCGCTTCTATGTACCCCTCCTTAATGGCAAAGAACAACATATCAGCTGAAACAGTTCTCTGCAAATGTTGCCCTGATTCACATTTGCGCATTCCAGAGTTGAATTACCATATATGCGAGAAGCGGGTGGGCATAGTTCCCAAAACATTGAGGCTTATTCTCGCTAAAAGGCTAAAGTACAAGCGGTTAAAGGAAGAAACTCAGGATCCTGTTCTCAGAGAAGTCTACGAAAGACGTCAAGCAGCTTTGAAATGGATTCTGGTGACATGTTTTGGCTATCTAGGTTACAGAAATGCAAAGTTTGGAACTGTCGATGGCCACATGGGAGTGTGTGCGTTTGGCAGAGATGCTTTTCTTAAGGCTACACATATGGCTGAAAGCCGAGGATTCAAGGTTATTCATGGAATCGTGGATTCATTATGGCTGAAGAAAGATGAAGCCACCATTCACGAATACATCGACTTGTGCCATGAGATAAGCCAAGAAATAGGAGTGCCCCTAAATTTTGAAGGACGCTACAAATGGATTGCTTTTCTTCCCTCTAAGATGCATCCGAGGATAGGCGTGCTGAATAGGTATTATGGAGTAATGGAAAACGGCAAGGTAAAAGTCAGAGGTTTAGAAGTTCGAAGGAGAGATACGCCCCGGTTTGTGTATGATGCGCAGATGGAAATGATCAAAGTCTTATCTTCCGCCAACAGTTCTAAGGAATTTTTGGAAAAGGTACCCGACGCGTTAAGGGCTGTGAAAAACTACCGACAGAAATTACTCGATGGGGAAGTGTCCGTCTGGGATCTGATTGTCACAAAACACCTGTCAAAGCATCCAAAAGAATACAAGCAGAAAGTTAGCCAAGTAATTGCTGCTGAACAATTGATTAAAGAGGGAGCTGAGGTTCACGTTGGCAAAAATATCAGGTTTCTTTTTACAGATGCGGAAGACAAGCGGTATGAACGCAGAGTTAAGGCAGAAGAGCTAATAGAGAAAAGTGCAAGTCCAGACACCAAGAAATACTTGCTTCTTTTGTACGCCGCGGCAGCAAGTCTCTTAAGCCCTTTAGGTTATTCAACCAAGGAAATCTATGACGCAGTTAGAGGATATCACCACAAAAGTCTCACAGAATACTAGGTTGCTCGAGTCATATTCCTGAATTGACATCTTGATAAGCAAGAGTTTCAACGTCTCCCTGACTTGGGTTGATAGATCTGAACCCATTTGGACATAAGTCCATAGAGACCAACACCCAACGCCATGTAGATCCATCGGTTTTTCTACGGGCATTTGGAACGAGCTCGGGAGAGAACATAACGTAGTGAGCGAGCGCGTCTTTCTGAACGACCGCGAAAGCAAAGTATTTTAAGAATAGGGAATGATGAGCTGTCAGTTGAGTTGACAAGCCATGACGACCAAGATTATTCCGAACGACAGGATTCGAGCTGAAATGCTCCAGATTCTTTCTGGGTATCGGCAAAGACTGTGTGAATTTCCAAAAATCTATGTTTTGAGCCCGCGGATTAGTGATGTACAACTGACGATCGATACAGATGTTCTTGGATTGGATGAATCATGGTTTGGATTAGACTGTGGAATATTCTCAATAAATCTTGCATACGCAATGTTGCTTGTAAAACTTGTTTTTGGAGCAGAAATCAACATCGTAACAAATGACCCTCTAAAAGATGAAAAACACAGAGGTCGAGAATACTCGCAAAGAGCCTTTAACCTTATCGATTTTTTGGATGAGGTCGGTTGCAGGGTTTTCCTCGCCCGCAACCTTCATTCAACGCTCATTCTCACCAACGACTTGGCGCTTTCTGGTTCATTCGACCTTTCAAAATCAGAAGTATACGACGAAAACGAAAGTGGCATTTTAACTAATGACCTTGACGATATCAAAACTCTCGAAAAAGATGCGATAGACGCAATAGATTCTGGCACACCCTATGGTTATACTGCTCGTGCTGTGCATCCTGGGTCGTCAATCATAGCTAAAGCAACTAGGGGATGGTTGTACGAAACGATCGCAGAACACTACTTTCCTAAAGCCAACTTCTCAAAACGTGACTCTTCCTATACTTTTCTCACAGAACACATCGGCACTAAGTCCGTGTATTTCGATGGCATGGTTAAGGAGATCGCTTCAGACCTTGAGACTTTCTACGTTAATGCGATTCTGCAAGCCCTGATGGATGGGGAAGATCGATCAATCGAGAGAAACTTCAGGTTTCTTCAAACTTTGGGCTACAAAGGCAAGATGGAAATCGAGGAAGCCATGAATTTTCTTAGGACGAAACTTGCCAGAGAACACGTTCCAAAGATTCCACTCCGAATGTTATCAACGCCCGAATGTTTCAAAAAGCCCTGCTAGCTCTTGGCGCTCGCATCATTTAATTGACCTCATTGGCTTCGGGTCATTTAGAACATCGACCATAGCACACGCAGAAATTTGAATGAAGGACGAGAAGTTGATTTACTGAGTTGACTAAAATGAAAAAAGCGAAAACATCACGATTTAAAAAGATTCAGATAGACAAAATCGATCGGATGAAGATTGATAGGATTGAGAGAACGGAGTTTAAGAACATTTATGGTCCAGTTGGACAGCCCACCTTGCTGACGTTCGAGCTAAAAGAATTGAAAAGTGATTCAGATGTTTTGGTCGCTTGTGGCTCGAAACGCGCTCTTCCATACCTTGTGCGACTTCTTGATGAGAAAGGCATCGCCTACACGAGACTCGCAACCCGTGTAAGAATTTATAATAGTCGCCAAGTTTTGGAAGAAGCAGCGAAGGACACACAAAATCCCATAATTCGTCTGCAATAACAGCGAGGAGGCAAAAAAGGAAAGAAACCAGTGGCGGTATAAGTCATATAGAAAGCTCGGTGCCTTTTGGATGGGAATCCGTGAGGTTTCATGTAGAGTCTCAACAAAAAGACCTTTTTGCTTTTACTGGTAATCTGTTCAAATTTAAGCCCTGACACGCAGAACCCAAGAAATTGGGTTTTTTCAGCTTAAATAAGCTCAGATTAGGCGTCAATTAAGTAGAGGTGGAACGCTCAACACAACGTCGCACGCACTATTATATTTACCCCAGTAAGGGGTGTGCGTGGTTCCCCAACTTAGAGCTGAGGGCGCACGCCACCGCGCACGCGCTTATCTTCAAGTCTTCAATGAGACAGTATTAAATTTATGAATCCAGAATCAACCTCTACGATGTCTGCAATATGCATGGCGAGAGTTTGAATCTCCCACGGAGCAAAATCGGAAACGCATCTTTCACGTACGATTTGAGACACAAACTATAATTTTCCTTCTCTTTTTTTTTGTTTAAACTCGAGCTAGCCTTTTGCTTTCTTTATAGTCAATGTTTTGCCTTTAATTTCGACTTCAACTTCGTCTCCGTCTTTAAAAGGAAATGTCCCGTCTTTTGCGACTTGTGTCGGAACGTAAATGTAGAACTTATCATAAAGTTTCTTTCCTGTTCGTGTAGGGTGATTAACGAATTTTCCTATACCTTTTCTCATTTTGGTAACCTTATTTGGTCTCACAAACATCTCTCACATCACATTTTCCGTTAAGCAATATGCATAACTGATTTGGTTACACAAGCCTAAAATATTTCCGAATCTACAATATCTATTAGGTAAGGGATTCGCATGGGCAAAAAAGCCATAATTGAAATCCATCTCGTTTCAGAAAGCAAGGACGTGGATAATAAGCGGATTGAAAAAGAAATCAAAGAAAGCCTTCAATGTGATTGGCTTGCAGAAATAGAAAAGGTAACCGTGAAAAATGAGCCATAAAAAACTACGCAAAAAGCTAAACGAAATCGGATACAAAGACAAAACAATAGACAAAATCATAGAC
>Ga0315280_10001153_pt1 | contig 46614 bp, 60 predicted proteins | sample YL17G06_40_MG_FD_203697 | JGI IMG/M metagenome (GOLD analysis project Ga0315280, IMG submission 203697) | Sediment microbial communities from Yellowstone Lake, YNP, Wyoming, USA - YL17G06_40 | ecosystem: Environmental > Aquatic > Freshwater > Lake > Sediment | place: USA: Wyoming | collected... | reverse complement strand
AGCCCGAAGACGTTAGAGAGGATGCACGACTGGGCGGCAGAAACGGGGATGAAATACGTCTACACAGGCAATGTTCCTGGCCACAAATACGAGAATACCTATTGTCCTAAGTGCGGAGAATTAGCTATCGAGAGGTCTGGATTTAGCGTAGTAAAGATAAACCTAACTAAGGATAAGCGCTGCCCCTCCTGCGGTGAAAAAATCCCTATTGTCGGAGAATTACCCGGTCAATAGCCTGCCGAACACATTAAGGGCATCTATCCTTTGTATGAGCTGATCCGCATAGAAGAACGCCAACACCAGCATAACTATCATGATGACAACCGCTATCAAGAGCAGTCTTTCAGTCATGAGCTGTTGTCTCTGCAGATACTGGCTATAGCCCATCTTATACTTTCCTGTCGTGTCTTGCCAAACCATTGTTTCTTCTTTCTCTTTCTTTGCCATTTGTTTCACCTCACATTAACCGGGCGGTAACCATCCAAGGAAACTCGCTAGCAGAACCGCTCCCACTCCACCAAGCCCCCCCAATATAGACACGAGGATCACCAATGGAGTCATCGGAATGGGTATGCCTAGGATATAAACTATTACTATCAAAGCAATTATGCCCGCTATTGCATTAGCGACCAGCTGCTTTAATAAATAAAGGAGAAGGAACGCTCCCACAATCATTACTGCCGCCCCTATCAGCAAACTCCAATTTCCCGCGAGAGCTTGGACTCCCTGACCTACCCCTGTCGCATTCTCGAGGTTCTCAGCAAGATTCAGAGCGATAGTTATCATAACATCACTTATTTTATATTATAGAATACATATATAGACGTATGGTTTCATTTTCACCAGAACAACAGAAGATAGCTCGTTCTCTGCTCAAAAAAGAAAAGACAATCGAAGAACTGAGGGAAGAGCTCGGAGTACCGGCCAATAAGCTTAACGAAGAGCTTAAGACTTTAATCCAGTTGAAACTCGTCGAGAAGACGGACAACAACAAGTATAAATTGATAGACTACGTTCTGAAGGGGGTTGTTATGCCAAAAAAGGAAGTCGAGGGAAAGTATAAGGTAAACATGATAATCGAGGGGCTCAGTTCCGATGAGGGGGCCTTAGGGAAGGAGATAGAGATACTGGAGAAGAAGCTGAAGAACGAAAAGTACAAGATCCTGAAGTTCGAGAAGAGCGATATAGCAAAAGAGAAAGATAACTACACCCAGTTCTTCAACGTCGATATCTCTGTCCCGGAGTTCAGCGATATAGTCTATCTTATCATCCAGTACGGTCCGTCTTCTGTCGAACTTTTGGAGCCCACAGAAGTCAAGCTAAACCTATCGGAAGCGCAAGAAGTTTTAAATGAAATCGCCTCAGCGGTCCATTATTACGTTAGCTTTATATTGCAGCTCAAACATAAGGAATTAAGCAACCAGGATTAGACAAATGACGATAAATGTATAGACAAAATACCCAGTTTTGACCGAAAACTTTAAATATGGTTTCTAAATCATACTCATGGGGATAGACTTTCATCTATCCTTATCAATTGTTATGCAATCTGAAAAGATTGTGAGGTGAATGAATGAAAAGTATAAATATAAAACGCATAGCTGCAGTTGCCGCAGGCGTTGCCATGGTTGGTAGCGTAATGGCATCTGGGCTTGCAGTAACTCAGCAAGGAGAAGTAACTTCCCTTGTGAGCAGCATAAAAGCGAATTTAGACAACGCACAAGTCGTTGTCGGTACACACGGAGCAGATATCAGCGATGGTGTCCAAGCCGCAAAGATTGCAGCAGTGTTGGCAAGCGTCAACTATGCCGCAGTTTCTACAGGCACAGTGTCTATAAAGGACAAGTCAGTTGTCTTGGAGACGAGTGCTGGTGCGACCGAGCAGATTACTAGCTCATCCTATCCGGCTGAGCTGGCAGTGAATCCAAACGGAAACAACGGTCGCTATGCCACCATGCCTAACCTGAACCTGACCTTGACCAAGGACACTCTGACACAAATTCTAGCACAAAAGCAGATATCGGCGACTGTGAACGGAACTTCGTCAACATACCTCTACGAGGACAGGATAATCCTGAACGGCGTAGATGCGAAGTATGACGAATCCAGTAGCACCGCCTACCTAGGCCACGGTCTATACCTAAGCGCATCATACGGAACTGGCGCACTTGAGTATAGAATCTATTTCAGCAACGGCCTGCCAGTAGGAACGGGCAGATCATACACAACAATACCAGAGATAGACCTGCTTGGTCACACTACGGGTATCGATTACCTGACAGCGCAGAACCAGACTATGTATATCTACAGTGGTACGAAATCAACAATGATGACTGGAGACGAAGTGTCAACAGCCGACAGCTACAAAGTAAGACTAGATTCAGTAACACAAGGTAGTGGAAGCATCTACTACGCAATATATACAGCGACAGACCCAAGCGGAGCAACAGAGTCATCAAGTCAGTTGACGACAAACGGCGACTACAACTTCTTTGCAAACAAAGTAAGTGTGCATGTCGACTATGTCGGATACGACCAATCTGCCGCAAAGGGTACGACCATAACAAGAGTGACATCAGGAAAGCAGCTCTTGACAGACGGTGCATCATTCCCATTGGACACCGGATGGACAGTTAAGCACGTTGAGGTGAGCAACTCGACGGTAGGGGTTTTGAACTATATAGCTTTGAAGTACGGCTCTATAACCGCCCCACCGACATTCTCTGGATCAGTCCAGACTGGATTGGCGCAGGGAGTTGTGCTCGACGGTCCGAAGATGGCTGACGGAACACCGAAATTCCAGATGAAATTGAAGGGATTCGGTTCAACTAGTAGCATAGTTGATACAACAACCGCGGCCTTCGATGCAATCGGTTCAAGTGGAACAGGCATAACGCCGACCCATCTCATAAGGCCAACATGGACCGCTAGAGATGGAAGCACTCAGACGCTTGACGCGACACTACCGGCATATGTAGTTATACCTGCAAGTGCAGCGGCTAGTGCATCCTTCAACACCAATTTGAACTCAAGATGGATGATAGTTAACGACAAGGTCGTCTACCTGAAGTCAATCGAGTCAACAGGAACCGGAACGCAGTACAACGTAAAGTTCGCACTCGGTGGAGTAGCAGGACAGGAAGTGACAGTTGGACCATTTGCTAACGCAAGCGTCGCAACTGCGACTTTCACCTACACCTCAAATGTGAACCCGATAAGTTGTACAGTGACACTAGGTGAGCCAAGCCAATCAACAGACTTGACAAACGTCACCTTGACTGCGTCAGGAGCAATGGCAGCGACCGATAGTTCAACCGGTCAATGCGATTTGTTCCCGGAGCTGGTGCCAATGGGAGTAGCAACACAGATGACGAGCAACACTGGTACACCATGGATGAACTTAAGGTTCATACAAGGTGGAGCTGGACAGGCCAACAATGTGACATTTGAAGGTTCAGCGACAGAATTGGGCAAATACTGGCCAATAGCAGTAGTTGGCACACCTGGAAGTGCTGGGAACATGACAATAGTCTACGACTCAGATGCAGGTACGGATGGATTGACTGGACTAAGAGCGTATCTAAACGTAACCAATGATACGACCAACACTTTCAACGCCACCGCGGCAACTGCCCTTATCAACCAGGGAGCTTCAACAACTGTGTACGAGAACGGCTTGTACGATGTGACTCCATTCAGCGTCGAGTTGGATGGATCAGTCAAGAACAAGATGAATGTGCTGGTACCTGAGGCAAGGAGAAACGCCATCTTTGAGATATCAAGCACGATTGGCAACGCGACAGCCGGAACCGGAACATACACCGCAGCAGAAGGACAGACAGTTGGCAACGTCAAAGTGAAATCAATCAGCTGTACAGCATCAGTAACCGGATCAAACCTCTTCTCACCAACGAAAGTGGTGATGCCAGAGAGCTTGGTCGCGACAGATGTAGCTGCATCAGCTAGTTACCAGATCGTTGTCGGAGGTCCGTGGGTCAACTCAGTTGCCCAGGGAATCGCTGGCAATGCACTGACAACAACTGGCGCAGGAGCGTCCTACCTGATTGCAGACGGAAACAAGCTGTTAGTTGCTGGTTTCACAGCAGCCGACACAGCATCCGCAGCAGATGCGTTAGTCATTCTGTTGAAGGCGTAAAAAAACCATTAAAGGGGGTTTTCCCCCTTCTTTTTAATTCTTCTTTTTCCGCGCTTTCTGTTTTATATATCGCCTAATCCCTAATCTATCGTGGTGTTATGGCAAAGAAAAAGAAGAGCAACAAGCTCATTTTCGCGGTAGTTGCGGTTATCTTACTCTTAGCATTGGTAAACCTATTCCTATTCCTGAACAAGCCCTCTCCAGTTTACTGCCATAAAGACGTATGTATCACGGGGAAAGAGGACCCCCTAGCAGAGATAAACGCCCTAATTAACACCTCCTCAAAGGCAATCATAGTTGTCGAGCAGGACCAAGCAGAGAGCCAGAAGAATGAGGCCCTAATGGGGGTTTTCTTCGCTCTAGGCAAAGATTTCGGCAACAAGAGGGTTCAGATTATAGGGATAGCGCTCGAAAACGACGTTCCCACTAGATGTGTCTGCACCACCAATTTCAACAGCGAGAACTTCACCGACTGCGCCGATAACTCCGCCTCTTATTGCGAGAGCATAGTGCCGGGCCAAGACGAGATAATGCTGAAAGTCTATTATCCGAACTTCAACAACAATGAGATAATCATCGAGAACAGGACGGTAAAATTCCAAACGAAATCCGGCTATGATGCCTTAGGAGTGGTAAACTTCTTCGGTGATTTCTTCATACGAAAAGTGATCAGATGAAAATCAAAGATATATTATGGCTTTCGATTTGCCTCATCCTCCTGTTATTCATATATCAGACAACAAGCGCATCCAAGATATTCGAGCTTGACCCGTTCCTCTTTGCCGTCTCTTTCCTCCTGTATTTCCTGTCGATAGTGTTCTGGATTCTCGCCTGGGTCTATCTGATAAAGGAAAGGTTTGTCCCCTCCTTCCGGCTAAATATGAAGGCCCTATTAGGTATATTTGCTCCCTTTGGCCTGGGTGGCGATGCAATAAGGGCATATTTCGCCAGGACGGAGAAGATTCAGCCGGAAAGAGCGCTTAGCACCAGTTTCATCGTCAAGTTCTACAAGTTCATTGTCATGCTCATTTTCCTGATTTTTGCCATTTACCTCTTATCGATAAAAAGTGTTGATTTTCCCAAGTATTCGATGGTTTTTGCCTCGATGGCCATAATGATATTCTTCGGAGTGGTCATAGTGCTCATGCTCAGAACACACTGGTTCGCCGCCCTCCTCTATAAGCTGCTTAACAGGATTTTCATATTCAAGTTCCATGAGCAGCTGAAGAAGCACTTCCTGGAGATAAAGCCGAAAGATGTCTTGGTCGTGATGATCCTGCTAGTTATCTCGACACTGCTGGAAATGGGCGCTATCCTATTCGCGTTCCTGTCGATAGGCCAGGAGCTGCTGCTACCCCACGTCTTCATATTCGCCTCAGTCGCCTCTTCACTAGCTCTAGTTACTATCACGCCGCAGGGGATTGGCTTCGTTGAGGGAGGAGGCTATCTGGTTTTGTCTTCCGGTTATTTCAGCTTAGCCCAACCGGTGATAGGGAGCTTTTTAATAGTCTGGAGCATCATAAGAATTTGGATTCCGAGCATAATCGGGATATTTTCATTCTGGTGGAAGAAATGATATCGATTATAGTACCTGCCTATAATGAGGAGAGAAAGATTGAGAACACTTTGAAGAGGATAAAGGCCGTCCCTATAGCCAAGGAGATTATAGTTATAGACGATGGCTCCAAGGATAAAACCTCTCTCAAGGCCAGAAAATACGCCAAGGTAATCAGGCACATGGTCAACCAAGGCAAGGGAGCGGCCATGAGGACCGGAGCCAAGGTTGCGAAAGGAGACACCCTCGTCTTTATCGATGCGAGCCAGTTCAAACCGGAAGAAATCCCAAAGCTTGTAAGGAAGATGGAAGAGACCAAGGCGGACATGGTTGTAGGGATAAGAGACTTCAGGACGATACCCTGGCACAGGAGGGTAACCAACAATCTCACTAAGCTGGCTATCCTCATGGGCACTGGCAGAACAATAGGTGATGCGTTGAGCGGTTTTCGCGCTATCACTAGGAAAGCATTTTTGTCGCTCAATACGCAGGAGAAGCGCTACTGCATAGAGTCAGAGATAAACTTCCGCGCGTTCAAGCATGGCCTAAAGATAGCCGAGATTCCAGTCCTAGTTACCTATTCCGGCGAGAGACCTGTGAAAAAGCTCGGCAGCCTGAGGACTTTTTGGAAGCAGCGTTTTATACACGAGGCGCTCTTCAATATTAAAACGGTTTTGAAATGCTGGTTCGGAAGGTTGTGATATGGAAAAGCTAGAGTTATGGGAATTGACCATAGTACTATCATGTCTTGTACTACTTTTGATAGCCTTGACACTCAGCACGCTCCCAAAAGGTCCGGTCACAGAAGCATGGCTTTCCGATTATTCGACTTCGCTGGGTGCGGGGCAGAATGTTAGTTTCAAGCTGCACCTGAACGGAGGGTCGGAGTATGAGGTAATCACGTTTCTTGATGATGAAAAGCAGGCCACAGTCCGCAGCAACAACCATTACACTCTGAGTTTTACGCTTCCAAACCCAGGCCAGGGGATGCATCGGATAACGACCAGGATAAACGACCTAAACTCAGGGGACAGCCATTACCTATTCTTCACGGTTGATGTATTATGAGCAAGCAAAAAAACCAGTGGCAGACCAGGCTGATTTTGATACTCATGCTGATCTTCATCGCTGGCTCATTCATCAGGCTCTATCCCGCGGCAGTTTCCGATAAACCGTTGAGATTCGATACCTATTACCACGTGAGGGTAGCAGAGCTGATAAAAGAGACTGGTTTTATCCCCAATTTTGACCCATGGCCCGCAGGTGGCAGACCGCACACCTACCCGCCGTTATACCATATCTCCCTGGCCCTCACAAGTGTTGCCTTTAATGTTCCTGTTATAGAGGTGAGCCGCTTTTTCCTTCCGGTATTAGCCTCTCTGACGATACCCGTGGCATTCTGGTTCGCGCGCAAGTTTAGGAATGAAAAGACCGCGCTAATCGCAGCCTTTCTGCTCGCAATAAGCCCATATCTTATCTCAAGCTCTTACGAGTCTCCCCAGGTAATAGGGCTATTGTTGGCTCTACCTTTAGCATACTTTATGATGAACTCCAAATATCTTTACTCAGGCATGCTGGTCTCTGTAATATTCCTCTTCAACACGTTCATAGCGCTGTTCCTGTCGGCAGTGATCCTCATATTCCTCCTGTCGGAAAAGCGCTTTAAGGCGATGGCCAAGACGTTCTGGGTGCCGGCCATAGTCCTAGCCCTATTCTTCCTCCCGCGATTGGATGCTTTCTCCTGCTCCAACTTCTGGATAGGCCCTTTCTTCATCTCCAAGAGCGCTGATGCCTGGGTCAAATTTGTAACACCGGCGTTCCTTGCGATGGTACTGATTCCTATCGCTCTGATCAAAGGAAAGACCGACCGCTACAGGAGATTCTGGTATGCATGGGTAGGTCTGTCTATCGTCCTCTTCCTGAGCCATTACCTAACTCCTATCTTCCATCCCTGGAGACAAGACTCGATACTGATGTTCGGGCTGGTCTTTTTCTTTGCGGAAGCGGTTTCTGGAAAGGACAAGAAGAGCCTGTTTTTCCTTGCGGTTTTTGCCCTGGTCTCTCTCTTTGCCCTGAACTCCATGTACCACTCCTGGCTGTTCGATAGGCCGTTAACAAGCAATGAGTACTCTTTGATTAACTACGTCAGCACCTTGCCGCAAAATGTCGTTCCTCTAGCCAACCACGATGTGTGCTCCAACCTGATGACCCTCACCAATAGGAGCTGCTTGTTGGATACCAACTTTGAGTGCATACCGGACGCCAAGAAGTGGTATGATTATGAGAATTTCTTCTGGGTGAGAGATTCAGAACAGATGAGAGCCATCCTCTCTGCATATTCAGTCAATACTGTGGCATTCGCTGGCGGTGATTGGGCTCAAAGCGTAATAATCCCGCTTGACGTCAACAAACAGTACTCTGCGTGGCTACCGAATACTCCGGACGCCACGCTTTACGAGATTAATATAAGGCAGGGCAATCTATCCTACTACAGTGAGCGACCATGAAGAGACTATTGATGCTCTTGATATTCTTTTTCCTATTCTTCTCAGCAGCGCAATTTCTCCGTCCATTTATAGGCAATCCTTCGATGATAGGCTCTACGACTTACTTTCACTATCGCAGCGCAGAATTGCTCGCTAATGGCCAGTCCTACGACCCGCTCTCTTTTGGCGGCAGGGACTATACCTATCCACCTGGTTTCCATTACCTCCTCTCCCTGACTCTGGCAGTTTGGCCAATCCTTCTGCCGGTGATAGGAGTACTTGGCGTTGCTCTTTGTTATTATTTTGCGCGCAGGTTAGGTTTCACTGATGACGAAGCTCTTTTCTCCTCAGCGATGTTAGGTTTTATCCCCGGTTTTATCTACCTGGCCGGACATCTCAACCCAAGGCTGCCTGCTCTGGTCTTTCTGGTCTTTTCCTTCATGCTGCTTATGAAAAAGACGACCAAAGCAAAAGTGCTCGCCGGCCTATCTCTCGCAGCCGTCCTCTATTTCCATCCGCTTGTGGGCGGGATAGGCCTTGCGTTTGGCGCGATACTGTTCAGAAAAAGACTGAGAGGGTTGGTTCTTCCGTACTGCCTTGCCCTGGTTTTATTCTTCATATGGTTCTTGCCTTTCACAGCTTCCCACGGATTGCCTCAGGCGGCAAACTTCTATTCCCAGTACATCGAACTGCAATCCGGCATACAGTTCTTTGTGTGGGAAAACGCCTTGGTGAGCGACTCGATAAGCTTCATAATACTCCTGATTGCAGTCTATGGTTTTTTCGCGATTAAAGAGCGGGAGAGCAGGTTCGTGAAAGAGTGGCTAGTCCTGTCAGTCATAGCTGCCCTCATCTTCGGCAACAGGCTTAATGAACAGCTCTTATTCCCCCTAGCTTTGCTCTCAGGAAAGGTCATCTCATCCTACTGGAGCAAGTTAGTGAAATTGGCGAGACTGGACTTTATAGACTATCGATGGTGGAAGGTGCTTCTACTTACCTACATAGCATTGGTCGGAGTCTTGGCTGCTGGCTCTCTGCTCTTTTTCCCCCCGAGCGCCGAAGAGTACTCAGCTATGATGTGGATTAAACTAAACACCCCTCCGGAGTCTGTCGTGTTCGCTCCTTGGTTTGAAGGCCACTGGGTGAGCGGGATAGCGATGCGCAAGAACGTTATCGATGCTTATGCCGAATATGCGCCCAACATAGATGAAAGGTTCAACGACACCAAACAGGTATTCTACGGCTCTGATATAAATTCTGCCATTAAGACCCTAAGGAAGTACAACGCCTCCTATGTCTATTACCGGCTGGGCGAAGAAAACACAGAGTTTTGCGGTGATTTTCCTTTCATGACCAACTACGGCTATTTCGATTTAGTCTTCAACCAAGGACGCAGCTATGTCTTCAAAATAGATTATTCAGGAAAATCAGAACCCGCTCTTCTTTGTAACAGAATAGTATCGCGCTAGGAGAAAAGCTGGTCTATTACTGTTGTTGCGTAGCACCCCTTCGGCAGGGAAAACCTAATTACGTAGTAGCCTTTCCCCTTCCCCAGAACTTTGAAGTCTTTTAGGCTGATGAATAGCTCCCTCTTTTCGCCTTTCGAGGACATCTCAGGCATCGACCTTACGAAGAACTCTTTCGGTTCTATCCTCTCTTTCTTGAGTATCTTCTCCTCCAGCGCATTCTCTATCTTTGATTCGTAACCAAAGAGCTGGCCCTTAGAGTACTTGGCCTTCTTCTTGATGACCTCTTTGAGAAATTCATTAAAGAGGTAGGACTGGTAAGCATGAACAAACATTATCTTCAGAAACTTTGGCAGCTTTCTGAGCGCACCGATATAGTCGTTTTCGTTATTAGCTAAATGCCCTAAGAGAGTACGCTCGAATCTGAGGCTATAAGGAAAGTACTTCAGCGCTTCAGTGTAGTTCCAATCCTTAGCCAGCTTCTTCCTCGCGTCTTTAGCTTCTTTCGATTCTTTTGGGAACACTCTAGCCAGATACATCTTGACCGCCTCTTCAAAGTTCCCGCGCACTATCTCCTTTCCGACAAGGTGAGTTATCGGCCTAGTATCCCCGAACCTCTGGACGCCGAAGAAGTTAGGGACCTTAGCCAATTTCTTTAACCTCTTCTTAGTATAGACCTTGATGGTAAACCTGTTTCCCCATAGATCGCCGAGCTCTATCCTTTTGTCCGAATATTCTAATGGGGTTAGCACCATGTCTTTTATTCTTAATTTTTCGGCGTTCTTTATCTTCCAGAGAGAGATGCGTTGCGTGGTTATAGCCTGCTTGTCTTTTGTGCCAGCGAACCCTATCCTCTTGCGAGAGACATACAGTCGTTTTGCGATTTCAGAAATAGCCAGGTTAGTATCCCATCTCTTCTTCTGCAGGACACATATGAGCTGGTCGCCCTCGCTCTCTTTAAATTTGTATGCCTTGTCTATTTCGAGGACTTTCTTGTCGGGAGTTATCTCCTCCACTATGAAGTCCTCCGGCTCTCGTTTTATCTCGTAGGCCATTACTTATACCTCAGAAAAGCGCCTATCCCTTTAAAGCCAATCCTGAACTGCTCCCCCTCTGGCGTCTCTACAGACACCATCTCTATCTTGGCATCGGTCTTCTCCGCCAAGTCAGTGAGCTCTTCGACCAGTTTATCCTCCAAAGCTTCAGAAAGCAGAAGAGTGCTCACTTTACCGATAGCCAGAGCCTCTTTTACCTCATTAATGCCGTAAGTAGCCAAACCGCCAGTTACCGCCTCTTTCAAGAACTTATTAACCAGGTCTTTCTCATACATAATCTCCAGTTCCTTTATCACTTCGCCGGATCTGTCAGCGACTTCCTTTATCCCAAACTCATCAGTATAACTCGTGTCGATAGAACCTTTTATCTTCTGTTTGACCTCTGGCAAAATATAGTCTTCGTTCATGAAAGAATATTTGGTAGGGCCAGGTCCTCCGGCTATGATTCCCTTTATCTTCGGGTCCTTGAAAACTTGGTTGATCATCTCCGCGACTTTCTTGAACCAATCCTGGGCTATGATCTCGGTTATCCTCTCAAATCTTAACTGACTTTGTCCACCTTTTCCGTGCTTTCCTGGGACATTTGAGGTCATGTGGCTGACTATCGTTATGTTCTTTCCCTTCAAGATAGCGATAGTAGCTTCGCGCCTGTCCATCGTAAAGAGACCGAATTCCTCTTTAGGTTCTATCATATCGTAAAGAGGCTCCAGATAGAAAGAGGAGTCGCAGCGATAGATCTGAACTCCCACTGGCTCGGGAGGGACCATCTGCCAGAGCTGTATCTTGCCGTCAACGTTCCCGCAGAAGATAGCCACTCCATGATCGGGCGCCTTGTGCTCCCCCTTCAAAGTCTGCAGTATCTTATCGATAGCCGCCTGCACGTTCTTGCGGGTCTGCTTCGACTTTATATTCATCGCCTGGCTGTACTCGTCCCTCAGCCTATCGGACATATCGTTAGTATTGGCTCCCGGCTGAAGGTATACACTAATCAACTCTGTGCCCTGTCCTTTCTGGGCCTTCAGAAACTTCAGCTGTTTCTTGAATTCGTAATACTCTTTGCTTTTCTCCATTTCTAACACCGAATAGAAACAGATTTAAATCCGTCCTTGATAATTGTAGTTAGTATGATTTAAAAAGGTAATCACATGAAAATAGCCATTTCCCTTGGTGGGTCGCTGGTGTTCAGGGACCGTCCTAACATGAAAGTCCTGACCAAGCTAGGCAAACTCCTGAACTCGATGGATGGAAGATTTGCGATAGCAGTCGGCGGCGGGACGATAGCGAAAGACTACATAACCGCTGCCAGAAAGTTCACTAAAAACAACTTCGAGCTGGACGAGGTCGGGATAGCCGTGACCAAGACCAACGCCCGGCTAGTCGCTCTGGCCTTGAAGGGTAAGTATGCCGATTCCCTCGACCAGGCGATAGAGCTGATGGATGAAGGGAACAAGATAGTCGTGATGGGCGGGACAGAGCCCGGCCAGACGAGCGATGCTGTCGCCTGCCTGCTGGCCGAGGAGATGGAAGCGGACAGGCTCGTTAACCTGTCTGATGTGAAGGGCATATATGACAAGAACCCGAGAAACAGGGGGGCCAAGCTGATAAAGACACTATCCCATAAAGAGCTTGTGAAGATGACTGAAAAGCATGATAAGAGAAGGCCTCGCGAGAACTTCATATTCGATCTGATTGGGGCCAATATCCTCAACCGCTCCAAGATCGAGGCGCACTTTGTGTCTGGCTACAGCATGAGCGAGACAAAACAGGCCATACTGGGCAAGAGCCACCATGGAACCGTGATAAAGAACTAATTTTTTAAAGCTGTTAGTTGTATTGATACCTATGAGCTACTGGTCAGTTCCCCTGCACAAAGTCTTGGAGGATTTGAAAACTTCGCATAAGGGGCTCTCTGAGGACGAGGCCCGAAAAAGGCTGTTTGTCTATGGCCAGAACGAGCTCAAGCGGGAAAAGAGGATATCGCCGCTGAAGATATTCCTGCGCCAGTTCATGAACATCCTGATCATCGTCCTTCTGTTCGCGAGCGCGATAGCATATCTGATAGGCGATGTGACAGACGCTATCCTGATTTTTGCTGTTATACTGTTGAATTCGATATTCGGCTTCATTCTGGAATACCAGGCAGAAGAGGCGATAGAGGCCCTGAAGAGGATGAGTGCGCTCAAGGTCACGGTCCTCAGGTCCGGGAAGCATCTTGAGATAGACTCGAACAGTGTCGTGCCTGGTGATATAATCGAGCTGCTGGAGGGCGACAAGGTGCCGGCTGACTGCAGGATAATCGAGTCGGTCAATCTCCAGGCAGACGAGTCCACGCTCACAGGCGAAAGCACCCCGGTTGACAAGAATAGCGGAGAGGTGCCGGAGCAGGCGAGGGTTGCGGACAGAGTCAACATGCTGTTCAGCGGCACTAATGTCGTGAGGGGCCACGGCCGCGCCATAGTCTTATTCACCGGCATGAAAACCGAGGTCGGGAAGATAGCGAAAGAGATCGAGGCGCCGAGTCCGCCAACCCCGCTCCAGATATACTTAGACAAGCTTGGCAAGACGCTCGGCGTGATGGTCCTTTTTGTATGCGTTGCTGTCTTCCTCATCGGGACAGCGACTGAAAAGAACCTGCTCTCGCTGTTCATGACGTCGGTCAGCCTCGCAGCGGCAGCGATACCCGAAGGGCTGCCGATAATAGTCACGCTGGCTCTGGCTTTTGGTGTAAAGAAGATGGCCCGCAAGAAGGCGCTCGTAAGGACGCTCCCGGCGGTCGAAGCATTGGGCTCGGCGACAGTCATATGCACGGACAAGACAGGCACCCTGACGGAGAACAGGATGATTGTCGAGAAAGTTTACTTCAATGGCAAGATAACCCCGGTGAAAGAATGTAAAGGCAGCATCCTTTTCAGAGCAGGGTTGATATGCAACAACTCGGTCCTGGACAAAGTTGATCCTACAGAGACCGCGCTGGTCGACTCGGCCAGGAGAGCGGGTATCGATGAGAAGGAGTTTTTCGAGTACAAGCGCCTAGCCGAGATACCTTTCAGCTCGCAGACCAAGAGCATGACTGTTTTCTGCATGAGAGACGAGAAAGAGTTTGCATTCATGAAAGGGGCCCCAAACGCGGTCCTTGCCAAATGCAACCGGATATTAGAGGGTGGGAGAGTCGCCAAGCTTACCTCGAGCAAAAGAGCGGAGATAGAAGGGATAGTCGATAGCATGGCTGCGGAGGCGTTGAGGGTGCTCGGGTTTGCCTACAAGCCGGAGAGCGCGAAGAAACTGGAGGAAGACATGATATTCATAGGGCTGCAGGGCATGATGGATCCGCCACGGAGGGAGGTCCGCGGGGCAGTGCATGCGTGCCAGAACGCTGGGATAAATGTAGTGATAATCACGGGCGACCACCCGCTCACGGCAAAGGCCATAGCCGAGACCATAAGGATAAGCGTTAAGAACATAATGACCGGCGATGAGCTCGATAGGCTGTCGTTCGAGGAGCTAAGAGCAAGGGCGGTCAACACCACGATATTCGCGAGGGTCGAGCCTGCGCAGAAGAACAGGATTGTCAAGGCGTTGAGAGCCAATGGAGAGGTTGTGGCTGTGACCGGCGACGGGGTGAACGATGCGCCTGCCCTGAAGAACGCGGACATAGGGGTGGCCATGGGGATCAGGGGCACGGATGTGGCGAAGGAGGCCTCGGACATGATCATAACCGACGACAACTTCGCAACGATAGTCGCGGCCATCGAGGAAGGGAGGAGGGTCTTCGACAACATAAAGAAAGCCTTAATCTACCTGCTCTCATCAAATCTCGGCGAGGTCCTGATAGTCTTCATCGCATCGGTCATGTTCCTGCCGCTTCCCCTGACGGCCGCCCAGATACTGTGGGTGAACTTCCTGTCAGACGGTTTCCCTGCGCTGGCTTTGGGAGTCGACCCGGCAGCTCCGCATATCATGAGAAGAAAGCCGAGCACATCGAAGGGCGAAGTGCTCAATTCTAATATGATTCTTTCGATAATCAGGACGGGCGTTCTGATAGCCGTATGCTGCCTCTTTCTGTATGTCTTCTTCCTGTACAGCCACAACCACGTGAAAGCGCAGACCGTTGTCTTCACCGCGCTGGTCGCAGCCGAGTTCGTGATACTCCAGACCGTGAGGCAGAACTACGGCCAGAAGCTCTTTGCGAACAGATATATCACGCTGTCCATGCTCGCGGTCATGGTACTCCAGCTGGCCCTGATATACACCCCGCTGAGCGGCGTGTTCCACTTAGTCCCGCTCGACCTTGAGGACTGGATAGCCATCGCCCTTACTGTCGGCGCGATATTCGTCCTCAACCACTTCGTCCACAGATTCGTGAAAAGCGAGTAAAATTTATAAACAGACCTTACCTTATAGGGATATGTATACCTCGGCAGTGGAAAAGGCGATAGCATCAAGCAAATTGTCTTACATGGAGAAATACGGTTTCGCCTATGAAGAGGACCTTAACCTGCTAGAGAAATGCCTTGATGCCGTCGTTGTCTATTCGCCCGACAGGAAGACAGCCAGAGTAGCCTGTAGCGGCGTTGATGTAACCGTCAAGGTCAGGCCGGGCGGAGAGGCTAATCCCGCAGGCGTAAAGAGCTGGAAGAAGGGCTAAATCTCCTCAGGAAGCAAAAGCGGTTTCTTATAGTTTTTCCAGTCGTCCATAACTATCCTCGGGCAAGCCGTTACCACGAACGCATCAAAAGGCAGATAGTCCAGCCTCTCGGGAGTTATCTCGTTCATAATCACTAGATATGTTTTCTTTCCTTGCTTCTCCAATTTCTTCCTGACTTTCTCAGCTATCCCGATTCTCTTCTGGCCAGGTTTGCTCCCGACAACTATCCCGAAGACCATGGAATCAGAAGCTTTGGCTATCCTCAGATATTTTTCCTTGTATGACCTGGCGGGGTCTATACCGCTCACGAGATTAGTATACGGGTCGGCCAAAAGCACTTTCTTTCCCGTGAAATAGGCCACACCCAGGCCATGAAACCTACCCGAGCCTATAAACAGGAACTCGTCCACTTTTGTATTTATGTCTTCAGCGTTGGTTACGTCGCATCCAAGAACAGGCCCCCCTACAACCACTTTCTTGCCAAGGCGTTGGAGCATCTTTTTCACCCTGGGCAGCTCTTCGACATGCTGGATGGTGGTCACTAACCCTATCCTTTTGCCAATCAGCATCCTGGCCGCCTTCTTGACAACCGGTCCGACATCAGCTACTGAACGCGTCTCAACATAGACTATTTTGTCTGTGTCGAGCATCTTCGAATGTCCGAAGTGGATTGTCAGGTCCGTCTCAGGATGGGTCTGTATATCGCATGCCCCAAAGCAAGGATCTCCAGATAGGACGGCTTCCGCAGCCAGTTTATCGGCTATCTTGACGAACTCTCTCTTCAGTCCTTCTGGCAGCTGTATCAGAACTCGCTTAGCCTTTCTTTTCTTTATCTCCTGGTTTATGCGCTTGATTTCGAAGTCGTACATAAGTATCAAGGTGATCAGATGTGTTTTTTACATCATCTTGTATCAGCGTTTGTTCACATCATCATCTCAATAATATTCCTTTTAGCGAGTATAAAAAGATAAGGTTTTATTGTTCGTTACTTATAATTAAAAGTGATGGCAGCGAACAACCAGAAGAAATTCATAAACGAACTGATTGAAAGAGCGAAAATCGCAGTGATTAAAAAAGATTGTGGTGCTACAACTACGATAAGAAGATGGCTTGAATCATGGGGTCCTGATTCTTATGATGATAAAAATTATAGGATAAAGTTATTTGTATTGGAGGGAAGCCCAGCAAGAGGATACGTGATAGCAAACTATTATACTAATTCAGCAATAGCGTTTGATGGGTTTGATAAAAAAATAAAAACTTTCAAAGAACACTTATTCTAGTTCGACTATAAAAAGAGGTGGGGTCGCTGAGATTTGAACTCAGATCCACTGGTTTCCCCAATCAGCATCTGGGATATCATAGCCAAAGCTCATCGCTCCAAAATGATTTCTGGAGCCAGTGATGCTGCCAAGTTATACCACGACCCCGCGTAATGAATTTAGAGGTTTTAGTATTTAAAAGCAAAGCTAAGAACTGCTACATAAATTTAACGGTCCAATGTCCACACTTCTTAAAACTTCATCTATTCTAATGCAGGTCATACTGCTCGTTTTATCAAGAACGAAGTATTTGGTTGGATTAGAATGACCCCAATCATCACATGAAAAATTTTTAGATCGAAGAGTAGTATTAAATGATAAATTGGCTACCTTACATGCACTACTTCCATCTAGTGGAACGGTTACATCAACAATAATTTTACCTAGAAAAACTGGTTGTCCGCTAGTATAATCATTCACTATAAATTCAGTTGTATACGGCTTGGTAACCAAGTAAACAATTACCAAACTCATTACAACTACTATTGCAATGATTATTACAGCGACTTTACTGTCTAATTTCTTATTCATGTACTCATTCTATATCCGCTTATTTATACTCTTTTCGGTGCATGATTGAATAACGGGTCTGGCGAGATTCGAACTCGCGATCTACGGCTTAGGACGCCGTTGCCCTATCCAGACTAGGCCACAGACCCAATGATAGAATTAGCGAACAGGCGATTAAAAAAGATTCCTGAAATTGTCTGCTATATACGGGCTCTTAATCCAGGTTCCTACTTCCTTCTCGTGCGACTCGGGCGTCAGGAACAGGAAAACATCATCGTCTATAACCATCATCCTGTGATTATGGTCCTTCTTGACGACCTCAGCAAATTCGCACACCCTTTTGACTAGACTGGCGTTAGTCAGCGGAGAGACCACCTTGATTTTGACGCCCCTCTTGCACGCTTTTCTCAATGAATTCTCGAACGACTCCAGCTTGTTCTTTACACCGGCATCGTTAGCTGTAATGAGTATGCTGTCCTTCGCCGAATGGATCAGGCCCTCTATCTTCGAGTGCAGGTTCTTTCTGTCCTTTATGACCCAAACATAGTCTTCCGCCTTGACTTTCCACTCTGGCTTGGTCGTCCTGATTTTTTCAGACAGTTTCCCCTTTATGTCCTCCATCTCATGAAGCGATTTTTTCAGCTCTTCCTCTTTCTTCGTCTTGAGGAAATTTATCGCCTCATCCAGCTCGACCGCCTTGAACCTTGTCGGCCTGCCGGGCTGAACACTTATAAAGCCTTTCTTCTCCAATTTATCCAGCACATCATAGGTTCTGGGCCTCGGTATCTCGGCCACGCTTCCTATCTCACTAGCAGAGGTGGGACCGGCTTTCAAAAGCGAGAAATAGACCCTTGACTCATATTGGTTAAGACCGATTCTCCTAAGCAGATACAGGCTCTCAGAGTCCATATGGTTTTTCATAAATCATCACGTATATTTATTCCTATCCCGCGAGGGCATCATACCGTAAGTTTTAAATATGTCGTCACTACAGAATAGTAACAAGTGTGTTTTATGAACATGGCTAAATATATAGTTATCGGTATACTGCTGATTTCGATAGGATTTGCCATAGACGTAAGAATGCCCGACAAGCTGACCTTAGGAGAGGGAGAGGCAAAGGACATCCAGATAAACATAACCAATAATCTGGACAAGCAAAACATAATCGGAGTCAGTGTGTATTCTATTTCCGAAAACTTTACCTTCCCCCCAACCCTTTCTACTTACATCATTACCATGGATAGATACTCCAGTACGAACATCTCCGCTACAATCAACGCCAAAAATACAAAACCAGGCACATATCTCATGAATTTCCTGTTCGCAAGCACGCAAGAGGACATGGTTTTCAACAGGACCTTGACCGTCAAGATACAGCAGTCGTTGGATGTAACGCCCGTCTACTCTTACGTCCGAGTCACGCAAGGAGACTTCATAACGCTGAAGTTCACCATTACTAACCTTGGGAAATCCGCAAGAAACATGATAGTGGACCCAGAGAGTTTCCCGGATGATTTCAACGCCGAATATCCAGAGCCTTTCTATCTGGAGCCGGGACAGAGCAAGACGATATCCATAAAAATCACAGTACCTCTTGATTATCACTCGGGAGTCTATTCCCAGCACATAGCCCTGCTCTCTGGCGAAGTCAAGGCGGATTCAGACCACTTTGATCTAGCAGTAATGCAGAGATCGGAGTACAAGAACGTCGTCAGTATCTCAGCGATAGAACTAGGCAGCTATACTGGAGACAAGGGCGAGAGAGGCTATAACCTGATGCTAAGGATAGATAACAGGAAAGATGAGCAAATCACAGGCATAGACGTGATGGGCTTCCCCCTCGGCTGGAATGTCTCTGGCGACACCCCGTTCTATCTTAGTGCTAACTCCGTGAAGGACATCAACATAAAGATAATCCCGACAGACCTAAACGAGCATAAGATAGATGTGCTTCTGGTAAAGGACAGCCTGGTTCTGATCAACGCCACGCTGACCTTCTCCGGAGAAAGGGCAGGTCTAGTGGGAGCCTTTCTGTTCGGAGGCTCCTTGACTGTAGGCTTTCTGATAATCGTGATTCTGGTACTTGTTCTGATGTACATAAGGCAGAAAAACATACAAGCAGACGAAGCCGAAAACCTAAGCAGGGTCGGCTATCTCAGAGACTTGGTGGAAGAGGCCAAGAAGAAATAGCTACTTCAGATTCTTTACGTAATTATAGGCGTTAACCGCAGCGACAGCACCATCGCCAACCGCCTGAGCCACCTGCCAGATGCCGCCCGTCGCATCGCCGATAGCAAACACGCCCTTGATGTTCGTTTCTTTCCTTGAGTTAGCCTCGATATAACCTAACTTGTCCAGCTTAATCCCCGCTTTCTTCGCCAGTTCCGTGGTGGGAAGAGTCCCGATATAGATGAACAGGCCATCGACATCCATCTTAGTCTCTTTATTATCCTTCATGTCCTTGAGCACTATCCTTTCAACCTTCTTGTCCCCATCGACCCTTACCACGCACTTGCTGGTTAGGACCTTGACCTTGGATTTTTTGAGCTTATCCTGATTTGCCCCCTCAGCCCTAAATCCCTCTCGCCTGTGGATTAGATAGGTCTCTCGAGCATAATCAGCGATGAAGAGAGCCGCCATTATCGCTGAATCGCTGCCTCCAACTACCGCCACTTTCTTGCCCCGGAAAAAAGGGGCGTCACATGTAGCGCAATAGCTCACTCCCCTACCCAAGAACTTGTCCTCGTTCTCTATATCCAGCTTTTTGTGTCCGCCGCCAGTAGCCAGGATTACGGCTTTGGCCCCGTACCTGCCAGCATTAGTCGTGATTGCCTTATTCTCTAAATCCATCTCCACGACTTCTTCCATCCTTATCTCGCAGCCGAACTCTCTAGCCTGTTTTTCCATGGTCTTGGCGATATTCATGCCCTGGGTCTTTTCAACTCCGGGATAGTTTTCAATCTCAGTAGCCAGCGCCATCTGCCCGCCGATAACGCCTCGCTCTAGAATCAGGGTTTTCATGTTCCTCCTGGCAGCATAGATCCCTGCCGCCAGACCTCCAGGGCCGGCCCCTATAATTATGATATCATGTCTCCTCATACCACCACATTTAAAATATAGAAATGATTTATCCAAAACATGCGCGCATTCTGGAACAGTGGAATAACTATAGAGAACGATGGATTTAAACTTATCCTTGACCCGGAAAGAGCGGTAAGGAAAACGGATAAGACGCTGGTAGGCATATCTCACGCACATTCCGACCATCTGAAGAGCCATACCTCCGACTTGGTCCTGACCAAGCCGACTTCAGACCTGTTCCATTGCGGAGCGGAGAAAAGGCATCTGAGCTATCACGAGGCTTTCGAGTTTGGCGGCATGGGCATCAGTCTATTGAACGCCAACCACATCATAGGGTCGTCCCAGTTCAAGATAGAGAACGGAAAGACCATCGTCTATACCGGAGATTTCAGGCTGCAGAAGAGCATGCTGTTTGAGGATTGCGAAGTCCCTAGCTGCGACGCACTGATTATAGAGTCAACATATGGCCTTCCCCATTTCAAGTTCCCGGACATAGACACGGTCTCTCGCGACATAGAGCGTTGGGTCAGACAGAACAGGACCAAGAACATAATCTTCGGCGCCTATGCCCTCGGGAAATCGCAGGAGCTCATAAAGATATTGAACAATGCCGGAGTAGTCCCTCTAGTCCATGCATACGTCCATAAGGTCAGCAAGATTTACGAGAAGAACGGGGTGAAGATAGGGGAGTTCGTGAATGCGGAGACTGATGAGGGCAGGGAGATGATGAGAGACCCCTTCGTCTCGATAGTGCCCAACCGACTAGTCAAATCGGACTTTATAGATTCCCTTTCCAGCCAGACGAATAGAGACACTATCGCGGCCATGGCTACCGGCTGGGGGCTGCTGTATACCTTCCCGTATGTAGATAAAGTGTTCTGCCTATCCGACCATAGCGATTTTTACCAGCTTATAGACTATGTGAAACGGTCCGGGGCGAGAGAGGTCTATACAGTGCATGGCTACGAGGACGAATTTGCTAGAGAGCTTTCCAGACGGCTCAAAGTCAACGCAAAGCCTTTAAAAGGTACGCAACATAGATTATTTGATTTTTGGTGAGAGCGTGAGGATAGTACGGAGAGTTGTGGTACCCATAACTTCAAAAGAGATGATAGTGAAGGTAATCGAGTTCATTTCCGACGCCTTGACAGACGATGCTAAAGAGAAGTTCGGGCGAGCCTATCGTTTCAAGACAGACACCAGGTTCGTGGGCGAGAATGCGATAGAGTCTTACGTCCAGTTCTTCCCATACAAGTACGATTTCATCTGGAAGATAAACAAGGACAAGCTGGGCTATGAGGTTGTCTTGGACGCCAGGACGCCGGGCAAGTGGAGGGATAGTCTATTTGGCATGGACGAGAAGCTGAACGGACTGGTCGATACGCAGTGGTCCGCCTTAGTCAATTTCTTCCACGGCTATCTTACTGCTCTTGCCTTCCGCTCCTCCAAGAGCTCGCCGAAGAGCCACATCAAGAAGACTAAGCAAAAACTGAAAGAGAGATGATTATATACCACTTCAAGGCATAACTATCTCGTGATCCTATGAGAGGAAGAGCGCAACTGATTGAATGCGTTTTTTGCGGAAGGAGATGCCCGGTAGACAAGGCCACGCGTTTTACTAGATACAGTTTCAGCTATTACGACGAGAGAGCGGGAATCAGGCACAGAGGGGTTCCTGAGACTAATCACTGCTGCCCGTCCTGCGCGAGACATAGACACATAGACAACCAGATGCCGATGAGAGGAAGACCGAAAAGGAGATAACTACTTCTTTTTCTTGTGAGCTCTTTTCTCTCTCCTACTCTTTCTTATCCTTTCCACTATGATAGGTATTATCCTCTTTTCCCTAGCCTTTCCATAGACATAGGAGTAGACCGACAGGAACAGGAAGAAAATCACAAAGAAGCTGCTGTCCACTATGTTTATCGTCCCTACAGCCACGGCGAACCAGAAGATGAGGCCGAAAAGGTTACCAAAGAAAATAGCGATATAGGCTCGGGTCTTAGGCAGTTTCATGAGGAATGCCAGAAACGTGCCCCAGAGAAAGCCCAGCACAAACGAGAGGAATGCCAGCGCCAGGTCGTAGCCAAGGTCTCCCCACCACTCATAGAAGACTTTGGTCACGCTGTCGGATATCTTCCTGAGCTCGAACAACTGTTTCTTGGTCAGGAACACGGCATCATTGATTATCTTGTTCTTGTAGTCCTCCTTCTGCTCGAAAGCCGTTAGTATATAGAGTATCACAGGTACCGGTATGGTGTAGCAGAACAGCAGCGTCACGAAGATTACGCTCGGATCTAGAAACGTCAGGCCGTAAGGCACTGCGGCGGCTGGGCCGAATGTGAAGGTCAGTATGAAAAACTCCAAGAGACTCATTTAATCGACCTGTCCAGGAGTAGATGGGAGAAGTATGCCATGAACCCGAAGATAGCTATCACTATCGACAGCCAGAGATTGGACAACAGGGCGTAAGAGCTTCCAAACGCAAAGAGCGAATAGACAAATCCAGCAAGCATCGAATGGATTCCTTTCCTATGGGCCGGGATGACTGCGTAAAAGAAAAGCACAGCCGCTAACGCTATTAGTAGGCAGATTGTCAGCAGGTAAAGCATCTCAGCCAGGGTGGTCTTTGGGTATTGTGAGGAGACAGCTGAATAGGAAACAGCAAAGACGATTACGAAGATGAAGAACCTCACGTGCTTGAAGATATTGGAGTGCTTCTGGTCTATATCTGGCAGGATAGAGCCCAGATAGCAGAATAAGAAGCCGACTAGAGCCGCTTTCCCTATCATCCTTAGGTCCTGCGGGTAGGTGAGCACTAGAAAAATCAGTAGCAAAACCCATAGCCCTATTCCGAATAGCCTGTGCGACTTATGGTCAGGCATAACTGTATTAGCCTATTTTCCAATTTAAACCTATGTTAGTAAGATTTAAATAGACAGTTTTCCTCTTATTACAGATAGTCATGGTTGTATGCGGAATATGCAAGCAGACGAAAGACACGAAGAACAAATGGGTGATCCATGAGCACGCGGTAGACAACAGCCTGCTTCGCGATTTTAAGATATGCGACGAGTGCGCTGGAGAGGTCGTGAGGAAAATACTAAGGGAACAACAACCCGAAGGGGACTTGAGCCAATTAATACTAACGAAAACCGGACTAGTAGACAGCGTGATACTGACCGATGATAATTGCCTGGAGATAACTCTTTCTATGGATTTGGCTAAGGCGCGAAAGCTAATAATTGAAAAAACAGAGGGAGCCTAGCGCTTGCATTTGTCCAGCTCATCCAAGAACTTTTCCTTTACTTCGGCAGGCACCCCGACACAGGTCCAGTAGATTTTCTTTATCTTTCCCTCGTCAACAGAAACAACGACTTTACAATAAGGATACTCCTGTTCCTTTATCAGCATGTTAGGGTAGACGTTCCACCCGAGCTTCTTCAGTTTCTTGACGTTCATGCTATTACCCTAAATATCTTAGTAGAACCCCGATCAGAAAAGCGAATATTGCCAGCGTGACCGCGAGGACTACATACATTATCCTTCTGGTCTCCCCCATCTCTTTCTCTATGTCCCGCTTCATCGCGACGTCCTCTATTATCCTGTTCTCTAATGCCCTTATCTCGCCGATTATCTTCTCGTCCTTCGCCTGGTGCTCCTTGGGAATTGCCATGACAACCTCTCCTTTCTTTTTCTTCCTCTCCTTTTTCTGGAGTATCTTTCTCTGCTTTCTGAAAACGCTCAGGTCAACATCAGCCATATCTATCTCCTATAGCAAGGCAAAACTGGTATAAAAAGAGTTTGGTTGGATGCAGGGAGGAGAAAACCAAGACTCCGTTCCCATGCCACCGTTATTGATAAAGCAAAACAGAACAGGTATAAGAACAGTTTGGCTAGACGCCAATAAGCAATATGTATACGCCCATAGTGACCATTATCGCGCCGGCTATCAAGTGCATGTACCTGACTCTTTTCTCCTGTGTCTTTTACCCACAAACCTGAAACTGCCGCCTTCTATCCTGATTGCCTTGCCGTTGACCACTGCATCAGCCAGCGTTTTCCTAGCCAAACTAATCATCCTGTTGAAAGTTGGCTGGGAAATCCTCATCTTCTTAGCTGCATCGAGTTCATCCAGACCCATAACGTCCTTTAGTCTTATTGCTTCGAACTCCTCAACAGTTAGGACTACTTCCTCTAAATCAACCATCCTCACGCCCGCTGGCTTGAAATAGGTGACTCCCGGTTTCAAACACACGTTTCTAAGCAATCTGGGTCTAGGCATTCTTTCACTGTTTTCCAGTCATTTTTGTACCACATTTTGGGCATTTGTAGACGGAGCAAGGCACTCCGGATTGGTGAACTCCTTCATAGCCACACTTAGGACAGAAGCACTTATAGTTGTACCCTAGTCCCTGCCTGCGGCCCCCTTTACCTAATCCTTCTCCTCTGGCCATATTACCCACTAAGCTCTTTTAATCTTTTCTCTATCACTTTTTTTTCTTCCAGCAGCATCTTTCTTTCCTCTTCCTTAGTTGGCTCATAATACACTGGTGAGAATCTACCGTATCCTCTACCAAATCCTTTTCTGAAGCTCATCACTCTGCCGCATGGTCCAAAGCCCCAACCAACCGGGCCTGTCCCCCACGGTCCAGTTCCATCAAACCTTGGCATATTTCCACCTCCATTATGGATTTATATTCATTATTATTGTAATGAATTTATATTCATAATAGTATTTAAAGCTTTCGATAGAATTAGATTGCAGGGAGCAGGGAGGGGGAAAACCAATACATGCTTCCCATATCCCCCTTATTCATAAATTAAAGACAAAGGAGAGATATAAAACTTAGTTAAACCCCCCATTATTAAATACAACCAATAATTTAAGTATCAATATGAATGGCATTTACGTATGGACAATGTTAATTTGCTCATTACTGCTAAGTGGATGCATTGAAAATGGCAGTACTAACAATCCGAATCAAAATGCTAATCAGTCTTCTTTTTGTGGGAATGGTATTATTGAAACTGGAGAAACGAATGAAACATGTTGCGAGGACGTTGGATGTTTAGGTGGACAGGTGTGTACTACTCATAAGTGCGTCAGTGAGATTAAAAATCCGACATGCGGTACAGAATCATGTAGTAAAAACCAAGTTTGTATAAATGATCATTGTGTTTTAAATTACAAATACGGATTAGTTTACGTTTATGACTCCTCTCAAACACGCAACCCTGACTGGCATACTCAGCTAAGCGTTTTATATCCTAAGATAGAACACGCTGTCAGCGAATTAACCAATAACAAAATAAACATTTCTATCATTGAATTGGGCGAAGTTCAAACCGATACATTCTGTTGGACCCCCCCAACAATAGGTGTTAAATTACTAAGTAGTGATGGCACCATCTCTTATGATGTCTGCCCGGGTTCTGGTTTTTCATTTATGGGTACAGATTATCCTCGTGGTGTTACAATTTTGGAGTTAAATTGCAGCAGGTCTACGGTAGAAGAAGTTAAAAAAGTGATGTCTAACCAGGGCGAGATTACCTGTGATAGTGGGATTACGGACTGGGAAACAGCCCCAAATCAATGCAATGTTAAATTCAAAGGTTTTTACTGCGATGGAAGCACAGGCAATTTAGTACTAGATTGTCAAAAATGCGGTTGTAGCGATGGGATGCTGTGCAACGAGGATGGTGGATGCGATAGCTTTTTAGGGAAATCATACAAAGTCGCTATGAATTGCGAAAATGCACTACCCAACTCCACCGTGCGCGGGGAAAAGCAACAGCAACTTGAGAACGAGATTAGCCAGAAATTAAATTTCCAATTTTCAGACTACGATGGAATATTCGTTATATTTGGCTCCTTCGGCCCTCCACTTGACACCGAAGAAAGATTTTTGAGTTATAAATGTAGTGGCATATATCCTTACATAGGCGGATATTCTACTTTGGAAATGGCGGAAAACGCGATACTAGAACCAGTTAGCTACTTAGTAAACTGTTCTCAGCTCAATACCCAATCACATATGGAATCGTTTTATCTAAAAGTTGGATGGCACACAATGGTCCATGAGATTTTACATAGATTCGGAGCAGTAGATGTTTACGAGACAGGAAGCGTATTTGGAATTACTACCTACAGAGATGAGGCATTAAAGATTGACTCAAGGACCGATGAAAGCATAATGGGCGATGATCTTAAATCGTGCATGGATAGAGATGGATATGAAAAAGATGGCGTTATATGTTCCAAAGCGGATTTAGATGCCGTGTATCTTGATAAATACAATGCTCAAAGGATACATACACACTAGTTACTAAAACCAATCGAATGCAGGGAGCAGGATTCGAACCTGCGAAGACACTAAGCCACATGGTCCTAAGCATAGCAAGAGACAGTGCTCTTCATGCCCCTTAGACCGCTTGGGTATCCCTGCTTACGACTATTAGAAATAAGCAACTATAAAAAGGCTAACAGAATTAGAGTTTGCCCGCTCTCATCCTTCTCTTTCTCTTCTCCCTTTTCATGCGCTTCTTCTTCCATTTCCAGCGCATACGCCCCTTCTTCTTCCACTTTCTCGGTTGTTTTCCCAACATAACACCTTAGTGATAAGTTCTCTCACCTATCCTTTTTATGACTATCGCATGACGTCATGTTTAAAAAGCGTGATAGATATAAATTCTTTCCTGATTATACTGTTATTGCGCTCCCATAGTCTAGAGACAATAGTCGGATAGTGGCCAAGGATTCGGGCCTTTCACGCCCGCGACCGGGGTTCAAATCCCCGTGGGAGCATTAATTTTCAGGTATGTTTATATTCTGTAAATTACATAATATGTGCATGACCAGAATTTATGCAAAAACGCTTTCAAAAGAGGCGATTATAAATATCAACAAGCAGTTTGAGGATGGGACACTCAGGGACGATGCTGTATTGGACCACCTAGTTTTTAAAGTGGCCGATACGCGTGGTGTTGACAGGAAAGCAGCAACTTTGCTCATCGAGATAAGCCGAAGGCACCCTTTCATAGACGGCAACAAGAGGACTGCCTTTGAAGCCATGAATGCATTTCTCAAGTTGAATGGCAAAACGCTCCAAGTAGGTGAGACGTCGCGCTTCAATGTTGTGGTATGGACAGTAAAACCACAAACAAAATTGGATGAAATTGTTACATGGATAGCGAATCATACAAGAGGATAGATATGAAACTCATCAAGATAAAGGGCAAAAGGGAATTAGTCAGTGTAGCGGAATGGGAGGACATAAAGAACATAGTCAAAAAAGACATCAAAGAAAACAAGAAGTTCTATGAGGAGCTGGCTCAATTGTGAAAAGCAGGAATTGCTCTGTTGATGGTGCAAATCCCGAGTGAGCATATAGGAGTAACTATAATGACCGTCAAATTAGGGAAATATCGACACTTTAAGGGAAAAGAGTATGAGGTCATAGGAGTGGCTAAGCATAGTGAAACACAGGAAGAACTGGTCGTTTATAGGGCGCTATACGGCGAACATCAGCTTTGGGTAAGACCTTTAAGCATGTTTGAAGAAACTGTGGTGGTTGATGGAATTAAAAAACCGAGATTCGAATTCATCGGCTGACCCCAACTGGTTCAAATATCATAACAGTCATAATCAAGGTGATACATCATGGCAGGATTTCCGGAAGCAAAAGCTAGAAGACTGAGAAGAAAGATATGCAGGCGTTGCAAGTCAAGGAACCCGTGGACAGCCACTAAATGCAGGAAATGTGGCTATTCTGTTCTTAGACCGAAAAAGACAGAGAGGAAGGTGAAGGGGTGAGAGAGCAGCTCATCCAGAAGACTGTTGAAGTGCTCGAGAACAGGGACTTCGATATTCTTCTCTATCTGCATTCTTGTCTCGATATCGCGGCACAGAAGAAAGCTTTCCAGATGCTGATAAAGATATTAGAGAACATAGACGGCTTTCGGAAAGAGCACGCTGACGAGCTGAAAAGACTATCGGCCTATCTGAACTCCTATCCTCTTCTGATCGGCGGGACGACAAAAGCGGAGCGCATGCAAGACGACACCATCTACGACAGGTACGGGATTAGTTCGATAACGGTCAAAACTTTAGAGAACTCGCTCGAGGGGGCATATCCTGAAAAGATATCATCGAAAGGCAGGATGATTGCCAATATAGACGGCTCTGTGCTCGAGGAATACCGCAAGAAGAAAGACCTGACGCTAGACGATTTAGCCGAGGAGATAAAGCTGACCAAAGAGTCCATCTATCTCTACGAGCACGAGAGGATAAGGGTCAAGTACGAGATTGCCAAGAGGATAGAGGACTTTCTTAACGCTAACCTGATAACGCCAAAGAGCCCGTTCATAACGCATGAAGGGCAGGAGCCGAAGCCAACGACAGACCTGGAGAAGAAGCTGTTTCTGTTCGATTTCGAGGTCTATCCCTTCCATAAGCTGGACTTCGATATAGGGGCAAAAGACAAGAAGGATAAGCTGATTGTCAGGCAAACGCCCTATGGAGGCATGTCAAATGCGATACATTTCTCAAATTTCTTCAAGACGTTCCTGGCTGTCGTGTCTGATGAAAAAGGGAAAGGCATACCAGTTATAGGGAAGCAAGAGTTCATGGCAGTCGGTTCGAAGAAAGATTTGGTCCGGCTGATAAGAGAAAAATCAGCTCTCAACAACTAACCTGCCAAGCTCGGTCAGATTAAGTTTCTCATCCTTATCAGAGACTAACCCAAGCTTGACAAGGCCTATCTGCGAGTTTTTTCCATATAGATAGAAAAAGAGCAGGCTGTTATCGAATTTAGTCTTTAATGCCAGCTGTTCATGCGTACTTTCTTCCTTCAAGTTCTCCAGCACCTTTATCTGGTCGTATGAGAGGGCGTCCTTGAACCTAGACGATAGGCCAGGCAGCTGTTTCATGCCCTCCCTATCGGAAAAGTAAACTGGGATTCCTAGTATAAACGAGATGTTTATCAGGTAATAGCTAAGCTCGTCATGGTCTATAATGTGGACCACGGGGTTCTTCTGCTTCTTCAGCTCATTGGCCATCTCTCTAGAGTCCCCGTCGAACACCTTCACCTCAGTAGGCAGCTTATAGTTCAAGGCGAATTCGTTTCTGATGCTGAGAACGTCCTTTATCCTCTCTTTCCTCGTGACAAAGACTACCTTCTCCGTAGGCAGTCTCTGAAGTGACTTCTGCAGAGCCTCTCTTCCCTCTGTTAATGACACTATCTGCGTTACGCCCATAAAAACCGCAACAAAGATTTAGACCCCCGGCGTTTTTAAATTTTACCCCATATAAGCTTAAATTTATAAAGATACGATACTTATTTGATTGTGATTACATGGCTGACGAAAAGGCCCAAAAGGACAAGGAAACCGAGCTGGAGAAGATAAAAAGCAACCAGCAAGTTCTAAAGGATCAGATCAAGCAGATGGAACAGGGACTCTCTGGTCCAAAGGTCTATTCCTTCCAGACCGAGGAGATAAGGGAGATGTGCCAGACATTGCTGACTCAGAACAAGCGGTTAGCAGAGAAAGTGGACTATCTCCTCAGCATCCTGGTCGAGGCATCCACAGACATCTCAGAGGATGTTTTTGACAAGACCTTGGCTGCCATGGCCAAATCGCAAGTGGACATGATAGACCAATTGACTGCTATCCAGGAGAAGACGGAGGCGGGCAAGACCAAGGAAGAAGAGCTCGAAAAAGCCTATAGGAGCACGGAAGACAAGCTCAAGACCATTTCTGATTCCATATCCCAGCTGTCTTACTCAAAACAGATTGAGGACATGAAAGGCAACATTAGCACTATCTCATCCGATATCCAGAAACTGGGCGGAGTCATAAGCTCGGAGACTCCTGCGCTCAAGAACAATATAGACCTGCTTAGAGCCGAGCTTGCCGAGCTGAAGTTGAAACTTAGCGACATGAGCTTTTTCGGGGAAGACATAAAAGAGATTGAGGGGGAGTTAGCTAGCGTAGAGGCAGCGCTCAGCAAGAAGGAGACGAAAGCCATAGCCGAGCTTAGCCAGGCAGACAAAGAGAAAATCCAGGAGGTATCCGAAAAGCTATTCGACTTGAACACCGAGGTCAAGAAGATGGAGAAAGCTTTCGAGAGCTATCCATCCAGCGATGCCCAGGCCCTGACCGGGATAAGGGAGAAACTGGACGAGATAGAATCCGCTGTCGTCTCCCTGAAGCACGAGCCGAGCCAGGAGTCCGTAACCAAAGAATTGTCTAGTCTCAGGTCGAAGATAAACTCGCTCGAGAGACTATTTGAGCAGAAAGAGCTGGACATGGAGAAGAAGCGAGAGGCCGAGATGAAAGTAATATCGGATTTACTGCAAAAGATTGAGACGGAGCTAGGCACTCTCGGCGGCCAGGAGGCCACACAGCTCAGCCAGGTCCTGACAGAGCTTAGCGAGAAGACGAAGCAGATCGCGGAGACCGTAAGGACAACGGATGTCGAAAGGTCAACCCCAAAGTATTTTGATGATCTAAGGAGCGATGTAGGCACTCTCGGCATGAGGCTGGGCAGGATAGAGGATTATGTCAAGAAGGAGAAAGTTGTCGAGTCCTCCCACATAATCGACATACAGACAGAGATAAAAGCCATCAGGAGGGAACTCGAGAACATAAGCGGGATGAAGGTCAAGCCCGAAGTTATATCCAAAGTCAAGAAGGACATAGTCGGCTTCCAGATACCGGCTGCCAAGGTCATAGAGCCGGAAGAGAGGCGGAAGATAGCGGCCATCAAGACTAATATCCGCGCGTCAAGTGAGATACTTAGACCAGTGCCTGTCCGAGAGCTGACTGATGTGAAGAAAGGGTTGCAGAGCGCAGAAGAGAAGGTGAATAACATAATCAAGGAAATCGGCAGGACAGAGCAGAGCGTGATAGAGACTAGAGAGACGGTCAAGAGGTTAAGAGGCGATGTTCTGGGGGCTCCGCTGAGAAACGAGGACGTGCTCTCGAACTATATATCGAGGCTGCCGCCCAACGGCCCGATCAAGGTCAGAGATATAGCCACTATCTTGAGCATGGATTTTAAGCAAGTTTTGAGGATATTACTAAAGATGCAGAAAGACAATCCCAACCGCCTATCGGTCATGAATACAAGCTATCTCTCCAAGCTCATTGGCAGAGAACCTAGCGTTATTCGACTACAATAGAAAGCTTTATATAGCATAAATTCTTTCTCTTGGAAGTAGTGTAAATTCGGAGGTAATGATTATGAGAAAAGGCGTATCGCCTGTAGTAGCAATCGTCCTGCTAATTGCAATAGCGGTAATCTCTGCAGTAGCGGTATGGACATGGGTAGGACCATTGACCAGCAAGCCGCCCATGGGTTCGACGACCCAGTATAGCCTTACTGTTCTTAAATGTTATCCAGGCACTCAGAACATTGATGTTAAAAACACTGGTGGAACTAGAATAAATGCCGTTCTTTTCGCCCTGATAAACAAGACTGATGGTTCATCATCGGGGGCAGGTGTGACATTAACGATGGCTCCAGGGGATGTTAATAGTAGCGTGCCGACGGGCGCAGGTTTAATCTCTGGAATGCCCTATGCTCTAAGAGCGACGAACTTCCCAGACATCGAGTGGACTTGTTAGAGGTGTTCATGATGAGAAAAGGAGTTTCACCGGTTGTTGCAACCGTGCTATTGATTGCAATAGCAGTAATATCCGCAGTAGCGGTATGGTACTGGGTAGCGCCATTGACATCACCCTCGGCCACGCCGTCCACAGCGCAATACGGTTTTGTTGTTACGAGTGTATATAAGAATGCGAGTGGTAACTGCACGTCAGTGGACATTAAGAACAGCGGCGGAACAACCATGCCGTATAACACCACATTCGAAATTTTCAACATAACTGGTCTTTCAACAGGTAAGTATGTACAGGTTAATGTAGCAAATCTGACTTCGGGAACCACTTTGAACTTCAACGTGATAAACAGCACGTTAGGTATGAGCAACATACCCGTAGGTAGCTATTTATTAAGGGCAACGAAGCTGTGGGGTTCAAACAACATAGGCTTTGTAGACACATACTTCACGTGCTAACCTATTGCTTTTTATATCCCCTTTTTCTATTTTTATTGTGTTGATTATATGAGAAAAGGAGTTTCACCGGTTGTTGCAACCGTGCTATTGATTGCAATAGCAGTAATATCAGCAGTAGCGGTATGGTACTGGGTAGCGCCACTGACGTCACCCGCAGCCACGCCGTCCACAACGCAATACGGTTTTGTAGTGACAGGTACCTATAAGTCAGCTGGAAACTGCGCCACTCTGGACATCAAAAATAGTGGCGGAACAACCATACCACTTAACACTACATTCGAGATCTTCAACATAAACGGCACGTCGGTTAGTAAATATGTACAGGTGAATGTAACAACTCTAACTTCGGGAACCACTTTGAACTTCAACGTAATCACTGCACCGGGTACTATGAGCAACATACCTGTGGGTAGCTATTTATTAAGGGCATCGAAGCTGTGGGGTACAAGCAACATCGGTTTCACAGACGTATACTTTACCTGCTAACCTATTGTTTTTTATACTCTACTTTTCTATTTTTATTTTGCTGATAGTATGAAAAAGGGAGTTTCACCAGTAGTAGCGACAGTCGTTCTGATAATGATGGCAGTCATGGCAGCTGTGGCGGTATGGTACTGGGTGTCCTCTTCTACCACCAAACCGCCTGTGCCCGAGACTAGCCAGAAAGGATACACGGTTGTAGACATATACAAGAACGCTTCTAACACCGGTTGTAATATTCTGGATATCAAAAACAGTGGAGGACTGCCGCTGAGCAGTCTTATCCTAGAAGTTAGGGATTATGGAAGCGGAAAACCCGCAGGAGCCAATGGAACCGACCCCACCTTCCAAGCATACGTAAATATAACTTCTGAACTAGCTGCTGGTACGACTGCCACTTACAATCTTTCAGGTCTAGGCAGTGCGACGAACAGGATATCTGTCCCAGTTGGTACATACCTGCTAAGGGTGTCTTCAAGAACCACATCAGGAATAACTGGCTATACCGACCAATTGTTCACTTGCAGTTGAAGTAAAACTATTTCTCTCTTGTATTTTTCCTAGTGTAAGCTCGGTTCCAAATTAAAGAAAAAGAGGGGGGAGGTAGCGGATAGTCCGCATGGCTGAACCCCCCGAATTGCGCGGGCGACATAATAATTATAGCCTATTGTTTCTCGTCACCCGCGTTGACCCAGTAAAAGACCTTCTTGCCAGCCCGTCCTTTCTTGAGCAACCCCTTCTCGTAAAGATCGTTTAACCTTGCGGAGGCAGCGTTCTTTCCACGATACTGGAAGATGCTCTGGATTTCTTCTGCATCGACCTTTCCACACCGTTGTACATGGGCTAAGATCTTTTGGTCAATATCAGATATGATGCTCTTGACTTCTGCTGTCGCCGGCCCCTTCTGCAGGAGCGAGGCTATGCGCTCCAACTGTTCGCTTATCTGCTTGAACATGGAGTTAGAGGCCTCTCGTTCCTTGGCCAAGCGGTACAGCAATAGTCCTATCGTAGCGTTATCTTTAAATTGTTCTTTATCGTATTTAACATCGAACAGCAAGGCTTCATACTCCTTGCTAATCTTATCTTCATCTATCATGACTGTCACGATTCTATCTTGACCTATCATGACTCAATCATGATATATAAACTTATCTTTTCCCTTCTCCTTCTAACAATATTACGGGAAGTAAGCGGCGGTACTATCCGATTCCTTAAAAACATAGGCTTTTTATGCCACTTCTCCCAAAATATAGCTATGGCTCTTAACTCAAAGAACATACTCAGCATCCTGGGCTATGAAGTCGATAGGAAAGGCAACATCACCTATGGCACCAACCAGATAGCTATCGTCAGCCTGGAGAACGAGTTCGGCTCTGGTATACTCAGGGTCCATGGTACAGATGACCAGTTCTTTTACGCCGGCGATGCGCTGCTGGAGGAGAAAGAGTTGTTATTCCCATCTAAGATTACGTCGAGATACGTCTACTTCCAAGGCAAGAAAGAGACAGTTAGGATAGAGTCGAAAGAGTTCATGGACAATGCGCTCAGGGCTTTCGTAGAATTCAACAAAATATCGAGCAAGAGGCTGGCAGGCTAGACCTTTTTCTTGATTTCACTGAGAGCTCCTGCGAGAGTATGGGTCTCTTTTCCCTCTATCATCGCCCTGTTTATGACGTTCCTGAAGACTTTCGCGACCTTCTTCTTGTCCCTTATCCCGTCCAGCTCGTTTAATATCTTCTCAAAATGGTCGAACAGGATTTTTTTCTCCCGCAAGCTCGCGTCTGTTCCCAATCGTTTGTCCGCAGAAAAGAGTTCATAAAAGACGATAGCAGCAGCATGACTAACATTCATGACCGGATATCTGTGGTCTGTGGGTATATGCACAACTATATCGCAGACAGACAGCTCTTCATTCTTTAGCCCTATCCCCTCCCTGCCAAAGACTAACGCTATCGCAGTTTTTTTCCTTATCTGCTTAGCCAGTTCTCTCGGTGTTATAGAATGCCTGACCTCGTCATAGTTGGATACTATCTTGCCTGTAGTCCCTATAATGAAATCGAAGTCGCCTATCTTGCCGAACCCCTTGACGACCCTGGCCTTCTCAACCACATCAAACGCGTGTTTTGCTCTCGCTCTCGTCTCTTTGTCTATCTCGCATTTCGGATTGACTAAAATCAGATCGCGTAGGCCGAAGTTCTTCATGACCCGCGCTAGTGCCCCTATATTACCGGGACTCTCAGGCTCCACGAAGACGACTGTGTACATTATCCCAACAACTCGATATAGTCCTTTATTTCCTCTTCAGTTATAGAGCAGCCGGAGAACTTCAGAGCATAGAGGCCCGCTTCCAATGCGCCCTTGGCCCCGTGATATGCGACAAGCCCCTTCTCGTAAGCGTAGGCGAACACCTCGGCCGACCTGATCACGTTTATCCCGGCGAGCTCTTTCACGATTCTCCTCTTGACCGCCTCGTCCATCTCCATTCTTAGACCCGTCCTTGCTTCCATGTACTTCCTCATCCTGTCCGGGTCCTCGATCAGGTGCCTGGTCGTCCTCTCGTCAAGGATTATTGTATTCGATTTGAGCAGCTTCAGGCACGCTATCACTTCCGCCTCCCCCTGATGGATTATCTTGACGTTGTCCCCGCGATAGCTGAGAAGGCTGTTGGCAAGGTCCGTTATCTCCTCCGAGTAGCTGTGTATGAAAGGGTCGTCAACCACCTCCATAGTCTCTCGCTGTAGGAAAGAGTTTATCTGGATGGCGCGCAGCTTGAACCGCTTTGTAGAAAATGGACTGTCGAAAATCTCCATCTTGACGCGCTTGGGAATTACGAACTTGTGCTGCGTGCCTTCTAGTATCCGCAATAGGCAGTTGTCGGCCAAGGAGATGATAGAGCTGGAATCGCACGGAATCTTCATCTATTCACCCAACGCCTTTTTAGTCGCCTTGTATCTATCTACAATGCTCTTTGACTTGGTGAAAGGCCTGTCGTGTATCTTAGTGGCGCCAACATAGTCCAGCAACGAACTGAAGTTGGCCCCGGTCAGCTCGCTCGCCTGTTTCAAGGATATCCCGAGAGCATAGGCCCTTGACGCCTGTTTTATCCTGGCCTTCTCTATGATGTCCCTCACATAGTTACCTAAGTCTATATCGAAGCTGTTCACATCCTCTATAATCCGCTTTAGCGTCTCCTCCATGCTCTTTTTGGCCTTAAGCTCTTGCAGGATATGCGCCTTGAACCTGTTCCATTGGTCTGACTTGAACAGGTGCGGCTTTGACATCAGCTTGGCGAGAGCGTATGCGACAGTAGATATGTCCACCATCCTCTTGTCCTGCCTTATCGCTGCGGACTCCATCGAATTGTTGCTTAACTCTCTCAGCTCCATCTCCCTGTCATTCTCAAAATCGACTATAAGCTCGGCGAAATACTTGTCAATCATTTTTTTAATGTCTTCCATACTAAAACCAACTGTCCAACCTGGCTTGACTGGCTTTCTGGCTCAGCTTCTCGTCCAGCTCCGCGATAGTCCTCTCGATCCTATCCTCGGAGAAATCATGCTGGTCCACTAGTATCTTAATTATCTCTGGTTTTTTAACGTTCCCCCACTTGAGCTCGTACTTATTCGTTATATCATGCTTCAGAAACAGCTCGCGCAGCTCGTCCAGGTCTACCTCCGGCTCTTGCTCCATCTCTTTGTAGACCTGCTTCACAGACTTGCCCTCTTTAGCGTATGCCAATGCCTTTTTCGGACCAATACCCTTAATCCCCTCGTTAAAGTCTGTTCCTATCATTATCCCCATGTCTATCAGCTTCTTCCGGTCTATGCCAAGGCTGTCGAGCGCTTTCTGCAGCTCTATAAGTTCTGGCTCCACCGACACGTAGATGTTCTTTCCCGGCAGTTTTCTTCTCCCAGTTATAGTCAGGTTCCTGATTAGGCGGGGCGAACCAAAAAGTAGCGAGTCGAAATCCTGGCTGGCTGAGGCCCAAGCGTCGCCGTGCTGGACCATATACGCGGCCTGCGCCTCTCCCTCACCAAGAGCCTGGACCCAAGGTATGCCCATAGTCTCTAACAGTCGCTTGCTCTCGTCAATCATCTCTCCAGTTAACTTGCTGGAGGCTTGAGCATGCCTCTTCGCTGCAACAATATCGCCCGCTTTAATCGCTTCTTTCCATTTCTCATGTGCTTCTTCCCTAATCTGCCTCCTCTCTTCAGATACCTTTCTCTTCAGGTCAGGTGGCTTCCCGTCAAAGACGTAAATGGGCAGAACACCGTACTCGACAAGTTTTCCAGTCCTATAGAATAAGCCGGAGAGGTGAGAAGTCACGCGTCCTTTCGAGTCCATCAGAGGAGTCCCGTCCGGCTGTCTTATGATTGAAAGAAACTGGTAAAGAGAGTTGAACGCATCTATCGCTATTTTTCTTCCAGCCAGATTCTCGAACTCTATCTTCTCTTTCGGGATGATTTCACCTAACTGGACACCCATACGATCACTCATTTGGACATTTGACCCAGGAAAATTCTTCAGCGATGATGTAAAGCATAGCGCCGGCGGCAACTGTCATACCGAGTGCCTGCAACTCTAAAGGAACATTTATCGCCAAGAGGTAAATAATTAAGCCGCCAGCAATATATAATATTTGCGTAATCAAAACTGCGCGCAAACCGGAAGCCAGTTTTTTCTTGGCAAAGTAAGGAATTGAAACAATGGAGCCTTCAGGGAGATTGTGCATAGCTATCATGAACGCCGTTATCATGCCCAATTCCGGGCTTATCAAATAAGAAGCGCCGAATGCAATTCCCTCTGGGAACTCATGAAAGCACATGGCGATGAAAACTGAAAAACCTATTTTTTCCGTTTTTGTCTGGTGCGTGTGGGGGACCACTCTATTCAGCACGCCAATCGTGATTAATCCCAGCAACACGCCGATGATGCTCAGATAAGTAATGCCTAATCCCTCAACTATCAAGGTCAGACTTATCACGAGCATTAGGGCTATCTCAGCAAAAATAACTATTTTTAAGTTGGCACAGAACTTTTTGACAAATAACCAACTCAATGCAGCCCCAAACACCTGGGCAGTTGCAGCAGCCAGTAAAAGCAAGACAAAAACTAACATTACACAACACCGTGAACATCGCAGAGCGCTGGGAGCAAACTCCCAGTTAAAGTATATTCTGATAAACATGTTATTAAGCATAACGAAAAGAGAGGCGCTATTCGTAAGAAATGTCCTACCAAATTGTTATGCCGAAATAAGCCGTAATAAACTTTGCTGAGACATACAAGAAATAAGCGCCGAAGATTAGTTTCAGAGTGTTAGTGCTGAATTTTTTAATCACGGCGGCGCCAATCTGTGCCCCGACAATAGTTCCCCCAGCGAGCAATAATCCCGCGCCCAATGCTACGAATCCTTGTGCAAGTTTTATAATCCCACCAACAAGTGCAAGAGGTATCATAGTAGCCAGTGATGTGCCCATTGTGATATAGACTGGAGCCCCAAAAAGATAGATTAGGCCAGGCACAAGGGCATAACCGCCGCCCAACCCCACTATCCCTGTCAAGATGCCTATTATGAAGCCGAAAGTGCCGAGTTTTTTAGGCGAACCTGCTATCGTATTTCCTTCCATGTGTTTCTTAGCACTGATGGCTCCTTCCCAAATCATTCGTATCGATGGCAGTAGGAAGGCTAACCCGAGTATCAGGCTCAATAAGGCAGCATTTCCTGATAAAAAGATAAATGCCGCAGATCCTAGTAGCACCCCCACAATACCAAATCCACCCAGCCATAAAGTCGCTCGCTTATCCAAGTTTCTCCTAACAAGGTGTCCGCAACCACCGGAAGTGGCAGTGAAAATAACCGCAAAAAGAGTTGTGCCGACTGCAATTGGCATTGGATAACCAAGCCAAAAATGCAGCGCAGGCAGCATTATTGCGCATCCACCAGTTCCTATCAGTCCGCCGAGCACTCCTGCAAAAAAGCCTATCACTAGGAGTGTTGTGATGAATTGGGAAGTTAAGGGCGGAAGTCCCTCCTTTTCAAAAATTCCCACGTTAAGACTCCATACAGATAAGAGAAGTATCGCAATTAAAAGGATTATTGGAAACTTATAACTCTGCCACAGTTTACTTATTCTATTCATATTTTACCCCCCCGTTTTAGTTACCTTCTCTCTCGCTTTTTCTACTAGGTTATTCTTTCTGATGATCTCCCTGACATACTCCTTGTCGGGGAAAGATATCGCTCCTGCTAGACAGGTTACCCGGCAGGTTGTGCATCCTACCATACAATTAAGCGGTCTAGCAACCACGCTTTTCCTATTTTTTAAATCGTAGTCATAGACTTTCCTACCACATCCCAAAAAGCACATCCCGCATCCCACACACTTTTCCTTATCCACAGTGGGCCACCACTTAATTTCTTCCCGAGGTATGCCGTGCCATTCCATAAATCCTTTATTTTCTTCCATGCGAATCCTCCATACAGCAAGTCTTTTTTAAAACTTTACCCTTAGCATAACCGAGAGCTTTGAACACATCGCATACGCTGAAGTCCTTTATTTTATAAAGTATCTTCTTACCTTCTCTTCGAGAGGTTAGAATTTTCCAGTCCTCCAATTTGCCCAATTGTATAGAAACTGTGGATTGCGTTCTGCCCACTTTTGGAAATATATCGCATACGCATTTTTCGCCATCTAGCAGAAGTTCTATGATTCTAAGCCTTGTTTCATCCGACAATGCCTTTAGTATTCTTAACGTTCTTTCCATAACATCACTTACCCAAACATAAGCCACTCCGGTTTTAGGATAAGCAAAATGCCCAGTAATAGCATAATTGCCCCTCCAATGAGGTGGGAGGCCCTGCTGTACTTACTTGAGATACCTGTCAACTGAAGGGTGTACATAGCGACAAAGAATACAATCAAATCATCCAGCATGAATACGAATATGTACAGCAAAAGATACGAATAATACAGCCAAATCGGGAGATTTGCAGCAGCCAGTATTTGCGTATAAACAACTGGCAAGCCGGCAGAGCATATTAATTCCACCATATTTACCGCAAAAGCAAGCGCAATCAAGCCAACCAATCCAACTAAAAAGTGCCTTTCTTGAATGATTTTCTTTAAGCTATCAAAAACTCGTCTCCTTTTTTCTTCTCCAGTCACTTTGCAACCGCCCGCAGGATTAGTAAAATACTCTTTTAAGTTATAGTAGCCGGCCCAAAGGGCAGCAATCCCTATGGCAATTCTGACCCAAATGACGAAACCTATGAACAGGAATAAATGCAGCCATGCGGCCATAAACATAAAATAAACAAATGCCGATGCTGCGAGGAATACTATGCCAAAGATCCACATTTTTTTCTTGTTTTTCATACCGAACAACAAAGTTATCAAGAATAGCAGGACCCACATTGCGCATGGGTTAAAACCATCCAGTGCACCTATGAGTATTGTCAGGATAGGCAAAGAGATATTTTTTGTTTCAACATTCCCTACTATTGGAAGAGTGATATTTTTGGGAATAGTTTCCCCAGCTTCTTGCTGTGGAGCTGGAGTGATGGGCGTGGTTAAGCTTCCGACTATGTCTGGACATTGGTTTTCCATCGAACATTTAATTGCTTCTTCTATGGCTTTGCCAGTTATTTCTTCATTATACCACCCTATGAAATACTGCTTTCCAACAACCGTAAAAGGAACGCCACCAACATCGGCACCAAGCCCCTGTCCTACTTTCTTCAAGAGCTCTGCATTTTCGTAATTTGCTGTGACCTCCAACCGATGTATTACAACATCGCTGTACTGCTGTTCCAGGCTATCGAGAAAAACTTCTTCAGCGGCGCAGTGAGGGCATCCTTGGGCCCAAAAGAAATAGATATTAACTTTTTCAGTATTGTCTGAATTGATTGCCAAAGATATAGATGCAGTTAGCGAAAATAACAGAATACAAAATAGAATAAAGTTTAAAATCCACCTCATTTTGCGCCTTCTATTTATCCTTATTTTTGTTTATGATTTTCAAGAGTTCTTCCTTCGCGATTTCTCCGTGAAGCCTTAGGAATTCCTTGCCTTTCTTGTCCAAAAACACGAAGGTTGGCAGATCCTTATCAATGCCCCACTTGCTAACCGCTTCTTTGTCTTTATCAAAATCGTAGTACTCCGTTTTTAACCAAGGGTTCTCTTTTTCTATCTCCTGCCACCTAGGTTTCATAACCAAACAACCAGAACACCATACAGCACCAAATTTTAGAACCTTCATCGCAATACCTCCAATTTACATATTGATGTACATCAATATATATAAATCTTTCTTTTAGGCGCCCAAATCGAAATAGAATAAGATTTTGACGCTGGGAGCGAGATTCGAACTCGCGGAGGCTTGCGCCCAACAGCTTAGCAGGCTGCCGCCATACCACTAGGCGATCCCAGCTCTGAGTAATATTAGGTCTCTTTATTAATAAATATTTGGAGAATCAGGCAGTCATGTACCTCAGCGCTTCCCTTATCGAGTTGATGCAGGTCACGTTTATGCCTGTTATGCTCTCGTTCACTGAAGAGCACTGGACCTTCGGAATCAGTATTTCCCTCACTCCGAGCGTCTTTGCAGCGTTTATCTTAAGGCTTAGCGAATTGACCGAGCTCAGCGTGCCGTCCGGCTGAAGCACTCCGGTTATGACCGTGTCGTTCTTGAGTTTCGTGTTCTGTAGCATAGAAATAAGACCGACGGCCATCGCAGCGCCTCCTGAGCTGCCTGCAATGTTTTCAGCCGTTGACTCTATCCCGACTATCACGTCCTTGTACACCAGGCTCATCCCAGTGAAGCTTTCGGCATAGCTTCTCACCAATGGCAGGCTCTCTTGGAGGTCTGTCCCGAAGGTCTTGCCGGAGACATCCAGCAATATCCCGCCTTGGCCCGGCTTCAGGAACATCCTTATCTCAGCAAGCTCTCCTGTAGCAGTGTCATTGAAAACAGCGATACCATAGACGGTCACATTCTTCTCATATATCTGGCCGACAGGGACCTCTATCGTATTATTGACATACTTAGTGATCGTTTGGTATACTATTTTCGTCTCGACATACTTGTTCGGCGACGGTACCTCGAAATATATGCCGCTAAGGAAAAATATCGTGAAGAAGAAAGTAGTCAACGCATAAACCACATAAAGCCTCGTCTGTCTGTCCATGTTATCACTCAAGCATATACTCAAGGGCGTCAGTTATAGTGCTGACCTCCTTGACTGGTATCCCTACCTCTTTGGATATATTGACTAATCTGTAAGTTATAAAACATTCCTTCTGGCTATAGCCTCTGCCAGTCACTTGGGTGCAGTTCTCCAGAGGCTCCCTATAGACCGATTCTCCCGACGGAACCAAGACCAGCTTCATGCCGTTATCTTTCGCAGCCATAGCCTTTTCCTGGACTCCGCCCACCTGCCCTATATAGCCGCCGGACATTATAGTGCCGGTTATAGCTACATCATCCTTGATATGTTTGTTGAGCATGAGAGCCATCGTTGCTATTGTCATGGCCGCTCCTGCTGAAGGGCCCCCTATGACTGAGATGTTGGTCTTTATCGAAAAAACCGCATCGTATTTTTTCATATCGGTGTTTGTCATCTCGGCCGCTTCATTGACCGCCAGCCTAATCGAGTCCTGCGTATCTGTAATAAAGGAAGGATTGTTTATGTTGACCAGGACCTTGCCCGTGCCCGACATCAATTCTACAACGAGGGGAATCAGCATGCCTTCATTATCCTCAGTCACCGCAAGCAGGGGGACTGTCACTGAGTTAGCTCCTGGCGCTATCATCGGAGCGAACCTGGCGCTGCTCAAAAGGAGACTGTATGAAACATATCCCAAGTAGCTGAAGACTAGGAAGGTCAGTACGATAGATGCTGTTTTCCGCATGCTCCCACGACTTTAAGATTGAAGAAGGACGGCTATTTATTAGTGGTGGACCACCGGAAATGGCAGAACACTCCTGGCGAAGGTGATCCGAAATCTTCCTCAGTTCTGCAACCCCAAAAGCATCTGATACCTATGTTATGGCTGCTTCATTCCTGACCTGACCAGATTCCATAAGCATTAGATCAAATGGGACAGAAAATCACGGTTCGATTCCGGGCCCGTGCCAGAACCGTCCAACGCTTCCCGGCTTCAGCTCTCCCATGAAGCAGATTTGGAGTCACAGAGGACTGCTAACCCTCCAGCCTAGTCCACCGTAATAATTGGATTAGTCTCTGTTTAAATAGTTAATTGAGATTACATTTTTATAGAAGGCTGTGCAAAAATATAGTGAGGTGAGGAGATGGACTCTCTCGTCAGGGATGCGGTTACACCCGGTATGGGCCAGGAGGCAAGATCACCAGTTAAGATGATCGAGGGGCCCAAGATTTTAGTTATGGGTATTGGCGGTGCAGGAAACAACACCGTTAACAGGATGGCAAGAGTAGGTGTGGCAGGCGCAGAATTGATTGCCGTGAACACAGACAAGCAACACCTGTCCATAGTGCACGATTCTATAAAAAAACTATTAATAGGCCAAAGCGTGACTAGGGGACTGGGAGCAGGCGGTTATCCTGAGGTAGGTCTGAAGGCCGCCGAAGTATCCAGAGCAGCCCTATCGAAGGTTATGGAAGGAATCGATATGCTGTTTCTGACCGCAGGCATGGGCGGAGGAACAGGCACCGGGGCCTCGCCGGTCGTAGCGGACATAGCCAAAGAGCAGGGAGCGATAGTCATAGCTATGGTCACTTACCCGTTCAGAATGGAGAGAGCCAGGCTGATAAAGGCGGACGACGGCATTGATAGGTTGAGGAAAGTGGCAGACACCGTTGTTATCATAGACAACAACAGACTGGTCGAGCTAGTACCTAACTTGCCTATCGAGCAGGCTTTCAGCGTGGCAGACGAGGTAATCTCTCGTGCTGTGAAAGGAATAACCGAGACAATCACAACCCCCTCTTTGATCAACCTAGACTACGCGGACGTTAGGTCTATAATGACGGCTGGCGGAGTCTCAGTAATATCTGTCGGAGAGTCAAGAGGCCACACGAAAGTGGAAGAAGTCGTTGAGGACACTTTGAAGAACAGTCTGCTTGACGTGGACTATACCGGAGCAAAGGGGGCACTAATCCACATAACGGGAGGGCCGGACCTGACATTGGGCGAGGCGAACGAAATCGGCGAAAGACTAACCGAGGCGATAGATCCTCAAGCGACAGTAATCTGGGGCGCGAGGATAGTACCTGAGTACGAAGGCAGAGTCGAAGTCATAACCATAATGACCGGAGTTAAGTCCCCCCACATCAGGGGCGCGGCATCAGAAGCGTTTGCGAGAGAGAGGAGCCCGAAAGACGACCTTGGAATCCGTTACCTGTAATCAGAACTTTGCCACGAAGTAGGGCATGGCATTTATCACTAAGAGCAGTAGGATTAATACGCTCAGGAACTTAACCGCATTCTGTCCTATTTTTTTGTTCTTTACTCCGAGCTGTCCCGCAAAGAAATTAATCAAGTCCTCGAAGATTCTTGCTCCATCAAAGATAGCGAATGGCAGGTAGTTAATGACTCCAACAAGGAAGTTCAGGATAGCCACCCAATAGAGGCTTTCAATCGCGTATTTCTGCAGCCAGACTGATAGGCTATAATTGGTGTTCCTGGATATGGCATAGGAGAAGCCGAAATAGCCGGAAGCGTTCCTCTGAATAGCTGCGCACCCCTTATCCGTCACGAAGGCCTCGACAGCATAGGGCTCTTTCTTCGACAGGGCCACGTCTATGTTGTATATCTTTGTCGTGTTGGTGAAGCCTGCTTCTTGTGCTGGCGATCCGTTATCGACATAGCTGACCGCAAGATAGTTCACGTACTTGCTGTCCCAAGGCACGTATGATGGGACGAGGCTGGTCTGGTCTTGGACAAATCTTGGTTGCGCCACCCCTAACAAGCTCAAGAACAATATTAGGAAGGCTATGCCAGTGATGAAGTTTGCCATTGAGCCGACCGCGAATACTTTCAATCTCTTCTTCGGTCTGGCATTTTTGAGCTGGCGTTCATCAGGTTCAGTGAAAGCCCCGATAGGAAATATTCCCGCGGTCAGGACGCCCATGGATTTGACCTTGATTTTCTCTATCCTTGCGACTATCCCGTGGGCAAGTTCATGAACGACTATAAGCACTATCAGGCCAAATAATGCGTGTATTGGTATGGATATCGGCGAGCCCTCTATCTGGACCCCGGGTATGAGCGGCGCTATCCCTGGTATTGGTACATAACCAGCAATATAACTCTCTATTATCATATAAGTGTTCAGCAAGAGGCCATAGAAGACGAAGCTTCCAGTGCCTCCGACATACAGACTGAAAAGGAATTCAAAAGGTATATTGGCTTGGCCAGTGAAGATCACAGGCACCGCTACTATGGAGGCGCCCGCCACGAAGATCAGGTATTTGGCGCATACCCACAAGAAGTCTCTGAATGTCCTCTTGGGCGTGTTGAAGAAAAGATATAGCGAGCCCAAGACACCGAACGCGAAGATAAGGCCCACCTCAGATAGAAATATGAAAAACCCGCGGTATCTCGAGAGCCTATCTAACAGCTTCATGCCTTTCTTGGTCCGCCAAAGACAGAGGGGCCCTTGCACCTCTATGTTGAACTTCTTCTTGAAAAAATAGGCAGGTAGAGTTGCCAATACCAGTACTATTAGGATGTCTATAAAAGCCATGCGTTCACTTCTTTATTATCGCTACGTCCTCTAAGCTTAAAGACGTTTCCACTTTCTTCTTCTCTAGTCTCTCTTTCTTGACCGGCTGGAAGAGCCTTATCCTGAACAGCTTTTCGAGCTTTTTAGAAAGTTTCTCGGTAGGAGCCAACTCTCCTTTCTCCACCTTCTTTATCACGTTGAAGTTCTCGTTTATCTTTTTAGCCAATTCCTCTTGGGTCAGGCTTGATTTGGCTCTTGCTTCCTTAATCAGCTCGGCGTAATTGTCCACTAGGTCTATCTCTGGTTCTTCCTCGGTTATCCTGGTGGTTTCCAATGGCCTCTCTTCTACCTTAGAGATGAAGGTCCCGCAGCCGGCGCAGTCCCTGCAGACCATTAGCCTGGTTCCCTCGACTGAAATTAGATACAAGTCGCTGGAGTTTCTGCCGCAGATTTCGCAGTCCATGAAGGCACCTATTCTACCGGTATTTCCCCTTTCTCTTCCTTATCCTCTTTCTCCTTGGCCAAATTCACTTCAAGGACGCCATTCTTATAATTCGCCTTGGCAAGCTTCGGTTTGACTCTTGCCGGAAGCTTCACTTTCTTGCTGAATTTATGAGGGACTAAGATTTCAAGAACGTTGTTTTCTCCAGCGACCTTCAGGCTTATGGACTTTTTGTCGACGCCGGGCAGCTCGGCTATTACAGTCACTTCTTTCGGCTTGTTGATTACATCCACTAACGGCTCTCTCTCGTCCTTGACTATAGGTCTTTCTCCCTTTGGCGCGACGTTGCCGAACTGTTCAACGTCTATCTTTCCATCCGGCCCCATCCTTATCGAGAAACCGCTCACTATCGGCTTGTTGCTCTGCTGCTGGAGCCTCTTGATTACCTCCGGATCCATGAAAGACCTCATCATGTTCTGCAGTCTCTCAATCTCCTCTGCAAAGCCCTTGTCGAAATCATTCCCTAAGCCGCTGAACGGGTCAAAATCGCCAAAATCCTTATTCTCTTTCTTCTTCTTTTTCTCAAACCAGAAAGGCATAACAACCACTATCTTTTTCTCTT